>JADMIO011449877.1_pt1 | contig 12943 bp, 2 predicted proteins | sample 8958161 | NCBI WGS metagenome assembly JADMIO01 (sample SAMN16585339, study PRJNA669376) | soil metagenome | isolation source: Crop rotation soil | place: USA: Cullars Rotation, Alabama | collected 2011 | reverse complement strand
GCTCCCGGCTCATTTCCCGTTACGGTAACTGACGATAATGGTTGTCAGGCAACACAAATGTGCACTGTCGGATCTTTTACCGGACCAACTGTTACGCTGGTTTCCTCTCAAAATGTTACCTGTAACGGTGGCTCGGATGGTGCGTGTTCGATTTCCGTCAGCGGTGGTCAGCCGCCCTATTCGGTAACATGGAGTAACGGAATGAACGGAACATCAGTTTCCGGTTTAATTGCAGGCAGTTATTCTGCAACTGTTACCGATAATAATAATTGTTCTGCGACGATTACTGTTCCAATTACTCAGGCGCCGGCATTGTCGGTAAGTACCAATGCAGTTAATGCAAGCTGTGGGGCACCAAACGGGACTGTCACAGCCAATGTTTCGGGTGGAACTGCTCCTTATCAGTACGCATGGAACACGACACCGGCACAGAATACTCAAACTGCGTCGGGACTCGTTGCAGGCGTATATTCTGTTACAGTTACCGATGCCGCCGGATGCAGTATTTCGGGAACCAAAACAATCAGTGGAAGTGCGGCAATTAATTTGAGTCTTACTACAGTTTCTCCAGGTTGTAATGGTGGCAGTAATGGATCCGCATCTCCTGTTGTAACCGGTGGTACTGCCCCTTTTCAATACCTTTGGAGTAATGGTTCCACAGCCGGTACATTAACCGGAATCGGACAAGGAGCGATAAATTTGTCTGTTACCGATGCGAACAATTGCCAGGCAACAGCTTCAGCTACAATAACAGAACCTGCATCAATTTCCGGATCCATCAGTGTTACCGCTGCTACCTGCGGAAATGCAAATGGAAGTGCTACAATTACCGCTGAGGGTGGAAGTGCACCGTATTCGATTGCCTGGAACAGCACCCCGTCGCAGACTGGAAATGTTTTACAGAATGTCGTTTCCGGAAATTATACTGTCACAATTACGGATGCAAATGGTTGTCAGTTTACCACAACAGCCATTATTCCGGGGACATTGGCTCCGACGATTACACTTGTTAATCAGGAAAATGTTAGCTGTTCTGGTGCAGCAGATGGTTCAGCATCGGTATCAGTCAGCAGCGGAACTTCACCTTACACCTATTTGTGGAGTAGCGGATCGGTCAGTGCTTCAGAAAATAACCTTTCTCAGGGCTCGAAATTTCTGACGGTTACAGATGCGAACGGCTGTTTTGCAAATTTAACAGTTGTAATAACAGCGCCGGCTGCATTAAGTGCTTCTGTGGCAACAACTTCAGCAAATTGTGGTTCTGCGGATGGAAGTGCTGCAGTAACTGTTACCGGAGGAACATCACCTTATCAATATTCCTGGAATAGCGTCCCATCCCAAACAACAGCTGCAGCATCAAACCTGATCGGTGGAAATTATACGGTAACCGTTACAGATGCTAACGGCTGTTCAATTACTTCTTCAGGAACAGTTGGATCTGGCTCTGCTCCAGCCGTTTCATTAAGTCCGGTTAATGCAAGCTGCGCTACTACTGCAGATGGAGGGGCAACGTCTGTTGTAACTGGCGGAACTTTACCATTTACCTTTTTGTGGAGCAATGGTCAGACAGGAGCAGATTTGAACGGAGTAACTGCCGGAACGTTTACTTTAACAGTGACGGACAACGCGGGATGTACAGCAAATGAATCAGTGACAGTCACCGCACCGGCGGCATTACAGGCAAGCATATCGGCAACAAATGCCAGCTGTGGAAATTCCAATGGAAGTGCTGCAGTAACAGTTACCGGAGGAACATCTCCTTATCAATACTCCTGGAATAGCGCCCCATCCCAAACAACAGCTGCAGCATCAAACCTGATCGGTGGAGATTATTCGGTAACCGTTACAGATGCGAACGGCTGTTCAATAACTTCTTCAGGAACCGTTGGTTCTGGTTCTGCACCCGCCGTTACATTAAGTCCGGTTAATGCAAGCTGCGCTGCTTCTGCAGATGGAGGGGCAACGTCTGCTGTAACTGGTGGAACTTTACCATTTACCTATTCCTGGAGCAACGGTCAGACTGGGGCAGATTTGAATGGCGTAACAGCCGGAACGTTTACGTTAACAATCACAGACAACGCGGGATGTACAGCAAATGAATCGGTGATAGTCACCGCACCGGCGGCATTGCAGGCAAGCATATCGACAACAAATGCCAGTTGTGGTAATTCCAATGGTAGCGCATCGGTTACAGTTACCGGAGGAACAGGTTCATATTTGTATACCTGGAGTACTTCACCTTCCGCATCAACCTCAACAGTAAATAATCTTTCAGCCGGAACATACGACCTTATAGTAACAGATGCGAATGGTTGCATTGAAACAACTACTGCATCCGTTTCAAACAGCAGCGGTCCTTCAGTCAGTCTTTTTTCTTCCACACAGGTTACCTGTGCCGGTTCCAGTGATGGGGAAGCAGTAGTTGAGGTATCAGGCGGCGTAACGCCGTATACATTTTTATGGAGTAATGGTGCGAATGGCCTTTCGACCACAGGCCTGGCAGTTGGATCACATACTTTCACAGCAACAGATGCTTCAGGTTGTTCAGCGTCGTTGACCGTTCTGATAGACGGGCCGGAAGCTCTTTCCGCTGTTGTTATGTCCGTTAACCCAACCTGCGGTAATGATGATGGAACAGCAACTGTAGCAGTAACCGGAGGAGTTTCGCCTTACTCATATTCATGGAATTCAAATCCGGCTCAGGCAACGCCAACAGCTACGGGTCTTGCCGCAGGAAGTTATTCGGTTTCAGTTACTGACGGAAATGGTTGTGTTGTAGCGGAAAACGTAATGTTAACTTCAGATACACCACCTTCCTTGGTTTTAAATACCAATCTGATCTCCTGCCATGGCGGAAACGATGGTGGAGTAACGTCGGTAGTTTCAGGAGGAACAGCTCCGTTCGCATTTAGCTGGGATAATGGAGGTACCGGTGCTAACCTGTCCGGCGTATTTGCAGGAACTTATTCTCTTACAATCACAGATGGCAATGGGTGCATTGCATCTGCATCAGCTACACTTCCTGATCCTGCTGAATTAATTGGTTCGGCAACAACAACTTCAGCCAGTTGCGGCAGCGCAAATGGAACTGCAGAAATAACCGTCTCCGGCGGCACATTACCATATTCGTTTTCCTGGGACCCGGGAACAGCAAATAGTGCCACAGCAACAGGACTTGCTGCAGGCAATTATGACGTTACAATTTCTGATGGGAATTCATGCATTGCAACGGTGATTGTATCCGTAAGCAATAGTAGCGGACCTGAATTATCAATAGTTTCAACCCAGAACATAACCTGCGCCGGGGTAAATGATGGAATTGCAGAAATTTCTGTTACAGGAGGTTCAACACCTTATAGTTACCAATGGTCTGAAGGCAGCGTTGGTCCTGTAGCAAGCAATCTCGAAGCGGGCGATCATTCAGTTACAGTGACCGATGCAAACGGCTGCTCCGGATCGTTAACCGTTACAATAACGGAACCTGCAGCAATATCAATTTCATTAACTCCGTCACCTGCAAATTGCGGAAACAGCAATGGGTCGATTACAGCTGAAGTAAGCGGAGGTTCAGGTACATATTCATACGATTGGGGATTACCAGCGGAAATGAATCCGAATCTGACATCCGCATCACCAGGAACATACACACTTACAGTTGTAGACGGAAATGGATGTTCTGCCAGCAATTCAACAGAAGTTACAGGAAATTCCGCGCCTCAGGTGTCGATCAGTCAAACATTAATTACTTGTAATGGAAGCAATGACGGTGGTCTATCGGCCGAAGTGAGTGGCGGTTCGGCTCCGTTCCTGTTTACATGGGATAATGGTAGCACAGGTTCCGATATTTCAGGGCTTTCCTCAGGAAACTACAGTTTAACAGTTACCGATAATTCAGGATGTACTGTCACTGCAACAACATTTTTACAGGAGCCTTTGGCAATATCTGTGAATGTAACGACGATTGATGCAAGTTGTGGAAGTGCAAATGGGTCTGCAGAAGCGATTGTATCAGGAGGACTTGCTCCGTATTCATATTCTTGGTCGTCGGGATCGGGAACCAGCAGTTCAGTAACAGGGTTGCCAGCCGGAGCGTATTCTGTAATTGTTTCCGATGCCAGTTCATGCCAGACAAACAGTACTTTCTCAATTTCGAATTCAAGCGGTCCGCAGATAACACTGTTATCAACAACAAACCTCACATGCGCCGGAGAAGTCGATGGAGCGGCCGAAATCAGTGTATCGGGTGGCATTACGCCCTACGAGATTTTATGGTCAAACGGTAACACAACTACATCTTCAACGGGACTTTCCGAGGGTGATCATTCCGTTACAGTAACAGACGCATCAGGGTGTAGTGCTTCACTATTAATCACTGTCGGTTCGCCGCTTTCTCTCGTTGGAACTCTGATTTCAACACCTGCAGCTTGTGGTGCAGAAGATGGCATTCTTGTTACTCAGGTAAGCGGAGGAACATCACCTTATTCATATAGTTGGAATACAACACCATCACAGAATGGTGCAAGTGCAACAGCGCTTGCAGCGGGTGAGTACATGGTAACTGTTTCGGATGCCAATGGTTGCAATATTTCAATGACGGGAATTATCGCGGGATCGGAAGTTCCATCGATCGAATTTGTGATTTCACCGGTTTCCTGTGATGGCGGAAGTGACGGAGATGTATCCACCGTGGTGTCAGGTGGATTGGCTCCACTAATACATAGTTGGAGCAATGGGGCGGATACACCGGATTTAACCGATGTTCCTGCAGGATCATATACACTTACGATCACAGATGCTTCGGGCTGTATAGCAAGCGAAAGCATTACGGTCACACAACCAGACGCATTCAGTATCATTACCAATACAACCGATGCTTCCTGCGGTGCTGCAAATGGATCGGCCAGCCTGGATATTTCCGGGGGCACTGCGCCTTATTCTGCTACGTGGAATACTACTGTGCCTTCAACCGGATTTAACATTACCGATATTGTTGCGGGCAGCTACGAAGTAACGATAACCGACAATCATTCCTGCACAACCAATTCAGTTGTAACAATTAATAACCTCGGTGGTCCTCAGATAAATTTAACTGGCCAGACTGCAACCAGCTGTCATGGGTCGGATGATGGAACTGCAACAATCGCGGTATCCGGCGGATCACTACCGTACGCATTTCTTTGGTCTAATGGTGAAACATCAGCAACTGCTTCCATGTTGTCTGCCGGTGAAAATCTGGTCACTGTAAATGATGGATCCGGATGCTCTTCTTCGATAACAGTTTTAATTGAAGAGCCCGCAATCATAGATTACACTCTTTCAATTATTTCAGAAACCACAGTAAGTAACGACGGATCAGCAACGGTTTCAGTTTCCGGCGGTACTGCTCCGTATCAATACAGCTGGAACACAATTCCGGTTCAAACAACAGAAACGGCATCTGCGCTGGTTTCAGGAAATTATACGGTAACTATCAGCGATGCGAACGGCTGCAGCGTTATTGCCGAAGCAACAGTTCCAGGATCAGCCTGTGATCTGTCTGCTACAATTCAAACAACTGATGTTTCATGTTTCGGAGGCGATAATGGAACTGCAGATGTTTCAATTACCGGCGGCGTTGCTCCATTTAATATTTCCTGGTCAAACGGAATGTCGGACCAGTCAATTTCCGGTTTACCTGCAGCAGATTTTTCTGTTACAGTCACTGACGCAAACGGATGTTCTGCAACTGCGAATGCAACAATCGGATCTCCGTCAATCATTGATTACACACTTTCAATTATTTCAGAAACCACAGTAGGTAACGACGGATCAGCAACGGTTTCCGTTACCGGCGGTATTGCTCCTTATCAATACAGCTGGAACACAATTCCGGTTCAAACAACAGAAACTGCATCCGCGCTGGTTTCCGGAAGCTATACGGTAACCATTAGCGATGCGAACGGCTGCAGCGTTATTGCAGAAGCAACAGTTCCAGGATCAGCCTGTGATCTGTCTGCTACAATTCAAACAACTGATGTTTCATGTTTCGGAGGCGATAATGGAACTGCAGAAGTTTCAATTACCGGCGGCATTGCTCCATTTAATATTTCCTGGTCGAACGGAATGTCGGATCAGTCAATTTCAGGTTTATCTGCAGCAGATTATTCTGTTACAATCACCGACGTTAATGGATGTTCTGCGATTGCCGATGCAACGGTTTCCGCTCCCGATGCACTTACGGCAGTTATGAATACGTGGGCTGCATCATGCGGTCAGAATAATGGAATTGCGATTATTGAGCCTGAAGGTGGAACACAACCTTATTTTTACCTATGGAGTTCTGGCGAACTCACACCTACAATTTCTGAAATCGCTCCGGGACCCGTTAGTTTACTTGTAACAGATGGACACGGTTGTCAGCAAAGTTTTTCAGGTCAGATTGCAGGAAGCGCCGGACTAAACGTGGATATTATTGTTAGCCAGCCTGTTTCTTGCGGAGCACTAAATGATGGCGTTCTTTCGGTAGATGCATTGCCGGGCGTTAACTATTCCTGGTCAAACGGGGTAACCGGTACAGTGAATAGTGGACTGGTTGCCGGAACCTACTTCCTTTACGCGAATGATCCGGCAGGTTGCAGCGATACAGCTTCAATTACGATCGATTCTCCGGTTCCGTTCGACGTTGTTGCCGATATCAATCCTTCGGTTTGTAGTCAGGCAAATGGATCAATTTCACTTGATTTCAATGGCGGATCAGCACCTTTTTCAGTTTTGTGGTCAAATGGATCAACCGGAAATGTTATCAATGAAATTCCTCCGGGAACTTATGCAGCAGTTATTGCAGATCAGTCTGGTTGTATTGTAAACTCCAACTTTGTCGTATCACAGATTTCGACGTTGGCAATCACTTCTGTATCAGTATCGGAGATTACATGCAATGGATTGAATAATGGTTCAGTGACAGCATCTGCTTCCGGAAATACAGGAATGTTAAACTGGTCGCTGAATAATATGACTTCAATGACCGGCGACTTTTCACAATTGGCAGCTGGCAGCTATCAGCTTTTGGTTTCAGATGAATCAGGTTGCGCAGTATCTCAATCAATTGTAATTTCTCAACCAGCTCCAATAGTTGTCGCAGTTTCAGCAGAAAATAATTCCTGTTCAGGTTTGAATGACGGGCACGCAGCAGCAACCGTTTCGGGTGGTAGTTTACCTTATACCTACACATGGAATGGAAGTGTTGGTTCCGACTCTGTATTTGGTTTACCTTCAGGCGAATACCAGTTGTCTGTAACCGATATCAATGGATGCGATGCAGAAAGGAGCTTTACTATAAGTCAACCTGAAGATCTTGTTGCGACAATTGAAATTGTTCATTCAACCTGTGGTTTGCTGAACGGTAGCGCGTCCGTTGCTTCAACGGGTGGTACTTTCCCATATTCATTTCAGTGGAATAACGGAAGCTCTGCAGAGCAAATATCCGCCATCGGTGCCGGAAGTTACAGTTGTATTGTGACTGATAGCCATGGTTGTTCAACCAGTGTGCAAGGGAGCGTTTCGGATCCGGGAGCTCCGGTATTAAGCCTGTCTCAGCTCGATCATGTTAAATGTGCTGGTGGGGCTGATGGACTTGTTGTCCTTAATGCAACAGGTGGAACAGGACTTATCACGATGCTTTGGTCTGATGGTTCTCAAGGGCTGCTTCTGCAAGGTATTCCTGCAGGTACATATTCAGTAACAGGAACCGATCAGGCCGGATGTACAGACACACTTACCGTGGCTGTTACTGAACCGGAACTATTAAGCGCGTCATCAGAGGTTTCAGGTGTACTTTGTTATGGGAATTCAAACGGTTCGGCAACAGTTACACCGGTCGGAGGAACCGCACCTTACCAGTTTAGCTGGTCAAACGGATATTCGGGCAGCCAATCTGTTGCAAACCTTCCTGAAGGTATTTACCGCGTTAATATTTCAGATGCAAACGGATGCTCCGTAACAGATACAATTATCATAACAGAACCAGCATTACTTCAGCTCAGCACTGAAGCACATAACGCTCATTGTTTTGGTTTGAACGATGGAGGTATCACTGCAAGTGTAACAGGCGGAACAATGCCTTACGATCTCACCTGGAGTAATGGATTTCAAGGTCCGGTGCTGGACTCAATTACCGCTGGAACTTATACGTTAAGCGTCCACGATGCAAATGGCTGCAGTATTTCTGCAATAACGACCGTTGCCCAGCCAGATGAAATTAAGGTAATGCTTGCAGGCGACACTGAAATCTGCAAAGGGGATTCGATCACCATTTATGCCTCGGCCACAGGGGGGGTATATCCTTTTACCTATGTCTGGTCAAATGGATTCCATGGAGAAATTATGACGATGACTCCGGATTCCGGGGGTATATTCCTGGCAACGGTGACAGATTTTAACGGTTGTTCAGCCACAGGTCAAACCGGCATTGTGGTTAATCCTTTACCATTGGCGCAGATCACAAGTAACGATAGAACTTTATGTGCGGGCGACTGTATGGATCTTCACGCTGCGGAAGTTCCGGGCGGTATTTATGAATGGATTGATGGAAGGGGAGTAGTAGTAAGGGGACAAGCGGTCGAATTTTGCTTTGAAGCCCAAGGCAATTACGATATTAATTTAACGGTCACTGACAGCAATTCCTGCAGGACAAGCCTTAAGTTGACTGATTTTGTTACAGTAAATCCGGTTCCGTCTGCGATGTTCATCGCTGAAGCTCCGTCCGTTCCTTTGCTGGATGCCCATTTAATGTTCGAAAACAACAGTTCGGGGGCAATCGCCTATATCTGGGACTTTGATGATCGTGCTGATGGCGATGAATCCTATGCCAAACAAGGAGCATTTCATTATACCGAAACAGGGGAATATACGGTAACATTGACGGCTATCAACGAATTTGGCTGCACCGATGTTTACCATAGAATGGTGGAGATCACTGAAGATTTCGCGGTTTATATTCCAAATGCATTCACGCCGTACAATAACGATGGCAACAACGAAGTTTTCAGACCGGAAGGTGTTGGAGTTGATAAAGCCCAGTATAATATGTTGATTTTTAATCGCTGGGGTGATCTGGTTTTTGAAACCAGGGATTGGGAAACAGGTTGGAACGGCGATTACACCAGGGGTGCAGACACCAGCAGCTTAAGTGGAGATGTTTTCGTTTACAAAATTGTGGTAGCTGATTTTAAAGGCGAGGTCCACGATTTTAATGGAACCGTAACGCTCGTGCGGTAATTATGTCGGGAGGCATTATTGCCTGTTTACAAGCAACGAATACATTACAATTCCTGCACACACTGATATGTTCAGCGAGTGTTTTGTTCCATACTGAGGGATTTCTAATGCGATTTCAGCAAGCGGTAAAAGTTCATCTGAAACACCGTCAATTTCATTTCCGAATACAAGGGCAATGGCTGAATTGTCATATCGGTAATCAGATAAAGCAACGCTGCGATCGGTTTGCTCGATAAGGACAAGCCTGTATTCGTCGTTTATCGCTTCCAGAGCAGCTTCCCTTACCGAATCAAAATATTTCCATGCAACTGTTTCTGTTGCACCCAATGCTGTTTTATGAATTTCCCTGTTGGGGGGAGTCGCGGAAATTCCACAGAGGTAAATGCATTCAATTGAAAATGCATCCGCGGTGCGGAATACAGATCCGATATTATGAAGGCTCCGCACATTATCCAGAATGATCCGTACCGGCCGTTTTAACTGGGCACCATAATCGGCGGGGTGCAATCTGTTGAGTTCCTGTGTCGACAGCTTTCTCATTACGCCAAAAATAGGCTTCATTCCGGTATGCCGGCGTATTAAATGCACGACCGCACGATTCAGGTAAATATTAAAAGTTATTAACGGGAGCGAAGGGCTTGCTGGAAGATGGGTAAATTTGGGGGCTGATCTATCCGGCAACTCCCCATTTGAAAGCGATCAAAACTGCAACCTCTGCATCCGTGGCGGAAACGCCATTGATGAAACAATACAATACGATCAAGGCTCGATATCCTGATGCATTGTTACTTTTCAGGGTAGGGGATTTTTATGAAACGTTCGGAGATGATGCCGTGAGGGCATCCCAGATTCTTGGAATCGTTTTAACCCGTCGTGCAAACGGGGCAGCAATGTTTATTGAGCTGGCCGGATTTCCTTATCATTCGCTTGAAAACTACCTTCCGAAATTAGTAAGAGCAGGCCTTCGCGTAGCAATCTGCGACCAGCTTGAGGATCCTAAACTGACAAAAACAATTGTTAAACGAGGAGTTACTGAACTGGTAACACCCGGTCTTTCAGTCAGCGATAAGTTACTGGATCACCGCAGTAATACATTTCTTGCAGCATTACATTACGATGGTGATAATGCCGGCGTTGCTTTTCTCGATCATTCAACCGGTGAATTTCTCGTTGCCCAGGGCAGTACAGACTACATTGAAAAGCTGATCCAGAATTTCCAGCCTGGAGAGGTGCTGGTGTCCAAGCCATATTTCAAACGGTACCGGGAACAATTCGGCGAAAAATATTTTTCCTTTACCCTTGATGACTGGATTTTCCAGGCTGATTATGCTGGTGAATTATTAAACAAGCAGTTTGACACACTTTCATTAAAAGGTTTTGGAATCGAAAACCTGCCGCTTGCAATCATTGCGGCAGGAGCTTGTTTCTATTACCTGGCAGAAACCAATCACGATAAAACCTCTCATATCACTTCAGTTTCCAGAATTGAAGAAGAACGTTTTATGTGGTTGGATGGATTTACGATTCGCAACCTGGAGCTTTTTAATTCGGTTAATGAACAGGCGCTTACACTGGCTGATGTCATCAACCGCACACTCACTCCAATGGGTTCCCGCTTGCTTAGACGATGGCTGGCTCTGCCGTTAAAGGATATCCGCCTGATAAACGAGCGCCTGCAGTTGGTGGATCTTTTCCTTAAAACCCCGGAACTTTCTGAGGCGCTCACCGTGCAATTAAAGCAGGTAAGTGACCTGGAAAGGATTATTGCAAAAGTTGCCGTTCTTCGAATAAACCCCAGGGAAATGCATGCGTTGAAACGGGCGCTTGTTGCCATTGTTCCTATCAAGGAAATGTGCAGCGCATCCGAAGATCCCATGATGAAAAGGATCGGCGAGCAACTGAATCCCTGCGTTCTTATTCGTCAGAGAATAGAAAAGGAAATTGCCATCGATCCCCCGGCTGCTCTGAATAAGGGAGATGTCATCGCCACGGGTTTCAATTCAGAGCTTGATGAATTGCGGGAGATCAAAAACAAAGGAAAAGACTACCTTCTGAAAATACAGCAACGGGAAACCGAAAAAACCGGTATCAGCTCGCTGAAAGTAGGATTTAATAATGTCTTCGGGTATTACCTGGAAGTTACCAATTCACACAAGGACAAAGTCCCTGATGCCTGGATCCGTAAGCAAACGCTCGTAAATGCCGAACGGTATATTACGCCTGAAATAAAGGAATTCGAAGAAAAAATCCTGGGTGCGGAAGATAAAATTGCTGCACTTGAATTCCGGATATATAATGAACTGGTTTCAGCAATGAGTGAATACATTCAGCCGATCCAGCATAATGCAATGTTAATTGCACAGCTTGATTGCCTGCTCGGCTTTTCACTTCTAGCAGCAGAAAGTAATTATTGCAGGCCGGAAGTAAATGAATCACTGGTAATTGATATCCGTGATGGCCGCCACCCGGTTATTGAACGCCTGCTTAAAACCGGGGAACAATATGTCAGCAACAATGTCCTGCTTGATCCGGCTAATACCCAGTTAATGATGATCACTGGTCCGAACATGTCTGGTAAGTCAGCACTGCTGAGGCAAACTGCATTGATTTGCATTATGGCCCAGATTGGTTGCTTTGTCCCGGCAGCTGCAGCCACTATCGGCATGGTCGATAAGATTTTCACCCGGGTAGGTGCTTCGGATAATATCAATAGTGGTGAGTCCACGTTCATGGTTGAGATGAATGAAACGGCCTCGATCCTGAATAATCTTAGTGAACGCAGTCTTATTCTTCTCGATGAAATTGGTCGGGGAACAAGCACGTACGACGGCATTTCGATCGCCTGGGCCATTGCCGAATTTATTCATGAGCAACCTGTTTGCAAAGCGAAAACACTTTTCGCCACCCATTATCATGAACTCAATGAAATGGCAGATCGGTTTCCCCGGATAAGAAATTTCAATGTTTCCGTCAGGGAGATAAATCAGAAAGTGATTTTTCTCAGAAAATTAAAAGAGGGTGGCTCAAATCACAGTTTCGGAATTCATGTGGCAAAACTCGCCGGAATGCCAAAACGAATTGTTGAAAGGGCATCTGAGATTTTACTGGAACTTGAGAAAATGCATCGGAGGGAAGGTGGGGAGAAATCATTAAAAGTTCCTGAATCAGTTCAGACCGGCATGCAGTTGAGCTTTTTCCAGCTGGATGATCCGTTGCTGGAGCAAATCAGGATAAAGCTTGCAGAAGTTGATATAGATAACCTTACGCCGGTGGAAGCATTGATGAAGCTGAGCGAAATAAGAAAAATGCTGGGGTAGGGCGGCCCTTGAATTATAAGTCGTGAAGTTTCTGATCTGCTTTTGAAATCTGATTAATTTCAAATTACCGCAACTTTTACATGAATGCTGATACTCCTGAATCAGTCTTATCTCTAAAACTCCCTGCTAAATAAAAAAAGCACCTTAGAATCTAAGATGCTTCAGAGCGAAAGACGGGATTCGAATCCCGGAACTGTTAACGGCTTAGGCCGTTTTACAGTTCCGTGGACCCACGGTTGGTTTTCTGAAGGGTAACTTCAGACCAACCGGGGCCCGCAACCCCAGCATTTTTAGCACCCTTAACCAGCCTTATCTTTAAAACTCCCTGCTAAATAAAAAAAGCACCTTAGAATCTAAGATGCTTCAGAGCG
>JADMIO010846075.1_pt1 | contig 12943 bp, 14 predicted proteins | sample 8958161 | NCBI WGS metagenome assembly JADMIO01 (sample SAMN16585339, study PRJNA669376) | soil metagenome | isolation source: Crop rotation soil | place: USA: Cullars Rotation, Alabama | collected 2011 | reverse complement strand
CGCGACAACTTGTCCACGTGGAATTCTAAGCTTAGGATCCCAATGTGCTGGAAAGAATGCTGTGGAAATCCTCTCCATTCCCGGCGTCTCCGGCCTGTTAGTCGGTGGAGCCAGCCTAAAAGCGGAGGAGTTTGGCGCAATCTTAAATGCGGTGGTCAAATAATTTAGATCATCGAATCATCAAGGAATTAATCATGTACACCATCCTTCTTGTCGCTCATAGCATTATCGTTTTATTCCTTATCGTATTGGTGCTGATTCAGCGCAGCGATAGCGACGGGTTGGGCAGCCTGGGCGGCGGAGGAAATCAGTTTCTGACTGGCCGCTCAGCAGCCAATCTGCTTACGCGCACCACCGCTATTTTAGCCGGCGCTTTTATGCTTACTAGCCTGGTGCTTGCCGTTATGGCCGGCCGCATGAGTGAAACTTCGATTATTGATAAAACACCGGTAGAAGAAACTGCTCCGCTAGAGGAAAAATCCGTACCGAAACAGGAAGCGCCCGCCGTGCCAAAGCCAGAGTGATACTAAGGGCACGCAATATGTCTATCATATATAAAGTCTTGTTTGTCGCTTCCGATGCATCCGATAATCCGTTAGTGAAAGAATTAAGAGATGAAGGGCTCGAGGTTATTCTGGCCACGACAATAACGGCGGCCCAACAGATACTAACATCGCAGTCTGATATCGGTGCAGTAGTGTCAAGTGTAAGGGATGTAACTGAGGACAAGTCTTCGGTAATTGATGGTATCGGACTATATAAGTTTATGGAGAACCGCCATTTAGATGTTAAATTCATAGCGCTCAAGGACTCTTATACGTTAGCAAACCTTCAGCGTACGCTGCGCCGTTTAGGAGAAAATAATGAAATGTTTGAGACATGTTCTCCTAGCCCTGACGATAAGGACGGACAATATGACCGCCGAGTAGTCGCAGCCGTAATGACGGCAATCAAAAATCGTGCTGAAAGAGCCGCACCAGAATTACACCATATAGGAAGATTCGTTTCTCGCGGCCTGCGCACACCAGAGTCTAATACAACACTAATGATATAGCATGACCGCCCGATTCATTTTTATCACCGGCGGCGTGGTGTCCTCCTTGGGCAAAGGGTTAGCCTCGGCTAGCTTAGGTGCGCTGCTGCAAGCACGTGGTTACCGGGTGCGATTACGCAAATTAGATCCGTATCTCAACGTTGATCCAGGGACAATGAATCCTAATCAGCATGGCGAGGTGTTCGTCACCGACGATGGAGCAGAGACTGATCTTGATCTTGGCCATTACGAACGCTTCACCGGCGTCAATGCGCGGCGCAGCGACTCGGTAACCACCGGGCAAATTTACTCAACGCTGCTCACCAAAGAGCGCCGCGGTGATTATTTGGGCGGCACAGTGCAGGTTATCCCGCACGTCACCGACCTTATCAAAGAATTCGTTCTCAAAGACACCGACAGTGAAGATTTCGTGCTCTGTGAGATTGGGGGCACGGTGGGCGATATCGAGGGATTACCCTTTCTTGAGGCCATTCGCCAGCTAGGCTATGAGCTTGGCCGCGAACGCGTGATGTATGTGCATCTGACGTTAGTGCCCTATATCGCCGCGGCGCGCGAGCTGAAGACCAAGCCGACGCAACATTCCGTAAAAGAACTGCGCTCGATTGGTATCCAGCCCGACATCTTACTATGCCGCGCCGAACGCGACATTCCACTGTCTGAGCGCCGCAAAATCGCGCTGTTCTGTAATATCCGCGAGGAGGCCGTGATCAGCGCACTCGATGTACAATCGATCTACGAGGTACCCAAGCGCTATAACCAGCAAGGGTTTGATACGCAGGTGCTCAAGATTTTTGGTATGGACAGCCACCAACAACCGCCTGATCTCAGCCAGTGGGATACCATTGTGGAGCGCGTGCGCCAGCCTAAGGGCGAGGTAACGGTAGCTATCGTCGGCAAATATACCGGCATTGGCGATGCTTATAAATCACTGTCCGAGGCGCTTGACCATGCGAGCATCGCCAATTACGCCAAAGTCAATGTACGGTGGATTGACGCCGGCGGGTTTGAAAAGGAAGACGTGGCGCACGTGCTTTCAAACGTGGATGCAGTCCTAGTGCCCGGCGGGTTTGGTGAACGTGGCGTGGGCGGCAAGCTCGCCGCTATTGCTTACGCGCGTAAGCATGGCAAGCCATATCTCGGCATCTGCTTCGGCATGCAATTGGCCGTAATTGAATTTGCGCGCAATGTATTAGGAATTACGGATGCCACCTCTACCGAGTTCGGTCCTTACGAAGACAAGGACGGCAAAGGGCCATTAGTCGGCCTCATGACAGAATGGCTACGGGGCAATGTGCTTGAGACGCGCAACCTAGGCAGCGATTTGGGCGGCACCATGCGGCTAGGCGCCTATGAGTGCGAGATTGTTGCCGATACACTGGCAGCGCGCATTTATGGAACAACTCATATCAACGAGCGTCACCGCCACCGCTATGAAGTCAACCTAGGCTATCGCGAGGAATTGGAAAAAGCTGGTATGATTTTTTCTGGTCTGTCGCCTTCCGGTCATTTGCCAGAGATTGTCGAGTTGAAAAACCACCCCTGGTTTATCGGTGTGCAGTTCCATCCTGAACTCAAATCGCGTCCTTTCGCCCCGCACCCGCTATTTGCTTCGTTTGTTCAGGCCGCGCTAGCGGGCAAACAAAAAAAAGCGGCATAAGCAGACTTAAGTGAGTTTGCTATAACTGGGCATATTCATCCCCGCGCGATCCTGTCGTAAACTTTATTGAGCCTTATTACAAAAGCAGTTAAATAACTGTCGCAAGGACAGGTGGCCGAGTGGTTTAAGGCGCTGCTCTCGAAAAGCAGTGAACTCGCAAGGGTTCCGTGAGTTCGAATCTCACCCTGTCCGCCAACACTATATAGTATAATAATAAAACCGAGAATTGCCCGCTGAGTGGCGCTTGTGCAGGCCTCATTTGCGTAACGGATGCCCCTTTCATTCGCAAATCCTTGATAACAGTTACCCAATCGCCATCGTTGAGGAGATTCCCCTTATTGTCGCGCATTTCCATATTCGCCTCTTTATCAAAATTGTGTGGACTGGCATTATGTGTGCGGTTGAATACCACACCTTGGTAGGCGTTTCGGCAGATGATCCAGGAATCCTGGCAAAATACAATATGACATGAACGCCCGGAGATGTAGGGACTAATGACTAAAGAACCGTTAGGGACGGTGATAGCACGTGGCGTGTTTGAACGGTGTCCATCCTGTGGACAAGGCAAGTTGTTTCAGAGTTACCTTAAGCCAGTAAATAGCTGCGCCGTGTGCGGTGAACAGCTTGGGCACATTCGGGCAGATGACGGCCCCGCCTGGCTTACCATCTTGTTGACCGGCCATATTCTGGCTCCCTTTCTTCTTGCAATCGCACCGAACAACGCCTGGCCGGACTGGGTCTCTATGACCGTATGGCCAGGTGCAGCACTCTTGCTGGCGCTTGCCATTCTTCCGCGCACCAAGGGAATTTTTATTGGCCTTATATGGCGCGCGGGAAGCATAGGTTCGGAGAAGCAGCCGTGACTATGCCAATCGCCCATGCCCTGAAAGAATCGCTCAAAAGCGGCTATGATTACCGAAAATTTAAAAGCGACGCTATCGCCGGCCTGATCGTTTCGCTGGTGGCACTACCGCTGGCGATGGCGCTTTCCATCGCGGTCGGGCTGCCGCCCCAACATGGACTATATACCGCTATCGTAGCCGGCATCACTGTACCGTTGCTAGGTGGTTCTGTCGTTCAAGTCAGCGGCCCGACTGCTGCCTTTGTTGTTATCGTCGCGCCGATTGTCGCCACGCATGGTCTAAGCGGCCTGATACTCACTACCATTATGGCTGGTATTCTACTGTTCGGGCTAGGTCTGGCGAAGCTGGGCCGCTATATCAATTATGTGCCATATCCCGTCACTACTGGCTTCACCTCCGGCATTGCGGTAGTAATAGGCACGTTGGCGCTCAATGATTTCCTCGGTCTACATATTGAATCACTGCAAGGCGATTATCTCCATAAAGCCACATTAATCGCGCAGCATATTCCAACGCTGTACTGGCCGGAGGCGCTAGTGGGCATTGCATCACTGGTACTGATGTCTACCTCTGGCCGATTTTTGCCAAGAGTGCCGCCGCCGGTCGTGGGTATCAGTATTGGTACGCTGTTGGCTTATATGCTGCAACAGCGCGGTCTTAATATTGCTACTATCGGCAGCCAATTTGCCTATGTACTGCTGAATGGCGGTACAGGACATGGTATTCCGCCCTTTCTCCCAGCATTTCAGATTCCTGCCTTGCCCAATTGGGTAATGTTGAAAGCGCTGATTCCCCTCCGCACTGGTTATCGCGGCGCTGGGTGCGTTGGAATCACTGCTCTCCGCTACCGTTGCCGACGGCATGGCGGGTACGAAGCATAATCCCAATGCGGAGCTTACGAGCATTGGCATAGGCAATATTCTCTCTGGTCTGTTTTCTGGCATTCCCGCCACCGGCGCGATTGCCCGCACTGCGACCAACATCCATAGCGGCGCGAAAACACCATTGGCTTCATCTATTCATGCGCTACTAATCCTGATCTATATACTGCTGCTGGCGCCCGTGATGTCTTATATTCCGATGGCCGCACTGGCGGCGCTGCTGATTACTGTCGCCTACCGTATGTCGCACTGGCAGCAGTTTATTCGCACGGTACGCATTGCGCCTGCAAGCGACACCATCGTGCTAATAACCTGCTTTGGCTTCACGGTATTGGTGGATATGGTGGCGGGCGTAACGGTCGGTGTAGTGCTAGCTTGCTTCCTGCTCATGAAGCGTGTCTCACAGCTGACCTATTCGTACGTTAGCCACAATAATACCGGCCATCACCGTAAGCTGCGGCATCTGAGGTTACCGGATGATGTCATGGTCTACCATATCACGGGCCTCGTGTTTTTCGGCACCGTGGAAAATGCCTTGGAGCGCATGGGCTTTATACGGGAGGATATCGAAACACTGATCATCGACATGGAGGATGTGCCGCTGATCGATATGAGCGGATTGGTGGCGATAAAGGGCATGATCCTGGATATTCAGCATCAAGGCAAAACTGTTATGTTATGCGGCGAGCATGAGATTACCAATAAAATCCTCCAGAAGCTGCCGCCAGCAGCGCGCCATAAATTGCGAGTCACGCAGACAGCTGAAGAGGCGGTTAAAGAAACCAACCGCCGAAGTCATTAACCATGAGTTTGCGACCGCCTAATGATCGCACTCAGATGTAGACGTAAACCTATTGCGATCAAAAATGCATATTTTGCATTTCTTCCATCGGCATCATATTTTGGTTGAGATGATCCATGATCCAGATCGAGCCGACGACGATCAGGAATACCACCATGACACCGAAAGCCAATGCCAGCACGTTATTAGTGTTGTCCGGCCCCGTGGTCACGTGCAGGAAGAATACGAGATGGACGCCCATTTGTGCGATTGCTAAGACGATAAGGGCAACAGGAACAGCGGGTCCCCAGATCGGATGCGCCAGCGCCATCCAGAAAGATGCAATGGTTAGAATCGTGGCAAAGCCCAGACCCGTCAAATAATTCGTAATCCAGTGGCCGGGGCTATCCTTCGGTTGGTCGCCTGGAGCGGTATCTTCTGCTATATCCTTATGCATATCAGAATGTGTCATGTGTACAGGCCCATGAGATAAACGATGGTGAAAATTCCGATCCACACGATATCCAGCGCGTGCCAGAACAAATTAAAACAAATCAGGCGGTGAATAATCTCGCCGCGAAACCCCTTGACCTGAAGCTGCGCCAGCATCGTCCCCAGCCATAGCAGCCCTACTGTCACATGGAGACCGTGCAGCCCGACCAGCGAGAAGAAGCCGGTTAGAAAACCGCTGCCTTGGGGTGTAATACCCTGCTCTGCGAGCACAATAAATTCTTCTAACTCGAGAAGAACGAAAGTTAACCCTAGAAAGCCGGTAATGATAAGAGAGACCTGCGTCCAAAGACGGCTTCGCGCATTGGTCGCTGCAAAGGAAAGCCCGCAGGTGAAGCTTGAGGCGAGAAGGCACGCTGTTTCCCATCCCACCCTAGGTATATCGATGATATCACGGATAGTAGGGCCACCAGCCGTTGCCCCTTGAAGAACAGCATAGGTAGCAAAAAAGCAGGAAAACATGACAATGTCGCTGAGCAAAAAAATCCAGAAGCCATAGCCGACGATGATGCGTTTTGTGGCAGGCCCCGTTTCGCCATGCCCTGCGCCCGGAACCGCCCCCTTCGCATGCCCATGATGCCCGACCCGATTAGGATCTTCCCGGCGGACGCGGATGGCTTCGATAGAGGCGGGAAACATCTTATCGATCATGCAGCACCTCCGCTTGTGCCTAAGCGTTCGAGCAGCGCCGCCCGGGCCGCGCGTCTTGCACGGTCTGCATTGGCAATCACCTCGGCCGGTATTTCATATTCATGCACATCCCGCCAGGCCAGGACCACAAATCCCGCGAATGCGGCTAGCAGCCCGCAACCGGCAAGCCACCAGATATGCCAGATCAAAGCGAATCCGATGATACTGGCAAAGAATCCGGTATAAATGCCGACCATGCTGTTTACAGGCATTTCAATCGGCTCGTATTCCGGTTCAGGCCCTATGCTCTGGCTTTCGATGGCGCGTTGCTTGATGTTCCAATAGGCCTCTTCGCCTTCCACATTCGGAGTGACTGCGAAATTGTAGAATGGCGCGGGCGACGACGTTGCCCATTCGAGCGAACGTCCATCCCACGGATCGCCTGTTATATCGCGCAGCCGTTGGCGCTGGATAATGCTGACAACTAACTGAGTCACCTGGCACAATGCGCTGATTATCAGAATAACAACGCCTATCAGCGCGACCTGCATGTATGGACGCCAGGGCTCAATGTCCAGATGCTGAAGCCGGCGCGTCATGCCGTACATGCCGACGATATACAATGGCGTAAACGTTACCCAAAAACCAATAAGGGCAGTCCAAAATGCCGCTTTGCCCCAACCCGAATGCAGCCGGAAACCGAATGCCTTAGGGAACCAGTATTCGAGGCCGGCAAAAATGGCGAAAACCACGCCGCCTATAATCACATTGTGAAAATGCGCGACGAGGAACATAGAATTGTGCGTTACAAAGTCAGCTGGCGGCACGGCGAGCAAGACACCGGTTACGCCGCCAATTACAAAGGTGAAGATGAATCCCATCGACCATAGCATGGGCGTCTCAAACCGCACACGCCCGCCATACATGGTAAAAATCCAGTTATAGATTTTGACCCCGGTACCCACCGCGATAATGCTGGTCGAGATACCAAAGGCGGTATTGACCGCTGCACCTGCCCCCATAGTAAAAAAGTGATGCAGCCAAGTCATCATCGAAACTACGCAGATGAATAGGGTTGCCGCAACCATGGAGCGGTAACCGAAAAGTGGCTTGCCGGAGAAGGTGGAGAATACTTCTGAAAAAATGCCAAAGGCCGGAAGGACGAGGATATAGACCTCCGGATGTCCCCACGCCCAAATGAGATTCATGAACATCATTGGGTTGCCACCGGAGGTGCTAGTGAAGAAATGAAAGTCAAAGTAGCGGTCCAATGTCAACATCGCCAATGTGGCTGTCAGGACCGGGAAAACAGCGACGATAATCAGGCTCGAGGCCAAGGCCGTCCAGCAGAACATGGGCATGCGCAGATAGCTCATGCCGGTGCACCGCATCTTGAGCACGGTCGTGACAAAATTAATGCCGGTCATCATGGTCCCTATCCCGGAAATCTGCACAGCCCAAAGGTAGTAATCGACTCCTACGCCCGGGGAATAGGTGGTTTCGCTCAGAGGCGGATAGGGAATCCAGCCGGTGCGGGCGAATTCGCCGACAAACAGTGAGATATTGACCAGCAGAGCGCCTGCCGCCGTCAACCAGAAGCTCACCGAGTTCATAGTCGGAAAGGCGACGTCACGCACGCCAAGCTGTAGCGGGACAACGAAATTCATAAACCCGATGACCAGTGGCATTGCGGCAAAGAAAATCATGATTGCGCCGTGGGCACTGAAAATCTGATTATAGTGTTCTGGTGGCAAATAACCGGGCGCGTTAATCGCAATTGCCTGCTGCGCGCGCATCATGATCGCATCGGCAAAACCGCGGATCAACATGACAACGCCGAGCAAAACATACATGATGCCAACGCGTTTGTGATCAACGGTGGTGATCCATTCGCGCCATAGATATGGCCACCAGCCTTTGGCGGTCACAAATATCAGTACACCCAAAAGGGCAGAAATAATTACAAGGGATGTAATCAGCGGAATGGGCTGATCAAAAGGAATGGCGGACCAACTAAGCTTGCCGAACATTATTTACTCCCTGAACCGGTTTCTTCACGTCCTGCGTGCGCTCCTTCCGGCTGCGGACCGGGCGCTGGGCCAAGTTTGCCGGAGGCAATGTCGCCGAACAATGTGGAATCGACTGATTTGTAGCCCTTGGGCTTCACATCACTACTTTGTTGCGCAAGCACGACGTAGCTTGTCCGATTGAGGGGGCTGTCACTCGCACGTATCTGACGCACCCATGCTGCAAATGCCGCCTCATCCAGGCTGTGCACCTCAAAATGCATACCGGAGAATCCATCACCGCTGAATTGCGCGGACTCTCCCAGCAGGACAGTGGGCTGATCCGCCTGTAGATACAATTGCGAAGTCATGCCGGGCATAGCGTAAATCATTGAGCCAAGCTGGGGAATAAAGAACGTGTTGAATACGCTTGCGGAGGTAATCGAAAAATGCACAGGCCTTCCCGCAGGAATAGCCAATTGATTGATGGCTGCAATATTCTGCTCAGGATAGATAAAGAGCCATTTCCAGTCGAGCGCCACCACTTGCACTTCAAGAGCCGGCGATTTGGACGGTAAAGGCTTGAAGGGATCAAGCTTATAGCAGCCGATCCAGATGACGCCGCCAAGGAACATGATGGTCAGAGTGGGGATGGACCAGACAACCGCTTCGATGCGCCCGGAATACGCCCAGTTCGGCTTGTAGGCGGCAGATGTATTCGAAGCCCGATATCGCCATGCCACCCAATAGGCCAGCAGGATCGTCGGCAACGCGATGACTAGCATGATTAATAAGGCATCGATTAGGATAGTAGCGTCGCCTTCTCCTACCGGGCCTTTCGGATCGAGAATTCCACCGGCGCATCCACAGAGAGATAATGCCAAGCTGATAATCCCGACATTAAAGACCCATGTATGCAGCATTCGCAGTGGGATAATACGCATTGCCCTGACCCGTATAAAAAAGAACCGGATTACTAATTGCTGTCAGAACGATACCAAAGTGATCGCTAATTAAATGTCAAGTTTTCCATACTGTTGACTACGTAATGGCAAATCTTACTTTCCTAGTTTGATAAATATCGCGTTCTTAAATGCTGTTTGTAGTAACTGCTGTTTAGCTTTTCTCCCGTGGCGTGCTGCCAATCACTCAGCGACATTACTTGCGCTTCCGCTTCCGCCAATAACTCCCCCAGGGCCGGCTGCGTCAAAACCTCATGCGCCAGCTCCGCCAGAACTGTCAGCTGCTCGGCGCGCACGGCGCCGGAGCAGCTTGGCATCATCGTCGCATTGCGGCGCGTCAAGATGCTGACGACCATGGCGCGCGGCCAAAGCGCGCTTACGCGGCTGATGCGGCGCAACGTGCTTCCTTTGATCCCGCATATCCCGTTCTTATACCGGCAGCTGCTAAACACGGCGAATGGACTGGACCATCCACTGACATTATAGTGCGATGTGCCTTGCATAAGGTGAATCTGGGCCAGCTGCCTTAAGCTCCACAGACTGTTTTCCTGTGATTAAGCCCTCAAACACAAGAGTTAAAGGTCTTAAGGTGCGAAAACTGAAGACTTACATTACTTCCGTTGGATTCTTTGAAGAGGCTGTTGCTGTGCCGTCAATGAAGGCAGCATTGGAAGCGTGGGGCAGTGATCCCAATCTTTTCCACAAGGGATTCGCCAAGGAAACTGCGGACCCGGCAATCGTTGCGGCAGCCATGAAGCACCCGGGCGTCGTATTGAAGCGGCCGGTAGGTTCGAAGGGCCTCTTTAAACCTCACGCTGAATTACCAAGTGCTAATTTTCTGGCTAAAAAGCCAGTTAAGCCCACAAAAGAGAACAGAATACCAACGAATAAATCCTCTCAGAGAGAGAATCCCAAGGTTTTGAAACGTGAATTCAAGGTGCTTAAGGCTTTTGAACAGGAAAAGAAACGAAAGGATAAACAACGTCAAAAGGAAGAGGCGAGGAAAAAACTTGCAGAAAAGAAATGTAATGATGCCATCACGAGAGCCCAGCAAGCTTTGAATGAATCACAGGCCCAGCATGAGCGGAAAATTATGGCACTTAAGGAAAAACAAGCGGCTATGAATGTAAAAATTGCCGCTGAAGAAGCTAACTGGCGCACCGAGAGAATTCGGCTGGAATTAGCAATAGAAAAACTGAAGGAATAGTGGAAGTAATCCCTAGGGTACACGCTGTATAAATGACTGAACTGATTGAAGCATTTCCACCTATTTTGCCCAGCAAGCCCCATACCCTTATTCTGGGCACGATGCCAGGGGTTAGATCGTTAGAGGCAAACCAATATTATGCGCACCCGCAGAACCAATTCTGGAAATTGATGGGTGACATTTACGGTGCAGGCCCGGCATTGCCTTACTGCGCGCGTGTCCAGATTTTAAAAGAGCGTGGGATAGCAGTTTGGGATGTGGTGCGCGCGTGCACTCGTAATGGAAGTATGGATGCAGACATTAGGAATGAAATCCCTAATGATTTTGCAGAGTTCTATCGGCAGCATCCCACCATTGAGCTCGTCGTGTTTGACAGTCTCACCGCCGAAGGTATTTACAAAAGACGGGTACTTCCAACTCTAACCAAGCAGTTAAGATATGTGCGAGTACCTTCACCAAGTCCGGCGAACGCGCGTCTGCCCTATTCAGCAAAGCTTACTCTATGGTCGCAGGCTCTTGGAAGTAGCTCTCGCAGGTAAGAAAAAGAGGGGTTAACTATGGCTGCAAAAGCAAAACTGGAAACTATGCTGAAAGCCGCGCCTAAAAGTCGCTTTCCTGCAATGATTAAACCGATGTTAGCGACATTGGTTGATCAGCCGTTTAATGATAGCGGCTGGTCTTACGAAGTAAAATGGGACGGCTACCGCGCCCTGGCATTTCTAAACCAAGGTGAAGTGGAGCTTAAATCGCGCAACGACAAATCATTTAACAAGAAATTTTACGCCATTTACGACGCATTAAAACAGTGGAAGCTGAATGCCGTACTGGACGGTGAAATCGTTGTAACCAAGCATACTGGCGTCTCCAGCTTCGGTAGTCTGCAAAACTGGCGCAGCGAAGCAGATGGGCTACTGGTGTTCTATCTCTTCGATATTCTATGGCTTGAAGGCAAAGACTTAACCGGCCTGCCGCTTGCCACGCGCCGGGATATCCTGCGCGCGGTTATCCCGGAAGCGCATGAAATGATCCGCTTTAGCGAAAATCTTGATGGATCGGGCAAAGACGTATTCAATGCGGCACTAAACATGGGCATGGAAGGCATTATCGCCAAGAAAAACGACAGTCTTTACCAATCCGGTGAGCGCTCTGAAGAATGGCTGAAAATTAAAGCGCACAAGCGGCAGGAAGCTGTAATCGGCGGTTATACCAATAATGAGGGGTCAAACAAGCCTTTCAGCTCACTGCTTGTGGGCGTGTTTAATGGCAATAAGCTCGATTACCTTGGAAAGATTGGCACCGGTTTCAGCGTGAAGCAGCAAAAGGAAATGCTTGCGCAATTCAAACCGCTGATTCGTAAAATCAATCCATTTAGCACGATGCCGGATATCAATAAGCCTTCGCGCTTTCGACCCGATCCGCCGCAGGCCGCCGTCACGTGGTTAAAGCCGGAGCTGGTCTGCGAGGTAAGCTTTACTGAATTGACCGCCGATAACATCATGCGTCATCCGTCCTTCGAAGGCATGCGCATCGATAAGAAGGCCACGGATGTAGTATTAGAAAAGGAAGTAAATACGGCTACCGTGACTGCCGCACATAAAAAGCTCGCGGCGAAAAAGGTGATTACACCTTCTGGCAAGCAAGAACGTAAAACGCTGCTTAACCCCACGGATAACAGCCAGGTTCGAACGATCGGCGGTCATGACCTCAAGCTCGCCAATCTGCATAAGCTCTACTGGCCGGAAGACGCTATCTCTAAGCGGGATATGCTGAATTACTATTACCAGATGGCGCCTTATATCCTTCCTTATTTAAAAGACCGCCCGCAGTCGCTGAATCGCCATCCGAATGGTATTCATGGCAAGAGCTTCTACCAAAAGGATGTGAAAGGAAAAGTCCCGGATTGGGTGCATACGTTTGACTATTACAGCGAGACAGATCAGCGCGATAAGGAGTTTTTTATCTGCGATGATGAAGCCAGCTTACTCTATCTGGCATCGCTTGGTTGTATCGAGATCAGCCCCTGGAACAGCCGGGCGCAAACACCGGATTATCCGGACTGGTGCGTCATCGATTTCGATCCAGATCAGACGAGCTGCGCGCAGGTGATTAAGGCAGTGCAGGTAACACATGAACTGCTCGATAGCATAGGCGCACCGTCTTACTGCAAAACCTCCGGCTCTTCCGGCCTACATATCTATATCCCGCTCGGCGCTAAATATACGTATGAGCAATCAAAGGAATTTGCCCGCGCCTTGGTCACGCGCGTGCACGCGGAATTGCCCGCATTCACCAGCATCGAGCGTAAAGTGGCGGATCGTGGCGGCAAAATGTATCTCGACTTCCTGCAGAACCGCCCGCAGGCCACTATCGTTGCGCCGTACTCATTGCGGCC
>JADMIO010690535.1_pt1 | contig 12945 bp, 14 predicted proteins | sample 8958161 | NCBI WGS metagenome assembly JADMIO01 (sample SAMN16585339, study PRJNA669376) | soil metagenome | isolation source: Crop rotation soil | place: USA: Cullars Rotation, Alabama | collected 2011 | reverse complement strand
CGACAACTTGTCCACGTGGAATTCTAAGCTTAGGATCCCAATGTGCTGGAAAGATCGAGCCCGCGCGCTGCGGCGCGTTCGATGGTGTCATGTCCCTTTCGCAGTCCGAGCCAGACCGAATGGCCGCACTGACGCAACGCCTCGGTCAGATTCAGCGTGTGCGCCGCTTCGCCGATATACTTTCGCGCGCTGTTCAGCTGCAGAATTTTGAACTTCCGGCTATCGGGCATGCGAATGTTATAGCCGCTCCAGCGAAATTTTCCTCTGCGTCCTCCGCGTCCTCCGCGGTAAGATTTTTATGTCAGGGGGACGAGTAGATATGCGCTATCAGGACAAAGTTACAATCGTCACAGGCGGCAGCCGCGGAATCGGAGAAGGCTGCGTGCGCGCTTTCGTTGAGGCCGGATCGAAAGTTGTCTTCTGCGCGCCGAAGGATGGCGATGGCGCGAAACTTGAAGCCGAGCTGAACGCGAAGGGCCCAGGCTCAGCCACATTCATTCGCTGCGACGTCACGAAAAGCGACGATGTCAAAAATCTGATCGAACATGCGGTGAAAACATTTGGGCGGCTCGACTGCCTGATCAACAACGCCGGCTGGCACCCGCCGTACAAGACGATCGACGATTTTTCCGCCGACGAATTCCGCAGCCTGCTCGAGCTGAACCTGATCGCGGTGTTCAATGCCTGCAAACTCGCGCTGCCGCATTTGCGCAAGACCAAGGGCAACATCATTAACATCGCCAGCCTCGTCGCGAGCATGGGCCAGCCCGGCGCGACGACTTACGTCGCGACGAAGGGCGCAGTGCTTTCCCTGACGAAGGCGCTTGCGATCGACGAAGCCGCGCACGACGTCCGCGTCAATTCTGTCTCGCCCGGAAATATTTTTACGCCGCTGTGGCAGGAAGGCATCGACGCTTCACCCGACCCAAAGAAAACGCGTGCCGAAGGCGACGCCGCGCAGCTTGTGGGCCGCATGGGAACGATTGAAGAAGCGGGGAAGCTATGTCTGTTCATCGCAGCCGACGCGACGTTCACTACAGGAGTCGATCATTTATTGACAGGCGGCGCGGAGCTTTCGTATGGGCGTAAAACACGGAAAAACTAAACATCAAACCGCAGAGGACGCGGAGTACGCGGAGGAAAACTAAAACAAATTATTATGATGTCCTCCGCGTACTCCGCGTCCTCTGCGGTAAGAAGTTAATTCCGGCAGCCCAGATCCTGCATGATCTCGTTGGTCTTCTCGTACGCCTCCTCGACCCATTCGACGATGCGGTCGGGCTGCGGCGCGTATTCGAGTTCGATGCTGACCACGCGGTCGTAGCCGGTGTCGCGGATCTGTTCGAGATATTTTTTGATCGGCGTGATGCCGCGGCCGGGCGGAAGATCGCCGTGGACCTTGCCATTGCAATCCGAAAGATGGACGTGAGCGATGCGGCCTTTCAGCCTCTTCACGGCGGCGAACGGCGTTTTGACCAGGTGCAAATGCGAAATGTCGCAGTTGGCGCAAACGGTGTTGGGCATGTCGACGTCGTCGAGAAATTTCAACATCGTGTCGATTGAATTGATCAGCGAGAGCTTGAACGGCTCGAGCTCTAGAGCGATTTCAAGACCAAGGCTCTTTGCGTATTTACCGCACTCGCGCACGTTGGCGACGGCCGTCTTCCACTGTTCGGCCGGCGGAATCACCTCCTGCTGCCAGATGTATTCGCCCAGGACCAGGAGCAGGTTGTCGCACTCGAGCTCGTAGCATAGATCGAGATATTTTTTGACGCGATCCACGCTGAAGCGCTGCATCGACGGATTGAAATCCACCAGTCCAATCGCGACGCAACAGATGCTCTTGATGGGCAGCCGCAGCTTGTCCGCCGTGGTTTTGATCAGCTTGCGTTCTTTGACGTCGATATCGAGCGGATCAGCGAAAATGTCGACCGTGTCGAAACCGATGCGCTTGGTCTGCTCGATGCCAAACTTCGTCCCCTTGCCGGCCTGCGCGAAGGCTGAATTGATCAATCCAAGTTTCATTGATTTCCTCCAGACGTTTTGTTCAAGCGTGGAAGCGTTGAGAGAAAAACATTCCAGTAATGCATAAAGCATAATGCATAAAATGAACAGGTCGCTCGTCCCATCTTATGCATTATGCTTCATGCATTATTTTTTCAAACTTTCTGCGCCTCTTTCGCCGTGCCAATGGTCTTGTCTTCGGCGGGATCGAGGAACGAATGCTGGTCGCTGCCCGAGCCCTTGAGGCCGATTTTTTTGATCATCGTGTTGTCGACTTTTTCTAGTTTTGTGTAGCCAGGGTGGTGCGATTTTTTGTAGGGATCGTTGGTCTTCGTGTTGTAGCAGCAGATCAGCGACCAGCGCGGATTGGGGCTGGTGTTCGCGGCTGAGCAGTGCAGCGTATTGCCGTGGAAAAAGAGCGTGTCGCCGGGCTCAGCTTCGAAGTAGACGAGCTCCATGCGCTTCATCGCAGCGTTGACGCGCTCCGGATCCGCGCCCGTCTGCTCGCCGAAACGTCCGTGCTCGATGCGCCCCATTTTATGGCTGCCCTTTAGAAGCTGCAGGCAGCCATTCTCTTTCGTCGCGCGATCGACTGCAATCAACGCGCTGGCCATATCCGGCAGCAGGCAGCCGTTCTGGTACCAGTAGCCGTAATCCTGATGCCACTCCCACGCGCCGCCGACCTTGGGCTCCTTCAGCATCATCTTGGAATGATAATGGTAGACCTCGTCGCCCATGAGCTGCTCCATTGCGTCGACGACTTTGTAGCTGCGCGAGATCATGCCGTAGATGTCGTTGCCGGGATGGTTCCACAGCGAGAGCTTGCTCTGCCGGCCGGCGGTATCCTTGATCGGAATGTTGTGGCTGAGCATGTTGTTGTCTTCGCGCGCGGTGCGCAGCAGAAGATCCATTTCTTCGCGGTCGAAGTACGATTTGCAAATCAGAAAGCCGTCGTCCTGAAATTGCTGGACCTGCGCGGCACTGAGCGGTTTCGTGTTCATCGAGTACTCCTTTTAATAGTTACGTAGCTCCCTCAGAATACACCGCCATTATTGTATGACAACAAAGTCCGGCAGATTTCGGGTGGCACTTCCTTCATCGCCGGGGCCTGCGTAAGATACATGCATGGAGATCGCTTATTTCATCATTGCCTTCGTCGTTGTCGGCGCCGCGATTTTTTCATACCGCGTGTGGGAACAAAACGAATCCGTCCGCCGTCTGATGAGCTGGGCGGAAGGCAATCAGTACACCATCGTCGACGCGGTTTCGCGCCGCTGGGCCGAGCGGCCCGGATTTTTCTCGTCGTCGATGCTGCAGATAGTCTTTCATGTAAAAATAAAGGAGCTGGGCGGCCGCGAGCGCGAAGGCTGGGTGCGCATGGGCGGATTTTTTTCAGGCTTGAGCTCGCGAAATGTTGACGTTTTCTGGGAGCCAACGGTTTAACATCTTACCGCAGAGGACGCGGAGTACGCCGAGGACAGCTTTCTTGAATTCCTCGGCGTTCTTTGTGACTAATTCTTGAATAAGGGGACACATCATGGCTGATCGCATCGAAGACCGACTGAAAGGAATGATTGTCGAGCGCCTGATGTTGAAGGCGCAGCCCGCCGACATCGGCGACGAAGACGATTTGATCAAGAAATGGAACGTCGAGTCGGTGCAACTGATGGAGATCGTGATCGGACTCGAGGAACTCTTCGGCATCGCTCTAGGCGACGACGAATTCAGCATCAAAAAGTTCCGCACGGTTAAAAATATTGCGGAAGTGGTGCGCGCCAAGAAGCCGGATGCATGAATTAAACATCAAAAAAAGTGCGCCGGGGTTCTCACTATGAGAACCCCTTTGGCGCAGTCTTCCCGGTTGTCGCCGCTTACAGCCGGAAAGGAACCTGTGATTTCATTGTTCTGTACGCTACTTCTTCTTTCCTTTGCCTTTGCTTTTCGTGTGCTTCTTCAAGGCCTTGCGCAGCTTTGACTTTTCTTTGCCCTTGAGTTTGCCGTCACGGTCTTTGTCAAACTTGTGCAGAATGTTCGAGAAAGTCTTGCCGGACTTTTCTTTCAACGCCGATTTGCATTCATCCCAATCCTCGTCGCTGAGGCCGCAATTCGGGTCGATCAGGAACCCGCCATTGATTTCACCATTGGCAAAGTTTTCATTGATCAGCCCGACGCAATCGCTGATATCCTGTGCGCTGATATCGCTCGTTCCTCCGCCCAGGATGGTGTTGGCGAGGTCCAGGACTTCCTGCACGGTCTTGCCATCGCACGGGTTGCCAGGTGCTTTAACGATTAAATCTTTCAAGTGCGAGGAACTGTCGCTGAAGTTTTCATCGAAGTTGTCGAAGCCGACATTCAACGTGAGCGCCAGGACCTGTCCGGCGAGCGCTCCGGCTTCAGTGGTCACCGGATCGGTATAGTCGGTAGCGAGCGCTGCCGGCGCGCCGATGGCTGGAAGGAATGCTTCGACTGCCGCGGGGGTAGTAAACGTGGCGGAATTTCCAGAGATTCCCGCGGCGGATGCGCCGATCACAACGCCAGTCGGGAAAGCGCTCGCGAAGTTAGCATCGCGGTATGCGCCGCCGTTATCGCCGCTGGCCGGAGCGCCCCATTCGGCCTGGCTATAGGTCGTGAAGTCGCCGACTTCAATGCACTCTTCGTCGTCATCGCCCCCCTGATCATGTGGCACCGTCACGGTGACGGTCTTAGTGGTGGTTAACCCTGTTGCATCTGTGCATTCAACCGTGACGGTGTAAATGCGTCCATTTCCATTGCCGCTGCGCTCGGCTCGCAGGCTGAGTGTCAGATCGCCGGTAATTTCCCAATCGGGTGAAGTATTGCCATCTCCAGTGCCGTTTTCAGGTTCGTTGCTTTCGACGCTGATGATTTTGCAAGTTACGGCCACCCCGGTTGAGTCGGTCGCGTCAGCGGTGAGCGTGATTGCAACCATTTTGTGATTCGGTGGCCACAGCACCGCCGGGTTGGCCGTGAGTGTGGAGAACGTTGGCGGCGCAGGCGGAGTGGTTTCAGTGCCCGGATCGGTCGTTTCCGCGCGTGCAATCTGAGTACAGGCAAAAAGTACGGAAAGAACCAGACTCAATTTGCGCACAGCATCAAACAACATGATTGTTTCCCCTCCGGACGTTTAAGATATTGGGATTTTTTTTAAGTGCGCCGGGGCCCTCACTATGAGAGCCCCTTGGCGCAGTCTTCCCGGTTGTCGCCGCTTACAACCGGAAAGGAACCTCTAGTTTTTCGTTACCGGAACCATATCCGCTATGATCAGTTTGTTATTCGCGAGAGGCACCAGTGCCGGGCGCACAGATTCAGCAAGCTCACGGACCTGGCCCACCACGCGCCGCGCCGATTCCATTTCGGGTTCTACGAAGTCCGATTCGTGGTGCACGATCTTGCCACTCGCATCGACCAGCAGGATCACCGTCTCGTTGTTCTGCACGCCGAAGCTGCGCCGTACTTTGCCGTCTTCATCGACCAGCACCGTCATATCGCCGCGAGGATCGTATTTTTCAGCCATCAGCGTGCGCACTTTTTCTTTGAATGTTTCCTGCTGGCTCAGATCTTCGAGCAGTACGCGGCGCGGCGCGTTGGCCTGCGGCCAGGTCTGCTTGCTGAGCCACTTTTCCCAGCGTTTCTGTTTTTCGTACTGAGTCAGGTTGGGCACAGTCACCATGATCAGCATTCCGGTCGAGCTGAACAGGCTGGCGCCGCTATGCGCTTCACCGATCGGATCCTTGAGCTGGAATTCCGGCACGCTGGCTGCGAAGTCGCCGCTGCCGTTGGCTTCCATTTTTGATCGAGCCGCCGGTTTTTTGGCTTCCTGAAGCTTCACCTTGGCCGGCTCCGTTCGTTCCGTTCCCATCACCCGTGCCAGGCACAGCAAAACCACGGCGAAGGCGATCAGGAGAGAGGCTGGGCATGTGTCGATGTTTCGATTCATGTTAACCTCCTCAACTTCAGGTGCAGCGTCCAGGTTGCGTTGACTGAGGAAGGGTCAGGCGATTGAGGGGCCAAATCTGTTATTTCTGCGCCGTCCTTTGGTAAGTCCAGACTCATATTGCTTTTGCTGTGGATAATTTAAGAATTCAAGCCATCCAATTTCCCCACCGATTTTCGGACGCTCGTCGATTTCCGGTGGGATGGAAGATTCTGGCAGGTAATCTGCAAAGTCCTCAAACTAAGGAGTGCCACGATGACCCGCCGTCCCATGTGTATTATTATTTGGATCACTTGTTTATTGATGTCGGCGCTCAGCGGCTGTGGCTCAGACAGCAAAGGAGATATGCCGATGACGATCACCATTCAAAGCACCGCATTTGGCGCTAACAAATCAATACCAAAGGAATATTCCGGCGAAGGAAAGGATATATCACCGGCTCTGCAATGGTCTGGAGTTCCCAACGGCGCGAAGGAATTGGCGTTGATTTGCGATGACCCCGATGCGCCGGTCGCGGAACCTTGGGTTCACTGGGTGATATACGGAATTCCAGCCTCAACGACGGGCTTGGCTGAAGCCATTCCAACAGACGATACGCTGAAAGAACCGGCCGGCGCAGTCCAAGGCACCAATGATTTCAGCAAGACCGGCTACGGTGGGCCCATGCCGCCGAAGGGACATGGAACACATCATTATCATTTCAAGCTGTACGCGCTCGACAGCAAATTGAATCTGCCGCCCGGACGAAAGAAGAAGGATGTTGTCGCCGCGATGAAGGGGCACATTGTCGCTCAAGGCGAATTGATCGGGACCTATGAGCGAAAGTGAACGGATTTACTTGTCAATCCCTGCGCTGTGTCCTTAACTTTAGCCAATGGTCGATGTCTCAGGAACTGCAGTAACACGCCAATTCTCATTGCGCGACATCGCGCGCTGGATGCTCTGCGCACTTCTCGCAGGATATTTAATTTTTAACAAGCCATTCGCACAGATCGGTTTTCCGCCATTATACATCGGTGAAATTGTGGTGGCATTTTGTCTCGCAGCCACGCTCAACCGTTTAAATTCGGTGTATCTGAATCCCCTTCAGCGCTCGTGGACGTTCCGCCTGTTTGCCCTGTTTTTTGCCTATGGTTTGGTGCGTGCCTGCACAGGCTATTTTACCTATGGCTTTCTAGCGCTGCGCGACAGCGCGACCGCTTGTTATGCGTTGCTCGCGTTTGTCGCGATAGCAGTGCTGGCGACGGCTACACCAGCCAATGAAAATAATGAAACGGCCGATTCGTCTTTAATGCTGGCTCAAATTCTGTTGCCCGCAGGTTTAACTGCCGGACTCTGGGCCGCTTGCATTCAATTCAATTGGTTTCATCTGGCGGGCACTCAAACAAAAGTGGATTACCTGACGATGGCAACGGCGATCGGCGCATGGACGTGCGCGATATCGGCGCTGAAATATCGCAACGAATCGGTCGTGGGCAGCCTCACGCTGGCAGTGCTAACCATGCTGCTGGCGTGGCTGGTTTGCGCTCTACCCACGCGCACAGTTTGGCTATCAATTCTTCCGCTGGCTTTTGTTTTCGGAGCCGCATGGATGCACACGCCAGCGCGGCGCAGAATATTCTTTTCGCTGTCGGGCGTGATCGCGGTCGCTCTCATTGCATTCGTGATTTGGCGCATCGGGCCAGCGTTCGCTCTATGGAATTCCGAGTACGCTCTCGGAAAAATAGGAACCATTGATCAAGCCGCGCAGATTAATTTGGACCTCAACCCCGAGAAACACGAGAAACCTGTTCCCGTCGCTCCGGCAACTGTTGAAAAAAACGCCGCGGACGAGCGCATTAAATCGCTCTTGGTGCCCGATGAATCTCAATTTAATACTCAGGCTGGAAGGCTGGGCGCGCACGCCGTGAAATGGCGCGCCATTTTCTGGATGCGCTGCTGGAATTATACACTCGCTCAAGCGCCACTTTTTGGCCTGGGTTTTGGACCGAATCTGACCAACCTGCTGCGAGAAACGCCGGCCTGGCCTACGTACATCGATAGCATGCGCATGGACCCGCCGAACCGCAGTCCGCACTGCGCACACATAACGGTATTCGCGCGGCTGGGCTTTGCAGGTCTGGCGTTGTGGCTCGCAATTCTGGGCCTGGTTTTCTGGAGCGGACTGAGCGCCTGCTGGCGCCAGCGGAATCTGGTTCTGGAAACAGGTAGTGCCGTACATCAGCGCCGTTTCTGGGACACGTTAACGCTTCTGGGCGCCTGGACACTCATTGCATGGACAATGAGTTTCGGCGTGATTCTCGAAGGACCCTTTGGCGGAATGTGGTTCTGGACCCTCAGCGGTGTGCTGGCCTGGAGCAGCATGAACACCGCGAGCGCTCCGGTGGCTCGGAGCGCTCGCATGGACGTTTCTGAGAAAATAAATCAACCGGCAAATTAATTTCGGTTCTTTGCCCCAGGATTTCCCGGTCCAGTACCGGCGCCATCATTAACTGGCGGATTTCCAGGCGGCTGCGGATCTTCTCCATTACCGACGCCGTTGTTCCCGTGAGTCTTCTTCGATCCATTTGAATTGTTGTTTCCGCCAGAGTTATTCGAGCTTCCTCCAGAACCGTCTGATGGCTTATTTCCCTTTTCCGATGGTTTCTTGCATGGCGGTTTTGGGCGCGGAGGACGTTCGCCACGCGGCGGACCTGAGTCTTCGGAAGAAGTGTCGTCACCCTTGGCGTTCGCGCTGTCTTGATCTTTCTCCTCATCGTCGCGAGGCGGTGGCGGACCGCGCTTTGTACCGGAATTCCCACCATTCGACGACGAATCATCCGATCCAGGCCTCGGTGGTGGCGGTCGCGGCGGACCGCGCTTGGGACGTGGCTTCGCATCGTCTTCGTCGCACTCCTCGGAGTCAGACTGCCCGCCTTGGCCTCCCTGCTGGCCTTCGGCCTGGCCTGAAATCGAGCGCCCGTTCTTTGCGTGGTCCGGTGGCGGAGGTCGGCCTCCGCCTCCTCCTCCGCGCGAGCCGCCGGGCTGGCCGGCAAACGCGACACTGGCCAGCAGCAATGCCCCAGTAATCAATGCGGACGCTTTCAGTTTCATGGCGTTCTCCTATGGCTAGAATTCGCTCTTATCACCGTCATCGTGTGGCCGAGGGGCGGATTTCTGTGACGGAGGCGGCGGACGTTTTCCTTCCCGCCCAGGGCCGTTTCGGTCGGGTCCCGGCGGAGGCGGCGGCAAGCGGCCACGCTTGAATTCTTCGAGACTCAGCGATCCGTCTTCGTTTACATCAAGCCGCGCAAACATTTCATCGGGCTTGGGCAATTGGTCGAAGCGAATTCCCGGCGGGGGCGGTGGCCGTGGCGCATTGCGGAATTCGTCGAGGCTCAGCTTGCCGTCGCCATTCTTGTCGATCTGCTTGAAGAATTCCTCCGGCGGCATGCGGCAGGGAGGCGGCGGTGGCGGCGGCATATCGGCGCTCATGAATTCTTCTTTGCTGATCACACCATCGCCGTTCTTATCCATGTGCTTGAAGATTTCCTCGCGACTTGGCGGAGGCGGCCGATCGTTCTGGTCTTCGCTGCGTGGCTGGGGCCGGCGACGGATCTTGATTCCGTCATCCGACTTTGAATCTTTCGAGTTATTCTCGCTCTGCTCCGGCGGCCGGTATGGATCAGAAATTTTGGGATAAAACGGATTGTCGCCTTCCTCGCAGCGGGCAAAGCCGGCGAATATCACTGCGGCGAGTATGACCAGACACCAGCGATTCAATTCAATTCCTCCAATACTGTGAATGGCAACTCCGGCACTAATGGAAACGAGGAAAATGACGGTCGTACACCGGAAATTATTGGAAAATTGGATAAAGCTTCTTTGAGACAAATTTGTCAAAATGTAAGTGTACCGGACACTGGTTTGTCCGTTTAATGTATCGAGATCGTGTCAGCAGGGAGATTCAGCGTGCCAAGCCGGGCCGAGAGCTACGACGACCTCGTGCAACGCATTCGCGCCGGCGACAAGAATTCGCTGGCTGAACTCTTTTCGATTTATCGCAACCAACTGCGCTCGATGATTGACCTGCGGCTCGATCCGCGGCTGAACGGCCGCGTTTCGGGTTCTGATATTCTGCAGGAAGCGTACCTGGATGCGGAAAAGCGCATTCAACACTTCGCCGAAAAACCGGACATGCCGTTTTATCTGTGGCTGCGCCTCTTGGCTGCACAGCGGCTCGTCGATGTTCATCGCCAGCATCTGGGCGCAGCGATGCGCGACGTCCAGCGCGAAGTGACCATTGACGGTTACAACGTACCAAACGCTTCGTCTTATTCGCTTGCCGCTCATCTTTCGGCCAATGTTGATTCGCCCAGCCAGGCGGCGATGAAAAATGAATCGCGCCATTTGATCGAGCAGGCATTGCAGAGCATGGACCCAATCGACCGCGAGATTCTGGCGCTGCGCCATTTCGAAGAACTCAGCAACGACGAAGTCGCAAAGATGCTGAATTTAAAGAAGGCCGCCGCCAGCAATCGCTACGTCCGGGCATTGGAGCGGCTGAAGGCAATATTGACCAAGGCGCAAAGCGCCTCGGGCGCAGCGTGAAGTTGAGGTCTTAATGGCCCCCGAGCAAAAAGAGCAGACTGAACGCAATCCCATCGATGTGCTCGCCGAGGACTTCGCCGAGAAGTGCCGCCGTGGACTTTCTCCATCGGTGGACGACTACGTTGCGCAATATCCGCATCTGGAAAAACAAATCCGCGAGCTGCTGCCGACGGTGGCAATGATGGAACAGCTCAAGAAACCTAAAAAACGCGAGATTACTCCCGAGCGCATCGGCGAATATCAAATCCTGCGCGAGATCGGCCGCGGCGGAATGGGCGTCGTCTACGAAGCCGAACACAAAGCGCTCGGGCGGCACGTCGCCTTAAAAGTCGCGGCGCCGCATCTGTTGCGCGAGCCCGTCCGGCTGGAACGATTCAAACGCGAAGCGCAGGCTGCTGCGCGGTTGCATCACACCAATATCGTTCCGGTCTTCGGCGCGGGCGACAATCACGGCCAGCACTACATCGTCATGCAGTACATCACCGGCTGCGGTCTGAATGAAATTCTTTACACGCTGAGAAATCCCACGCAGCTTCGCAGCGGCCCGGTGCTCACGAAGATTCCAAAACAAAACGAGCCGAGTTACTGGAAGTGGATCGCGCAGATCGGCGTACAGGTCGCCGAGGCGCTGAATTACGCGCACGAACAGGGCACGCTTCACCGCGACATCAAGCCCGGAAATATTCTTCTGGATGCGCGCGGCAACGCATGGGTCGCCGATTTTGGTCTCGCGAAAATTGTCGGGCGCGACAATTTGACGCAAACGGGCGAGATCATCGGTACCGTTCAATATATGGCGCCCGAAGCTCTGCGAAGCCAGGCCGATGCGCGCAGTGATATTTACGGTTTGGCGCTCACGCTTTATGAACTGGCCACGCTGCAGCTTCCGTACAAAGAAATGAACATGCTCGATCTGCTGCAGTGCATCGGCGAGAACCCTCCGCCTAAGCCGCGAACGCTGAACCCGCACGTTCCGCCGGATTTGGAATCGATCATCTTGAAGGGCAGCCACCGAAATATCGCGGAGCGCTATCAGAACGCCGGCGAAATGGCAGCCGACCTGCGCCGCTTCATTGAGGACCGCCCCATTGCGGCTCGTCCGATTCATGCTCCGGAGCGCATTCTGCTCTGGTGCCGCAGAAATCGCGCGATCACGCTCGTGTCGGCGACAGCCGCCGCGCTTGTGCTCTGTGCGCTGATCGGCGGGTGGGCGGGGTACGTCAGCACGCGCGGCGCGAGAGAAAGTGAGTCGCAACACCGCGCCGATGCCGCGATCGCGCAAAAACTGGCCGAAGAGACTATCCGGCTGTCGATGAATTCGTTCGACGACATTTACAATCAGTTCGACTCATTTGACGAACCGGCCGGTGGTCCTGGCCCGCGCCGTCCTGAAGGAGATGGACCGCCCCGTTCCAATCCGGTAGACGGCCCGCCTCGCAGAGACAACAAGCCAAGCGCGCAAATATGGCAAAGCATGCTCAACTTTTACGAAGGCGTGGCTGATAAATACGAGAACAGTTCAACGCTGCAATTTGAGGCGCTCAAGGCTCGCGCGCGCGCCGGCGAGATTCAATTACGGCTCAGCGATTTCGACAAGGCCATGGAATCAGCGCGTCGCGCGATTCCAACCGCATCGAAGTTGCACGACGATGCTCCGGAGAAGGACGAGTATGCCGAAATACTCGGCCAACTGCACGGCTTGCTGGGTAACGCGTTGCAACGCCGCCGGCAATTTGCGTCTGCTGAAGACAGCCACCGCAAAGCGTTGGCGCTTCGAGCCGCACTTGCCGAAAAGTTTCCGCGTGAAGAGCGCCATCAGCTTGAATTGGCCCGGCAGCGCTTTGCGTTGGGCGAATGCCTCGCCAATCGCGAAAAGCTGAGCGAAGCGCGCACGCTGATTGAAAGCTCGATCAATGCAATCTTACCCGCAATCGAGCGCGATCCACGGCTGCGCGGCATATTGAATAAAGAATACAATTGCCTGGCGGATGTGCTCAGCGTGCTCGGCGATACAGAAGGCGCCGCGAATGCCACGCAGTCCGCGAAAAAATATGCGCCGCGCCAGCCGCGCGACTTCCGCCCCGGCGATCGCCCGCCGCCACCCGATTTCGATTCGCGCGATCGCCGCCGGCCCGAATAGAAATCCAAAATCTATCCGCGTTAATCTGCGTTCATCCGCGGCTCAATAAATTTCTCCATTGAGTTGTGTACGTTTCGCGCGTGTCGCGTTTTCACCTGACAGAGCACATCTATTTGTGCTTCGCAGTCAAAGGAGGTGTCAGGTGAAGCGATTACTGGGATTTCTCGGACTGATACTGATTGCTTTCAGTGCGCGCGGCGAAGATCTTTCCAGCACAGTGGGATCCGAAGCTTGGAATTCACGTGACTTGAAGTCGCGG
>JADMIO011432853.1_pt1 | contig 12946 bp, 15 predicted proteins | sample 8958161 | NCBI WGS metagenome assembly JADMIO01 (sample SAMN16585339, study PRJNA669376) | soil metagenome | isolation source: Crop rotation soil | place: USA: Cullars Rotation, Alabama | collected 2011 | reverse complement strand
GCCGCGACTTCAAGTCACGTGAATTCCAAGCTTCGGATCCCACTGTGCTGGAAAGTGGTAGAATCAAAGTATTGTATATCGCCTATTTCCCCTGACGTAACGAGGTCTTTCATTTTACGCACAGCGCCGGTATACAGGAAGGTATGGTCTACCATCAGCACCAACCCCTTTTGCTTGCTCAAGGCTACCAGTTCCTCAGCTTCTGCCGATGACTGTGTCATTGGCTTTTCTATCAGTACATGCTTGCCATGTTCCAGTGCTTTTTTTGCCAGCGAGTAATGGTATTGTACGGGGGTTGCCACTACTACCGCAGTTACTGCGGGGTCATTCAGTGCCTCATCAAGGTTCGCCGTTACCCGTGTCTGTGGATATTGTTTTTTTATTATTTCAAGCCGTTCAGGGCGCAGATCTACCACCCATTCTACTTTAGAGTTGGCTACGGTAGAGAAGTTACGCACAAGATTTGGCCCCCAGTACCCATAACCAATTATTGCAATTCCAGCCATGTTTGATCTATAAAAGTGCGCAAATTTACTAACGTTTGACCTACTTTAATAGCATTAAACTAATATAATTATGAAGCACCGTTAGTTAAATATTTAGTGCAGTATACAGAAAAAAAGCCCCGAACATTATGCCCGGGGCCTTGAGATATTTTGTTTGTCTTAGTGAGTTATAGTGGGAGTTGCCGCAGTAGCCGTCACCTCTGTTTTTACAGGCTCTGCGGTTTTTGCAGTGCCCTTGTTCAGTGTAGCAATAGTAGGTGCTATAACCAGTGCCACGATAGACATCAGCTTGATCAGGATGTTCATAGACGGGCCTGATGTATCTTTGAACGGATCACCAACGGTATCACCTGTTACTGAAGCTTTGTGCGGCTCAGATTTCTTGTAGTAGATCTCGCCGTTTATCTCTACACCTTTTTCAAATGATTTCTTGGCATTGTCCCAGGCGCCGCCGGCGTTGTTCTGGAACATACCCATCAGCACACCGCTTACTGTAGCGCCAGCCAGGAAGCCACCCAGCGCCTCAGCGCCCAGGCCTGGCATAAAGCCGATAACCAGCGGCGCAATGATAGCGATAGCACCCGGCGCCACCATCTTGCGGATAGAAGCCTGTGTAGAGATAGCTACGCACTTATCGTATTCCGGTTTGCCGGTGCCTTCCATAATACCGGGTATAGTGCGGAACTGGCGGCGAACTTCTTCCACCATGCTCATGGCCGCCTGGCCTACCGCGCGGATAGCCAGTGACGAGAAGATGAAAGGTATCATACCTCCTACGAAGAGACACGCCAGTACGTTTGCCTTATAAATGTTGATACCATCGATACCTGCCACGCCCACAAAGGCAGCAAAGAGGGCGAGCGCTGTGAGCGCTGCTGATGCTATCGCAAAACCCTTACCTGTAGCTGCCGTAGTGTTACCTACCGCATCCAGTATGTCTGTTTTTTCACGTACTTCTTTCGGCAGTTCGCTCATTTCGGCGATGCCGCCGGCATTATCAGCTATCGGGCCAAAGGCATCGATGGCGAGCTGCATAGCCGTTGTGGCCATCATGCCTGCTGCAGCTATTGCCACCCCATAAAGACCTGCGCACACAAAAGAGCCCCATATACCACCTGCCAGCACTATAATAGGAAGGGTAGTAGACTCCATGCCTATCGCAAGGCCACCGATGATATTGGTGGCATGGCCCGTAGATGACTGGCGTATGATGCTCAGCACCGGGCGCTTGCCCATTGCTGTATAGTATTCCGTGATCATGCTCATCAGTGTACCCACTGCAAGGCCCACAAGTATTGCATAGAATACCTGCATACTGGTGAACGTAGTGCCGCGCAATGTCATGCTGGCAGGTAATATGTAGGTACAAAGAAAGTAACACGCTATTGCTGTAAGTATGATAGAGCCCCAGTTGCCCATGTTCAGTGCTTTCTGCACCGCAGCTGTGCTGTTGCCTACGTTGTCAGATATGCGAACGAACAGGGTGCCAATGATAGAAAGAACAATACCCACACCGGCTATCAGCATAGGCAGCAGTATGGGGGCCATGCCGCCATAGTTGTCGCCGGCCGATGTTGTTTCGCGGCCCAGTACCATGGTGGCCAATACGGTAGCTACATAAGAACCGAAAAGGTCGGCGCCCATGCCCGCTACGTCGCCCACGTTATCACCTACGTTATCGGCAATTGTTGCAGGGTTGCGGGGATCATCTTCAGGGATACCTGCTTCTACTTTACCTACCAGGTCAGCGCCTACGTCGGCAGCCTTTGTGTAGATACCACCGCCCACGCGTGCAAAAAGAGCGATGCTCTCAGCACCCAGTGAGAAACCGGTGAGCACCTCGATGGCTTTTTCCATTTCCTCGGGCGTGCCGTTAGGGGCGAACATCATCTTCAGTACGATGAACAAACCACCAAGGCCCAATACTGCGAGACCCGCTACGCCGAGGCCCATTACAGAGCCGCCACCGAACGATACGTTCAGCGCTTTCGACAGGCTGGTCTTGGCTGCCTGTGCCGTACGCACATTAGCCTTGGTAGCTATACGCATGCCTATGAAGCCTGCCAGCGCACTGAAAACGGCGCCGATAACGAAAGCACCTGCTATCATCGGGCTCGACTTAGGGTTGCTGTAACCCATAAATGCCAGCAACAGGCCGGCTATGATCACGAAATAAGTAAGCACTTTGTACTCTGCTTTCAGGAAAGCCATTGCACCTTCGGCAATGTACTTTGCAATTTCTTTCATCCGGTCGTTACCGGCGTCCTGCTTAGAGACCCAGGCGCTTTTAATGAACGTATACAGCAATGCCAGTATACCAAATCCAGGTACGAGGTAAAAAAGTGTCGTCATCTATTTGATTTTGTTAAAATTTGAGGGTGCAAAGATAGGCGTTTGGTGTTTAAAATCATACAGCACGGATAACGTTTTTATCGGTATGTGCCCCGCAGTTTATCCACATTCATCATGCTATCGTTACGGCTTTCTGAATTGTGTATAAGTCTTCATTTTCGGTTGGCAGATATTCGCTATATTAGCATTTATTTATATGACAATCTAATGCGACGGCGGTTCTGGCGTAATCTGCTCATCATATTGCTATTGCTTTTTATCACTTTGATAGGAGGTGTGAACTACGTAGTGAGCAAAACCACTGCGAAGCAGCTATACACTGATGTAAACGCCATACCGAAAAACAAGGTAGGCCTGCTGCTAGGCACTGCCAAATACCAGGATAAAGCCAAACGCCTGGTAAACCCCTATTACCAAAACCGCATAGACGCTGCCGTGGCACTATACATGGCCGGCAAGATAGACTTCATCATCGTGAGCGGGGATAACAGCACCGCTTTCTACAACGAGCCTATGCTCATGAAGACCGACCTGGTGGCCCGCGGCGTGCCGGCTGAGAAAATATACATGGACAATGCCGGCTTCCGCACGCTGGACAGCATCCTCCGCTGCCGCGATATTTTTGGCGAAGACCATATCACTATTATCTCGCAGACGTTCCACAACCAGCGGGCGCTATACATAGCCAACCATAAGGGCATAACGGCCGTAGCCTTCAACGCCGAATCAGGCAGCTCGTTCTGGGACGAGGTATCCCGCGAAAAACTGGCCCGCGTAAAAATGGTCTTCGACCTTATCTTCAATACACAGGCTAAGTACTATGGGGAGAAGGTGGTGATAAAGTGATTACTCTTGTCTGAATTTTGACTTTGGATGTCTGCTGCTGTGATGAATGGCCGCTATGTGTATCAGCCGACGGCGCGGGAAAAACTCGTAGACAATGGTGAATGGAAAATCATCAACTTTGGCCTGCCTGAAGTCTTTTCGTATTTTACTATAGTACTCGGGATGCTCTGCAATCTTGTTTATCTTGTTTCCCACCGCAGCCATAAACCGGTACCCTAGTCCCTTCTGTTTAAGCTCATACCACTCGTATGCATCGAGGTACTCATTATGTGCCTGTTCGTGCAGTTGGTATTGGTAAGCCATTATTTTCTTTTTGACTTTACCCTGTTGATTGCTGCCAGCTTTGTTTCTTCCCAGGTGTATGTTTTAGCCTTTCCGTTGCTAAAAGTTTTGCTTCTCGATTCAAGCTCTTTAACAAAGTCAGCGTCCCAGTCGTTTGCAGCGGTATTTATTTCATCTGCAACCATGGTGTAAATAGCCTTTACTTTTTTCTCGTCTGCTACCTGTAAGTAATCCACTAGCTTCTGCCTAATAGCTGTCGTTGTCATAGTAATTGCCTTTCTACAAATTTAATACTTTTTACAGCATCGGGTGCCGCTTGAATTCCTTGTTCCGGTCGAACAGGTAGCGGTAGGTGCTGAGCGTGCGGCTGCGGTGGGTGCCCAGGCTCTCGGCTATGTTTATCATCTTGGGGTTAAAGTCACCTATCCAGAGCATCTCATAGTCCTGGTAGCGCGCCATGGGCTGTATCACTTTTGCACCCTCTACAATGATGTAGGCATCCACGCCCTTGCCCTGGAACTCGGGGATGATACCGAACACCAGCCCCACAAACCTGCTGCACTTGCCAAAGAGTTTAAGCCACAGGAAATGCAGCTTCTGCACTATACCAAACTTACCATTCATATGCCGGAACCATTGGTTCAGGTCGGGCAGGTTTACCCACATGGCTATGGGCTCATCTTTGTGGTACACAAACCAGGTAATGTGCTCATCCATCACCGGCTTCATGGTCCTGAACATCTTCTGCACGGTCTTTTCCTCCAGCGACTTACCACCGCCATGCCCTGCCCATGCTTTATTGTATATGTAGGTAAAATCCTTTGCGAACTTTTCGATATTCGCTTTCTTTATCATAGTAGCCCGGAAGTTGGGGTCCTCCGCTATTTTGGCATGGCGCTCGTAGAATTTTTCGGTCAGCGGGTCTTTTACTTTCATCCCGAAGCATATTTGGTGAAAGTATGTCCGGAATCCGTAGTGCTCAAATAGCTGCACATAATAGGGTGGGTTATAGTTCATACAGTAGAGTGGGGAATAGTAGCCATCTATCACCAGTCCCCACCACTTATCCCGCTCCCCGAAGTTGATGGGCCCGTCCATGGCTTCCATGCCGCGCTCTTTCAGCCAGTCGCGGCAAAAGTCGAACATGAAGCCGGCAGCGGCCTGGTCGTTGATGCACTCAAAGAAGCCAATGCCGCCGGTGGGCTGGTCCTGCTTATACTGCCTGTTTACAAAGGCAGCAATGCGCCCTATGCATTTGCCATTGTCTTCCAGCAGCCAGCGGGTGCATTCGCCACGCTTAAAGAATTTGTTCTTTTCTGTGTCGAATACCTCATTGATATCCTTATCCAGCGGCCGTATCCAGTTAGGGTCGTTCTTATAAATATCCACAGCTACCTGCAGAAAAGCCTGCCTGTCTGCTTCCGTTCTTACTTCGTGCATCCGCATGGCGTAAAGATAAAGGATTGAATGAAAATGGTTGATTGCCGACCTTTAGATCTAATGTTCCTTTATCAATGTGGATAGCTTCTTTGGGTCTTGTCGAGTATCAAAAATGGTAATGATCTGGACCTCATTCGTGAGCTCACGATAGTAAATTGTGTTTTGGCGTGTCAGCGTACATTTTCGTATTTTTTTCTTCCTATAGACCAGTGGGAACATGGGCGGAGCTTCGGATATTAGCCCGCACACCTGTTCAAACCTTGTTAGAAATCTGTCGCAAACAATATCGCCCCAGTTCTCAAGCAGATAATCTGTGATATGCTCAAGGTCTTGCTCGGCAATAGCAGTTAATGCTATTGGTTTAGCCATGAAGCCCGTATTTTTTTCTCAACCTGGCAACGACACTGCTCAGCGGTTTAGTATTGCCTGCATCAGCCTGGGCAATCCCTTTTTTTATTTTCTCTTTCTGTTGCAGCGTCAGCGCGTCCCATTCCTCGGTATCGTCTGTGCTGTTGAAATAATTCTCCATCAGCCCGTAAACTGTTTTTAATTGGGCTGCATTCATATGCTCTATTTTTTTTAGCAGGTCTGACCGTATTTCCGCTGCTTTCATTTGATCCTTGTTTGATACAAATTTATAGCTAAAAGTGATTACTCATGTCACCACCGCAGTTCCTTATCATCAGCCTCGGTGAGATTCTCCGGCTGGTGCTGCTGTGGCGTGGGCTGTGGTTTATGCTGCTGTGCTTGTGGCTTATGCTCCTGCGGGCGCCTCGGTTGCTGGGGTTGTGCCTGCTCGCGCGGCTGCCTTTGCTCCTGCGCCTGGGGGCGTTGCGGCTTTTGCGGCTCACGCGGCTGCGGTTTCTGTTCCGGTGCGGGCTTTCTTTCCTGCTGCTGCGTATGGCTATGCTTTTTGGGCTCGTGGCGCGGCTTGTCCTTATTCCTGCCGTGGGCGTTGTTACTTCTTCCCGCTACTGCATTTGGCCGCTGCACTATGTCCTTGTTTTTCGGAGGGTTTATCTGTACGGTTCCCGGCGCGCCTATAGCGTAGGGGTGTCCTTCCACCACGGGTATCTTTTGCCCGGTTAGTTTCAGTATGTTCCTCCAGTCGGCCATTTCCTCTGCATCGCAGAAGGATATAGCTATGCCGCTGGCCCCTGCACGACCTGTACGGCCTATGCGGTGTACATAAGTCTCCGGCACTTCCGGTATCTCAAAGTTGATCACATGGCTCAGCAGGTCTACGTCTATACCGCGTGCGGCTATATCGGTAGCTACCAGCGCGCGTATCTTACCGTCTTTGAAGTTGCCCAGCGCGCGCTGGCGGGCATTCTGGCTTTTGTTGCCATGTATCGCCTCTGCGTTTATCCCCGCCCTGACGAGGTCTTTTACCACCTTATCTGCACCATGCTTGGTGCGTGTAAACACCAGCACACGGGTGATGGAGTTGTCCTGCAGCACATGGTGCAGCAGTTGCTTTTTGTCTTTCCTGTCCGTAAAGTATACGCTCTGCTCCACCAGTTCGGCTGTCGTAGCGGGTGGCGCCACGGCTACCATTTCCGGGTTGTGCAGTATGGTATTGGCCAGTTTCTGTATCTCCGGCGGCATAGTGGCACTGAAGAACAGTGTCTGTCGCTTCTGCGGCAGCTTGGCCACTACACGTTTTACGTCGTGTATAAAGCCCATGTCCAGCATGCGGTCGGCCTCGTCCAGTACAAATATGCCTATGTCCTTCAGGCTTACATAGCCCTGGTTCATCAGGTCTATCAGGCGGCCGGGGGTAGCTACCAGTATGTCCACGCCTCTTTGCAGCGCTTGCACCTGCGGCCCCTGTCCCACGCCACCGAATATCACGGTATGCTTCAGGGGCAGGTTGCGTCCGTAAGCGGCAAAGCTCTCATCTATCTGTATGGCCAGTTCGCGGGTAGGGGTGAGCACCAGTACTTTTATGTGCTTGTGCGTCCGTTCGGCATGCCGGGCGTGGAGCTGTTGCAGTATGGGTATGGCAAAAGCCGCTGTTTTGCCGGTGCCCGTCTGGGCGCAGCCCAGCAGGTCTTTTTGCTGCAGCACTATAGGTATAGCTTGCTGCTGTATTGGGGTGGGCTGTGTATAGCCTTCTGTCTCAAGCGCACGCAATATGGGCGCAATGAGGTTTAACTCACTAAATGTCATTAAATTTTTTTTAATAATAATAAATACTAACTGCCTGTACCTTATCCCGCGGGTGCGGGATCTGTAAGGTGTGTTTACAAGCTATTTTGAGGTCGGAAACACGCGTTAAAGTGCAAAGATACGGAATATCCACATACCGGCCCAGGTATTAGCTAAATATTATTATACCCAAAGAGATCAGGAAGATGCGTGGTTATTTCCCCATATATTACGGGTATTCTCCTCCACTATTCTTTTAGCCGTTCGCAGGGCTTCTTCTTCTTTTTCTGCTTTAATGAGGGCGTATATTAGTTGCCCTTTATCCTGCTCGAAGTGATACAATGCATTCAGGTTTATGTTGTTACCTACGTTATTGCAAGCGATAACTTCATTTTTTGCGAATATTATTTTGTAAATGTTCATAGCGTCCAAACTAACAAGTCATTAACTAATACAGCATCTATATAAAAAAGTGTGCCATAGCCCATATGAGCTATACCGGGAAGTCACAATTAAATTTTATTACTTTTAATCAAGATTGCATCTCTATGATAAGACTTCTGTTTTCAACGGCCTTAGTACTCCTTAGTTTTTCCGGACACGCAAAAAAGGAGCCGAAGACCATTTTGTTTATTGGCAACAGCCTCACCTATTTCAACGATATGCCGCAGACGCTGCAAAAGATGTTTGAGGAGCAGAATGATAATTACGTGGTCGATCAGCGCACGCCACCAGGTGAGAGCCTTGCGGGGCACGTCTCGCATGTGTCTATAGGTACGGATGTTACCAGGCGGGCCAACCCGGGGGAAACACCGACAACCATTGAGCGGCTGCTGAGCAAGAAGTGGGATATAGTGGTGCTGCAGGAGGGAACCGTACAATGTCTCGTCCCGGAGTCAAGACGTTATTGTTTTATGCCGGCGGTGAAGATGCTGGACAGTATAGTGAGGAGCCGGGGTGGTAAGACTGTGCTCTACCAGGCATACCCCCTGCAACCCTACCCGAAACAATACTGTTACCCCGCCATTGCCATCAAAATGAATATGCCTGTGAAAAAGAATGTATCGCTGAACCAGACCTGCTGCTCGAGAGAGTACCAGGGGTATGAGGATGAGTACAGTACTATAGACTCTGTATACAAGGCAGCTGCGCGCATGGGGAATATCGGCCTGGCAAGGGTAGGGTACGCCTTTAAGATGTGCCGGCAGAAACATCCCGAAATACAGCTATACGCTGATGACGACCACCCGTCCCCACAGGGTTCACTGCTTATGGCTTGCGTATTTTATAAATATTTCACGCATAAAAAGACGGTCCAGATCCAATATAATGCGGAGGTAAAAGAGGAAGAAGCATTTAAAATCAAAGAGCTGGTTGACGAAATGCCTTAACCGTCAGCTGCCTGTTCTTTCGTACAACGAGAGCCCCGTTGTCCTTGCTACAGACTTAGCCAGTGCCTTGCCCTCCTCGCTAAATGGCCAGTAAAAGAGTGCTTTTATGGGGTGGTCTTTCTTTATTTTCTCAATGGCCTCAAGGGTAACTTCCTTCGCCAGGCCCTTGTGCTGAAACTCTGGCAGCACAGATGCTGAGCATAGATAAATGGCTGAATATGAATTGTTCGGGAGTGTTTGCTCAAGTAATTGTTTCTCTGTTATTGTCCCTTTCAAAAACTCCTCCATGATCACTGCCGTGGTAGGCACCAGCAGTATCCACACTAATGGTCCATCCTCGTTTGCCATTTCAGATAGGGTGGCCGGGTGAATGGCAAATAGCTTATCCCGCTCTTCCTCGGTCACGCTTATCTGTTCCGGGTCGTTGCGGGCATCGAAGAACTCCGTCACCAGCGCCATCATTCTCTCAAAGTTATTTCCCATGTGTATTGCTGCTGCCCCAAAAGTATGCCATAAAATAAAAGAGCCCGGAATTATTCCGGGACTCTTTCACAAAAATGGATCTTATTATTAGTTAGCCTTTACATCCAGGTCGAACGTGAAGGTGATAGTGCCGTCCAGCTCCTTGGTAGTACCATGACGGGCTTCGCCCGATATGGTGTAGTAGAACTGGTTGCCTATATATGCCTTCAGGTTCACCGTAGTATCTACCGGCAGCGAAAGCGAAGACGCGAACGTGTTCGGGTTATTTGGGATAGATACCACATACGGAGTGCTGTTCGTATTAGAGTAGAACGAAGCGCTCACCGACTTAAAGTTCTGGAAGTTGTTGGCCATGTCTGCGTTGTTCAGCGTGAAGACTACAGAGTGCAGCTTTACGCTCTCTATATTGGCCGCGCCAAACTGGCTGGCCGTCTGCGCCTTAATGAACGAATCCACATCGAAGCGGCTATAGGCCGGGCCCACGGTTATCATACCGCTCGTGTCCGGTATTACCGGTACGGTTACGTTCACAGATTGGGTTTGCATACTTAGCCTCGTATTCAGCAGGTTCACCAGCTTTGTGCAGGATGATACGGTAATGATAGCCCCCACGGCTATTACAGATAGAGCGATTGTTAAGCGATTTCTAATCATACAGTTAAGTTTATGCAAATGTACAACAAGTATTAAGCCAAAAATCATGTGAATGTCTGAAGATTGTTAATCTTCTATTAGAATGTGGTGTAGCTATATATTTCCGGGGAGTATCGGCGGGGCAAATCCCAAAATCCAAATCCCAGGTACAAAATCCAATTCCAAAATCCAAATTCCAAAACCCAAAATCCAAATCCCAGGTACCAAAATTCCAAATTCCAAATTCCAAAATCCAAACCCCAAACCCCAATTCCCAATTCCCAATTCCAAATTCCAAATTCCAAATTCCAAATTCCCAATTCCATCCCAGCATCAACATTATAAATCCCTTAAAAGATTAATGATTATCTTCGCAGGAAATAGCAAAAAACAGTGTCTGAAATAGCAAGAAAGCAGATCGTAAAGTTTGCCCCGCGCGGAAAAGACAGCTTTTACGATGTGGTGAAAGACAAGGTGAATGAGTATTTCAGCACTAATAACATCTCTCCGTATTCCAATAGCTCTATGGTGCTGAAGACGGCCGTGATGCTGTCGCTCTACTTTGTTCCCTACCTGTTCATTGTTGCCGGGCTGGCTTCTGTAAACATGTTCCTTTTCTATATGCTGTGGCTGATCATGGGCTGCGGCATAGTAGGCATAGGCACATCGGTGATGCACGACTCCAACCACGGCGCCTATACCGAGAACAAGGCAGTGAACCACTTCCTGGGCAGCATACTCAATATACTGGGCGGCTACTCTGTGAACTGGAAGATACAGCACAACATTCTGCACCACACCTACACCAACATAGAAGGCCTGGACGAAGACATAGAAGCCGGCAGCCTGCTGCGCATGTCGCCGGAGAAGCCACTGCGCCGCTTCCACCGCTTTCAGCACCTGTATTGCTGGCTGGTGTATTGCATCATGAACCTCTATTGGATCACCTTCAAGGACTACCGCATGCTCATACGCTACAATAAAGACGGCATGCTGCGCAAGCAGAAGATATCCTTCTGGAAAGCCATACTGGAGCTCTCTGCGCTCAAGGTGGTATACATCGCTTACATGATAGTGCTGCCCATCAAGTTTGCCAACGTGCCGTGGTACCACGTAGTGGGCGGACTGCTGGTAATGCACGTAGTCACCGGCCTGGCGCTTGCCTGCATCTTCCAGCCGGCGCACGTAGTGCATACGTCCGATTACTCCAGCCCGGACGATGACCGCAAGATGGAGAACCACTGGGCGCTGCACCAGGTGCTCAATACCGCCGACTTTGCCCCCAACAACAAGCTCGTATGCTGGTTCATAGGCGGGCTCAACTTCCAGATAGAGCATCACCTTTTCCCGCAGATATGCCATGTGCACTATCCGCGCATCGCCAAGATCGTAGCATCAGTAGCGGCCGACTTTGGTATACCTTACCAGGTGATGCCCACCTTCCGCAGCGCTATACTGGCCCATGGCAAAATGCTCTGGTACCTGGGGCGGAATGAGAAGCTGGGGTAGGGGATTATTGTCCGGGCTTCTTTAGGCTATTGAGCACCCACGGCGTTGGCACCGTTCATCGTTTGGATTACTATTCTGCCTACTCCTTCACCACTTTCCCTGTAGAAATGATCAAACCCTCCTGTGTCACTTTGTAGAAATATATTCCTTTCGCAAATGCACGGAAGTCAATTACTGCGGTAGATTTTTTGCTGCTGAGTCGCTGTTCCATCAAAACCCGGCCCGCAATATCATACAGATGTAGATATGCGTCATTTTCAAGGCTATATACCACATTCATTTCATTTTGTATCGGGTTAGGATGTATACGCACCTCTTCTCCTCCCTTGTACAGGCTGGGTGAGGCCAGTTTCGGGTTATACACTTTGCGTATGGTGTTTGTCCCATAGTCAGCTATATACATCTGCCCATATTCATCAAGTGTTATATCTGTACAGCTGAGTTCTGCTGCTGTTGGTGGGCCGCCATCTCCGGCCCAGCCCCAGGTACCGTTACCTGCTACTGTAGTTATTATTCCTGTAACAGCATCTATTTTTCTTACTGCCCCGTTTTTGAAATCAGCAATAAAAATATTGCCTTGTTTATCTACCATCCCACCGGCTGGCTCGTGCAACTTTGCACTTGTTGCAGGTCCATTATCACCTGTGTAACCCGCAGTTCCGGTTCCAGCTACTGTAGTGATAATACCCGTTAAAGCATCTACCCTGCGAACTGCGTGGTTATCCTGGTCGCAAATGAAGATGTTATCTGACGAGTCGGCAAACACTCCTGTTACACTGGAAAAAGTAGCATTTGTAGCCATGCCGTTATCGCCTGTAAAAGCTGTAGTACCTGTACCGGCAAATGCGGTTATTATGCCTGTAGAAACATTTATTTTCCGTACTCTATTGTTGTAATAATCTGCAAAGTAGACATTGCCGGACTTGTCTAAACACAACCCTACAGGCCCATATATTTTTGCGGCTGTCGCAGGGCCTCCATCGCCAGTATCACCACTTGCTCCTGTTCCGCATATAGAGTTAATAATACCTGTTACTGCTGTTATTTTCCGTATCCGGTTATCCTGACCACCGGCAATGTAAATATTACCCTGGGTATCAACTCTTATGACTTCGGGAAGTGCCAACTCTGCATTACTTGCCGGCCCACCATCTCCCGAAAATCCAGCTGTAGCTATTCCCGCTATAGTTGTTATTATTCCTGTTGTTAGATCTATTTTCCTTATCCTACTATTAACAGCATCAGAAATTAGTAGATTATGTTCTCTGTCTATACACAGAGAATATGGGGCATAGAATCTGGCGCTTGTTGCAGGAACTCCTTCACCGTAGAAACTGGCGGGTACGCCCGCCT
>JADMIO011419612.1_pt1 | contig 12946 bp, 9 predicted proteins | sample 8958161 | NCBI WGS metagenome assembly JADMIO01 (sample SAMN16585339, study PRJNA669376) | soil metagenome | isolation source: Crop rotation soil | place: USA: Cullars Rotation, Alabama | collected 2011 | reverse complement strand
CCCGAGCCATAATCGAGCGTGACCAGGCCTTCGCCGTGGAGGGCATCGACCAAATTCGCCAGGCTGGGAACGGTGTCGGCATTGTTGTAAATCGGCGGATCGTTGAAATGCGTGTAATCGTTCACCGAGCCGTTGGAGATGCGGAACATCTGCAGGCCAGCGGCGGCGACGAGGTCCTGGGTTTGTTGGTTGCTCGCGTCGGCCCAGACGCCAACATTGACGCCCAGCAGGTTTTCGGTCGTGGTGCGAATGACTTGGTTCGCGTTCACAGAGACCGTGGCCATAAGCTGGCGCTGCTCAAGGGCCTCGACCGACAACTGCCGCGGCTGGCGCCCGGCCCGCGTCGCGAACCGCGCCGGCGCAATCACGTCACGGAACTTTGATAACAAAAAGCCAAACACAAGCTGCTCATCCAGGGTGTGACCCCAGTATTGGCAGCCGCTGGCGGCCTCGCAAATCTTTTTCGCTCTGGCTCGCCTGGTCCGATTGTGACGGGAATGCGTGTTGCCGATTTACCACATCCTGCGTGGTAAAAAGTTTTACTTCGCCTTCGCATCGGGTTCGTCCAACACCTCAACGCTCTTCATCACATCGCCTTGCTTAATCGCGTTGACCACGTCCTGGCCCTCCGTCACCTGGCCAAACACAGAATGCTTGCCATCGAGCCAGGGCGTCGCGACGTGCGTGATGAAAAACTGCGAGCCGTTCGAGTTCGGCCCCGCGTTGGCCATCGACAGGACGCCAGGCCCGCTATGCTTCAGCGACGGATGGAATTCGTCGGCAAACTTATATCCCGGCCCGCCGCGGCCCGTGCCTTCGGGACAGCCCGTTTGAATCATGAAGTTCTCGATAACGCGGTGGAACTTCAACCCATTGTAAAAGCCCTGTTTAGCTAGTTTTTCGAAATTCTCGACCGTTTTGGGGGCTTTATCGTCGTGGAGCTTCACCTTAATTTTGCCGCGGTTCGTGTCGATCGTCGCCGTTTTCATCGCCGGGGTCCTATTAGTTCCAATGGAATGCTTGCCGCTGCCATTCTAAGGATCGCCCCAACAACGCCAACAGGGGCTACGCCAGCGATTAGCTCTTCCCAGCCGTCGTTTTTGTTGCACGAGCCCCGCCGCTGAAAGATAATTCGCCTCTCGGATACTACTCAATCTCTGGTTCCTCGGCAGTCGGCTCAACCGATGCTTTCTACTTCCGTCACGCTGCTAGAGCGCGTTCGCCAGCGAGATGATCAAGCCGCCTGGGAGCGTTTCGTAGCCCTTTATACGCCCCTCTTATATCGCTGGTCGCAGCGCGCCGGTTTGAACGATCACGACGCCACCGATCTCGTACAAGACGTCTTGGTCCTGCTGATGAAGGAGTTGCCAAATTTTGAATACGACGCGGCCAGGCGGAATTTCCGCGGCTGGCTCAAGACGGTGACCATCAATAAATGCCGCGAGCTTCAGCGGAAGCGTGTGATAGCGGCCGGAGCCGGTGGCGAGCAGGACGCCCTTCACTCAATTGCCATCGCGAACGATCTGGAGCAGTTTTGGGACACTGAGTATCGGCAGCATTTGGTCCGCAAGGCCCTGGAAGTCATGCGGGCCGAGTTTGAACCGAAAACCTGGCAAGCCTGCTGGGAGCATACGGTAAACGATAAGACGGCCGCGGAAGTCGGCCGGGAATTAGGAATGTCCGAAGCAGCCGTTTATGTAGCCAAATCGCGTGTTTTGCGGCGGCTGCGGCAGGAACTGGCTGGATTGCTTGAATAGGTGCAAGCCCGGCACGCTTCTAGGTCCCGCCCGCCGGGACCCCGGGTGCCGCAAAAGAAAGCGAAACACCGGCCTGGAAAAACTTTTAATGCATAAATGTCGGGTTTCGTCCTCAGAAATCCCTAATCTTAAAAATTGATGTCAGGTTTTTCGCCTGACGCGCATATCGAGAGAGTATGGCAAGAATTCACCCCCTCGAGGCCAAAATCCCATAATCCTTTGCGCTCTTTGCGTTGAAACGGGTGAACGTGGCTCCTGGGTAACACGATTTTTGCCTGCCACGAAAGCCGCTAGAACGATCGAGATTAAACGACCGAGTGACGCACCTTATGGTTTCCACCGCCTGCATTCCCGGCGATCGGCTCCGCCTGCTGCTTTTAGGCGAGCTGCCCGACGAGGCTGCCGCCCCGCTGGAAGACCATCTGCTCGATTGTCCCCAGTGTCTCGCCCGCACGCGCTCTCTGAAATCGGCCGATACGCTCGTCGCAGCTTTACAGGGTGCCCGGGCCGGCGAATTCTCCGCCGAGCAATCCAGCTCGGTCCAGCGGCTCGTGCAGCGCCTGTCGGATCGCTCGCAACTGGCCACGCATTCGTCGCTGCTCGATGCGACAGTCGCTCCCGGCTCCGGAAAAGACCTGATTGTCGAACAGATCGTCGCCCGCCTACAGCCGGCCGCTAAGCCCGATGAGTTGGGCCGGCTGGGGTCGTTCCGCGTGCTCAAGCTCCTGGGCCACGGCGGCATGGGGGCGGTTTTCCTCGCGGAGGATGTGCACCTTCGGCGACACGTAGCGCTGAAACTGCTAAAGCCCGGCCTCATCGATGATCGCGAAGCCGTCGAGCGCTTTATGCGCGAAGCCCGCGCCGCCGCGGCTGTCCGCCATGACCACGTCGTGACGATTTTTCAGGTCGGCGAAGTCAACGGCGTTCCCTTTCTGGCTCAAGAGCTGCTCGAAGGCGAAACGCTCGAAGATCGCTTGCGGCGGGAGGACAAATTGCCGATTGGCGATTCTCTTCGCATCGGCCGCGAGATCGCCGCGGGCCTCGCAGCAGCACATGGCCGAGGACTGCTGCATCGGGATATTAAGCCATCGAACATTTGGCTGGAAAAAGGTGATTCCAGATTCGGAGTTCGGGATTCGATCGATCCGCAAGTCCCGAGTCCCGAGTCCCGAGCCCCGACCCCCTCTCGCGCAAAGCTCCTCGATTTCGGCCTCGCCCGCATCGAAACCGACGACGTCCAGCTCACCCAATCGGGCATGATCGTCGGCACCCCGGCGTTCATGTCGCCCGAGCAAGCCCAAGGCAAACCCATCGATTTCCGCAGCGACCTCTTTAGCCTCGGCTGCGTGCTCTATCGCATGGTCACGGGGAAGCTGCCCTTTCAAGGCACCGACACGCTTTCCATGCTCCGCTCGCTGGCCGTCGATGAGCCGCCGCCGGCGCGAAAGCTCAATCCACAAGTCCCCTCCGAACTCTCTGACTTCATCGCCAAGCTGCTCCACAAAGATCCCCTGCAGCGTCCCTGGTCAGCCGAAAACGTCGCCTCCCGCCTCGCTGCCATCGCCTCCACGTGGGATACGCGTCCCGCCTGTCCTTACCCTTCTCTCCCGTCGGGAGAAGGCCGGGGTGAGGGCTTTCAACATCGGCTCTTCCGAACCCCACGCCGTCCCGCCATCGTCCTGGGCCTTGTCGGCGTCCTCGCCCTCCTTGCCGCCGCCATCATCATCACAATCACCCGCCCAGACGGCACCAAAACGGAAATCAAAGTCGATGGCGATGCGAAAGTTGAAATCGCAACCGACAGTTCAAAGCCAAAAGCGACTGCGGACGGCGCAACTGACCAACCAAACAAGGTGACTGGTAACAACGGCTCGCTGCCCGTGAAGCAGCCATCCATCTCAATCGCCAAACCAATTTACGAGAACGATTTTTCGGCTCCTGATCCGAAATGGAGCATACCTGACGATGGCCGCGGATATTTTTGGGATATTCGCGATGGTCACCTGTTGTTTCAATCGACGGGCCGGAAGTATGTGACGCTGGGAAGCGGGACCGTTCCATACGTGGACCAAGCTGACATCGAAGTCGTAGGCAGAGCGTCCAGCGGCTTTTGGGGAATCGGCGTAGTCACCAACGGACGACAAGTCGGTGAACCGGGTTTCAACATCATCGTTGGTCCGGACGGCAGTTTGATCGCGTGGTGGGGCGATTCGGGGAAGACATGGGAACTGCCAATTCGGCAACTTCCGGTCTCCTTCAAGCCGGACGGCGAGTTCAACACCTTGCGAGTTGTCATTGAAAAGCGATCTGTCGAAGTTTGGATGAACGGCGAGCGAGCCTGCGAAAAAATTGAATTGGAGCGGCCGCTCGGACCGGCTCTGATCTTGTTCGTTGGGTTGGGCCATGAAAAGTTATTTAGCTGCGAGTTCGATTCGCTTCGCATTTGGCGCGCGGGCGAAGGCCCGTCGCGGCCGCCTGTCAGTGACTTCGCTTCCAAATCGATAAACCCGGGTTCAAAGATTCAAGCGCAGTCAGCAAATTCAGAAGCTGACAAGCCGACCGCGGGGCGTCGATCGGCCAGACCGATCTACGAAAGGGATTTTTCAAAGTCGGTTCCTGAATGGGAGGGTCCCCCCCTCGACGCGCGTTTTCGCAATGGCCGACTAACTCTAAAAAGCGGGGGATCCGGGGCAAGAACTGCGTACGACGTTCCAGCGACTGAGAGTGCTGATCTTGAAATCGCTGGACACTCGACGAGTGGCTATTTTGGCTTTTCCGTCTTCAATGACGCAGACCGTCACGGAATGGTATTTGCCTTCGACCCCGTGGGAAAGTTAGGCGCCGCGGAGATGGAGATCAAGCCAACGATCGGTTTGACGTTTCGCGCCGTGTACGATTTCCGCGCCAAACCGATTCGCTCGTGGAGGGCGGATGGAGCAGCGAATGTCCTGCGGGCCACCGTCCACGATCGCACCGTGCAGATTTGGGTGAATGGGGAGCCCGCCTGTGACAAATACGAACTCAAGTACGCGCTCGCACCATTCCGAGTCGGTATCGCGGTCCTCTCTACGGATGGAATCCCCTGCGATTGTGACTTCGATTCCCTTCGCATCTGGCGCGCAGGTGAAGCGCCACTCGTCCTCGCCGCCAAACCGATCTACGAGACTGATTTTGCGACCCGCGATCCACATTGGTTCAACCCTGACAAGGGAGGTAAATACTCATCGGACATCCAGGACGGTCACTTGGTTCTGCAAAATAGTGGCGGTAAATACTGGCCGTGCCGGGCAACCAACATGCCGCCTGTCGATCAGGCTGATATCGAGGTCGTCGGACGAGCGTCTAGCGGCATGTGGGGAACTGTGGTAGCCAGCCGCGGCTCGACAAACCGTGGAATTGTTCTGGCGATCGACTCAGCGGGGCAACTGATGGCATGGCGGAGTGAAGAGCAGTGGGTCGGCAAACCGACCCTTCTCCCTATCAAACCCTTGCCCCCGAAAGTCCGCCCCGAAGGCGAATTCAACACATTGCAAGTTTCTGTGCGCGAGCAGTCAATTGCGGTGTGGTTGAACGGCGAGCGGGCATGTGAAGACATTCCTTTGCAGCAGCCGCTCGGAGAGTCCTTTATCGGCGTGGCGGGCTACGCCACTGACAAAATTTTTCGATGCGAGTTCGATTCGCTTCGCATCTGGCGTGCCGGCGAAGCACCCCCTGTGATCGCTCAGGCAACGCAGCCAACCGCACCAAATCCGGCTACGGCCAAGCCGAAATACGAAAACGATTTTTCAGACCCGAATTGGCTCCAGAGCCTCCCGGACGAAATCCGAGAAATCTTTTCGATTCGCGACGGATGTTTTGTCATCCAAGCTCCGGGCAAAGCTTCGCAATTCTCAAATATCGGAAACGTCGCAGACGCGGACCTGGAAATCGTCGGCCGGGCAACGGCTGGCCGCTGGGGTTTCTATTTGAGGTACGACCAGAAACCAGAAGTTGGCGTCAGAATCACGTTGACTTCGAGCGGAGAAGTCGAAGCCGACCGCGTCGAGTCCGGTATTGGGCGGACCCATGTCCTTATCAGCCCGAAACCCGTGGCATCTTGGAAAGGCGACGGAGCATTTAATACGTTGCGGGCCGTCGTGCAGGGTGGCCAGGTCAAGCTGTGGGTGAACGGTGAACAGGCATGCGACCCGATCAAGTTGCCCGCCCCAACTCCCTGGATGACGCTCGCGCTGCTCGGAACAAGCAAAGGCCCACCCGGCTTGCACTGCGAGTTCGATTCCTATCGCGTCTGGCCCGCTGGCGAAGGTCCGCCATTATTGACCGAGAAAACGATCGTCGATCCGAATTCCTTCACCGACTACGTCGGCCGCTACGACTATACGGGCGGTCAGATTTTGACGGTGTCCGCACAAGGCGAAGCGGTCTTCGGGCACATCACCGGCCAACGAAATTACCAACTCGATCCCAAAGCAAAGGACGAGTTCTTTTTTAAGAATGCGGACGGGACGAACAGTGGCGTGTATGTTCGCTTTCTCCGCGATGAACACGGTCAAGTCAATGCCGCGCGCCATACGCAAACGGGGGCTAATTTTACAGGCGCCAAGCTGGATGAAGATGCGGTCCAGCTCACCGCCGAGCAACTCGATGCCCTCGTAGGAGAGTATCAAAACCAGCCCGGACACTTACTGACGGTCAGCCGCCGCGGCACGCAGCTCCAAGCACAAGGAACTGGAGCGCGGATGATCGCACTAATCCCCAAATCCGAAAGCGAGTTCGAGGTGTTTGGGGGATGGTTCAAAATGCAATTTGTGAAGGACGACGGCGGCAAAGTAACCGACGCTATCCTTCGTCAGGATGGGAAAACCTCGAACCTGCCAAAGATCAAATAGCTCTCGGAAAATCTCGACTATCCAGCATTAGACGTTTTGGCTCACCAGCAAGGAGCTCCCCATGCCACGCTCGATCCTGTTAACGCACGTCCTGATAACCCTCCTCGCGGGATTTCTCACCATCGGCGTTTCCCACGCCGCCGATCCGGTGCCCGCCGAAGTCGCCAAAAAACTGCTCCAGGATGGCTGGGCCAAGACGGAAGCAGCCAGAAAGTTCCCTACTTATCCGTCGCTAGATCAGCCGCCGCTCAAAGACGATTCGTTCGTGCTCGAAGCGCGGTGGCTGGTGCTCATGTTTCAAGGTCGCGACAACCTGGCGCTCGACAAGGTCAAGGCCTTTCTGGTCAAGCATCCCACCAGTCTTGACGCCTTGCATGCCGAAATCTGGATGCGAATGAAGGCGGATGATTACAACACGGCGATTGAGCTCGCACAGAATCTCGGTAAGGCGCTCCCCCAGTCGAAACCAGACGAGAAGCTCCCGCCCGCGGAAGCCGCCGCCGTGGAGGACGTGCTCATTTTTCTCGGGCATGTCGCCGGCTTCCTCGAAGGACCGGCGAATAAAGCGAATGATTCCCAGCGCCAAAAATTCGAGAACGAGCTCTTAGCCCGGCTGTCGAGCGATCAAAAGGGAATTTTTCGCGATGCTAAACAAGATGTGCTTAGTCAGTTTAACCGCCTGCACGAAGCAGCGGGTGGATTAGAGCAGGGGGCCAAGGCAAAAGCCGCCGCGGCCAAGCAAGACAAGAAGGCAGAGCTCGGCAAACAGGCTGACGATCTGGCGAAAGCCAAGGCTAAGGCCGACGCAGACGCGCAGAAGGCGACCGCAGAACAACAAAAGAAAACAGACGACCTCAAGCAAAAAGGCGCCAGGCTGCTACAAGAATGGCAACGCCTGCAGAATGATCGCCAGCTTGCGCAAAACCTGATTAAGACACAGGAAGATCAGATTAAGCAACTAAACCAGCAAGCGGCTGATCCGAAGAACCCGCAAGCCCAAAATGCGCGTATTTCCGCCAATTCAGCGCAAAATCAGTTGAACACCTTAAACGCGAAGCTCAACTACATAACAGGCGAAATATTCCGCGTGGAGGCCGCCCACCGAGAACTCGAGCAGCAAGGATTCATCGGTCAGTTGCAGGGGCAGAGTCAAGGTCAGGCGCAGATGGCGGGCCAAAAAGCTCTGGACAATAAAGCGAAAGCCCTCGCCAATGAACAGCGCCGCATTGATGAAGATCGAGCTAAGCAGGATTCTCAGGCGCAGGCCCTGGCCAGAAAGGCGGCCAATCTAAACGCCGAGGCGCTCGCGTTTACGACCTACGATTTGTTTCCCTTCGACAATATGCGCAGGAAACTGCTGCAGAAGCTGAAATAAGTATTTGGCGGGCCAATCCAAATAGTTTACGGCCTTCGCGCATCTAAACATTTGTATCGAAGCGCGATTTGGCCAGCCGAATCGCCCGCCTTGTGGTAAAAAACAAAAAAACTTCCCGCCTGGCAACCCATGCATACTGTGCATAATCGCACGCGGACAAATGTTCACTAACCGCTTTGCCGCCAATCACTTCCGACAAATGCACGCCTCGCATAAAACCCCCAGCCGTGCATACGCCTACCGAGAAAAACCACTCGGAAGAGCTAAAGTGTAAAGAATCCACAACCGCCAGAGGAGAATGCCTGCGGCCAACCGCATTCCCGCGACGACCTTCCGCGACAGCAAAGCCGCCCGCATGCCGTCTTTAGTTCTTTGGTCCCCCGGTCGTTCGGCTTTTATTCCGTGTACTCGACCTTCGCCGTGCCGCGTTCTTTATCCGCCAGAAACCGAAACAGATAGACGACAACTGCCGGCCGGAGCTCGGCTTCGACGTCCTGCCAAGATTTGCCACCCGGTTTCTCTTCGACGATGGTGATGAGATGAATGCCGAAAGGGCTTTTCAGCGGCTGACTGACTTCGCCCGCCTTGAGTGCGAAGGCTGTGCGATTGAAGTCTTCGGGCATGGGTTTGTGACGCTCGATCCAGCCAATATCGCCGCCCCCGTCCTTGCTGGGTGCCTGGGAATGCTGTTTCGCAGCCTCGGCAAAGGAGATTTTGCCGCTGACGATTTCCTCGCGAAGCTTGGCCGCTTTATCCGTGGCCGCCGTTGTTGCCGCAGCATCGGCGTCCGGCTTTAACTTGAAAAGAATTTGCGCCACGCGGAGCTGCGTGCCGTCGAAATCGCGGCGATGCTGCTGAAAATACTTGTCGAGGTTTTGCGGCGTTAGATGTTTTTCACAGTAGCGTTTCCAGGCGATTTTCCAGGCCAGCGCGCGGCGAATGTCGTCGATACCCAGTCCAACGGTCTTAGCATGTTCGGCCAAGGACAGATTTTGCGACTTGAGGTCCTTTTCGAATTGAGCCAGCTCAAGATCGATGTCAGCTTTCGTCGCCGCCTGCCCGGTTTTGCTGAGGTAGGCGAGTACGAGGTGGCGATCGATCACTTGATCGAGAGCAGCCCGCTTCAGCCGCTGCCGATCGTCGTCAGCCAACTGCTTATTGCCAAACGCAGCGCGAAGCTCGGCTTCGACCTCAATCGCGGTTACCGCCTCGCCATTTACCCGGCCAACGACATCTTGACCTTGCAATTCCGCGACGCATGCACCGAGGATGACAATTAAACTGAAGCTCATGGATTACTTCTCCTGACCAGATGCATGCGAACCCAAGCGGTGAAATCATCCCGTTTGATTTGCCCCGCCGCCAACTGGAGAATGAGCCGTTCCTGCTCTCCCACGGAACAGTCCAGCTCATAGCCATTCATCACCAAGAAAGTTTCCAGAGCCGCATGTCCAATTCGCTTATTGCCGTCAATAAAAGGGTGGTTCATTACCAGAGAAAAGCAAATCGCAGCAGCTTTATCGGCGATTGTCGGATAAAGCTCCTGTCCGCCAAAGGTCATCAACGGTTGAGCCACCGCCGACTCAAGCATTGGCAAATCACGAATTCCCGCGGAGCCTCCAGACTGCTCCAGTATGAAACCGTGGAGTACGATCAACTCGTCGCGGGTAATGAAACGAATCACGCCAGACGCCGATACAGTTCCCGATTTTTCTCCAACACGTACTTAGCAGCTTCCAAAAAACCAGGGCGCGGACGGGTTAACCAATCCTCCAGCCCGGCTCGAGCCAATTCCTCGGGGCTGATTCCTTCTTGCTTCGCAAATTCTTGCAGCCGCTGCGAGGCTTCATCGGAAATCGGAATTGTCAGGGTCGTCATAAACATATTCTAACCGCGGCTTTGCCAGAGGCGACACGGCGATTACCAGTCAGATACAATTTTTGCCATGCCCACGACAGGAATTCACGCGTTTCTCGACCTGCTCGCCGCTTATGGCGTAAGGCACATATTCGGCAATCCCGGTACGACAGAAATGCCGCTGAACGACGCCTTGGTGGGTGATCAGCGGTTTCAGTATGTATTGGGCCTGCAGGAAGTGCCCGTGATGGCGATGGCCGATGGCTATGCGATGGCGTCGGGGCAGCTCAGCGTCGTGAATTTGCACATCTCCTGCGGCCTCGGGAATGCGATGGGCATGCTCTACAACGCCTATCGCGAAGGTACGCCGCTCTTGGTCACCGCAGGGCAACAAGACCGCCGGCTGATGTTCGAAGAGCCGATCTTGTGGGGCCAGATGGTCGAGGTAACGCGGCCATGGACGAAGTGGGCCTGCGAAGTCCAACGCGTGCAGGACTTGCCGCAGGCCTTGCATCGCGCCGTGCAAGCGGCGCTCACTCCGCCTACCGGGCCAGTCTTCTTGTCGCTACCGGTGGATGTGCAGATGGAACTCGTGGGGCAGGCTTCCAGCCTGCCAGAAAAAGCGGCAGCCAAGATGCCTGCCCCACCACTTGATAGCCGTGTGCGGCCGCCAGCAGAAGCGGTTAAGCGGGCGGTGGACGTGTTGGCAGCGGCAAAGAATCCGGCGATTTTAGCCGGGAGTCGGGTGACTGAGCGCGGTGCCATGGACGAATTGGTTGCTGTCGCCGAGGCGCTCGGTGCCCCGGTGATCACGGAGAGCGGCACGACGCACGGCCGCTTGGCGTTCCCCAGCGATCACCCTCTCAACGGGCAAGGATTGCCACTGTGGTCGCCCGAAGTCCGCAAGCGATTGGATGAGTATGACGTAGTGCTGGTCGTCGGCATGGATCTGCTGAGGCAATACATTTATTTCGAGCCGGCACGGCCGATTCCGGAACACATTCGGCTGGTGCAGATCGATGAGGATCCGTGGCAGGTTGGCAAGAACTATGCTGTGGAAGTGGGAATATTGGGTGATACGAGGGAGGCGCTGCGCGAACTGCGGGAACGACTTGCGGCAAACGACGTACTCGATGTCCGCCAAGTCAAGGAGCGGGCTGCTCGGCATATTGCCAAGCACGACGAAGTCCGCGTGGCCCTCCAGAAAAAGGTCGCCGAGCATCACACCCGGCGGCCGATCACGCCGCTGGGACTAATGGGGGCGTTGGCCGAAGTGCTCCCACCGGATGTCGCAGTGATCGAAGAGGCCGTGACGACGACGAATACCACGTTCGAGCGGCTCGGCGTGCTGAAAAACACGACGGGCTATTTTGGCCATCGCGGCTGGGCCCTGGGTTGGGGCCTGGGAGTTTCAATCGGCGTAAAACTCGCCTGGCCCGATCGCCCCGTCCTGGCGCTACTCGGCGAAGGGGCCGCGGCTTACGGTATCCAAGGGCTCTGGTCCGCCGCACGCTACAAAATTCCCGTCGTCTTCGTCATTTGCAACAACGCGCAGTACCAAATCCTCAAGCTCTGCGGCCGCAGCTTGAGCTTGCCGCAAGCGGAACAGCAGCAGTTTGAAGGAGTTGATCTGATTGGGCCCGAGCTCGATTATCTCGCGCTCGCCAAAGGCTTTGGCGTCGAGGCACATCGCATCACGGAGCGGGCTGAACTTGCCGATCGAGTGAGCGCAGCGTTCAAAGGGGATAAGCCGGTGCTATTCGATGTGCCGATTGCCCGCGACCTGGCGCCTCGGCTGCAGTATGGATGAGCATGTTATCGCTAACGATTGGCAATTCGAAATACTTGCACTTTTCCGAACGATTGTGTCTGACGGATTTTGAATTCCAGGTCGCCTGGTGCCCCACCCGGCGGTTGCAGGGTGTTGCAGATCAGTGCCGCTACTTTCTGCCCAATTTCTTTGCCGCCGCGGACAATGAGCCAGCAGCCGCTGCGATGGAGAATGAGCTGCTCGGCATTTTGAGGGAGCTGGCTTGGATTGTGATAGGGCAATGGGAACATGTCGGAAGAATCGGCGTCGAGCGAGTAAAGCGAGGCGACCGGTAAGAGGCAGTATTCGTCGAGCAGCGCGTCGTGCGTCTTGTTCAATTCGTCGGCTTCGATGAGCGCACTATAGAGGAGGACGGGATAGCCGTCGGCGGCAATGCGTTCGTTGAGCCATTTCACGCAGCCGCGCCAGTCTTCGGTGCGATCGGTGATGACGCGGCCGTCGCGAGCCACTTGCTGGATGACACCGCTGCTCTCCAGGGCGCAGACGACTGTGGCAAGAGCGAGCGCCATGCGCCAGGGACCAGATTGAATAGCAAACACGCACAGGCCGGCACAAATCGCGGCGGCTGGCAGGGCGCCAGCCACGTAACGCGGAAAAAACAGCCGCGTGAAATCGGTCCAGGTGGCCAACCAAGCAATGAAAACAGGAAAAACAAAAGACCAAACTGCCAGACAGCACGTTTTAATGCGCGAAAACGGCTGGGGACGCGCGCCGGTTGCGGTGGCTAGTGCCAGCGCGATGCCGCAGGCGACGATCAGCACGCTCCACCACCAGACGGGCAGCGGCGTCCAGTCCAGCGCTTCCCAAATCGGTCCTTGTGAAACGAAAGCAGCCCAATTTCCACGATGGGCAAACACGTGGCGCAAGTTGGCAAGTTGCGGCAGGCATAATAAGCCCACGACCGCCAGGTCAATCAAGGCGTCGGAAATACCCATTTCCTTGGCGGACGAAGCTCGTTGGCTCAAGCTGCGGCGAATTTCTACTAGTCGCGAGAAGAACAAGAACGCCGCTTCCGCGACGATAACGATCGCCGCGGTGAAATGGAGATAGAACAATGCGGCGGCCAGAACAATCCATGCCACGCGTAGCCGGAGCGTCGCGCGATCGGCGACTTCGGCCGTGATGGCCAGATGAACCAGCGCTAAAAGCTGCAACAGCGCGTAAGGGCGAGCTTCGGTGGAATAGTAAATCGAGAGGTGATCGACGGCGATAAGCGCCGCGGCTAGAAGACCGGCGG
>JADMIO010803746.1_pt1 | contig 12946 bp, 12 predicted proteins | sample 8958161 | NCBI WGS metagenome assembly JADMIO01 (sample SAMN16585339, study PRJNA669376) | soil metagenome | isolation source: Crop rotation soil | place: USA: Cullars Rotation, Alabama | collected 2011 | reverse complement strand
CTTTCCCGCGGGCATCAGCGCGAGCGCGCGCAGGCAGGCGCGACGGTGCGTGCTGCCGGTGCCGGGTCCGATCGTCTCGCCCGGAATCGAGAGCGCGTAATCGCGCTTCGCGACATCGGCAGCGAGCACCCACGCGGTCAGGCGGCGGATGCGCGCTTCGGCGTCGAGACCGTGCATCGAATCGAAATCGAGCACGAGCGCATCGTCGCTGCGGCGCTCGGTGTCGCGCACGAGCAGCGAATCGTGCCGCGCCGATGCCTTCCAGGCGATCAGCCGCGGCGGATCGGTGACGCGGTAATCGCGAAGGCCGGCCTCGTCCTCGCCGCTGCCGGCGCGGACCGGATCCTCCTCGCGGCTGAGGCCTTCCGGCAGCGGCGGCGAGGGCGTCTCGGGCGCCGCGTACACGAGGAACTCGGCGTTCGGATGAACCCAGCTCCAGATCCGGAACAGGCCGAGCGGATAGTCGGTCGAGAGCCGGCAGCGACCGGGACGAAACCAGCCACGGCGCTCGGTCGCGAATTCGATGCCGACCTCGGATTCGTCGCCCCTACCGAGCGCGAACGCGGCTTCGGTCTCGCCGCGACGGAGCCGGAGGCTAGGCCGTGCGCGCGCCGATCCCGCGAAGCGAAGACGCATCTCGAGCGGTGCGCCGGCATGGCATTCGTCGGCGCGAAGACCGATCAATGCGAGTCCGTTCATCGTGCGGAACCCGGCGAAGAGGCTCGCGCCGCACGCCGCCGCGAAGACGCAGGTCAAGAGCAGCGCCGGATTGTTCGAATAGTTGAGCGCGCCGAGCAGCATCGCGAACTGCAACGCCGCGAACGCGAGCCCGAAGCCGGTCGGCAGCACGTAGATGCGTCGCCGGTCGAGACGGATCGGCAGTTTCTCCGGACGACGAAGGCGTGTCAGCGCGGGCAGCCTGCGCTCGGCATACGCAAGCGCGCGGTTCCGGAGCGTGGCGACGGCGGAAATCATGCGATGCGATTCGTCATTCGCTCGTCGCGCCTGCACGCGCCGCTATCGCACCGGCGTCGCTTCCAGCAGCTGCAGCGCGAGCTTGCCGCGATCGCGCTGCGCGCTCGAGCCCGGCGTGAGGCGATGCGCGGCCACGAACGGGAACACGGCCTGCACGTCCTCCGGCACGCCGTGGGTCCGTCCGGCGAGGAGCGCATGCGCACGCGCGGCCGCGAGCAGCGCGAGACCGGCGCGCGGCGAGAGGCCGATGCGGATCTCGGCATGCTGGCGGCTCGCTTCGAGGAGCGCCTGCACGTAGTCGACCAGCGCCGGGCTCGCGAGAACGGCGGCGCACGCGTGACGAAGCTCGAGGATCTGCTCGGGAACGAGGCACGGCGTCAGCCGGCCGAGCAGGCTCCGGCGATCGATCGAGCCCAGCATCGCGCGTTCGGCTTCGCGATCGGGATAGCCCATGCTCATGCGCAGCATGAAGCGGTCGAGCTGCGAGTCGGGCAGCGGATACGTGCCGGCGAAATCCATCGGATTCTGCGTCGCGACGACGAAGAACGGCGGCGCGAGGCGGTGCGTGATGCCGTCGACCGTGACCTGCTCCTCGGCCATCGCCTCGAGCAGCGCGCTCTGCGTCTTCGGCATCGCGCGGTTGATCTCGTCGGCGAGCAGCAGCTGCGTGAACAGCGGGCCCGGATGGAACTTGAAGCGGCCGGCCTCGCGCTCGTAGATGCCGACGCCGATGATGTCCGAGGGCAGCAGGTCCGACGTGAACTGCACGCGCTGGAAATTGAGCCCGAGCGTCGCCGCGAGCGCGTGCGCGAGCGTCGTCTTGCCGACGCCGGGCAGGTCCTCGATCAGGAGGTGCCCGCCGGCGAGGAGGCACACGAACGCGAGGCGCACCTCGCGCCGCTTGCCGAGCACGACCGTGTTGACCTGCGCGATCGCGCGCGCGAGCGAATCGCGCAGCTCTGTCGGAAGTTGTGCGGACGAGGTCTCGATCATGGTCATTCCGGACAGGGCAGGGTTCGCAAGGTTCCGTTGCGCGCGAGTCTAGTCGGCCGCCGCCGCGATCGACGGCGACCGCTTCGCGTTTCGCGGGCCGCGACGGCCGAACGGCTAGTTTCGGACGACGGGCCGCTAAGGCAGCGTGAATCCGGCGGCGCGAAGGAGCCGCGCGAGCGCGATCAGCGGCAGGCCGATCAGCGCGGTCGGATCGGTCGTGTCGATGCGCTCGAACAGCGCGATGCCGAGCCCTTCGGCCTTGAAGCTGCCGGCCGCGTCGAACGGCTGCTCGCGATCGACGTAGCGTGCGATCTCCCCGGCGTCGAGCGTGCGGAACACGACTTCGGTGCGATCGGTCGCGGCATGGATCGTCGGCGGGACCGTGCGGGCGTCCGCGACGCAGAGCGCCGTGTGGAAGATCACCGACCGGCCCGAGCTTGCCGCGAGCTGTGCCAGCGCCTGCTCGCGCGTGCCGGGCTTGCCGGTCGGGCGGCCGTCGAGCTCGGCGACCTGATCGCTGCCGATCACGAGCGCGCCGGGGCAGCCTCGCGCGACCGCCAGCGCTTTCGCCTCGGCGAGACGGGTCGCGAGCGCAAGCGCCGTTTCGCCGGGTCGCGGCGTCTCGTCGACGTCGGGCGGCATGACGCGGAAACCGGTCGCGAGCCTCGCGAGGAGGTCCCGGCGATAGCGCGAGGTCGAGGCGAGGACGAGGTCCGGAACGCCCATCAGGGCGGCGTGGCGTCGCGTTCGGCCTGCGCGGCGCGCGCCGATTCGAGCTCGGCGCGAACCTCGGCGAGCCGCCCGAGCTGGGCCGCCAGCGCGGCTTTTGCGGCGGAAAGCGCCTCGTGTGCCGATTCGAGCTCGGCGAAGGTCGCGGTCGTCGCGTTTTCCTTGAGCCAGAGCCGGTGCGAGAGCAGGTCGCGGAGCGCGGCCTGGACCTGCGGCTCGGCGACCAGCGTCGCGCGCGCCGAGAGCTGCGCGGACGGCGGCAGCGCGGCGACCAGCGCCGGGATCTCGCGCAGGCGCGCGCGGCACTCGTAAAGCTCGCGCTCGAGCGCGTCGGCTTCGTCCATGACCGCGGCGAGCAGCGTCGGGCGGCGGCGCAGCCGGCGCTCGCGCAGGACGAACCCGGCAAGGAGCACGACCGCAGCGGCGAGGGTCCCTATGAGATAGATCAAGCGCCCGACCTCCGTTTCCGTAGTCTGCCGCGTGTTAATGTACGGCAGCAAACCGGACTGAACCTTGACCTGTCGGTCAGAACCGATCGGCCGGAAATGGCCGCTTCGGTTGACAGGAAACGGCCCAAAACCTACCATCGCGCGCCCATGTCGCCCGCCCTGCCCGAACGCGTGGATGCGTCGCGCATGGTGCAGGCGCGGCGCTCCTTCCAAGGCAAGTTGCCGCTCGCGTCGCTCCAGCGTCTGCGCGGGAGCCTCGCGGATTTCGAGGGCGAGGCGGATTACGATCTCGAATTCGGCAAGGACGCGCTCGGCGTCGCCTGGCTCGCGGTGCGCGTCGATGCCGATCTGCCGCTGACCTGTCAGCGGACGCTCGAGGTCTACCGGCAGCCGGTCCACGTCGACCAGCGCCTCGGCCTCATCGGCGAGGAGAGCGAAGAGGCGGCGTTGCCGCCGGGATACGAGGCGCTGCTGGTCGCGGATGGAGAGGTCGATCTCGCCGCCGTGATCGAGGACGAACTGATTCTCGCGCTGCCGGTGGTGCCGCTGAAGCCCGGCGCACCGCTGGAATGGCAGGAAGGGGAGGACGCAGGGGACGCAAGCGAACGACCGCATCCGTTCGCGGCGCTGGCGGACTTCAAGAAGACGAAGCAGAAATCGGGCTAGACGAATTCGCAGGCCTCGACGGCCGCAACCCGCGGGCGATGCCCGCATGAAAGAGATTCACTGGAGTCAAGGTCATGGCAGTCGCCAAGAGTCGCAAATCCCCCTCCCGCCGCGGCATGCGCCGCGCCCATGACGCGCTGTCGGCGCGTCAGCTCTCGACCGACCCGACCTCGGGCGAGGTGCACCTTCGTCATCACGTCACGAAGGACGGCTACTACCGCGGCAAGAAGGTCATCGAGACGAAGTCGCCGGTGCAGGACGAGGACTGAGCCCTCGGCCTTAGGGGTTGAATCGCGGTCGAGGCGGCTCCTACATTCGTCGTTTCGCCGGAGCGGCTCGGGCCGCGACGTGGCTTCGCCGGGAGACTTCCTCTGATCTACTCACGCATTGCCGGCACCGGCAGCTACCTGCCGGAGAAAGTCGTCACCAACGCCGATCTCGAGAAGCTCGTCGACACGACCGACGAGTGGATCGCCTCGCGCACCGGCATCCGCGAGCGGCGCCGCGCGGCGGACGGCGAGACCACCGGCGATCTCGCGTTCTACGCGGCGACGCACGCGCTCGAAGCCGCCGGCGTCAAGGCGAGCGAGCTCGATCTGATCGTGCTCGGCACGACGACGCCCGATCTCATCTTCCCGTCGACCGCGTGCCTGCTGCAGCATCGCCTCGGCGCGAACGGCTGCGCCGCGTTCGACGTCAACGCCGCGTGCTCGGGATTCCTCTATGCGCTCGGCGTCGCCGACCAGTTCATTCGCGGCGGGCAGTCGAAGAAGGCGCTCGTGGTCGGCTCCGAGACGCTGACGCGCATGATCGACTGGACCGACCGCGCGACCTGCGTCCTGTTCGGCGACGGCGCCGGCGCGGTCGTGCTGGAGCCGTCGAGCGAGCCCGGCATCATCACGACGAAGCTGCATGCGGACGGCGGCTACAAGCATCTGCTCTACAACCCGGTCGGCGTGTCCGCGGGCTTCCTCGACGGCGAGCCGAACCACGGCATCCGCGTCATGATGACCGGCAACGAAGTGTTCAAGGTCGCCGTGAAGACGCTCGACCGCATCGTCGGCGAGACGCTCGAAGCTGCGAACATGCACGAGTCGGACGTCGACTGGCTGATTCCGCACCAGGCGAACCTGCGCATCATCGAGGCGACCGCGAAGCGTTTGAAGCTCTCGATGGATCGCGTCGTCGTGACGGTGGACCGGCACGGCAACACGTCCTCGGGTTCAGTGCCGCTCGCGCTCGATGAAGCGGTGCGCTCGGGCAGGATCCAGCGCGGGCAGACCGTGCTGCTCGAGGCGTTCGGCGGCGGGTTCACGTGGTCGTCGGCGTTGCTGAAGTACTGATCGCGTGCCGCGCGGCAAATAACGACCTCGTCGTCCCCGCGCAGGCGGGGACCCAGCGCCTTCGGCGACTGGAGCAGAGTCGCTAGGTTCCCGCCTTCGCGGGAACGACGAAAAGATGAGAGGCGACCTCATGTCTCATACGCAGCAGAATCTCGCATTCGTCTTCCCCGGCCAGGGCTCGCAATCCATCGGCATGCTCGCCGAGCTTTCCGAGCTCCACGCGGGCATCCGCGACACGTTCCGCGAAGCCTCCGACGGCGCCGGCGTCGATCTCTGGACGCTCTCGCAGGGCGGCCCCGAAACGATGCTCAACCGCACGGAATACACGCAGCCCGCGCTGCTCGCGGCCGGAGTCGCGGTGTGGCGCGCGTGGAGCGCGGCCGGCGGCACGAAGCCGGCGCAGCTTGCGGGCCACAGTCTCGGCGAATACACGGCGCTGGTCGCAGCCGGCGCGATCTCGCTCGCGGACGCCGCGCATCTCGTGCGCATCCGCGGCCAGGCGATGCAGGAAGCAGCGCCCGAAGGCGAGGGCGCGATGGCCGCGGTGATCGGCGCCGAGGATGCGCTCGTCGAAGAAGTCTGCCGCGAAGTCTCCGGCGATCGCGTCGTCGTTCCCGCGAACTACAACTCGCCGGGCCAGATCGTGATCGGCGGCCACGCCGACGCGGTCGACCGCGCGCTCGCGACGCTGACCGCGAAGGGCGTGCGCAAGACCGTGAAGCTCGCGGTCAGCGTGCCGTCGCACACGCCGCTGATGCGCGAGGCCGCGAACCGCGTCGTCGAGGCGATGAGCGCGTACGCGTGGCGCGAGCCGGAGATCACGGTCGTGCAGAACGTCGATGCGTCGGTGCATCGCGGCGTCGACGCGATCCGCGACGCGCTCGCGCGACAACTCTATCTGCCGGTGCGCTGGACCGGCTCCGTCGCGACGCTCGCGAAGAACGGCGCGACGCGCATCGCCGAATGCGGCCCGGGCAAGGTGCTGAGCGGGCTCGTCAAGCGCATCGACAAGTCGATCGAAGGCCGCGCACTCGGGACGCCGGCGGAATTCGACGCGGCGCTGGAAGCGTTGGGCTGATCCCGCGCGTGGGCCAAGGCCCACCGTGAAGAACATCGGTGGGCCCAGGCTCATCATGAAAGAACATCGGTGGGCCGAGGCCCACCCTATGAACAAGGCGAATCCGATGGAAAAGATTCTCGAAGGCGAAATCGCACTCGTGACCGGCGCGAGCCGCGGCATCGGCGCCGCGATCGCGGACGAGCTCGCGTCGCTCGGCGCGAAGGTCGTCGGCACCGCGACGACGGACGCAGGCGCGAGCGCGATCGGCGAGCGGCTTGCCGCGAACGGCGGCGTCGGCCGCGCGTTGAACGTCACCGACGGCGTTGCCGTCGAAGCATTGATCGAAAGCATCGCGAAGGAATTCGGCCCGATCACCATCCTCGTCAACAACGCCGGCATCACGCGCGATCAGCTCCTGATGCGCATGAAGGACGAGGACTGGCAGGCGATCCTCGACACGAATCTCTCGTCGGTCTATCGCACGTCGAAGGCGGTCATGCGCGGCATGATGAAGGCGCGCAAGGGCCGTATCGTCAACATCGCGTCGGTGATCGGCGTGACCGGCAACGCGGGCCAGGCGAACTACGCCGCGGCGAAGGCCGGCATCATCGCGTTCTCGAAATCGCTCGCGCGCGAGATCGGCTCGCGCGGCATCACGGTCAACGTCGTCGCGCCGGGCTTCATCGACACCGACATGACGCGCGCTCTGCCCGAGGCGCAGCGTGAAGGCCTGCTCTCGCAGATCGCGCTCGGCCGACTCGGCGCGCCCGAGGACATCGCGAAAGCGGTCGCGTTTCTGGCGTCGCCGGCCGCTGCGTACATCACGGGCGAGACGCTGCATGTGAATGGCGGGATGTACATGCCTTGAGGGCGGCGAGGGAGTCGGACAGCGAGAAAGTCGACGCGTTGCGCGGCCTCCGGCGCTTCTAACTCCCTGACTCTTAACTCGCTAACGTCTTTCTGCCCCCACTGGCCCCCAAACCACCGCGCCAGTACAATGCCGCCTCTTTACCAGGCCACGGCCGCTCCCAGGGCGTCCGCCTCCGGCCGTGTGCAATCCCCATCGGGAGGTAACAAGGCAAATGAGCACTATCGAAGAACGCGTCAAGAAGATCGTCGTCGAGCAGCTGGGCGTGAAGGAAGACGAGGTCACGCCGAACGCGTCGTTCGTGGATGACCTCGGCGCGGACTCGCTCGACACGGTCGAGCTGGTCATGGCCCTCGAAGAGGAGTTCGAGTGCGAGATCCCCGACGAGGAAGCCGAGAAGATCACGACGGTGCAGCAGGCGATCGACTACATCAAGGCCCACGTCAAGGCTTGAGTTTTCGTCGATCGACAGCACAGAAGCTGCGCCTCGGAGGCGCAGCTTTTTGCTTTTCTGGGGTTGGCGACAGAACGCCGCCGTACGGACGGCAGGTCCGCAGAGATTGAGAAACAGGTCGATTCATGAGCAAGCGACGCGTCGTCGTCACCGGTCTCGGCATCGTCAGTCCCGTCGGCAACGACGTCGCGACCGCGTGGGACAACATCAAGGCAGGCCGCAGCGGCATCGGCCCGATCACGCATTTCGACGCCTCGACGTTCCCGACGCGCATCGCGGGCGAAGTGCGCGACTTCGACCCGACCGGGTTCATCGCGGCGAAAGACGTCAAGAAGATGGATCCGTTCATCCACTACGGGATCGCGGCGTCGATCCAGGCGCTGGCGGACGCGGGCCTGCATCCGCATGAGCACGACGAGGAGCGCATCGGCGTCGCGGTCGGCGCCGGCATCGGCGGCATCGCGACGATCGAGAAGACCGCGATCACGTATCACGAGGCCGGCCAGCGCAAGATCTCGCCGTTCTTCGTGCCGTCGTCGATCGTCAACATGGCGTCGGGCAATCTCTCGATCATGCTCGGCCTCAAGGGACCGAACATCGCCTGCGTGACCGCGTGCACGACCGCGACGCACAACATCGGCCTCGCGATGCGCATGATCCAGTACGGCGACGCCGACGTCATGATCGCCGGCGGCGCCGAATACGCGACGGTCGGCACCGCGGTCGGCGGCTTCTGCTCGGCGCGCGCGATGTCGACGCGCAACGAGGAGCCCGAGAAGGCGAGCCGCCCGTGGGATCGCGATCGCGACGGCTTCGTGCTGTCCGACGGCGCCGGCGTCATCGTCGTCGAGGACTACGAGCACGCGAAGGCGCGCGGAGCGCGGATCTACTGCGAGCTCGTCGGCTTCGGCATGTCGGGCGACGCGTTCCACATGACCTCGCCGCCCGAGGACGGCGACGGCGCGCGCCGCTCGATGGCGGCCGCGCTCGCCGACGCGAAGGTCGACGCGAGCGACGTCCAGTACGTCAACGCGCACGCGACCTCGACCGGCGCCGGCGACATCGCCGAAGTCAACGCGATCAAGAACTGCTTCGGCGACTATGCGAAGAGGCTGCCGGTCAGCTCGACGAAATCGATGACGGGCCACCTGCTCGGTGCGGCCGGCGGCGTCGAGGCGATCTTCTCGATCCTCGCGATGCGGGACGGCGTGATCCCGCCGACGATCAATCTCGACAACCCGGGCGAGGGCTGCGATCTCGATTTCGTGCCGCACACCGCGCGCGACGCGAAGCTCGACGTCGTGCTGTCGAACTCGTTCGGCTTCGGCGGGACGAACGGGACGCTCGTGTTCCGGCGCGTCTGATCCGCAACGTCAAAAGCCTGAGCCAGAGAGAACACGGAGAAAGAAAAGTCGTTGAAGGCTTTTCTTCGTGTTCTCCGTGTTCTTCGTGGTTCAATCTTTTGCTTCTTCGCCAACGATGACAAAGTACCGCGAGCTCCCCGGGATGCGCGACCTGCTGCCGCTCGCGGCCGCGAATCCCGCGCGCTATCCGGCCCTGCTCGAAAGCGTCGCGCGCGGCTCTGCACGCACGCGCTTCGACATCCTGTTCGCGTTTCCCGAAGCCGAGATCCGCCTCGACCGCGACGGCATCGTGCGCAGCGGCGACGGTATCGAGCTCGGCACGTCGTTCCTCGACGCGCTCGACGCCGCCTGGCGCGCGGAGCGAACCGACACGCCGAGCGAGGACGCGCTTCCGTTCCTCGGCGGCTGGCTGCTCTATCTCGGCTACGAGCTCGCGGCCTCGATCGAGCCAAAACTCCGCCTGCCGCCTTCGCTGCATCTCGAGATGCCGATCGCGCTCGCCTTGCGCTGTCCGGCGGCGATCGTCGTCGATCATGTGGAAGGCGAGACGATGTTCTTCGCCGAAGCAGGTCGCGACGCGCTGATCGACGCGATGATGCGCGACTTCGCGGAAGCCGATGCGGGCATCGCGATGCCGGTCGCCGCGACGGCCGTCGACGAAGATGAGCCGCGACGCTTTCTCGACGGCGTCGCGCATATCCACGACTACCTTCGCGCCGGCGACGTGTTCCAGGTCAACCTGTCGCGCGAATGGCGCGTGCAGCTCGGCGAAGGCGCGACGCCCGCGGCCGTGCATGCGGCGTTGCGCCGCGCGAATCCGGCGCCGTTCGCAGGCTTCCTGCAGCGGGAAGGCTGGGCGATCGCGAGCTCGTCGCCGGAACGGCTCGTCGAAGTGCGCGGCGATCTCGTGCAGACGCGGCCGATCGCCGGCACGCGCGCGCGCTTCGACGGCGACGACGACGCGTCGCGCATCCGGGAGCTCGTCGGCCATCCGAAGGAGCGCGCCGAGCACGTCATGCTGATCGACCTCGAGCGCAACGATCTCGGCCGCGTCTCGTTGCCGGGCTCGGTCGAGGTCGACGAGCTGATGACGGTCGAAAGCTACGCGCACGTGCATCACATCGTCTCGAACGTGCGCGGCCGCCTGCGCCGCGACGCGACACCGGGCGACATCATTCGCGCGGTGTTTCCGGGCGGCACGATCACGGGTTGTCCGAAAGTGCGTTGCATGGAGATCATCGCCGAGCTCGAGCGCGTCGGACGCGGCGCCTACACGGGATCGCTCGGCTATCTCGACCGCAACGGCGATCTCGATCTCAATATCCTGATCCGCACGCTCGCGATCGAAGGCGACCGCGTGCGCTTTCGCGCCGGAGCCGGCATCGTCGCGGACTCGGTCGCCGAGCGCGAGCTCGACGAGACGCGGGCGAAGGCGCGCGGGTTGCTGCGCGCGCTCGGCGTCTATTCGTGACGGCGATGGTTGGTCGCGCAACGCGAGTCGGTTAGGCTGCCGCGCATGGCAGAGACGCAACCGCCGAACCTCCGTCGTCCCCGCGAAAGCGGGGACCCGGTGCCTCGGCTTGTCGCGACGAAAAGTCGCCGGGTCCCCGCTTTCGCGAGGATGACGAAGATCAGAGGCGGCGCGATCCTGCGACTCCTCGTCGTGCTCGTGCTGCTCACGATCGCCGCCGGCGCCTACTTCTGGCTCGACTACCGCAAATTCACCGACGCGCCGCTCACGGTCGACCATCCCGACACGACGATCGACATCCCGCGTGGCACGAACTACCGCGCGATCGTGGCGCAACTCCATGCCGCCGGCATCACGCACGCATCGTCGTGGTACTGGCGTGCACTCGGCCGCGAGCTCGCCATCGAAGGCAAGCTGCACGCAGGCGAATACGCGCTGACCGCGGGCCTCACGCCGCGCGAGCTCCTGCGCAAGATGGCCGCGGGCGAAGTGCTGCAGCACCATTTCACGATCGTCGACGGCTGGACGTTCAAGCAGCTCAGGCTCGCGCTCGCGGCCGATGCCGGCCTCGCGCAGACGATCCCCGGCCTGTCGGACGAGGATCTCGCGCACCGGCTCGACATCGAGGACGGCCGTCCGGAAGGCTGGTTCCTTCCGGAGACGTATTCCTGGATCAAGGGCGATTCGGATTTCGATGTGCTGAAGAGCGCGCATGCCGCGATGCGGAAAACGCTCGACCGCCTGTGGAGCGCGCGCGCGCCGGAGGTGCAGCTCGAATCGCCGTACCAGGCGCTGATCCTCGCCTCGATCGTCGAGAAGGAGACGGGCCGTCCCGAGGAGCGGCCGCTGATCGCGGGCGTGTTCGTGCGCCGGCTCAAGTTCAACATGCGCCTGCAGACCGATCCGACCGTGATCTACGGCATGGGCGAGACGTACGCCGGCAACATCCGCCGCACGGATCTCGAAGCGGATACGCCGTACAACACCTACACGCGCGACGGCCTGCCGCCGACTCCGATCGCGCTGCCGGGCCTGCCGGCGCTCGAGGCGACGCTGCATCCGGCACCGGGCGACGCGCTGTATTTCGTCGCGCGCGGCGACGGCAGCCATGAGTTCTCGGCGACGCTGGACGAGCATAATCGTGCGGTCCAGAAGTATCAGCTGCACCGGAAGCCATGAGCGCGAGACCATCGACCGCAAGCGGACACCTGATCACGCTCGAAGGCGGCGAGGGCGCGGGCAAGAGCACCGTGCTCGACGCGGTGCGCGAGCGCCTCGAGCGCCGCGGCATCGCGGTCGTCGTCACGCGCGAGCCCGGCGGCACCGTGCTTGGCGAGGCCGTGCGCGAGATCGTGCTCGATCCCGCGCGGCGCGACATCTCGGCGGAGAGCGAGCTGCTCCTGATGTTCGCCGCGCGCGCGCAGCTCGTGCGCGAGCTGATCCGCCCGGCACTCGACGCGGGAACCTGGGTGCTGTCCGACCGCTTCACCGATGCGAGCTACGCATACCAGGGCGCCGGGCGCGGCCAGCCGGCGGACCGGATCGCCGATCTCGAACGCTGGGCGGCGACGCTGAAACCCGATCTCACGCTGCTGCTCGACCTGCCGATCGCCGAAGGCCTCGCGCGCGCCGGCGGACGCGGCAAGGCCGACCGCATCGAGCTCGAGAGCAGCGATTTCTTCGAGCGCGTGCGCGCGGCGTACCGCGCGCGCGCGGCGGCCGAGCCCGCGCGGTTCCGCGTCATCGACGCGACGCGCAGCATCGAGGACGTGCGCGCAGCGGCCTGTGCCGCGATCGATGCGTATGTCGAAGCGCAGAGGACCTTGGCATGACGCTGCCGCCGTGGCTCGCCTCGTCATGGCGCATTCTCGCCGCCGGGCTCGCGAGCGGGGAAGTGCATCATGCGCTGCTGTTCGCCGGACCTCGCGGCTACGGCAAGCGCGCGCTGGCCGACGCGTTCGCGGCTGCGGCGCTCTGCACGCAGCGCGGCAACGACGGCCGTGCCTGCGGCCGTTGTCGCAGCTGTCTTCTCGTCGCGGCGCGCAGCCATCCGGATCTCGCGCGCGTCGCGCTCGAGCTTCGCGACGACGGACGGCCGCGCAGCGAAATCACCGTCGATCAGATCCGCGCGCTCGCGGCGCGCCTCGCGCTGGCGAGCCAGTTCGGCGGCTGGCAGATCACGATCGTCGATCCGGCCGATGCGATGAACGCGAGCGCGGCGAATGCGCTTTTGAAGACGCTCGAGGAGCCGGCGAGCAGCACCGTGATCGCGCTCGTGGCGGACGATCCGTCGCGGTTGCCGCCGACGATCCGGAGCCGTTGCCGGCGCATCGACCTCTCGATGCCGACGCATGCGGAAGCGTTCGAATGGCTGCGCGCGCAGGGCATCGCGGCCGACGTCGCGGATACGACGCTCGCGGCGAGCATGGACAATCCCGGCCAGGCGCGCGAATGGATCGAGGGCGGCGCGCTCGCGCTGCGCGCCGAATGCGCGGCCGATCTCGCGGCGCTGTCGGCGGCGCGGACCGGCGCCGCGGCCGTGGCGGAGCGCTGGGCGGCGGATCGGCGGGAAAG
>JADMIO011449876.1_pt1 | contig 12947 bp, 7 predicted proteins | sample 8958161 | NCBI WGS metagenome assembly JADMIO01 (sample SAMN16585339, study PRJNA669376) | soil metagenome | isolation source: Crop rotation soil | place: USA: Cullars Rotation, Alabama | collected 2011 | reverse complement strand
CCGAGCCGTTATAGAATGCCGCCGTGCAATCGCCGGTGCGGTAGCCCGACTGCGCATCTGCATCCGGAATGAACGGCACGAGGAATGACAGCTTTCCACCCGACGACTCGATCGGAGCGGGAACCACGCCGCCGTCTGCGAATTCGAGGAGGATGCTCTTCACTTGAGTTCCAGCCGGCAAGCTCACACCGTTGAGTGTCACTTCGGTGCCAGGAATACCCGAGGTCGTAGAAAAAGACTGAATGCGCGGCGGATTGTCGACTGCCAACAGCGGGGCGGTGGAAGATGAGCGATTGCCACCGACCGTCAGAATGACGCCGTGATTGCCCGCGGGCAGATCCTCCGGGACAGTGACGTTTGCCTGCGCCAGTCCGACAAATCCCGGTGTGAGTCCGAGGAAGCTGACCGGCGCGTTCCGTCCGCCAATCGTCATGCTGAAAGGCTGCGAAGCACGTGCGAGCGGCGATGATGGGGTGGGCGCACCGTCATTTGCCGGGTTATCGACCGGACCGATGCCGGTGAGATAGACGGTCAAAATCGTGCCGGGGTTTGCCGGATTTTGGGCCGTTACGATGCTGCCGTCGATGTGCGCCGCTACCGCGAGATTGCTTCCATACGGAAGGATACCGGGCGCCGTCGTCGCGACCTGAAACGAAAACGGCGTACTGGTTGCGCCGCTCAGCCGAACAATCAGACTCGCCTGACCCGCGGTCAGGGTCCGCGGCACCTGGAAATTGATCTGCGTCGGACTCACGTAGTACAACGGGGCGGACTGTCCGCCGACGCTAACGGTGACGCCGCCCAAGTCGAGCGGCCACGTGGTGCTGGGCGCGGTTGCCGTGGTCCCTGACAGCCCCGTGCCGATGATCGCGGCGAACGACCCCGGTGCGACCGGGGGTTGGAAACTCGCGCCATTGACCACAGCAGTGACCCGCGGCTGGGCGTTTGCCAGCGGCAGCAGAGTAAACGCCAGCAATGCTGCGGGGAGGAAGGTGCGGACAGTACAGGACTTGAATTCCACGTGCAGTAGCTCCGAAAGATCTGGACGCGGCCCTGCAGGCCGCACGATCCAGTCTACCGTGCGACAGGTCGCGGACGAACGGCGGTACTGCCTAGAAAACCTTCTTGGCGGCCGCGAAGGCGTGCATTTGAAGCACAGACCGGATTACGGTTTCGCCATTGGGATCGGTCTGGGGATCGATCGGAAGGAAGAGCACTGCCCCCTCACGCCGAGAAAGGATCGGGCTAACCACCAGAGCTCGCATTAACCAGACCGCCGCGTTGACGCTCGGGCATTCCACGCCTACCCAATTCAGATACGAGTGCTGCGATTTCGTGAAGCCCGTCGCAGGTTGGATGCCAGCCGCGATTGTCGCGCCGAGTGCGTGAAGGTCGGCGGCGCGATCGCGCTCTCCTGCGAGCGCCGGCTGCACCAGCGGCGAAAACGTGCGGATCTGCCCGAACAGCTTGGCAATCTTTTTCTGCTGCGCAGACCACATGTGTCCGAGCCAGTAGTGGCCAGTCTTCGCAATTGCGGTGATCACATTCTTGATTTCCTTCTCGATGCGATAGTTCGGTCCCGCAGGAAGGTCGATGGAGGCGCCCTCGCATCTCGCGGAGACGTTCTCCATCACGATCGCTCGCGTCAGCCACTCGGCCATGGTGTCACTCATGCAATCCACGCGTACCCAACCCAAGACCGGGGAAGGGCTCGCGGGCAGTTCCGCGACCATATTGACGCCGCGACAAATCTCCCGGACAACGGCCGCATGATTTGACTCATCGGATTCAATCTGCGCGGCCGATGCCGGTTCCAGCAGTGTGCCTTTGTGAGGAGGGCCGCCGGCCATCGCCAGGTCGCAAAACGAACCCCAGATCTCATCCCAAGCGACCCTGCCATCTTCGCGGTATTTGAGTCCTGCCGAACCCATCGACACCGGCTGCACGTCTTCATAGCAGTCGACGTAGTCTGCCGGGAGGATTGTCTTGAGCTTCGCTTCGAACTCCTCGAAGGGCTCTGGTTGGGCAATTATCGATTTCTTGAGAGTCTTCAAAAAAGCCATCTGAATTCAAAGAGTGACACGGTTTGCCACGGAAGCGCCAGTCCAATGGGTTGCTTCCGGGCCGTGGCGGGATGAATCCCGGCGCACTGCGCGGTTATCCTATAGATAAGAACTGGCCTCACAACTTGGCCGCCGCTACCCGAACAGCATGAGTCAACCTTACGAGCATCCGCTTCAGAGAATTCTTGCCGACCGCATCGCCATCATCGATGGCGCGATGGGAACCACCATCCGTACGTACGGCATGAAAGAAGCGGACATCCGCGGCGAGCGATTCAAGGACTCGAGGAAGGACCTGCTCAATAACGGCGATCTTTTCTCGCTCACCCAACCGGCGATGATTTGCGATATCCACCGGCGCTTCCTCGAAGCCGGGGCCGATATCATCGAAACGAACACCTTCGGCGCCACTTCGATCGCCCAAAGCGAGTTCTTCGTCGACGACCCGCGCGAGCACGGCGGGAGGAAAGACCCTGCCTTCTATCAGAAGATCATCGACGATCGATTCCTGAACGATCTCGCACGGGAAATCAACGAAACGTCCGCGCGGCAATGCCGTGAATGGGCCGATCGGATTGCGAACGCCACCTCGCGTCCACGGTTCGTCGCCGGTGCGATCGGACCGCTGACGGTATCGCTTTCGAACTCGCCGGATGCCGATGACCCGGGATTTCGTGTCGTCACTTTCGATCAGGTGAAAACAGCGTACAAGCAGCAAGTTCGCGGGTTGATCGCCGGCGGGTCCGATCTGCTGCTGGTGGAAACGATCTTCGACTCCTTGAATGCCAAAGCAGCGGTGGTCGCAATCCGCGAAGTTTTCGAAGAGGATGGCAAGCAACTGCCCGTGATGATTTCGGCTGCCGTGGGCCGCGGCGGCGAGACCATGATCTCCGCGCAGACCGTGGAAGCATTTTGGAACGCGGTGGAGCATGTAAAGCCGCTCTCGGTGGGACTTAACTGCTCGCTGGGTCCGGACCTGATGTATCCGTTCCTCGAGGAGCTGTCCGCCAAATCCAACGCGGCGATCTCCTGCTATCCGAATGCAGGGCTGCCGAATCCGCTCTCGCCGACCGGGTTCGACCTCCAACCGGCCGATATGGCGCGCTATCTCGCCGAGTTCGCGCGCGGAGGACTGATCAACATTGCCGGCGGCTGCTGCGGCAACACGCCGGAGCATATCGCAGCGATCGCGAAAGCGCTCGAAGGCCAGCCGGCGCGCGAGCAGCGGTCGATCTCTATCGGCTCGTCCGCTCCATCGCCTCGCCCGCTGCGACTCTCAGGATCGCAGCCGTTCACCCAGCAGCAGGGTGTCTACATCATGATTGGCGAGCGGACCAACGTCGCGGGCTCTCCCAAGTTCGCCAAGCTGATCAAGGAAGGCAACTACGAAGCAGCCGTCTCCATCGCGCGGCAACAGGTGGAGAATGGCGCCAACGTCATCGACATCTGCATGGACGAAGGCATGATCGATGGCGTCGCCGCGATGAGCCGCTTCCTGCAGTTGCTCGGAAGCGAGCCTGAGGTCGCCAAGGTTCCCTTCATGGTGGACTCCTCGAAATGGGAGGTCATCGAAGCCGGGCTGAAGTGCCTCCAGGGCAAGGGCATCGTCAATTCGATCTCGCTGAAGGAAGGCGAGGAGAAGTTCCGCCAGAACGCCGCCACGGTGCTGAAGTACGGCGCGGCCGTGGTGGTGATGGCCTTCGATGAGCGGGGGCAGGCCGCCACCTATGAAGATAAGATCCGCATTTGCGAACGCGCGTATCGGATTCTGACCGAGGTCGGCTTTCCGCCTGAGGACATCATCTTCGATCCGAATATCCTCACGGTCGCCACCGGCATGGAGGAGCACAACAACTACGCGGTCGATTTCATCAACGCGACACGTTGGATCAAAGCGAACCTCCCGCACGCAAAGGTGAGCGGTGGGGTGTCCAACATTTCGTTCAGTTTTCGCGGCAACAACGTGGTTCGCGAGGCGATGCATTCGGCGTTCTTGTATCACGCGATCGCAGCCGGCATGGACATGGGGATCGTCAACGCCGGAATGCTCGAGGTCTACGAAGAGATCGAGCCTGAGTTGAAGGATCTCGTCGAAGACGTCTTACTGAATCGCCGACCCGACGCGACCGAGCGCCTGGTGGAGCGGGGTGAGGCGATCAAAGCGGTGAGCGCCGGTTCCACAGCGATCGAAAAGAAGACCGAAGAATGGCGCGCGGGATCGGTCGAGGAACGGCTCGCGCACGCGCTCGTCAAAGGCATCGACACCTATATCGACGCGGATACCGAAGAAGCTCGCGCCAAGCTGGGCAGGCCGCTGGCGGTGATTGAAGGGCCGTTGATGGCCGGGATGGGCGTGGTCGGCGACCTCTTCGGGGCCGGAAAGATGTTTCTGCCACAGGTTGTCAAATCCGCGCGCGTGATGAAGAAATCGGTCGCGTACCTGACGCCTTTCATGGAGGCGGAGAAGGCGTCGCTTGCCGCGGCCGGACAGGTCGTGAAGACCCAAGGGAAGATTGTGCTCGCCACCGTAAAAGGCGACGTGCACGACATCGGCAAGAACATAGTCGGCGTGGTTCTCGCCTGCAACAACTATGAAGTGATCGACATGGGCGTGATGGTCCCGTGCGAGAAGATTCTCGAACGGGCGAAGGCAGAGAATGCCGACCTGATCGGGCTGAGCGGCCTGATTACGCCATCGCTCGACGAGATGGTCCACGTCGCTCGCGAGATGGAGCGCCTCGGCTTCAAACTTCCGCTCCTGATCGGCGGCGCCACCACCAGCCGGGCGCACACAGCGATCAAGATTGCGCCACACTACAGCGAGCCGGTGGTGCACGTGCTCGATGCGAGCCGTGCGGTGCCGGTCACGACCAGCCTGCTGAGCGAGGAGAGCAAGCCGGCTTTCGTCACGAAGCATCGAGCCGAATACGAGACTATCCGCAAGGGTCACGCGGCGCCGCGCCAACCCGTGGTCGCAATCGACGCGGCGCGCAAGCGTCGAACTCCGATTGAGTGGCGTGCAGAGGATATCCCGTCTCCGAGTTTTACCGGCATCCGTGTGCTGGACGCATTTCCCCTGGAGACTCTGCGCGAGTTCATTGACTGGAGCCCATTCTTCCACACTTGGGGATTGAAGGGCATCTACCCGCGCATTCTGGACCATGCCGAATACGGCACGCAGGCGCGACAACTCTTCGCCGATGGAACGGCGCTCCTCGACCGGATTGTGCGCGAGAAGCTGATCACGGCGCGCGGTGTCTACGGGCTCTTTCCCGCCAATGCGGTCGGAGACGACGTGGAGTTATACGCCGGCTCAACGCGGACTGGAACACTGGCGACTTTTCATTTCCTCCGCCAGCAGGCCAATCGCGAAGGCAGCGAGCCCTGCCGGTCGCTGGCGGACTTTATTGCCCCCAAGGAGACCGGACTCGCCGACCACGTCGGCGGCTTCGCGGTCACCACTGGTATCGGCCTGAAGGAACTCTGCGATCGCTTCCGCGTCGAGAACGACGATTACAGCGCCATCATGGCCGAGTCGCTCGCCGACCGGCTAGCCGAGGCCTTCGCCGAGTGTCTTCATAAGCAGGTCCGGTGTGAGTGGGGCTACGGCCGCGCCGAAGGCCTCTCGAACGACGATCTGATTGAAGAAAAGTATCGGGGCATCCGCCCTGCAGCGGGTTATCCTGCGTGTCCGGATCATACGGAGAAGGGCACGCTGTGGCGTCTGCTGGACGTGGAAGCAAACACCGGAATGCGAATTACCGAGTCGTTTGCGATGTGGCCCGGGGCGAGCGTCAGCGGGCTCTACTTTGCGCACCCTGAAGCGCGTTACTTCAATCTGGGTAAGATCGATCGCGATCAGGTCGAGGACTACAGACAGCGCAAGGGAGTGAGTTCCGCAGAAGTTGAGCGTTGGCTGGGCCCCAACCTGAATTACGACCCGTCGGCTTCTCCGGGCGGGAGCTGAGCGTCAGTAGTTCCCGCCCTGATCTCGACTGCACAGCGGATTTGGTTTTGCCCTTGTTGGACGAAGCATAGGGTTGTTGCCCCGATGGGCGTCTCAGGCAGCGGGCGGAAGAGCCGCGTGTTCCGGAGAATGGCCCGGCTGATCGCCACCTGTGTCGAGAGCGGCCACGTTCAAGCCGTGGCCTATCAGCGCCGGAAGTTTGCCGGACACCGACGTCGCAACAGGGCTAGCTTCGGGCACTTGCGGGTCAGAAAGGAGTCGAGTCTCGCCGATCCTAATGACTCTGCTCGCTAAGGCCATTGAAACGCAGGGAAACCTCGATGATAAGACGTCATGAGCCTGCCGTTTTCTTACCTGCTGATTTCCCTGCTAGGTAGCGCGACCGCCGGATGGACATTTCGACATCATGTCCGAGCGCTCGTAAGAATCTCCGGGCTGATTGTTACAGCTTGGTCGCAGACGCCGTTGGCATTTTTATCGCCCGCAAAACTCTGTTATTTTTGTGCTGGAGACAGCCACATATGCTCTCTTCCTGACGGATATCTGCCTGTTTGCCGTGTTTCTGTGGCGAACGGCCAAGCGCACGATCAAAAGCCTCTAATTGGAAGCTGAACGACGTTACTCCGAATACGATGAGTTCGGCGTGCCGTGCCCGCAATTGTGCTCGCTTGGCCGGATCCCACAAGCTGGACATTGTGCACGCCGTAGACGTGATCACGAAGACCCAATTGGGGGCCGATCAGGCAGCCTGCCAGTCCACCGAAATAACGCGAGGGACCCAGTCCCGCCTGAATGTGTTTTTGCCAGGCGACATTATTCGGGCGGTCAGAAACGGCAGCCAGCAAAGCGCCGGACTCTTCAAGGCTGAAACCCGACGACGGTTGGGACGAAGCGCGTTTTCAGCGCGTGTTGCCCTGTGCTACCGCGATGCTTGTAGGCTGTTGATTTCATGGTAGCGCTAACGGGAATCGAAGGCGTTTGCTGGGGTGACGGCGGGTGATGTATGGTGCTATCTGATTGATTCTAATTGCCCCCGGTTTCCTTTGTGCCAGCCTGTTTTGTCGTGTATCTGCGTGGGATGACATGCGGATGACATCGAAGTGGACCTATAGAATCGTCTCCGATTCGTCCTCGATCTCGTCCTGCGGCAAGACCTGACCGATTACGGCAACTCGAAGTTCGTCGGCAAAGTCGCGGCGGTTGAACATGTCGGAGTTCTTGTCTCCCAGATCCACGATCCAGACCAATGATCCGGTTGACTGATCCAATCTCGCATACCCAGGTCCGATCGCCAATTCGTTCTTTCTACCTTTCACTTCGTGCTTGGCCAAGTTCATCCTAACCGACTCGATCGATCGAAAAAGAGGCTCAATATTCGCCCACGCCTCGTCCATGGACTGAATAAAGGACGGATCGGTCCTTGCCCGCTCGATGTTGCCACGTCTGGATGCTGTGGCCAATTCGCTTAAAGCGTCCCGCTCCGCGCCTCCGTCCGTCGTAGGTCGAGCCGCTTCCCCTTTGATGTACCTGATCGCTTGACGCCACGTGCGGAGTAGCTCGTAAACCGAGAAGATCCACATCTGGCTGATCGCCGAGAGGAACATCATGCTCGGAATCGGCGTGCGTTCGATTCTGTAATACTCATCCAGCACATTCCTCTCGACGTCTCGCAAATAGACATCGACAAGCATCACGTTCTGACCCTGCATGGAATAGTAAACGTCGTCGAAGAGCGGGAGTTTCCACAAGAGATGGTCGATCGACAGGGTATTTGGCACGCCACCATTTCTCCATCAATGAACTCTGATCCGAACAAGGGCAAGTCTGGGAAAATTCCTTCGAATTTCGAGTTGCAATTATGTGTATATATTACATCTAGATTTGCGGCACGCCTTCAGAATGGAATACTGTCGGAGCGCCCAGTGGGTCCGTGCTGAGCACGGCGCCGATCCCAGATTTCTTTGGCGAATTCGGAGCGCTGGCTGGGGGACGTGGCCCGGATCATTTCGACGGCCGCCGGGACTGACATGGTGCTAGCGAAGCCGCGAACCGCCATCACTGCGTTTATCCACTCGCCCAGCGAACTGGCACCTCGTGCGCCTGGATTGTATTGTCGCGTGGGCCTGCCGAGTCCGGCTTTGCGGAGGGTATTGCCACATCGCACGTTACACGCTCGACACGTGAAGGCGAGGTTGTCGGAGCTGGTGTCCTCTTCGTGGCCGTTCAGGTGCGCGATCTCGATGTTGCGTTTGCTACCGCAGAGGCAGCAGATCCGGGGACCCGGCGGTGGGCAAGCGTTGGCCCTGTAGCGCAACGCCCGGTCAGAAACGTGGCGTGTTTCCTTCCGCCACTGCCCACACGCCGGATTGATCAGTCCTCGGCATCATCATCCTGATCGGATTCCTCATCGTCGTCATCGTCTTCGTCGCCAGCAGCGATCCCGGCGATGCTGTCGAGTTTGGTTTCGAGCTCTTCAATGTACTCATTAGCGTTGTCTAGCTCGGCTTCCAATTCTACTTTGCTTTTCGGACGTTTCATGTTTCTGCGACTCCTGCCTGGATTGTCGAGAAGTTCGGCGCCCTTATGCTCGGCGTACTCGCTCGCGTCCATCGCCTCAAAACGGTCGGCGTCTTCATCCTGGCCGATTCGCCGTAGGAATTCGACAGCCTTCTGACGCTTGGTCTCGGCTTCGCCCAGGGTCATGAACTTCACGTTGTGGATTGTAGGAGAAGGCTCAGCATAAAAAAACCCGTGCGAGGTTTTTGGGGCTGACAAACCGCGGCTGTTGTTTTTACGCTGCTCAGGAATACAGGGCGCTCGCGCGAGGCCTGGACTGTGGCTGGCACGCAATCCAGGCTTCTAACCCCTTCCTGGTTACGCGAAGCCGACGCGCGACGAGAATGCTTGGAATCTCGCCGGATTGGACCATTTGATAGGTCTTCGTGCGGCCAAAACCGATTATTTTCGCCACCTGACAAACCGAAAATAGGAGGGGCTCGATTCCCTCAGTTTGGCTGACTTTTCGACGTTTCAAAATGTGTCCGTTGGCGTCCGCAGTAATTCACGGCGCCGCCCGTACTATAGTAAAGTACACTACTGCCGAATTTCGGTTATTTGCTCCCTGCCAAACTCCGGAGTCGAGCGTAGACCGAATTTCGCAACCTGCGGATTTCCGCCTGCCGCTTTGCAAGAGAACGAATCTTCCGATATCCTGCGAGGCAACTGTTCGCAATGGGGTTCCAGTTAATGCGCTTTCGATGCCCCTCTACCTTCTCACCCCGCTGCCTCACGTACATCGCTGTAGCTTTCGTGATTCGGGCCTGTCTCGGCCGGCCAGAGGGTTTTGGATACGGTGGCAGGGCCATTCCGATCAAGTCCACGACCCGCCGCTTGAAAGCTTTAGGGCGTCGTTCTATTCGGTTGGCAAATAGCTGAGACAACTCCGCAGCAAATCGTCGAATTATCATTTCCAAGGAAAGACGCTGGCAGAGCTGGTCGCGGCCCTCGGAGGGGTCTTGCCTCACCATCACAGTCAATTTGCCCCTCCGGGGTTTTGGGACGGTTTTGGAACAGTGTTCTCACGACTCAGCCGGATCGCGGTTGCGGTCCCAATTCCGAGTGTGCGGGCGACTTGGCGCCAACTGAAACCTGTTTCCCGCAGTTCCCGCACAGAATTACCACTTGCAGCGCAACGTGGACGCCCCCCTTTGGCTCTTCGCTTTTCTTCACCATGTGTCATTTCTCTGCAACCTCGACATACCGCAACGCCATTTACGCGATTTACGCGTTTGTGGCTGCGGACTGCGGATCGATGGCGTCAACCGCGTTAACCGCGTACCCTCGCGTGGCGACCCAGCGCTCCGTCGGTCGCTTTTGCCCATCTGTCTCCCGGTCCCAAGACACGTCCGCCAATCCGTGCTCTTGAAGCACGTTGAGAGCACGACCAATTTCTGCTGATGTCTTATTGCGCTGGAAGTGTTCCCGAATATCATTTCGGCTTAAGCCAAGTGGGTTCTGGCGAAGCTCGCGGAGGATTTCGTCCGCGACGGCATCGCCGAGTGCATCGCCAAAAATGAAACGGGCGGATGCCTCGCAATATCGCCAAATCTCGAGCGCCGCCAACAGATGTTCGGACCGCACAGCTCCAGAGCAATCGAGCAAAGCGTACACGCAGGCGAGCCGCATCGTTTGGGCTTCGCTTCTAGAGGTAACAGCGCCGAGCAGTCCGGGCCTTCCTTCGCTCAATCTGGGGTAAACTGCGCGCCATAATTCGCGCGCTTGTGTGTCTCGCTGCAACTCCATGGCTACCCGCGCGAAATTCCGAGCTTGGGCGATTTGACGATTTATCGGAGCGAAATCAACGGTGTGAAGCGCGCCGCCCTCTGGGAGAAACTTTGAACGTCGAGTGCACACCCAAAGAAACCGATTGGCAAAGCCGTTTCCGGCCGCAGTGTCAGTCAAGTGGCGCCGCAACTCGTCTTTCGTGACGTGACCAATAATCGAGATGTGCGCGTCGGTACTTCGCGCGCCGTCTTTTTTTGTGAGGACCCGCAGATTGCCGGAATCCCAGGCCTGGCGAATGATAGCGGAAAGAGTGTTTGCTTCTCTTTCAGCCACCTGTAGGACCCTCGCAAACTCCGGTTCGGTGACCATGAGCCGATTGTCCCGGTGTTCTTTCCCGGACACCAAATCTTCAGCTTCATCCCGGACGGACCATATCAAGCCTTCTCCGGTCGCAAGGCCGCTCGTTATCCGCGATTCGCTCCACGCGGTGTCCACTCCGGCCAGCACGCGGAGGACGTGTCCCAGAGAAGTACCCTTGCGGCCTTTAGAAGTTTGTCCAACCAACACCACAAACAGGTTCATGTAATGGCGGTCGGCTTCGGCGACAAAGTGAGCCGATCTGCCAATGACGTTTCCAAAAGCGACGAGAAACTGAATGAGAAGGCCAGCCGGGTCTGCCTCCGAATGAGGCTCAATGGCTCGAACAAGGTCGCCAGTGACGCCATGGTATGCCGCCTGGCTCAATGCCTCGGGCCATGCGGCACGCGGGAGGTCGAGATCCAGATTCGCGCCGCTTGACGCACGCGAACGTTCATCCTTCGGTGGGTAGGAGGCAATGCTTATTGCTATTCCGCGGACTTCGACATCCGATAACGGCGGATCGCAATTCCGGAGGTTTTCCGCAAGCAGCGCTGCGTCAATCGTCTCAAGCGAACTTCCTTGTCGGCGCATCGCACCGGCAAGTGCAGCGAGTCTCTGATTCCGCTCACCGGGTGACCACTTTGGTGAAGGCTCAACAGTCTCACGGCGTACCACCTTGCCGCTCGATCTTAGCCGCAAACGTTCATCGAGCCAGCCCGGAATCTCAGCAGGATCGAGGAGAGTTTCACGGCTATCGGACCACTGATAGCTCTTACCGCTGGCATGAACTGATGGGGGAACGATGACGTAGCCGCCATCCGCTTTAAGATCGATTCCCTTTGCGAGCAGTTTCGGAACTGGGCCGCCGCGATAACGAAAAAACAGATGTCTGCCTCCGCCGCCGGTCAATTGGGCGGCAGTGTTTGGAAAGGCGCCGTGTTGCAGCTCTAGTTCCCGCAACGCACCATCGCCTCCATTTCGCGGATCGATGTCGATCGCAAGGAGTCCCGTTAGTCGACCTGTGGGGATCCCGATATTTGCATTCGGCCACTGTGTCCACCAGCGGCGGACGGGATCTTCGTTGGTGGTGGCGTCTTGAAATCCGTGAGGTGTCAGCGGCGCCTTTTCGCGTGCTTTGCACGGAAAGACGGGGATGCCATTTCGGGCATACCAGAGTGCGGCCGTCATCAGTTTGCTTTCCCTCACAGTCTCGTCCAGCCGGTTGGTTCGAGTCCGGTCCTTATTGCACCAACGCCTGCCCGCCTGCAGTGCGAAGCCATTCTGCAATCGCGGAGCGCGGCAGGACAAAACGTTTTCCGATCCGAATGCTGGGAATGATCCCACGCCGAAGGGCCATGTACGTCGCCTGACGGCTGATGCCGATTTCCTTAGCCAGTTCGTCCACGGAGCCATAGGTACTTCGATTCGTCCGCGTGGCGCCTTTTTGTACAGAACGTTTTGCCATCGAAACCTCGCTAGTACCGTTCCGATCTCGCTAGGTTTGCTTTTGTGGCAACCAGTGCGGGAAAATGATCATTCGGCACTTAAACATTATACTTCAGGCTTAAGGTATGACGTCAAATGACAGTTTGAGGGCAGCAGTTAAGACGCTTCGTCTAGCTTTGGGGAAGACCCAGACCGAGTTCGGCGCTCTGATCGGCAAGGGGCTCGCGACTGTTCAGCGATACGAGATGCTTGTCCCTCCGAAGGGGAAGGTACTCGTCACGCTGTACAATCTGGCACGCGAGAACCGCCTTGATGAGTGCGCCAGTCTATTTCGTACCGCGCTCCTGACTGAATTGGGGATGGAACAAGAGGCATTGGACGATCGCCCGTTGCCGTTCCCAATGGTCGCGGGTATGGTCATCACGGGACCGGAGAGCACCGACCAGCAGAATATGGTAGCCGCCCTTGTCCAATTGATGCGCGAAGCCGACCGGCCTGGCGCCGCTGGCGAAGAGGCCCGGAAGGAAATGAAGTGGGTCGAAAAGGGTCTGCATAGAGTGCGTAGAAACATCACAGACCGCGCTAGTCTCAACCCTAACTACGTTCGCCTGGCCGCAGTCGTTCGACACCACCGGGATGGAATGAGTGCTGCGGAAATCGCCGCAAAGCTGAGTGTTCCAATTGAGCTCGTTGAGAAGTTAATCGCTGAGGATGGAGAGTACAGCAGATGAAGGGTTCTGTCACGAAATATACGGTGAAGGGTTCCAGCCGGCCGCGTTGGCGCTTTCGCATATACATCGGAAAGGACGAGACCGGAAAGAAGGTCT
>JADMIO011047634.1_pt1 | contig 12947 bp, 14 predicted proteins | sample 8958161 | NCBI WGS metagenome assembly JADMIO01 (sample SAMN16585339, study PRJNA669376) | soil metagenome | isolation source: Crop rotation soil | place: USA: Cullars Rotation, Alabama | collected 2011 | reverse complement strand
GCGCGGCGGCTGCGATGCTTTCCGGATGTGGAACCAGGTCGGCGGCCGGGTCGTGCGCGGCCTGGCGCTTCGGCGCGAGGAGGAACGGCGGATCTGTCTGCGGGAGGTGGGCGCGTGATCGCCGCCCTGGCCGCCGGGTTCCTGATCGGCGTCGCCGCTTCGGTCGGCGGCACGATCATCATCGCCATATCGCTTTGGAAGGAAATAAAATGATGGCCTGGATATTGGTCCGCCGCTGGTGGTGGGCCCTGCCTGTGCTCGGCCTTGCCGCCGCCTTGCTGCTCACGCGCGCCACCTTGGTCAAGGTGAAGCTTCAGCGGGATGCCGCGGTGCTGAAGCTGGACGTGACGGCCGCCTCGCTCGACCGGTTGTCGGCTGAGATGAACGCAGTGCTGGCGGCGGAGCGTACTCTGGCCGCCGGCGACGCCAGAAGGATAGACGCCAGCCGCGCCGCGATCGACATCGCCGCGCTCGCCGCACGGGCGCGACAGGGCGCGATCGATCGCCTCAACCGGTCGGCGACGGAGGCGGCGCCCGGTTGCCAAGCATCGGCGGCGGTCAGGGAGGTGTGGAAATGAGGGCCATATATTGTCTGCCCGCCCTGCTGCTGCTCGGCGCCTGCGCAACCCGGCCGGGCATCGCGGTGCGCACGGTCACGGCGCCGGTGGTGCGGGTCGAAACCTGTGTCGCCATCGCCGACATCCCCGCTCCACCGGCGGCGCTGCCGCGACGGCCGGCCAGCGCGGTCGTTGCGCTGGACCTGGCGGTGGCCAAGCTGCTGGAATGGACCAGCTATGGCGAGAAGGCGGATGCGGTGATGCGCGGTTGCGCAACGGCGCCCGGCCGTTGATCGAGGGCATTGCACGAAGGCGCAACAGGGCCTAAGCGGCGCAAACCCGTTCAGGGGGCGATTAGCTCAGTTGGTAGAGCGTCTCGTTTACACCGAGAATGTCGGCGGTTCGAGCCCGTCATCGCCCACCAGTTTTCCGGATCAGGAAATGTCCGGGGGACATTTCCCCGGAAAACTCCCGAGCGCAAGCGAGGGGTGCTCGGCCTCTAGAGGCGTCCGGGGGACATTTTCCCGAAAACTCCCGAGCGCAAGCGAGAGGCGCAATTCCACCCCCGCTATCGCGCACGACTATACACCTCCCCGTCCACCCGATAGCATCGCGTCATGACCGACATCTCCCGCAGGACATTGCTGGCCACCGCCGCCGCGGCTACCGCGCTCGGCATGTCTCCCGAAGCCTTTGCCGCCAGCCGGCTCACCCGCCGTATCCCGAAGACCGGCGAACAGATCCCCGCCATCGGCCTCGGCACCTGGATCGCCTTCGACATCGAGCGGACCGATCGGGACTGGGCGCTGGCGGGCCAGGCGATCGACACCTTCCTGGCCAATGGCGGCACGCTGATCGACAGCTCGCCCATGTACGGCCGGGCGGAGGCGGCGGTCGGTGAACTGCTTGCCCGCTCACCCCGCAAGGAAAAGCCGTTCATCGCCACCAAGATCTGGACATCGGATGCGGCGGAGGGGCGGCGGCAGGCGGCCCGATCGGCCCAGCTGATCGGCCGCAAGATCGACCTGCTGCAGGTGCACAACCTCCTTGGCCTCCGCTCGCATCTGCCGTTCATCAGGACGCTGAAGGCCAATGGCACTATCCGCTATGTCGGCGTCACCCATTATCAGAGCGGCGCCTATGGCGACCTGGAACAGGTGATGCGCGGCGGGGGACTGGACTTCATCCAGATCAATTATTCGGTCGGCGAGCGCGAGGCGGAGCGCCGGATTCTCCCTCTGGCACGCGAACTGGGCATCGGCGTGATCGTCAATCGCCCCTTTGCCGGCGGCGACCTGTTCAGCCGCCTGCGGGCCAAGCCGCTGCCGGCATGGGCAGGGGAGATTGGCTGCGCCAGCTGGGCGCAGCTGCTGCTCAAATACATCCTGGCCGACAGCGCCGTCACCTGCGCCATCCCGGGCACCCACAACCCCCGCCACGTCCTCGACAATCTGGGCGCGGCGGTGCTGCCATTGCCCGATGATGCTTTCCGGAAGCGGATATTGCAGGCCGCCACCGCCTGAATCCCGCGCCGAACGGCAACGATGCGTTGCCGATCCATGCCTGTCATCGTTGCGCACGCCTTCCTAGATTGCGGGCATGACCCAGATCCAACCCAGCCTGTTCATCCCGCATGGCGGCGGCCCCTGCTTCTTCATGCCGGACCCCGGCGGCCGTTGGACCGGCATGGCCGCCTTTCTGGAGAGCCTGCCGTCTCTCCTGCCCGAACGCCCGCGCGCGATCCTGATCGTCTCCGGTCATTGGGAGACGCAGGGGTTCGCCCTTACCGGGGCGGCGCGACCGTCGTTGATCTACGACTATTACGGCTTTCCCCCGCATACCTATGACCTGCGCTACGACGTGCCGGGCGACCCGGGGCTGGCGGCGCGCGCAGCGGCGATGCTTGTCGGCGCCGGCCTCAGCGCGTCGGTCGATCCAGAGCGTGGCCTTGACCATGGCGTGTTCGTGCCGATGAAGGTCGCCTTCCCCGACGCGGACATCCCGATCGTCGAGATGTCGGTTGATCGTGTCCTGGACCCGGCGCTGCACCTCGCCGCCGGCGCGGCGCTTGCCCCGCTGCGCAAAGAGGGGGTCGCGATCATCGGCGCCGGCATGAGCTTTCACAATATGCGCGCCTATGGCAATCCGGCCGCGACCGCCCCATCACGCGACTTCGATCGCTGGCTGACCGCGACAGCGCAGGCGTCTGCGCCGGATCGCGCCACCCAGCTCGCTCGTTGGACCGATGCCCCTGGCGGCCGATTCGCCCATCCGCGCGAGGAACATCTGATCCCGCTGATGGTCGCGGCCGGCGCGTCTACCGGAGCCGGGCGATCCGTCTATGGCGAGGTGGTGCTGGAAACCGCGATCTCGGGATATGCCTTTCCCTGAGCATCGATCGCCGCTAACTGTCGGCGACCAGGGGAATATCTGCTGCGCTGGACCTTAAAGGCCGGGCGGCGCTGGAAGGCATGTTCTATGCGGCGGCAAAGACTGGGTGCGGTTCTGGGCCTCGTCGCCATGCTTTCGGCCTGCGGTGGCGGCGGCGGCAGCGGCGCCAGCATTGGCGGCGGCGGAACGGCAACGCCGTCGCCCACCCCGACGGCCAGCGCCTGTTCGCTGCGCGACCGCCAGACCTGGGCGTTCGACCAGCTGAAGGAATGGTATCTTTTCCCCGAAACCCTGCCGGCCAGCCTCGACCCCGCACCCTATGCCAGCGTCGATGATTATGTCGACGCCCTGACCAAGACGGCGCGCGACCAGCGAAAAGACCGCTTCTTCACCTACATGACCGCGATCGACAGCGAGGACGCCTATTATGATCGCGGCGCCAGTGCCGGCTTCGGATTCCGCCTGAGCTTCGACAGCAACAGCCGGCTCCAGGTGCTGGAGGCGTTCGAAGGCGCACCGGCACTGGCCGCCGGCATCGATCGCGGCGCCGAGATTGTCAGCATCGGCACCAGCGCCGCGACGCTGCAACCGGTCAGCGCGATCGTCGCCAGCCAGGGCACCGCCGGGATCAATGCGGCGCTGGGCAACGGCGCCAGTGTGGCGCGGACATTCCGCATCTCCGATGCCAGCGGCGTCCGCAACGTCACCATCACCGCGACCAGCTATGACCTGGCGCCGGTCTCCACCCGCTATGGCGTCAAGGTGATCGACGATGGCGGGCGCAAGGTCGGCTACATCAATCTGCGCAGCTTCATCAGCCCAGCCGATCCGGCGCTGCGCAACGGTTTCGCGACGCTGCGGGCGCAGGGCATCACCAATGTCATCATCGACCTGCGCTACAATGGTGGCGGACTGCTCTCGGTCGCGCGGCTGATGTCGAACCTGCTCGGCGGCAACCGTGCGACATCGGATGTCATGGATTATGTCAGCTATCGCCCTGAAAAAGCGTCGCGGAACGAAACCAGCTATTTCGCGCCCCAGGCCCAGTCGATCGCACCGACCCGGATCGCCTTTATCGGCACCGCCAGCAGCGCGTCGGCGAGCGAATTCGTCATCAACAGCTTCCTGCCCTATCTCCATGCCAATATGGCGCTGATCGGCACCAACACCTATGGCAAACCCGTCGGCCAGATCGCGATTGACCGGTCGCAGTGCAACGACCGTTTCCGCATCATCGCCTTTGCCCTGCAGAACGCGGCGCGGCAGGGCGCCTATTATGACGGGCTGGCCGGCACGGTGGAGGCCAGCTGCCAGGCGGCGGACGACGTCACCTTTCCGCTCGGCGACCCGCGCGAGGCATCGGTGGCGCGTGCCCTGGATTTCCTGGCCGGGCGCAGCTGTACCCGGATCGGCAATGGTGCGGTGACGAGCCTTGCTGCGCCACGCGAATTGTTGACCCCGGCCCGCCCGACCACGGTCCAGCGTGAGGTGCCCGGCGCGTTCTAGGGCCGGCTATTCGGCTTGGGCATCGCCTGCCGTCAGGTCCATGAAATTGCGCGCGGCATCCCGTTCCGCCTCGATCTTGAACGCGACATCCAGATCGGGTGCGGCGCCAAACATGTGGAGCAGCGCCCAGAGCGCGAACCGCCGCGACGGGTCGCGCTCCAGCCCCAGGTCGACGCGCATCCGCTCCACCCCGCTCTGCAGGGCGGCGGTGCCGATCGCCGACATGTCGTCGGTGCCGAAATAGCGGCGCAGCTGGTCGTCGAACTGCATGGCGTGCCGCCCGCGGTCTAGGCCGCGACGGCTTCCGCGATCAGCCCTTCGGCCTCCTTGCCGGTCCAGTCCATCGGGCCCGTGACCCGGGCGACTTCCTTGCCCTTGCCGTCGTAGATGATGGTGGTGGGCAGGGTGCCGGCGCTGAAATGGCCCATCAGCGCATTGTCGGTATCCAGGAAGAGTTTGAGGTTCTTGAACCCCTTGCGCGCGAAGAAGGGCGGGGCGGCGTCCGCCTTGCTGTCCTGCGACACGGCCAGGATCTGGAGGCCGCTGGCCGCCTTCGCCGCCGCGACCGAATCCAGCTGCGGCATCTCGGCAACGCAGGGGCCGCACCAGGTCGCCCACAGATTGACCAGCATCGGCTTGCCGGCCAGCGCCTGCAGGCTGGTCTTGCCGCCCTTGGCATCGGTGAAGGCCGCTTCCGGCGCGGCCTCGCCCTTGTGGCTGCGATCGACGACATAGGCCGGCGTCGCGGCGCTGCCGCCCGGGGTCGCCGGCACCTCGTCGGGCGAAACGGCAGCGGCGGAATTGGTCGCATTGGCTTGCGGCGCGGCCGCTTCCTGCCTATCGCAGCCGGCGAGCATCACGGTCCCAAGGAGCAGGGCAATCACTACACGCACATCGGTCTCCAACGCTATGTGGGGCGGGCGCTTCGCGGAGGGCCCGGCTTCGGTGATGCGCGAGATAAATGCTTCCCTGCCTTTCGACAAGCGGATGTGGCGCCAGGACATTGCCGGGTCGAAAGCGCATGTCGCGATGCTGGGTGCGTGCGGTATCCTGTCCGCCGACGATGCCGCCGCGATCGCCGCCGGGCTCGATCGGGTGGCCGCCGAATATGCTGCCGACGGCCCGCCGGACGCGCTGGAGCTGGAAGACATCCATATGGCGACCGAGGCGCGGCTGGCCGAGCTGATCGGCCCGGTCGCCGGCCGGCTGCACACCGCCCGTTCGCGCAACGACCAGGTGGCAACCGACTTTCGCCTGTGGGTGCGCGACGCGATCGACATGGTCGATGCCGGCCTGAAAGGGCTGATGGCGGCGCTGGTCGCGCGGGCGGACGAGCATGCCGCCAGCATCATGCCGGGCTTCACCCATCTCCAGTCGGCCCAGCCCGTCACCCTTGGCCATCATCTGATGGCCTATGTCGAGATGCTGCGCCGCGACCGCTCGCGCTTCGCCGACGCGCGGGCGCGGATGAACCTGTGCCCGCTCGGCAGCGCGGCGCTCGCCGGAACCGGCTTCCCGATCGACCGTCACGCGACCGCCCGGGCGCTGGGGTTCGACGGGCCGACCGCGAACAGCCTGGACAGCGTATCCGACCGGGATTTCGCCCTCGACTATCTGATGGCCGCGACCCAGGCGTCGCTGCATCTGTCGCGCATTGCCGAGGAATTCGTGGTCTGGGCCAGCCAGCCCTTCGGCTTCATCGCCCTGTCGGACGCCTGGTCGACCGGCAGCTCGATCATGCCGCAAAAGCGCAATCCCGACGCAGCGGAGCTGGTGCGGGGGCATGCCGGGCGCATCGCCGGCTGCATGACCGCCCTGACGATCACGATGAAGGGCCTGCCGCTCGCCTATTCCAAGGACATGCAGGACGATAAGCCGCCCCTGTTCGAGGCGCACGACCTGCTGGGCCTGTCGATCGCGGCGATGACCGGCATGGTCGAGACCGTGACCTTCCGCACCGACCGCATGCGCGCCCTGGCGGAGAGCGGCTTCGCCACTGCCACCGACCTCGCCGACTGGCTGGTGCGCGAGGCGGGGGTGCCGTTCCGCGAGGCGCACCATATCACCGGCCGCGCGGTCAAGCTGGCGGAGGAGCGCGGCATCGCACTTGCGGCCCTGCCGATCCAGGCACTGAAGGAGATCGATGCGCGCATCGACGATCGGGTCTATGGCGTTCTCACCGTCGATGCCTCTGTCGCCAGCCGCAGAAGCCACGGCGGCACCGCACCGGACCAGGTGCGGGCGCGCATCGCCGATGCCAGGAAGGAGCTTGGCCTGTGAGGATGACTGCCGGCCTGGCCCTGGTCCTGGCTTTCGCGCTTGCCGGTTGCGGCGGCCGCGTGGCGTTGCGTCCACCGGCTGGCAAATCACTGCCACCGCGCGCCTATGGCGAAACCGCGACCCGCGGCGTCGATGCCCTGCTGGAGCCGACCAGCCAGCAGCGGCCGACCCGCAATGCCGAACTGCTGACCAGGTCCGACACCCGCGCCGACGATCCGTTCGACCTGCCCCCGGGTACCGACCCGGCCAAGGTGCCGCTGCCCGCGGCGGCGCCGGCCAAGACCGGCATGCTGCCAAACACCGGCACGGCGGCACGCTGATGGACCATTTCCAGTATCGCGACGGCGTGCTCCACGCCGAGGATGTGTCGCTGGCCCGGATCGCCGAGGCGGTGGGCAGCCCGGTCTATGTCTATTCGCGCGCGACCCTGGAACGCCATGCCCAGGTCTTCCGTGACGCGCTGAGCGGCCTTGGCCGTACCCATTTCGCCTTCGCGATCAAGGCCAATCCCAATATCGCGGTCTTGCGCGTGCTGGCACGGCAGGGCTTTGGCGCCGATATCGTTTCCGCCGGCGAAATGCAGCGGGCGCTGGCTGCCGGGATGCCGGCCAGGGACATTGTCTTTTCCGGCGTCGGCAAGACGCGGGTAGAGCTTGGCCAGGCGCTCGACGCCGGCATCGGCCAGTTCAACATCGAGCTGGAGGAGGAGGGCGTCGTCCTCGCCGAGCTCGCTGCCGCGCGCGGGATCACCGCCGACGCCGTGCTCAGGGTCAATCCCGATGTCGATGCCGGCACCCATGCCAAGATCTCCACCGGCATGAAGGACAACAAGTTCGGCGTGCCGATCGACGATGCCCCCGGCATCTTTGCCCGGCTGGCGGCGCGGCCGGGCCTCAATCTTCGCGGCATCGCGCTTCACATCGGCAGCCAGATCTTCGACCTCGGCCCGATCGAGGCGGCCTATGCCAAGATCGGCCGGCTGGTCGCCGATCTGCGCGGCGCCGGCCACGCCATCGACCGGGTGGACCTCGGCGGCGGCCTGGGCGTGCCCTATGAGCGTGGCAAGGTGCCGCCCTCACCGGCCGATTACGGCGCGATGGTCGGGCGCGTGACCAGGGGCTGGGACGTCACCCTGATGTTCGAGCCCGGCCGTGTCATCGTCGGCAACAGCGGCGTGCTGCTGACCCGGGTGATCTGGGTCAAGCCGGGCGTTGTCCACCCCTATGTCATCGTCGACGCGGCGATGAACGATCTCGTTCGCCCGGCAATGTACGGCGCCTGGCACGACTTCGAGGCGGTGGTGCCCAATGGCGAACGCATGATCGCCAACATTGCCGGGCCGGTGTGCGAGAGCGGCGATACCTTCGCCATGGCCCGTGACATCGACGCGGTCCGCTCCGGCGACCTCGCCGTTTTCCGTACCGCCGGCGCCTATGGCGCGACGATGGCGAATACATACAATAGCCGTCCGCTGGTGCCGGAGGTGATGGTCGATGGCGACCGGTTTGCCGTCGTCGCCGATCGCATCCTGCCGGAAACGATCATCGCGGCGGAGCGGGTGCCGGATTTCCTGAAGGATTAGGGACTGCCAATAAAATCGGTTCGCCATGTCACATCATGGCGTTCCATCTCGTCATGTCGGCATCATCCACGAAAGGAATGCCAATCATGACACCCCGTGCCGATATCGCCGCCGCCGCGCCCGATCTGTTCAAGACCTGGTTCGCCCTATCTATGCAGGTCGCGAGCAGTGGCTTCGAAAAGACGTTGCTGGAACTGGTGAAGATCCGCGCGTCGCAGATCAACGGCTGTGCCAATTGCCTCAACATGCACACGTCGGATGCGCGCAAGGCCGGGGAGAGCGAGCAGCGGCTGCATTTGCTCGCCGCCTGGCAGGAGGCGCCATGCTATAGCGACCGTGAGCGTGCGGCGCTGGCGTGGACCGATCATCTCACCGAGGTCGCGGTGCGGCGCGCGCCCGATGCGGTCTATGCCGCGCTCGACGCCGCGTTCAGCAAGGAGGAGCAGGTGAAGCTGACCATGGCGATCAATGTCATCAACGGCTGGAATCGCCTGGCGGTCGGCTTCAATCTCTATGCGCCGGAGCTTGGCTGGCAATGACCGGGACCGCCGTGACCGAGGCCTTCGACGCCGAACGGCCGGCCTTGCTGCGCGTCGCATATCGCATGCTCGGCTCGCTCGCCGACGCAGAGGATGTAGTGCAGGAGGCATGGTTGCGCTGGTCGGCGGAGGACCGATCGTCGGTGCGGGTACCTGCCGCCTTTCTCCGCCGCATCGTTACCCGCCTCTGCCTCGACCAGCTGAAGTCGGCGCGGGCCCGGCATGAGACCTATGTCGGCCCCTGGTTGCCCGAACCGCTGGTCGAGGCGGAGCCGGTGGAGGATGTCACCCTGCCGCTGATGCTGGCGCTCGAACGGCTGTCGCCGCTGGAGCGGGCGGCCTTCCTCCTCCATGACGTCTTCGGCGAGAGTTTCGAAGAGATCGGCGCCGCCATTGGTCGAGATCCCGCCGCCTGCAGGCAACTGGCCAGCCGGGCGCGCGCCAATGTCCGCGAGCCGCGCCCGCGCTACCCGGTCGAACCGGCTCAGGGGCTGGAGATCGCCGCCGCCTTCTTCCAGGCTTCGCAAGGCGATGGCGTGGCCAGGCTCGGTGCATTGCTGGCGGAGGATGTCCGCTTTCATGCCGATGGTGGGGGCAAGCGGCCGGCGGTCGCGCGGGTTCTGGAGGGTGCGGGCGAGGTTGCGCGCGGACTGGCCGCGATCGCCCGGCTGCGTCAGGGCGTGCCGGCATTGCTGCGCTATGCTTTCGTCAACGGACTGCCCGGTTTCGTCACCCGTGAGCCTGACGGCGGTCTGCAGACCACTGCGCTGCTGATCGAGAATGGGCTGATCCGCGCCATCTATGTCATGCGCAATCCGGACAAGCTCGCCCATGTGCGCGGCTAACCGTACACAGTCATCTTTTAATGTATTGGTTATGCGCTGATACAATTGGCGACAATTTTCCCCCGATTTGGGCATAAAGTTTTCAAGGACTGGCTGTAGTCGATCCTCAAGGGACAAAATGCCTAAGTGGGGGTCTTTACCAATGTCGAAAGTGTCATGCCTGTCGCGCGCGTCGTGGCTGGTTCTTGGATTGATGTGCGGCGCGGCGCCGACGATGGTCGCGGCGCAACAGGCCGAGCCCGCACCGGCCGCTGTGCCCGCCGCGACGCCCGCGCCTGCCCCTGGGGTTTCCACTGCTGCGGTGTCCGCGGATGAGGATGACAAGGATGCGATCGTCGTCCAGGGTATCCGCCTGCGCGGATCGGTCGAAGGCGACATCAAGCCGGAAGTGACCCTTACCCAGGCGGACGTGCAGGCACGCGGCGCGTCGAATGTGGGCGAACTGATCAGCGCGCTCAGCGCCGAGATCGGCGCGACCGGGGGCGCCCAGCCCGTCACCCTCCTCAACGGCAAGCGCATCTCCAGCATGATGGAGATTTTCGACATTCCGAGCGAAGCGATCTCGCGCAGCGAGATCCTGCCGCCGGAAGTGGCGCTGAACTATGGCTATCCCGCCGATCAGCGGGTGATCAACATCGTTCTGGTACCCAGTTACAAGGCGGTCGCGGCCCAAGGCGGCTTCAGCATCGCGACACGCGGCGGGCGTGAAAGCCCCAGCGCCAACGTCTCGCTTCAGACCATCGCCGGCGACAATCGGCTGAACATCACCCTCGACGCCCGCGCCGCCGATGAACTGCGCGAAAGTGAGCGCGACATCACGCCGATCGGTACCTTTCCGCAGTCGCTGCTCGGCGGCAACATCTATGGCAATCCCGCCGGCTCGCAATTCAACCTGGCGGGAACGCTGGTCACCAATGTCCAGGCGCCGGACAGCGCGGCCAATGGCGCGCAGCCCCTCAGCGCCTTCATTCCCGGAGCCAACAGCCTGGTCGTGCCTGACCTCGGCGCCTATCGCACGTTGCAACCGCGGACCCGCCAGTACAGTGCCAATGTCACCCTGACCCGCGCTCTGGGCGGGGTGTCAGCGTCGGTCAACGCCCGCCTGCAGCGCAATGAGAGCCAGTCGCTGCAGGGGCTGTCGACCAGCTTCACCAACAACAGCAATTCCTATCTGCTCCTGCCGGTCGGCAGCCCCTTCTCGCCGTTCAGCCAGGACGTGTTGCTTTACCGCTATTATCCGGAGTTCGGCGCCCTCAAGCAGAATAACCGGACGACTACGGCGCATCTGGGCGTCACCCTGTTCGGCCCGATCGCGGGCGGGTGGAACTGGAATTTTACCGGCAATTATGACCGGAACATCAACAAGACCTTCACCAACCGCGGCGCTGATACCACCGACCTTCAGGCAAGGATCACCGCGCGCGATCCCAGCGTAAACCCGTTCGGTCCTATCGCAGCGTCCCTCTTGCCCCCGCGTTCGCTGGACACCGGCGACAGCCGTTCAAACGCGCTCGACGCCAATCTCAACATCACCGGATCGCCCTTCCGCCTGCCGGCGGTCAGGTGCGGGTGACTGCCACCGGCTCGATCAACAGCAACGATCAGTCGAGCATCACGGTACGGCCGACATCGCCGACGCCGAACATTGTGGCGGGATTCAAGCGGACGACCGAGCAGGGCCGGGTCAACATTTCGGTGCCACTGACCAGCCGGCGCGAAGGTTTCCTCGCGGCCGTCGGCGACCTGTCGGTCACCGGCAATTATGGCGCACAGCATGTTTCCGACTTCGGCACACTGCAGAATTACGGCTTCGGCGCCAACTGGACGCCGATCCCGGAAATCCGGTTCAATGGCTCGGTCAATTTCAGCCATCAGGCGCCGAACGTGAATCAGCTCAACGCGCCGGTGGTGAACACGCCCAACGTGCCGATCTTCGACTATCGCACCGGCGCGACGGTATTCGTCAATCAGATCAGCGGCGCCAACCCAACGCTGCAGGCCTCGGACGTTCAGCGGGTCAACCTGACGCTCAACCTCCGGCCGTTCGCCAATCGCGACTGGACCTTCACCGCCCAATATACCAGCAACAAGGGCAGCAACGTTCCCAACAGCTTCCCGGCACAATCGCCGGCGATCGAGGCGGCATTTCCCGATCGTTTCGTCCGTAGCGCCAATGGAACGTTGCTGAGCATCGATACGCGACCGGTCAACTATAGCCGGACCAAGCAGTCCAACCTGCGCTGGGGTGGCAGCTTCAGCTTCAATATCGGCGCTGCGCCCAAGGGGCCGCAAGGCGGACCCGGTGGCGGCTTTGGCCCGGGCGGCGGTGGCCGGGGCGGCCCTGGTGGTTTCCCCGGCGGTGGTTTCCCTGGTGGAGGCTTCCCAGGCGGCGGCGTCCCGGGTGCCGGGGGCCGTGGCGGTGCCGGCGGACCCGCAATGTTGCAGCAGATGTTCGGTGGCGCTGGCGGCCGTGGCGGCATGCAGCCCGCGCAGATGCAGGAATTCCTCCAGGCTTGCCAACGGATTCTGGGCACCGGCGTCACAGGTCAGGCCGCCGGCGCACCGGCGGCGGCAAACCCCGCTACCCAGTCGACAGCGCCGACAGCGCCAGCCACACCGCCTGCGGCTGGTGCGGCTGCGCCGTTGGCCGCCCCTACCGGTCCTGGCGGCCGGGGCGCAAACCCGATGGCGCAGTGCTTCCCGGGCACGCCGGGCGCGCCTGGCCAACCCGCGGTCACGCCGCAGCAGCAGCAGCAGCTTACCCAGGCGTTTCAGCAGGCCAGTGGCATGACCTCTGAACAGATCGCTCAGCTGACCCAGGCGTTCGCCGGCTTCGCCGGTGGCCAGGGTGGCGGATTCCCGGGTGGTGGCTTCCCAGGCGGTGGTTTTCCCGGCGGCGGAGGCGGCTTTCCGGGTGGTGGCGGTGGCGGCTTCCCGGGTGGTGGCGGCTTCGGCGGCGGCGGCTTCGGTGGCGGCGGAATGGGCGGCATGGGCGGCGGCGGCGGCGCCGGCGGCGGCAGGCCCCAGCTACAGGTGCAGCTGTTCCACACCTGGCGCTTTACCGACACCATCCTCATTCGGCCTGGACTGCCGATCTTTCCAGCACAGTGGGATCCGAAGCTTGGAATTCACGTGACTTGAAGTCGCGGCCGCACTGACCCTATAGTGAGTCGTATTAATTTAAATCATACCAACATGGTCAAATAAAACGAAAGGCTCAGTCGAAAGACTGGGCCTTTCGTTTTAT
>JADMIO011711191.1_pt1 | contig 12948 bp, 10 predicted proteins | sample 8958161 | NCBI WGS metagenome assembly JADMIO01 (sample SAMN16585339, study PRJNA669376) | soil metagenome | isolation source: Crop rotation soil | place: USA: Cullars Rotation, Alabama | collected 2011 | reverse complement strand
GGAGAAATTGCAGATGCAGAAACGCGTGGAGTATCAAGAAGCGGAATGGTTGACGCCGTTGCCAAAGGATACGTTTGATTTGGTGGTGGTGGACACGATTACAGAAGCGCACTCGATTGAAGAGAATATCGGGATTCTGCACAACGCGCACGAGTCGCTCAAGATGGGCGGATGGGTGGTGCTGCGCGCGGCGATGGAAGAGGATGACCGGAAGGGTCCCGGGATGGTGCCGCTGTGGGGACTGGATGTACTGCTGGGAACCTCGGACGCAGATGTTTATACGCGCATTGAATATCGAGGGATGCTGGAAGCGTCGGGATTTTTCAAAGTTGAACCCGTCGGCGAGCGACTGAACGTGTGGACAGCGCGAAGGCTGCCCCCACCGCCGCCCGCGCCACCCGTGCCAGACCTCGCACCTGATTTTATTCCCCCCCCTGAAGTACTGATATGAATTTACACGTGCCTGCGAATGAGCCGTTCAGTTTTGAAGCGGTGGTGCGTTCGCATGGGTGGAGCGCGCTCGCGCCTTATCATTGGGACGCGGATACGGGCGTGCTCGAACGCGTGGAAGAGCTCGCGTCGGGCAAAATTGTGCTGCTGGCGATGGAAAAGGTGAAGGGCGGGATTGCGGCAAGGGTCAGCGGGCGATTGACCCGACGCGAGCAACAGGAACTGATGGACAAGGTCGCGTGGATGTTTTCACTTGACCTGGAATTGAGTGAGTTTTATGCGGCGGCGGCGAGCGAGCCGCGTTTGGCGCATGTGAAGCGGGAGGCGCACGGACGATTTTTGCGGTCATCCACTGTATGGGAAGATGTGGTCAAGGTGATGATGACGACGAATATTCAGTGGAGTGGGACGAAGCGGCTGGTAAGGGTGTTGGTGGAATCATTCGGGGATGGCAGAGATCACGATGGGGCACCAGGGCAAGCGGGCACCAGGGCGTTTCCAAGCGCAGAGACGATTGCGAAGACGAGAGAATCGCGGTTGAGAAAGTTGGGTTTGGGGTACCGGGCGCCGTATTTGCTGCAGTTGGCGCGAGGGGTGGTGAAGGGAACGTATGATTTGGAGGGGTTGAAGGACGCGGGACGACCGACAGACGAAGTGAGAAGAGAATTGTTGGCGCTGCCGGGGATCGGTCCATACGCGGCGGCGACGATGATGATGATTTTGGGACGGTACGAGTACCTGGGCGTGGACACGGAAGCGCTGAGTGCAGTGTCCCGGGGATTTTACGGCGGCAAGCCGATCGGGGAGAAGGAAGTGCAGAAGGCGTTTGAGGCGTGGGGGAAATTCAGGGCGATAGCGTACTGGTTTTGGGACTGGGATGCGCAGGTCGCCGGGCAAATCGCGCAGAATGGGAAAGATACTCCATCAGTGAAGAGCTGATGGATTTTTTTTATCTCTCTCCTCTCGTTCGCAAGGAGAGAGGAATCAGAATTCGGCGTTGCGGGAGAGACGATCCCGGAGAATAACTTCGAGGGCTTGAAGGTCGCCGAGCCAGCGTTCGACGCGGACGCCGGCGCGTTTGAGCTGCGCTTCTTCTTCGAGACTGACCTGGGCGGTGTCGCCGATGATGGTGACGCGGCGGGCTTGAAGCGCGTCTTGAAGGGAAAAACTGAAAGCTACGTTGAACTGCTGGGCATATTTGCGGGCGAGGACGAGACGGTGCCATTTTTCGCGGCTCTGGGTGCCAAAGAGGAGGACGTGACGGAGGGGGGGACGCGGTGGAAGAGGAGGTAAGGGCGTGGACGCGCGCGGGGCGGGCGAGGATGCGGTTGTGGGTGCGGTCGCCGAGGCAGCCGAGAGTTCAGTCGATGGGGAGGGCGAGAGGGTGGCGGTCTGCTCGCGGGTGAAGGTCGGTATGGCTTGAACCGCGTCGATGGTTTGTTGACGGACGCCGGAGGTGGAACTGTACCACGCGTCGGCTTCGGGTCCGTAGAGAATCCAAGGGCAAAAGGCGTAGGCGAAATCCGGAAGGGGCGCGCCGTTCGGAAGGCGATTGGTGCGGAGCATGTCGAAGAGGGCGGCGTGATATTGCGCGTGGTAGCTGTCGTCGATTTTGGGATAGCGCGGGTCAAAGGCATTGTTGAACTGCCAGCCACATTCGCCCGCGAGGAAGGGGGGGACAAAGCCGAGCTCTTGGTCAAAGACGGGCGCGAATTCGAGAAATTGGAGAACGGTGTCGGGGTCGTCGTTGAGAGTGGTACCGGGATGGTCGCGCTGGTTCCGCTCGTCGTAGGGATAGTCAGGCGGATGGTTGGCGCCGTAGGGGTGGGGGCAGAACCACATGCGGTCGATGACGCTCTGTGCGTTCAAGACCTTGAGCTCGCGGAGGACGGCTTCGAGTTCCTGAACGTGCAATACCTGCAAGCCGGGGAAGCCGTCTTCGGCGACGACGCGGGCGGCATGCTCGCACCAACGCGCGGTGAAGGCGCGGGGCTTGGGCAGACCATCGCGCCATTCGTTGGGGTTGGAGGGCTCGTTGAAGATTTGAATGTACGCGGGAAGATTCATGGAACGCAAGAGCCGCGCGAAACGCGCAAAGTCAATTACGTTCTCGTCGATGTTGCAGAGCCAGCGCGAGATGGGCATGATGCCGCGCGTGGCGACTTCGTAGGCGGCGCGTCCGAGATCTTCGGAGGAGCGATGAGGGACGAGGCACCATGTCGCGCGGAGCTGCTGGAGCGCAGGCACGTACCGTTCGAGCATTGACTGGGAGAGGTCAAAGCCGAGGTGCATGCCAATGCCGTTGTCGCGGGGGGGACGGGGAAAAATCAAAGGATAAAGGATGAAGGATGAAGGATGAAGTTTTTTGCTTCATCCTTATTCTTACCGCGGAATGGTTAGTTTTTGACCCGCGCGAATTTTGCTGCGGTCTTGAATGTCATTGGCGGTGACGAGGGCGTCGACGGTGGTGCCGAATTTTTTGGCGATGCCCCAGAGGGTTTCCCCTTGTTGAACGACATAGGAGACAGAGCGTGATGGTTCGTCCCCAGTGCCGGGGGCGGGTTCGGCGGGAGGTCCTTCGGCGGGCTCTTCGGACGTGGGATGCGTAGTGGGTTCGGCGGCGGGTCCCTCGGCGGGTTGTTCGGAGGTGGGATGGGTGATGGTTTCAGGCGCGGAGCCATCCGCGGGCGGTTCTTTTGCTTCGGGTTCGGCGACAACGGGCGCCGTCTCTTTCGGTTCGTTGATAACGATGGGAGAGGATGGTTCTTGAGGGGCTTGCTCATCCCAGGAGAATTTGCGGACGAAGGTGGGGATGGAGGCAACGGCGTCGATAGTGCCTTGCTTGGTGCCGAGAGGTCCGAACCACCACGAGTCGGCTTGACCGTCGGCTTCAATCCAGGCAGTGCAGCAAAAGAGCTCGTCCATCAGCGGCTTGCCATCAGAGAGTTTGCCAGTGTTGAACCACTCGAACATTTCGCGGGTGTAGGCGGCGTGATGCTCGTCCGGCAATTTGGGATAGCGGAGGTCTTCCTCGGTCTGCCACTGCCAGCCGCCTTCGCCGCCAATCATGGGTAAGCAAAAGCCGAGCGAGTCTTCCATCCACTTTTTGAAGGTGTGGACGCGGAGGACGGCGGTGTCGTCCTCGTAAATGGTTGCACCCGGGTTGGCGTGAGACTTGCGGAATGGATTTAACTCGTCGAAGGGCATTGAGAATCTGTATTTGGCGTACTCTTCCGCAGTGACGGGTACGCCTTTTTGGTTGACGTCGTCGTAGGGATAGCTCGGAGGATGATTGCTGCCATAGTTGTGAACGCAGAACCATGCGTTTTCCCAGAGCTCCATGTTGCCGCCCGCTTTGACGGCGTCGAAGGCGGCTTGCCATTCGTCCTGACCGAGAACGCCGCCCATTCCAGGCATACCGCCGACGGCGTGAACGCGTCCTGCGGCGTCCGCCCATTTTTCTCCAAAGCGCTGGATGTCGGGGCGCTCGTTGTTCCATTCGCGCGAGTCGCCGGGCTCGTTGTAGATTTGCATGTACGCGGGCAGTCCAAGATCGTGGAGGGTCTTGACGCCGGTTTCCCAATCGATGAAGGGCTTGTCGATTTTACAGACGAGGCGAATGACAGGCATGATGCCCGCGTCGGAGATGAGGCGGGCGGCTTTGCCGATTTGCATCCAGTCCTGACCTGCAACCAGAGTCCATTTGGCGTTGATGGCTTGAAGCCATTCGACACCCTGGGAGATGTGAGGTTTGTTCTCGGTCTCGACGAGGTCAAGGCGAAAGTGGAGACCGATGCCGTTATCGTTTTTGGGGCGAGGGTAGTCTTGAAGCTTCATGGGGGCTCCTTGGAAGGGATGAGGGATGAAGGATGAGGGATGACGAAAGATGAATGATGAATGACAAGTGCCGAGACGCGGGAAATGAGAGACGTGAAGATTCTAGCATAGTTTAAGAGTGATTGTTAGGGTGTGATGGTGAATTTGGCGAGGTTGAGGATGGGGGAGCCGGTGGAAGAGATGAGGGCGGTCCCGTCGGCGCGGTGGTAGGCGACAAGTTGGAGGGTGTAGGTGCCCGCGGGAAGGTTGGCGGGGAGAGCGAGGGCGCGACGGACGACGGTAGAGCCGTTTGGAATCGACGCGTCTTGTTGGGCGATTTTGGTGTTGGCGGAATCGGTGACGCGGAGAGAGTAGGCGTAGTTATCGCTTTTGGCATTCCACGTGAAGCGGGCGAGGGCAAGGTGCGGTGCGGTGGGTGAATCGAAGGCGGCGAATTGGGGATTGAGGGTGAGGTCAGGAGCGAAGGTGATGGGCATGGACTCGAAATCGGTCTCGCTGCCCTGCGCGAAATATTCGAGGCGAGTGTTGCCGAAAGTTTGGTCGTAAACAAGATAGTCGTTGATGTATTCGTTGGTGAGACGGTCTTCGATGATGCGTCCTTGTTTTTGGTAGGCGATGATCCAGGCGCGCGGATTGTTTTGACGGAGGTCATCGAGTTCGTCGTGCATCTGCTCGGAATTCTTGATCCACACGTCACCGTCCACTTCGTGGAGGTTGAGGCGCGCGCCGTGATAGTAGGTTGCGAGGTAGCCGATTTGCCAAGGGTAGACGGCGTAGACCAAATCGTTGGGCGCGGCGAGGTTGGACATGTCGGCAATGAGCGGGCGATAGTCTTCGTCGGGGTAGCGAGCGACGGTGTAGAAATCAAAGAGGGAGAGAGCGCAGAGGATGACGACGACGGCGGTGACGAGGACGCCAACAGGATGTTCGCGGTCGTACAGGGAAAGGATGCCACAGGCAAGATAAATGAAAAGGAAGGGCGCGGCAAAGAGCAAGAGACGTTCGTAGTGGACGGGATGAAAGGTGTAGAGCAGGTTGACGATAAAGCCGAGCGCGAGAGGAATAAGAAGATAGATGGCGGTGAGAGAATTTTGGATGGCGAGCTGCGAGTTGCCTTCGCCGACTTGATAGCGGCGTGAGGCGAGATAGCCGAGGACGGCGAGGATGATAAAGACGATAGCGCCCCATGAGAGCCAGGTCCAGTCGGTGAGGTGACCCGTGGTGAAGGCGACGAGATGTTGGATGAGATAGGTGAGCGGATCGAGGCGGGTGTATTGTTCGATGCCGACTTTGGCGGTGACGTAGGTGTAAAGTTTGGGTCCGGCGTAGATGAACCATGGTAGGTAAAGCGCGGCGATGGCGAGCCACGCGAGAAGCCAGTGGTTGAGTTGGAGACGCCAGCGCGCGCGATATTTAAGGTAGAAGATGACGACGAGTTCGGCGGCGATGATGAATGCGGCAAAGTATTGAGTGAGGAGGGCGAGAGCAGTGACGAGGATGTAGCCGAGCCAGAGAAGGATGGGGTTGGTGGCGCGTGATGAAGCGGATGTCGTGTCGGGATGGGTGAGAAGTTTGAGCTGGAACGCGACGGAAGCAAGGGCGAGAAGCGTGACCAAGCCATACATGCGAAGTTCTTGCGAGTAGTAAATCGGGAGGGGCGCGATGGCAAGGAGGAACGCGGAGAGGATGCCGACGCGTTCGTCGAAGAGATCGCGTGCGACGAGATAGAGCAGCGGGATGGTGGCGACGCCGATGAGGACGGAGAGGAGACGGAGCGCGACATCGCCCGTGCCAAAGAGGTCACTCCACCACTGCATGAGGATGTAGTAGAGGGGAGGGTGAATGTCAACGGCGGTGCGGGCGAGGAGCGTGGGAAGGTCGCGGGTGGCGAAAAAGACGCTGTAGCCTTCGTCCCACCAGAGGGGTTGGAAGTTGAGTTGGACGAGACGGAGAACGAGCCCGAGGAGGGTGACCGCAGGGAGGAGCAGGCGGCGAGTGAACATCAGAATGAAAAAGGGCGTTCGTTCGGAAGGTCCGCGCGAACGCCCTAGATTTTAGATCGAGTGAAAGACTATTTCGCCTGCACGTAAAAGAACCAGCGCCCGCCGTTGCCAAAGTTGATAGGAAAGTCGGGCGAGATGGGGGTCATGTCGTTGGGACTTTTTACAAAGCGAAAGATGAGGTTGGTGTTGCCCTGACGCACCGCATCGCCGACATCGAGTTTGCCGTTGACGGAATTGGGATTGGTAAAGTCTGCTTCTTGAAGGCAGTTGGAACCAATCGAAATGGAAATTTCGGACTCGGTTGTGCCGACGTAGGGTTTCTCCGCACCGTCGTGCAAGAGATTGCCCGCGCCATCGAGGACGGCAAAGTTCAAGCCGCCTGCGGGCGTTCGGCCGCGCTTGGCGTTGACGACGATTTCATAGATGCCGTCCTGGGTGCAGATGTATTTGTCCTGCGGCTTGGTGATGTTGACGAGGAACTGTGGCGCAGGGGGGGCAGTGGGCTGCGGCGGCTTGGTCGGCTGTGCCTGGGCAGGGCGCTTGGTCGGCGCGACTGTGACGGCAACCTCGGTCGGCTCGGGCTCGTCGGTGGGCTCGGGCTCGTCGGTTTCGGTGGGTTCTGCAACTTTGGTTGGGGTCACTTCCTTGGTGGCGGTGGCGCGGGGGCGGGGCGTAAAGGTGGGACGGGGTGCGCGCCGGGTTGGGGTTTCGGTGCTGACGGCTTGGGAAACAAAGGGAACGGCGCCGCAGCCGGAAAAAATGACGAGGGCGATGAGGGCACCAAGTAGGACCAGGAAAAACTTGTTCAAACTCTCCTCCGAGCAGGATTATAAGGGTGGTGAGACGAATTACAAAAGCTTGCGAGCGGTGCAAGTCCCGAAGGGTTTTCGGACGAGCGGGTGGTGCAAAGGGCTCGGAAAGGCACGGGTTCACGGAGCGGAAAGTAAATTCGGAACCCCTTCGGGTCGGATACCCTACGGACTATTGACCGCGTGTGAGGGGTTGTGATACGTTGGCTGTATGAGCCGGTCCCTCGCCTATCTCCGCGCGTCGCAAAATGCCGATGGCGGATGGGGCTACAAGGCAAACGGGATGTCGTTTGTGGAGCCCACCGCCGCCGTAATTTGCGCTCTATCTCCAGACGCTTCCAGTCAACCACAAGTTCAACGCGCTCGCGGATTTTTGCGAGGGCTGCAACGCGCCGACGGCGGGTGGGGGATTGCCGCGCTCGACGACGAGAGCGGGTGGATGACGGCGTGGGGGGTGTGGGCGCTGGCGGGGGGAGACGCGGCGGATACGGCAGCGGCCCAGAAGGGCGTCGAATGGCTATTGAAAGAGGCGGGGCTGCGGGTGACGGACAAGAAACAGATCGAGGACGTGGAGAAGGTGCTGCACATTGACGCGACGATTACGGGATGGGCATGGCAGCCGGGCGACGCGGCGTGGATTTTTCCGAGCGCGCTGGCGCTGGTGGCTTTGGATGCGATGGGAGTGAAAGAGCACGCGCGAGTGAAGGAAGGGCTACAGTATTTGCTGGACCGCGCGATTGCGACGGGCGGATGGAATATTGGGAACCCGTTCATGGTGTCGGGGAGTATGCCACCGACGGTGGAGAATACGGCGCTGGCATTGATTGCGCTGGACGCGTTTGGAGTGGAGAACGAGGCGACGGCAAAGGCGGCGGAGTGGTTGGGGCACGAGGGTTTTACGAATACGGCGTTTGAGTGGGCGTGGAGGGCGCTGTATGCAAGGAGGACCCTTCGACTGCGCTCAGGGCAAGCTCCGGACCCTTCGGCTGCACTCAGGGCAGGTTCCGGACGGTGGAGAGATGGTCTGGTCGCGCTGCAGCGGGAGGATGGGAGTTGGGACGGGAATCCGTTTACGAGCGCCTTGGCGGTGATGGCGTTCGAGGGAGAGGGATGAAGATTGTTAAAGGGCAAGTTGAAGGCGGCACCCGGCTTGCCGAGTGGGGGTGTCGTCGGGGTGTAGCACAACGAAATCAAGACAAAATCAAATGTCGCAGAGTTCGGTTCGCGGCAGGCGACGGAAACAATCTGAAATTGTTCAGTTTCGAGCCATGAGGTGAGTGTAGCACAGACGTTCTACTGAGGGAAGGGGCTGGAGATTACAGACCGGTGACAATGAGAGAAGGATGCGGGATGAGGGACCAGGGATGAGGGTTTCGAGACGGAATTTGCTGCGGCTCGCGCTGGGCGGAGGAATTGTCGCGGGCGGGGCGGTGATTTACAAGACGACCGAATCGGTGGGATTCGGCAAGTGGGCGCAGTGGATGGCGCACGGGCAGCTGAATAAGTTTGCGCCCGCGACGCGCGTGGGACTGGCGGCGGTGGCTTCGTACGACGCGGATATTTTGGGCGCGATCCGAACGCTGTGGGGCGAGGCGAACGCGCCGAATTTGGAAAATGCGCGGGTGGTGGTCAAGCCGAATCTGGTGGACTCGATACCGGGGCGACCGTGTTATACGAAGCCGCAGGTGACGGAAGCGTTGTTGATGTTTTTGCGGGAGGAAGTGAAGGTCAAGAGCGTGGTGGTGGGCGAGGGGATGACATTTCGGAGAGACCCGCATTCGATTTTGATAGAGACGGGATACCGCGAGATGTTGGAGCGCGTGGGCGTGGAGTTTGTGGACCTGAATTATGACGATTTGGTAAAGATTCCGCTGAAGGGCGGGTACGCCAAGATGGACTCGTTGTTTATGGCGCGGACGGTGGCGGAAGCGGACGCGCTGATTTCAGTGCCAAAGCTCAAGACGCATCACTGGACGCGGATTTCGGGGAGCATCAAGAATTTGTTTGGGATTGTGCCCGGGGCGAAATACGGGTTTCCGAAGAACACGCTGCATATTCAGGGCATCGATGCGTTTCTGGCGGAACTGGTGGACTCGCTGCCGACGCCGAAACGGTTCGCGCTGGTGGATGGGATTGTGGGTTTGCAGGGGGATGGTCCGTTGTTCGGGACGCCCGTGGCGAGCGGGGTTCTCGCAGCGGGGACTGATTTTCTGGCGGTGGATGCGACGTGCGCGCGGTTGATGGGGTTTGACCCGAGCGCGATTGATGTGCTGAACTTTATGGGATGGGCGGGGCTGGGGCATATTGACGAAGGGAAGATCGAGGTACGGGGCGCGAGTGTAGACGCGCTGAAGAAGGGGTTTGAGGCGGCGCCCCGAGTATAGGGTGGGAAGGGCATTGGGGCACTGAACGGGGATTTTTTGAACGTGTGGCACAACGCCAGAACCGCGAACCTGCGCGAATCTACGCGAATGGGGAGCGGGGCAAGCAAACGATGCAGCAAACGGTGGTCGACAGGCAGGGTGATTTTTGAAACCGGGGTACATATTTTTTAGGGCAACGTGGAAGAGCGTGACAGATGATTGGTGCGGAATAGAGCGCTTGCAAGGCAAGCTCAGAACGACTAATCTCTGGGAAGCTATGCCAACGAAACGGGGCAAATATTTTTGGTGGGACACGGTTTTCATAGTTTTTTTGACAGAGAGCCCGAGCTGAAAAAGTGGGCAACTGAATTCGATTCAGCGGGACGGGAAAGCTTGAGATCCTTCGCTGCGCTCAGGCTGACACTGCAAGGATGAGAAGGTTTGTTCTATAGGTGTGCTATACCACAAACGTCATACGAAAGTGAAGCAAAGAATTCGCAGGGCTATTCCCGACCATAGGAATCAGACCATCACTTTTCGTACTATGAGATTGTGCGCGGCCGGCTTTTCGCAGCGCAAATCGCGGGCAGTCGGAGTAAATAGAAGGAAGGGGATAGCAAAGGCTGGAATGTGGATGGTGCAGGGTGTGAGGGTGTGACGATGGTGTGGGGATTGGCGCGGAGATTCAGAATCCAGGATGTGACGCGACGGCAGTGGACGACAGGACTGGCGCTGGTCGCGTGTGTGATGCTACTGTTGGTGGTGATGCAAGCGGCGCTGCCAACGGCTTTGGCGGGTTGGCATTCTTACGATTATTGGCGATATACGCAGATTGGTCGGGCGCTGCGGGCAGATTTATTTTCGTACGGCCGGGTGCCCCTGGACTCTGTATACCCGCTGCCGGTAGAGCTGTTGGTATTTATTCCGCTATCGCTACTGCCCGATTGGTTTCGGATTGTGTGGGTGATGGCGCCGATTGTTTCGCTTGGGGTGTTGTTTCGACGGGATGCGATTTGGTGGGCGGGATTTCCACCTTTGTGGTACGCGATGGGTGATGGGACGATTGATGCGTTGTTGATACTGCCGATGTACTGGCTGATTGTGAATCGACCCGTTTGGGGTGCTTTGGGCGCGCTCGCGCTACTGGTGAAGCCGCAACTGGTGCTTCTGCCATTGGTATATATGTTGGTGGTTTGGGTTATGCGGCGGGAATGGCAACAGCTAGGAGTCTTTTGGGGCGGAGCCCTGCTGTTTTCACTTCCTGCATTCGCGATTGACCCGTTGTGGATAGTTCACATGGCGCAGTCGCTGTATGCACGATCGGATGAGATGTTAGACTCGGCGGCGCCAGTGTCGTCTTCGATGTGGGGTTGGCTGGGATATGGAATGGTGGGATGGCTCGTGCTAGGCGCGTTTGCGGTTTTACTGGTTGTGCTGTTGTGGAGGACAGTGCGCAAGAGCGACAAACGTGCGGCAGCGGGGGCGCTATTAGATTTGGTTTTGTTTTGGGTCCTGTACGCGTCGAGTCTGTTGTTGATTGCGCCGACACTAAAAGGCACGCGCGAAATTATAGTGATAGTGCTCTGTGGTCTCGGGGCGGCGGTGCTGACTCGGTTTTTTGGATTTGGCGCGGCGTGGTCGGTCCTACCATTGGTCGCACTCTATTTTCTGGGACGGGCCAATGTTCGAAACCAGGAGGTGGTTGCCAGTTGAATGCAACTGTGATTCGTCCGCGACTAAATTCGTTACAGAAGCGTGCGGTAGCCAGCACAGCGGTCGTCGTATGGCTGTTTGGGGTGATGGTGGCATACTATGTAATTCATAAGCCGCTGTCGGTGGATGGGCTGTTGACCATATCAGAAGCGTTGGGAAAGGTTGGGGCAGGGTCGGTCGGGGAAATGGTTGGGGCGTTGGGGGATGTGGCAGGGGATGCGGTGACAGTGTGGGTGGTGGTGGCACTCGGCGCAGTGCTGGGATTTTGGTTGGTGAAACGGTGGGAGTTTGGGAGCTCCCTGGAAGTATTGGTGATGGCGACGGGGATTGGATTGGGTGCGTTGGGGTTGATTGGGTTGGGCCTGGCATTGCTGGGTGTGGTAAATCAGTGGGTTTACTGGGGATTGGTGGTGCTGGGGTTTGTGCTGTTGTGGAATGAGGGGCGCGCAGTGTGGAAGACGCTGCGCGCGATTTCTTTATTACGGGAAACGCGGGGAGATACGGCACTGGCGTGGTTTTGTGTGCTGACGCTCGTGCTCACGTTTCTGTTTGCGCTGGTTCCACCGTGGGGCTGGGACGGGATTCAATACCATTTGGTGACGCCGAAACTGGTAATTGAAAACGGGCGGATGGTTGTGCCGCCGGATAATTTGTCGCTGAATAATCCGAATCTGGTGGAGATGTTGTTTTTGGTGGGGATGGTGTTGAAGGGGGATGGGGCTACGCAAGGGCTGCATTGGATATTTTTGCCGCTGACGGTCGGCGCGATTTTGGTTTTTGGGGCGAGGTATTTTTCGTGGCGGACTGCGTGGCTGGCGAGCGCGCTGTTTTGCGCGGTGCCGACGGTGGCGCTGCTCTCGACGTGGGCGTACAACGATTTGGCGCTGACGTTTTTTACGTTCACGGCGTTTGCGATGGCGTTACGCGCGAAAGAGACGGGAAGGTTGCGGGATTTTGTTTTCGTCGGGGTGTTGTGCGGGTTTGCGTTCGGGGAGAAGGTGACGGCGTTTTTTGTGCCCGCAGCGTTGGCGGTGATTTTGTTTCGACCGCGGATGGAGACATTGAAGAATATTGCGCTGATGGGCCTGGTTGCGGGACTGCTGGCAGCACCGTGGTGGATTCGGAATCTTGTGTTTGTGGGGAACCCCGTCTACCCGTTCGCGTTCGGGGGGAGATATTGGGATGCGTGGCGCACGGCATGGTATACGCGGTTTGGAAGCGGGTTGATTCAACGACCGTGGGAATTGTTGTGGGTGCCGTGGACGGTGACGGTATTTGGTGTGGAGGGCGGGACGTTTCAAGTGAATGTGGGGGCGCTGCTGCTGGCACTGCTGCCGTTGAATTTGATTCGTGAGACAACAGAGAACAGAGAACAGATAACAGACAACAGACGACACATAACAGATAACGGACAACAGACAGCAGACAGCAGGCAACAGACAACAGACAACAGACGAGAGATAACAGAAACCTCGAAGGAGGGCTGGGTGGTCGGAACGTTGGATGGGGGGGATCCTTCGACTACGCCTGGCACAGAACGCCAGGCTCCGCTCAGGATGACACCTTCTCCGCGCGGCATAGAACGGCAGTCTTTGCTCAGGATGACAACGACAGCGCAAGACGATGAGGGGCAGCCTCCGCTCAGGATGACAAGGGCGGCGCAAGGCGATGAGGGCCACGCTCCGCTCAGGATGACAACGCAAACGGTGTTGCGAGCGATGTGGTTTTTTGCGGGGGTATTGTATGTGGGGTGGTTGGTGGGCGTGGCACAGT
>JADMIO011406803.1_pt1 | contig 12949 bp, 3 predicted proteins | sample 8958161 | NCBI WGS metagenome assembly JADMIO01 (sample SAMN16585339, study PRJNA669376) | soil metagenome | isolation source: Crop rotation soil | place: USA: Cullars Rotation, Alabama | collected 2011 | reverse complement strand
GCCGCGACTTCAAGTCACGTGAATTCCAAGCTTCGGATCCCACTGTGCTGGAAAGCCAAAATGGAAAAATATGGTGAACATGGTTAACATGGTGATGTACAGTCCGCAGTCGTAAACTGCGGAGTCGTCGACATTTGCTTGTTAATCGAAAGTTATGGTTTTTGAGCCTAACCCGCTCATAACCCGGAGGTCACACAGACCTCTAATGTCCAGCAATCTCTTTTAGTAAAGCCCGGATGCCACTCCTTACTAATGGCGGGACTCGCATTGCCAGAGCTATGATTTCCACGACATCCTGCGGAAAAGCGCCAAGCAAAACGCCAAGACGCTCTTTTGATATTTCATAACTCTTTTCAGCACCGCCTTTTAATGTACAATCACCACCGGTCTTGAAAACCGGTGCATTTTGCCGCGCTCGGGGAGCGCTGGCGACCTGTACTTACCATCCGCAATTATTAAACTATGCTCCAATTATCAGGCACCGCAGCGGCAATTGTGGTCGTGATTTAATTCAGCATCTGCGGTAATTCCTGGGGAAGGAATATGGGTTGTGGGAACCTCCGCGAATCACATCGTAAATCGTTGGCGTAACACGCGTTCATTCCTTGATGTCCCGGTCAAAGCTGCTGTGGAATCGCTGGAACGGCGAATTTTGCTTACAGCCGTTCAGTGGGATGGTGGCGGCGACGGGAGCAGTTGGAGTGACCCGGCAAATTGGGAAAACAACCAGCTTCCCGCTCCCGACGCAGATATCATTATCGATTTGCCGGATAGCGACCCGACTATTCGTTTCACGTCCGCCGCCGGGAATCAATCGGTTCACAATATTCTCAGCAATGAATCTTTTGAGTTGTCGGGCGGTGAATTGTCGGTTTCAGGCTCGTTGAAGGTCAATGCACCTTTTGTCATCAACGGAGGCACGCTAAAGGGTGCGGTGATCAATCAAGGGAGTGGCGCGGGCGGCCCTTTTGGCACCGGGCGGCTTGGTGCTGGCGTTGATCTTGGGCTTGGCAGCCGGTTTGTTGAAATCGCTGATCCGGCAGACCGGCACTTCGATATTGGGCGAGACGGAACATTAGAGGCTTGGATCAATTTCAACGAAGTCCCCACTGGCGGGATGGAGGCGATTCTATCAAAGGACGAGGGGCCATTCTTCCGCAACAAGTGGATTCTTTCCTATGCAGCCGGATATGGCGGAGTCGACCATGCAACCATGTTCCATATCAATGGTCCAGGCATAGGAGATATCTGGCTCCAATCCAACCAGTGGTTCCCGAACGCTGGCCAGTGGTATCACATCGCCGTCGTTAAGACGGGTCACACCTACACCTTCTATCGCGATGGCAAGCCAGACGGCGTGGCGCAGACAGTGGTCGATCTGCCTATGGTCATCAGCGCGCCTCTCGACATTGGGTTGGCCGAGGGCAACTTCAATCTGTCGGCCAAGGTCGATGATGTACGATTCTGGAACGTCGCTCGCTCCGCCACTCAGATTTCCCAAACATATGCCAGCAACTTGAGCGGCACGGAAACTGGCCTACAAGGGTATTGGCGGCTAGATGACGCTGCCGGCTCGACAATTGTTGATTCATCGCGCTTCGGTTCGGCCGGCCATCTTTACGGCGGCGGAATTCAGCCCGGGATCGTTACCTACTCCGGTGGTAAGCTGCAGGACGTCACACTCAGCGCACCACTGGTTGCACTAAACGGCGCAAACGTCAACGTAGCCGGGACATTGACCCTTTCAAATGGTTCGCTGTTGGCGGACACCGGCGATTTGACAATCACTGGCTCGGTGGCGGTGACTGGTAATGCGCCGATATTCGCTGACCCGCACCAAGCTGTTCACATTCACGGCAATCTGTCGGGAACAACTACTGACAGAAACACCATTGATACACAAACCGCTCTCTCATTCGATGGAAGCGATAGTTCAACCTCTCCGCAGTTACTTGAAGCGATGGGAAGCGATCTGGGGGCGGTTGTCGATGGATATGCGCATAACTTCGCGTATGAATCACTGGTGCTGGGGCAAACTTACGTCAAGCTCGTGGACCAGTCGGATAACAGCGGTGGCAGCGGCAAAGAAGCGATTTATGTCAACTCCCTGATTGTGCCAGCGGGAGGCACACTGGACCTGAACGGATTGCAACTCTATTACCATACGGCGCAAATTGACGGCACGGTGGTTGGCGGTTCGCTGACAAGAATCGACGCTCAAGGCGTAATCGCTATTGATGTGCCGACACCCGCTGAAATCGTAGCGGCGGGACAACACCAGGATTGGAGCTTTTTTGTCCGAGCGGGCAAGACGCTGAAAGTGACTCTCGACACCGCGGGCGGCACTGTTCCGTCACCAAGGCTAAGTTACGCGCTCGTGGAATTGCTCGATTCCAGCGGCAATGTGCTGGATTCAGTTGCCAGCACGACTGCCGCACAAAGCCTCGCATTGAATCCATTTACCGTGCCAGTCGATGGAACGTACCGAGTGAGAGTCTCCGCGCCGCCGCAAAATTCATCAGCCACCGGGAATTACATGCTGAGCGTTTGGGACATCACGCCTGATGTGAATCCGCTCCCGCTGAACCAGCAGGCAAATGGGGAAATTGAAACACCTTTTAGCATCGATAAATGGACGTTCTCCGCCAGCGCTGGCCAGCAAATTGCCTTCGATCTCATCAATCGATCCAACACTTCAATTGTGTTCGACCTTTCCGGCCCGAGCACATTCAGCGGGTTCACAAATCAATCTGGAAATTCCGACTCGATCACGTTGCCATTCAATGGAACCTACACGCTGACTGCAAAAGGGACGGGCGGACAAATGGGAAGCTATGCGTTCAGGATTCGGCAAGTCGCTGCCACGCCTTTGACACTCGGCCAGGCATACACAGGACAATTCGCAGGCAGTGGGCAATCGCAGTTGTTCCAGATTACGGTACCGCGAGCTGGCCCGCTAAACATCCATTTCCACGACCTGCTGGGGAATAACGTTAATGAGCTCTACGTCCGATTCGGCGCTGCGCCGACGCGCGGAGTTTATGATTTTAGTTCGCAATCGCCTGCGTCATCCGAGCAAGATGTTTCCCTGCCGCTGGCGTATTCGGGCACGTGGTATGTGCTGCTGTACTGCAACACAGTCCGCAATGCAGGCGGATTTAGCATTTTGGCTTCGATGACCCAGGTCTCAATTGCATCGATCACGCCAAATCATTCGGCCGCCAACGCGCCAACCGAAATGATCATCACCGGCGGTGGATTTGTAAGTGGAACGCAGGTTTCGCTGGTTGCCGATAACGGTACGGCCTACCGCGCGACCACAGTCGATATCAATTCCACTTCGGAACTCACTGCGACCTTTGCAGCGGGCGAAGTCCCAGCGGACTCCACTCCCTATACCGTGCGCGTAACCAGCCCTGGCGCCGCTCCCGCGACTTTGACCAACGCCTTCACGATGAAAGCCGTAGGCCAGCCCCATTTTTTGGCCAATCTCGTCCTTCCCAGCGCGGTGGGGTATTTTGCGCCCGCGACCGTTTGGGTGGACTACTCCAATACCGGCGATGTGGCCATGCCAGCTCCACTCCTGGTCGTTTCCGCGGAGCAGGGAACTCGACAAGCGGCCATTATTCGACTTGGCGGGTCGCTATTGCCCGCGGATTTCTGGACATCGGCGCTGCCCGAAGGATTCGGCGACACTGCCCAGTTCCTTGCCAGCGGTGCAACGCCAGGTCTGCTTCAGCCAGGCGAATCGATGCGCCTGCCGGTCCAATACGTCGGCTGGCAGTTGCCGTGGGATCTTTCCTATCCGCCGATGAATTTCACACTAGGCGTGGTTCAAGCGGACGACAACGGCGCGGTGGACTGGGCAGCGATTAAGGATCAGACAAAACCGGATTATGTCCAAGCCGATGCTTGGGGCGCGATCTGGAACAATTTCACCGCCCAAGCCGGCGGAACCTGGGGCAGTTATGTTTCTATGCTCGATCAAAATGCAACCTATCTTGCCAAGCTCGATGCTGGTACTTCGGACATTTCGCGATTGTTTGGGTTTGAGTTACGCCAGGCTGAAGGATTAAGCCCCATTCGTTATCTTGACTCCAGCACTGATGATTCGATGCCCGCGCCGGGCATGGATCTGACTTTCTCGCGGCAATATGCCCAGCCGATTTCACGCCGATATCGCCTTGGCCCCTTAGGAAGGGGCTGGGTCGATGAATGGCAATGGACGCTGGTCCAGCAATCTGATGGCACGATCCTCATTAGCGACCCGACCGGCACGCCGCGCATCTTTCAACCAGATCGGCGCACCGCCGGCGCTTATTTCTCAGCCCCAGGGGACAGCGCCGTGTTACAGCCTGCCAACGGTGGCGGGTTCGTGTTGCGCGAAGTTGATGGTTTGGTTCGCGCATTTCGGGCCGATGGCAATCTGGATTACATCGAAGACACCAACGGAAATCGCATCCAGTGTTCTTATACTGGAAGTCTTCTAACGCGATTGACTCACTCGGACGGCGATCGAATGGATATTGCCTACAACGCTTCTGGCAGAATTGCCACTCTGACCGATTCCAATGGCCGCCAGACCCTTTTCACATACGACGCTCAAAACGAGCACCTTCGTTCGGTCAAGGCATCCGATGGAAGGATTACCAGTTACACCTACACCAGCGGTCAGGGTGCCGCATCCGAGCATGCGCTCTCGCAGATCAGCTATCCGGGCGGCACGCACCAAACGTTTACGTATGATCAGCAGGGTCGAATGGCCTCGGCGTTCGCTGATGGCGGCGCGGAAAAGGTTGATTTTGCTTATGACTCAGCTGGCATGGTCACCGCCACCGATGCCCTGGGCAACCCGAGCAAATTCTATTTCGGCGATTGGGGCCAAATCTTGCGCACGACCAACGCGCTGGGAAACTCGGTGTCGCTTGCGCTGGATGACAAGCGCAACATCACCTCCATCACCGATGCCGCTGGTCGCAGCGACCACATGAACTACGATGATCGCGGTAACGTAACCGGCTTTACGGATGCGATGGGGCATCTAACGAGTTTTACTTATACCACCGACTTGAATCTCCTTGCCTCGATGACCGATGCTAACGGCAACCCCACGCATTACGCTTATGACGACAAGGGAAATCTGAAGTCCATCACTTATGCCGACGGCTCGGTGGAAGGTTGGGACTACGATCCGCAGGGCGATCCATCCCAATGGACCAATCGCCGGGGCGACCCGATTGGTTATGTTTACAACGCGCAGGGTCAGGTGACACGGAAGAACTATGCCGACGGCACTCATGTCGAGTATGCCTACGATGCCAGGGGAAATCTGACCCAGACTGTCGATTCCACTGGCACGGCTGTTTACACCTACGATGTGAATGAATTTCTCACCCGCATCGATTATCCCGGCGGACAGTGGCTTACGTTTGCCTATGACGACGCAGGACGAAGGGCCACCAGCCTCGACCAACTCGGTCATCAACTGACCTACCACTACGATTCGGTTGGCCGATTATCCTTCATGACCGATGAGACGTCTGCGCAAATCGTACACTACACCTATGACGTGATGGGACAGATTGCTCGTAAGGATCTCGGCAACGGCGTCTATACAACTTACGCTTACGATGCAGCGGGACAACTGCTGCATCTAGTGAACCTTTCTCCCGACGGGACTGTGCTTTCGCACTTTGATTACGCGTACGACAGTCGAGGCCGGCGACTGACGCAGGGCACCAACTACGGTCTGTGGACGTACGAATACGATGATTTGGGCGAGCTGACGCACGCTGTACTGATTTCGACTGACCCCGACGTGCCAAACCAGGACTTAGCGTACGTTTATGATGCGATGGGAAATCGAGCGAAGACGATCGAGAACGGCGTGACCACGCTGTACACAACGAATAATATGAATCAGTACACAAAGGTGGGGGATACGAGCTATACGTTTGATGAAGATGGGAATCTAATTGAGGAAGCCACATCAGCTGGCACAACCACTTACAGTTACGATGATGACAATCGACTAATCGCTGTCACGCGCGATGCCGATCAATGGTCTTACACTTACAATGCATTCGGCCAGAAAGCAATTTCCAGCAAGAACGGAAGTGAACTCTTCTACGTCATCGATTTCGCGGGGTTAGGTAACTTGGTGGGTGAGTACGACAGCACTGGGGCTCAGTTAGAAAGATATGACTACGGCTTTGATTTGCTCGCGCGAACAACAGATGAAGGTTCCCAGTATTTCACCTTCGACGCCATCGGGAACAATATCGCTTTAACAAGCAGGTTTGGTGATGTATTAGACGCGCATGCTTATGGTCCATTCGGAACAGCACTTCGCGATATTGAAAACGCGAGGAGCCCCTTCGAGTTTGTCGGCGAGTGGGGAGTGATAGATGAATCTAATGGATTGATCTCTATGCGGAATCGGTATTATTCGCCGGGCATGGGGCGATTCATTCAGTCCGATCCGATTGGCATTTCCATATTTGAGCTCAACCCGAATAGATATGCTCGCAACAATCCGATTGCGTTCATTGATCCTGCGGGACTAGCGACTAAAGTAATAATTCACCCGGAAAATTCCCCTTTTCTCCCCGACAATCCGTACCCGAAGAAGAACCCCAACGAGGTGCCCGCGCCAAAGGGCACGCCACCGTGGAGCGACCCCCCAAAAGGCACTCCACCATATACTGATCCCCCCAACGGCACGCCACCCTGGAGCGATCCTCCTTGGAAAAAGGATAACCCGGATATCGGCTGGAAAGATACCTCGTCAACCGACAGTACGAGCATTGACTGGGACGATCCGTCCTTAACCGATCCCCCAGTCCCGTTGACCGATCCTGTTACAAAGGTCCCCATTCACACCCAAGGAGCCGTCGACCCGAACGAAAAGTCCGGTCCAGCCGGCTTTGGTAACGACCGATTCATCACCGGCGAGAGGATCCTTCCATATCGCATCGACTTCGAAAACGACCCCAATGCGACCGCTCCAGCCCAACAAGTCACGATCTCTGACCCGATCAGCGACAAACTCGATTGGAGCACATTCGAACTCACCGAAATCTCTTTCGGCGACAACGCGCTTCTCATTCCCAGTGGCCTCCAGCATTATCAAGCGGTCGTGCCGATGACTTTCAACGGCTTGCAATTCAACGTGAATGTCGAAGCAGGGATCGATCCATATACCGGCGTTGTATTTGCCGACTTCACTTCGCTCGACCTAAACACGCTGCTTCCTCTCGATGTCTCAGTAGGTTTCCTTCCACCCGAAGACGGCACCGGGCGAGGGCAGGGACATGTCAGCTATCTAATCAAGGCCAGGAACGGGCTGTCAACTGGTACCCAGATTAGAAATATCGCCGACATCGTATTCGATCATCAGCCCGCCATCCGCACCAACCAGGTCGATCCACACGACCCGGCAAAGGGAAACGATCCCGCCAAGGAGTGTCTCAATACGATTGACTCCGGCGCGCCCACCAGTTCGGTATCCGTGCTGCCGCCGCAATCGGCGGGCAACTTCGCGGTTGTCTGGCTGGGCCAGGATGATGCCGGCGGGTCGGGCATTGCCTTTTATGATGTCTACGTTTCTGACAATGGTGCTCCGGCGTCGCTTTGGCGATCCAAGACCAGTGATACTCAAGGAATTTACGCCGGGAAGCAGGGTCATACGTATCATTTTTACTCGATCGCCTACGACAATGTCGGCCACATTGAAGCGCCGCCGGTTGCAGCCGACGCCTCGACTACCGTGGACGACGCAACACCGCCGAAGGTTCTCACAGCCCAGTTTGACGGCAGCACGCCCGTAGTGACCCAAGGCCACTTTGTAACTGTCCAATTCAGTGAAAGCGTGCAGTCTTCACTTTCGCTGGCGGACATCAAAGTCCGCAACCTCACGACTGCGTCTGATCTGATTCCGACCTCCCTCACGTACAACGCCTCATCAAACACAATGATTCTTGGATTGGGGACATCAATGGCGGACGGAAACTATTCCGTGACACTTTCCGCCGCCGGCATCACTGACCAAGCCGGCAATTCACTCGATGGCGACACGGATGGACTTGCCGGGGGAGATTACATCTTAGGATTCTTCACGCTGCTCGGAGATGTGAATCACGACCGAGTAGTTAATCAGGCCGACCGAGATACCGTTATTGGGGCATTAGGAACTTCAGGTGTTCGCCCGCAAGATGGCGATGCCAACGGCGACCACAACGTCGATTTTGCCGACTTGGTTGCGGTCGCCCAGCATTATGGCAAAACCGGCATGACGCTCGCGCAGGGTGATTTCACTGGCGACAACCTGGTCGACTTTGCCGATCTGGTGATCGTCGCCCAGCATTATGGAAAGGGTGGAGTGGGGGACCTCAATGGCGACAACATCATCAACCAGTTGGATCTCGATATCCTCAACGCTAACTTCGGTCACGCTCTTCCAGTGCCCGGCGCGCCGATAGCCGCTCCCGAGGTGGAAGCCGCAGCGCGAATCTCAACTGCGGATTCAGCCTTATCATCTGCGCCGTCAAAATCGCGACCTTCAAAACCGAATTTGAAGCCCTCACAGAAGCCATCGGCCGTCCCCCCGCGTCGGGCAGAATTGCCCGCGAATTCTGGTTCGATCGTGGCTCGGCTGGGAGATCTAAAAACTCCAAAATCGAGTAACCAAGCACCGCGAACACAACCATTCAGCATCAATCCAATCCGAGCTGACCATGAATCTAAGCAGCTTCGAAAAAACGCACCATAGAAGACCTTTTACTTAGATTGTAACTATGTGCTTGCCTGTTACTTCCTACCTTTGGGCTGTCAGACTTGTCAGAGAATTTGTGGAAAACCTTAGAAATTCTGCTAAAATCTGTGAACCCTGCAAAGCTCAAGGCAGGCCAGTCTGACGTCACAAATCCTGATCGCAACTGCACTTTGAGGGAGTTTTTCGCTCGCGGCACTCGGGGGCCTTCGGAACCGGATGTTGCAGGTTCGAGTCCTGCCGAGTGCATTTATTGACAAGGGGTTACATTCCATGGATTTCACGCGATATTTGCTTATGTCAGAGAAGTTATTCTGACGCACGCGAAAATCGTCGTTTTTGGCGTAAATTCCAAACAGCGTCGGTGCTTTGCACCGAATGTGTCACCGCCTCAAACTCCAACTGGACACAGGCGTTCTCACAGTCAGTGGCGGCCTCGCTTTTCCGGCGAAATGGCCGACATTTATTTGCTAAATCCTTAGGGCCAGCAGCGTTTGGTCATCCCATTGCTTTCCTCCGGCCTCGTGACGTTCGATCTCGCTTACGACGCGTTCGACGATCTCGTGCGGCCTCTGGATGCTGTTGCAGACGATTTGTTTTACCCGCGTAATCCCAATGTCGGCGCCCTCAGAATTGCGGGCGTCGTACACGCCGTCGGTCAGGGCGAGAATCGTGTCACCGCTGACGAGTGGAAACTCAGTCACTTTATAAGGTTCGTCTTCTTCGATGCCTAAAGGAAGAGAGAGAACCGTATTTAGCACCTGGATTTTGCCTTTCCGCAAAAGAAGTGGCGCTGGATGACCGGCGTTGGCGTAGGTAATCGACAAGCTTTGCAGATTAATCACACCAAGAAAAGCGGTAACGAAGTTGTAGCTCAAGCCGTACAGTCCCTGATTCAGTCGCGAAAGCACTGCGCCAGGGGCGGAAGTCTCGTTGATGCATTGGCGCAGCAATGACCGCGTTTTGGCGATAAGTTTCGCGGCACGCGCGCCATGTCCGACCGCGTCGGCAATGAACATCAGCAGGTGGTTCGAATCGGATTGAAGAGTGAGAACTTCGCAGCAGTCTCCGCCGGCTAAACCATTGCATGGGCGAATGCTGGCGGCCACTTCCACTCGTAGCGGTGCTGTCACGACCGTTGCGTGTGGCACGTCATCTGACGAGAACGGCTCAGGCCGTTCAGACGTAATAGTGGAGTGAATGAGCGAATCTTGCTGATTCATCATCGGTGGAGTCTTTCGCACAAAGTATCCGCCACTTCATTTTCGAAATTGCCAATCAAGAGAGGGAAACGGACTGCCAGCGCAGATCCGTTAAAGTTGCAAGATGATTCCATCTGCAAAATCGGTCGGAACGTGCGAATTAACCTTCAGTTGACGAGCGGAATGCACGTAGAAGTCGAGTGTCCACGTTTTTTCTGTTGAAGAAGAACAAGCTCTTCGTTTCAAGAGGCGCAGGCGTGAATTCGTTATAAGATGAGTCCGTTCCGGAGAGAGAGAATCGGACGGTGGAAGAGCAATGTCATCGTGGAACCATTTGAGAGTGCAGGTGGAGATAGGCCCGGAGGGAGAGGCCGAGGCGGGTGACCTATCTATGTCATCGATGGTGCAGACGCTGGAGGAAAGGGAGTTGGTCAGCGAGAAGATGGAACTGAGCCGGTCATTGATTCTCGACCAGGGGCACGATGTTAATTCGAATCAGATGATCCAGGTGGAGCAGGCCAAGGCATTGTCAGCTCTAAGGCTGTTGGATGAGAATCTGCTGCCGGGGACGGAAAGAAGCAATCGTTGGGTGTGGCTGTCGCAGTCGCAATTGCAGGTTGCACCAGCAGCAACATCTGAGGTGCCTGATTCACCGTACAACCAGCAGGAACTGCTCAAGCGGCTGTGGGATCTGCCGCTGGAAGCAGCAAGTTCGGCGTCGGGTGTGCCGCTGACGGTGCTGCAAGATTCGCTGCTGATCCGCGGAGGGGATCACAGCGGAGCCAAGCTGCGGCAGGATCACAACCTTCGGGTGCTGGTGATCGCCCCGGCCTGTGATGCGGCCAGCGAGAAGCGGTTGAAATCACTGCAGGCTGCGCTGGAGAAATCCGGTCATCAGCTCAAGTACCTCTGTGGGCTTCGTGCCAAATGGTCAGCCTTCGAAACCCAGATGAAAGCAAACGAGGAGGGTTACAACTGGATCGTCTTCATCGGACACGTGGAAGGAGAGAGCCTGACGTTTGCAACCGAAGAGTCCGGTGAGTACCGCTACGGCAATGGTCAGCAGGCGTTCGACCAGGTGCCGGGTGAAGAGGTAGCAAAGCGGATCGCCGAAGAGCAGGAACACTTGCAGGGGGTGTTGCTTCTGGGTTGCCAAAGCTGGAGCCGCTTGAGCCAAGGCTTTATCAACCAGGAAGTGCCGGTGCTGGTTTGCCTGCACGGGGAAGTGCGACCAGATACGATGGTCGAAGGCACCTGCTCGTTCTTTGAGACATTGACCAATGATCAGCCGACGGTGGAAAAGGCGTTCTTGAACCTGCGGCAGACGCTGTATACCCACAACCAGCAGCAGCAGAAACAAGATGATCGCTGGCAGGGAGTGCTGTATGTGGCCAATGCCAGCAGCAATCCTCATCTGCAGGTCATCCATGATGATCCCGAGACCCGCAACCGCATCAAGTACTGCCAGGGGCTGCGGAAGAAGCTCTCGACGATAAGCCTGCTGGGAATGGAGTGCGGCGGCAATGTGCCGGATCTGCGTCGCAAGACTTGCTGTATCTACCGGGTGCTGGAGTGGGAACAGCAAGTTGAGGAAACAACGGAGGAAGCCAATCAGAAGAAGGATGAGCCGCAGTGGTTCAAGCATGAACTCAAGCAGCAACAACTGATCGAGGAATTGTCAAACAAACGGCCAGGGTCTGAAGTGGTTCAGTTGGGAATTGAGGGCAATGGTGGCGAAGGAAAAACCACCGTGGCGGAAACTATCGCTTATGAATTGGCCGGCAAGTTCCTTGAAGACCCTGCTTCGTCACGGCTCCCGGTCTTGGTCCACCTCAGAGACCAGAAAAAACTGCCATTGGAATTGGTGCATGCCAGCGTGGATGAGCTGATCTGCGACCAGCAAAAGGTTTGCGATAACAGAAAAGACGAGCTCGACGTCAAGAAGTTGTATGATACCGACTCCGGCGAAGTCAAAAGGTCAATCAAAGCGTTCAATCGGGAAGGGACGTGCCGCCCCACGTTGATCTTCTGCTTCCCCGCCTCGATGCCCAAGCTATTGTCATGCTGGAGATGGAGGATCAAGAGATTCAGAAACAGCTGAAGGTCAAGGGCGTCTTTTCAGCGACTGCGGGCAACCCACAGGGATTTACGGCAGAAGAGATGCTCGAGTTGTTGAAGGATTCGGGTTTGTTTACAGAGAACAGAAAGAGCGGGGGCATTGGCATCGGCGATGTCAGGGTGCGTGAGTATCTGGCCGGTCGCTACCTTGCCTATCTGATCGGGAAGCATGGCTGGGGCATGCCAATCGACATCGACGGCTGGGTCAACCCGTTCGACAAGGAGAGCAAAGCAAGCGGTAAAACGTCACTGCGGTCATTCATGCTCTACTGGTCTTGGGATCAGGGACAGTGGTGGCCGGTAATCCGCCACTGCGCTGGATCGCTTAACAGCGATGAAGATCTTGTTGAACTTCTCAAAGAGCTGAGCTGGGGGAATGATGAACAGGTGAAGGAGCGGGGTATTCGATTCGATCCGCTGAGAAATCGACTGGCGTTGGCATTATATTGTTTTGAATCTGCAGGAAAACGCGTAGTTATACAACAGAATGATCAAAACGGCCTCGTCAAGGCCATCTCGACAGTTGTTGAGCACGCATGGTTGCATACTCTGGCATTGAAACGTAAACCGTTCTCGTCCAGGAACGTGTTACGTAGCTTGCGTTTCGCTATTCGAAATAAGATACAAATTGATGGCAAGTCGCTGGACGAGCATGTCACGAATTTACTGCAAAACGACAGTCCTTGGCTCGCAATCAATATTATAGCAATTCTGCGCGACGCGATATGGACTAGGTTTCTGCGTCAAGCTTTAATAGAGATGCTCCAGAGCGACAACGATAGTGTTCGCCGATCGGCAGCTGATGCGGTGAAGGGGATCGGTGCTGCCGCTGCCAGCGACAAGCAGATCATGTCGGCAC
>JADMIO011403920.1_pt1 | contig 12950 bp, 11 predicted proteins | sample 8958161 | NCBI WGS metagenome assembly JADMIO01 (sample SAMN16585339, study PRJNA669376) | soil metagenome | isolation source: Crop rotation soil | place: USA: Cullars Rotation, Alabama | collected 2011 | reverse complement strand
AGTGCAGTGAGGACTTGTAGCGGATAGCCCGGCCCCTTGCGCAGCTTGGGGGCACGCCCAAAATATCTTTTCCTGTTCATTGTGCATAGGCAGAGCGCCGAAACACTTTTGCGTAGAAATTGGATATTACCTCAAATTATCTTATCTTTTTAAGCCGAAGCTATCTACCCATAGGAAAAAATTTCAGGAGTATTCGATTAATTGCCTTTTAATGGATCATATAGAAACTAACCAACTTAGCAGAATTGGCCTGGGGGCTTTTAACATGTCTGCCGGCAATGCGGAACATTGCAGGGCATTTAAGTATGCCATACAAGCAGGATGCAATCTGGTGGATACTGCACCCAATTATATGAATGGAAAATCGGAGGAACTTATTGGCAACTACCTGCACAATAATCCAAAAAAGGCATTGTTTGTTGTTACAAAGGCAGGTTATGTTTCTGCAAAAGACCTTTCCTATTTAAAAAAGAGGTCGCCGAATAATTTTATAGCCAGTCAGGTTGTACAATATGATGATATCATACATTGTATCCACCCTGATTTTTTGAAATATAAGATAAACGGTTCTTTGCGCAGGCTGAACAGGAGCTATTTAGATGGGTTCCTTTTGCATAACCCGGAGTACTTTCTTCACGCAAATACTTCGAAGAATAAGGAAAAGGAACTTTATAAAAGAATTGGAGCGGCATTTGAGTTTTTGGAAGAATATGTATCCAAAGGGAAAATAAGATATTATGGAATAAGCTCTAATACTTTTCCATTGTCGGGCTTTAAAACGAATGCAATAAGTTTGGAAAACGTAATAAAAACAGCCCGCCAATTATCATCAGATCATCATTTCCGTTTGATACAATTCCCGTATAACATTGTTGAGAATAATGCATCGCTTAAAAATGGGAAAAAAGAAAGTTTCCTTGAAACAGCCAGAAATAACAAAATCACTACTTTCTCAAACAGGCCTTTAAATCTCCATGATCCGAAGGATGGTTTCATACGGTTAGCATATTATGAAGAGAGCGAGCTTTCTCCGGAAGAAGCTGAAAGGGCCGAAAATACTTTTGCCCGGTTTTTAGAAGTCGTCAATCTGCAGTTAAAGAAAAACGGCCTACCCGGGAATGCACTGGATTTTGAAATAATCGATCAATTAAATGAGAATTGGAAAAATATAGGCAACCAGGCTTCGGTAAATATTCTCTTCTATGATTATTTAAGGCCTTTTTTGAATTTGTTATACCATAATTCCATCCCCCTAAATTCTTTTATAAGTGATAATATGCCGGCCAAAGAGAAGAGAATAATAAATACCCTCTATAAATATTGTATACGGTTTGCTGAAATAACAATGACCAAAAAATGTAAGATCTTGGTGCAAAGATTAATAGATAAGGGTATTTTTAAATCAAATGATACCCGGCCAATTCCATTAAAGGCATGCGAGTATTATTTATCAGCGGGGATTGACCATGTATTGGTGGGCTTACGCTCTAAAAAATATGTGGATGACCTGAAAGCTTTATTTTAACATGCTAATTCTTTATATCTATAGTAACAGTAACAGGTAATTGTTTGAAAACATTTTCCTGCAAAGCCGAGTTATTATCAACAAGCTCAAATTCAATTCTCCTTTTGTTAGTTAATATTTCGTCTGAAATAAACTTTATCGAACTCTTAAGTGTTCTTTTCTTGTCGATTTCATTGCCCGTATTAACCAGTAAAGTTTGTCCTACGTGGATTTTACTGGCAATTGAAACAGGTATGTCGGAAAACCCGGTATAAGTTTTGTCATCAGAAGCTATTAAAGCAAATGGAACGCTGTCGGATATTTGTATACCTGGTTGCAAATTTTGCAAAAAGTGAATATTGCCGGTTTTTTTTGAAGTATATAAGTATGCCTGATCAGGATCCTGCCGGCGGGAATAACGGTTATCATTCAAAAATTTGCTGTTGTTGGGTTTGAATGATAAAACCGGCTCACTCATTCTGATAAAAGACTTATTTGTTGCTATGATTTCGGTTACTAAACCATCGGACGGAAGATAGAGATATGCAGGCTTTGATTTAGGTTGTAGAATACCCTGGGTTGTATAACTCAGGTTTTTCCTGGATACCATGTATATCATGCATAAGCTTATTAAAACCCCAATGACTATTATAAAACCGCCGTATCTTATAAACCATCCGGGCTTTTTATTTATTATTTCCAGTACAAAATCCTGTTTTACCGGAATTTGACTTAAAGCGTTATGTGTACCCTGATTCATGTTTTTTTAATTTCCCAGTTCAAGTTGGTTTTTAACTAATTTAAAGTAGCTGCCTTTGTTGAAAACAAGTTCCTGATGCGTTCCTTCCTCAATAATACTCCCTTTTTCTAATACAACTATTTTGTCAGCATTTTTTACAGTACTTAATCTGTGAGCGATTATCACGACTGTTTTTCCCATGAAAAATTCCTGCAGATTATTCATAATTATTCTTTCGTTGTTAGCATCTAAAGAGCTGGTGGCTTCATCAAAAAGAATAAATTCAGGATTTTTATATACAGCTCTTGCAATGAGCATTCTTTGATTTTCGCCTCCGCTTAAATTAATACCGCCCCAACTGAGGTTTGTATTATATCCCAGTGGAAGATTATCAATCATATTTTCAATATTTGCAATTCTTACTGAATTATATAGTTTCTTTTTATCTATCTCATAGCCATCACTGGATTCAGTAATATTTCGCAGTATAGTGTCTGCGAAAATGAATCCGTCTTGCATCACTACTCCGCACTTACTTCTCCAGTAGTTTCCGTTTATCTCATCCAGGTTCATTTCACCAACTGTTATATTACCTTCAGTAGGATTGTAGAATTTCAGAAGCAATTTCATTAATGTGGTTTTTCCGCTTCCGCTGGTACCTACTATTGCAGTTATCTTACCTTTTGGTATAATTAAATTAATGTCTTTTAGAACCAGTGGAGAGCTATGGCTTCCATATTTAAATGAAACATTGTTGAGTATTATAGTGCTGTCACTTCCGTTTAAATTTTCACGTGTTTTTTGATTATTTTCTTCCTTAATGTTGAAAACTTCTCCCAGCCTTTCTATACTGATCTTTGCTTCCTGAGCCCCCTGAATGAAGTTTACAAAATTATTGATCGGAATTGCCAGTTGCCCGATTATATACTGAGTGGCCAGCATCATTCCTAAAGTTACTTCTCCCCTGACTACCGATAGTGCTGCCAAAAAAGTTATGGCTATATAGGTAATCTGTATAATAAAATTGCCTCCAACAACCTGAAATTGCTCCAAGCGAAGTTCTTTACTCGCAGTATTATACACTCTTGCCTGAACTGACTCCCATTCCCATCGCCTCTTTCTTTCACTGTTATTTAGCTTGATTTCCTGTATGCCGTTTATTATCTGCAGAATGCTGCTCCTGTTTTCTACTGACTCATCCCGACGTATATAGCTAAGCATAGTCCTTCTTTTAACAAAAAGCATAACCCATATAAAGTAAATTACACTGCCTGAAAAGAATATCAGAAACAACGAACTGTCATAAAAAAATAATATTCCTCCGAATAAGATAATGTTTATTAAGGAAAACAATACATTAAGTGATGTATTGGAAAGAAAAGTTTCAACTTGTTTTTGATCATCTATCCGCTGTAGCAAATCGGTAAGCATTTTAGAATCGAAGAAAGATATTGGCAGACGCATCATCTTAACCAGAAAGTCTGAAATGATAGAAATGTTTATTCGGTTACTAATAAATAAAATCAGCCATCTTCTGCTGATTTCCAGAACGGTTTGCGACAGAAAAAGCATCAACTGGCCCGCTAAGACCAGGTAAATAAAACTGATATTACTAAACCTGATTCCTTTATCAACCAAGGCTTGGGTAAGAAAAGGCAATGCAATTTGTACTGTTGATGATAATGTAAGCCCTAAAACAATTTGAAGTATCTGAGACTTATATTTACGCAGGTATGGAAGCAAAAAGCTAAGATCAAACTTCTTTTTTTGGGAACCTTCATTTTTGTTATAAAAAAGATCTGTAGGCTCTAATAAAACCACATACCCTTCTTTTTCAACTTCCTTATTGACCTTTTTATTATATAGCCAGCCTTCGATAAATTTAGCATGAGTGTATTTTATCTTGCCATGAGCAGGATCTGCAACCCAGACGTACTTTGAAGTTATTTTATAAACAATTAAAAAGTGTCTTTGTCTCCAATGAACTATACAGGGTAGAGGCGCTTCCCTGGACAGTGTTTCGAACGTCATGCTCATAGCCAGGGATTTCATACCAATATCTTCGGCAGCATCGCAAATGCCCAATGCTGAGACTCCCTGCCTTGTAATTCCACATTTATCACGCAGGTATTGTAAAGAATATTTCTTCCCGTAAAATAAGCATATCATTTTCAAGCAGGCTGCACCGCAATCCATTTGATCGAGCTGTCTATAAAATGGGAATAACTTGAAAAACATTCTATTTAATAATTTTTAGAACATCATTTTTAACTAAGACACTTAATGTATTAAAAGTTTTCTTTACGGTATTTTCGTCCATGTTATACGTTTCTGAAAGTTCATTGAATATCTGCGACAACTTCTTCCTTCCGTTTATTTTTTGCAATAGCTCGAAAATACCCAAAGCTCCTTCGTAGCTTTTGCCGTCAAATGTTTGAATTTCTGCATCGCTATACTGTAACTGATTATTAAATAAAGTTCCTTTCAGTGAAAAAGATATTGATCTGCTGAAGTTTAATATCGAATGGATGTTTAGATCAGCTTCTTTGCTTTTTTTTGTTTTAATTGCAGAGAACACCTTATTTATATAAAACTTTTTATCAAATCTCTTAGGTAAACTGATGTGCTCCAATAAAACGGAAGGTGAGTGAATTACTTTATACCCCTCTTTCCTAAATAAGCTGATCAGTTCTTCAAAAGTCAGCATTTGCTTAATATCATTAAAATGATAGTCAAGAGGGCCAAAATGCACATAGGCGCCATCTTCTTTCAATACACGTGTTAATTCACCTAGTATTAAATTTATAGGTAGTACATCCGTAAAATAGCAAGATACAATTGCATCAAAGCACTCATTAGTGAAAGGAAGATTCGTTACATCAGCAACATAGTAACTAAGATTTGTTCCTATTGGACGATGCCCGCTCTTAGCTTCGATTAAATTAGAGTTGATCTTTACCGTTGACAAACGCGAGTTCCTGTCGGGCACATTTTTTTCAGTAAAATAATCAAAACATATCTTCTTCTCATTGATTAATTTATAAAACAAGTAAGGCATTTCAAAAGCCAGATCAATCGCATACACTTCGTCAAATATATCTAACAGTTCTACAGCTAATCTTCCGAGACCTGCACCTAAAACCAAAACTTTGTTTTTCTTTTTTATCCGGCTCGATATCTCCTGAAAAAGGATCTTTTTAATTTCACCTACTTCTTTTTCACACTCCGGATACATGCTCCAGTCCCGCATTAAATATTCAAGACTTAACCCGTAGCCTGTATTTTGATCTTTGCCCATGTTATTAAGCAAACAAGAGGCCGAAGATTGTGATATAAAAATATCCTGGAGTTCTCTTAATAATTTTATTTGGTATGCTATGGAAGCATTGATACGTTTAAACTGATTTTGCTCATCAAAGGCGATTGATCCGTTGTTAATGATCCTGCTTTCAAGATTTCTTATTGAATTTTCCCAGAATAATATCTTTTTACTAATGTATTCATCTGAATTATCAATAAATAGCGGAATATGATATAAGGATACATAGTTGAAATTACACGAATGACATTTGAAATTTGAACTGAAGTCAATCTCATTTTTGTCAATGTCCTCCGAACAGTTTATGCAACGTATTACCATTTTTTCGGGTCCTTATGTAAGCTTTAGATAAACGGATTCAATTTCTTGAACTTTTCAAGATCGAATACAAAGTCTTGATTGGTCAAATCACATTGCTTTATGAGGTTCTGATACTTTGTATAAACCCTGTATAAATACTTGTCCAATGCCGAGTAAATTTCAAATCCTTTGGGTGTAAAAACTTTTTTGTGATTCATTTTTTCCAGGCCTGTTCTGTGCCGGTAATGATTGTCAACCAATCGCCCTAAAAGTTCACGTTTCAACTCTCCTTTAAATGTATTGGATGAATAAGCATAATCAAGTACTTCGGCAACTTTAGCTGTGGTAAACAAACCATGAAAAGCTCCGAATAATGAGCGTTCGTCTTTTTCATTATCCGTAAGCATTTTCATAGGTGTATACGGATCCGCCAAAAAAATCTTTTCATTGTTCTGTATAACTGCATTGAACACCGTATGTCCACCCTGGTGAGCCAATTCACAAATAAAGAAAATAACCGAATCTGTAGGCTTTCCGCAAATAAAACTTATGCCGTGAGCAGCTTTATCGGCAAAAGACCAAAGATTTTTGTCTTCGAAAGAAAAAACACCTCTCGTAGCAGTACTTAACGGTGTTGAATAATTCAATCCGCTTGCCTTGATGAACTTGTATGCGTGATTTAGCTTACCAAGAGAAATTCCGTACAATGATTTAAGAGATAAACTCATCTGTTTTTTATGTACCTCATTTAAAAACCCCGAGTATAAACTTTTAAATAACCTGTCATTTGAAGGGTATACCTCAATGCTGCTGGAATTTAAAACGGTAGCAGGAATAAATTTGTAAGCGATTTTCTCACTTCCACAATAAAAATTGTATGTTTTTTTTCTTTCAACCTGAAGCGTTAGCTTTTTATCAGCCTTGCCTACATCAAAATAGCCGATTTTAGGAATATACACCTGTCCGTTATTATTTGATGTTACATCAATAGGAAAATCGTTTGGCAACTTGCTTTTTTTTATGTAGCCTAATAAGATTTGCCAAAGTGTTAATTTTGTTTTGTCCTTTTGATTAAAGTATAAAAAAAGAAAGGGTTCCAGAAAAATATCATCATTAACGAAGTCAAGTTTTGAAAATAAATTTTCATTTTCCTGCAATACCAGAAGCCTTATCGCAGAGGCTATTTCCGATTGTCCCTTTTTGAAATCATTTAAGAAGTTAGGTGCCATCTCTTTAAAATAAATAGATTAAATAAAAGAGCTGCCAAAATTGACAGCTCTAAAATTTGGCTAAATGCAGATTAAGCGATCCGTCCGTGGCAATTAGCTAAAACTCCGCCCACGATTGCATTTAGTAATTGCTTTGAATTTGTTTTTGAAGCTTTTGCTTTGAAAGCGTCTAAATTCAATGCCGGTTTCTGTTGCTTTTTTGTCAGTTTCATAAAACACATTTTTTAAGTTAATGAATATATATTATGCCTACTCTGTTTCAGAGGATTTTCAGCGACCTCCTCACGAATTTAAATATGAAGTGAAGTGATTTTTTTAAAGAAATCTTTACCTGCTTTTGAACAATCGAACAATTTCTTTTTGTGAATACGTTAAGCTACAGACAGTTTCAGCGTTTTGAGTTAATCTTTGAACATGCAAATTTGGAAACATAATTTTGGTTGTGCAATAGTAAGAACCTGCTAATTTTTTTTGGTGTTAGTAAGAACTTGCTATTCACAGGCACAAAGTCTTGAATGCAAGTTCAGCTAATGATACCAACATGATTCATTGCATAAAATATTAGCTGACGATTACTTTTCAAGTGCAGTTTATTCCTGATTTTTGTCTTGTGGTTGTTGATGGTATTAATACTTAAAAACAATTGTTCTGCTATCTCGTATGCATTTTTTCCGCTTACCAGTAATCTTAATATTTTCTTCTCCTGGCTTGTCAGATGTACATCTTCGCATAAATCTTCTTTTGTATGTTCTATCGCAGACAGTTTATTGCATATTTCGGTACACATATAACGATAACCGTCGTTTAACACCTCAAAACATTGTACTAACTCCGTTAAGGAATGGTTGACAGACAAATAACCGTTGATATCATAATGTATCAGATAGTCCGGCTTAAAATCCTCAGGATCGATGCAGATGACACAACGTGTTGCAAGCGAATGTCTTTTGATTGTTCTTGCAACTTCAAAACCACATCGTTCTTCAAGATGAAAGTCGATAATAGCGTAATGAAAAGCCCTGAATGACATCTCCTTTTTTAGCTCAGTGATATCGCCATTGGCTATATGTATCCCGTTTATATCCTTTTCCCTCAGATATTCTTCTATGAGTTTGGAATGCCGCGAGTCGTTTTTAATAATCAGACAGCTCATCGTAAGAAATTGATTTTGTCACTAAAGGCTATAGTATAACTCGGGCATTCTTTTTGGCTGTTTTTAATGTTTTTTTATTTGTACCAGCATCAGTTTTTTATAGCATCACCGTTGCTACGCTCAGTTTAACGGCAACGCTATGATAATCGTTGTGCAGAAGCACCTGTCCACATTTATACCGCACGACTTTGCAAGGTATTCACCAAACATCGTGAAGGATTATCCGGAAGCGCTTGTTTGTTTGAACCAGGACAAAACTAAAATCCGATGCCGAAGCGTTCAAGCGTATTAATACGGTATTTGGCTACGTAGTTCTGCTCTCGTATTCATTAACAACAAAAATATCTTTGTGCAGGTAATTCATCATGTATAAGCTTTTTAAACAAAAGGCAGAACAAATGTCGATAAGGTATTTACAAATACATAATTAAAGAACGCAAACAACAAAAATAAAATTTGCGGATTCTACCTACTGAATTAAAACTTTAGAGTGAGAAAAGCGGAAATTACTAAACGAAGACTATGATAGAAACAACTGCTGCAAAGATTGTAAGTGGAAATGCGTTCGGAAGATAGCAAATTTTTTAATGGTGCGACAATGAAAATACTTTAGCGACAAACGGAGCAGGTGTTAAGCAACGATCATCATTGCGCTGCCGTTGAACTGAGCGTAGCAACGATGATGCCACAAAGAACAAATGACGATATCAAAAATAATTATTAAAAACACGCTTTAAACACGTAGCAGATAAGTTTTAAATGTCAGATTACTTGCGATGCACGTATTTAATGCTTAACTTAAGGAACTCCTGTAAAATTAATACTTATGGTTGCAAGAATTAACATCCTTATTGTTTTATCAGGGATTCTTGCAGGGAATATCCATGCGCAAAACGTCGACATCTTTAACCCTGCCAAAATTCCGGACACAATAGCAGCGCACAGGATTAACGGATATATAAATGTGGATGGTATAATGAATGAAGGTTTTTGGGGCGAGGTGCAATATATTGAAAGCTTTAAAGAAGTTGAACCCAATCAGGGCATGCTGCCTTCACTTAAAACCAAAGTAAAAATACTGTATAACAACAGGTTTCTTTATTTCGGAATTTTTTGTAAAGACTCTTTAGGTAAAAAGGGGTTGCGCATACAAAATTTAACAAGGGACTTTGACTTTGATGAGAATGATGTTTTTGGTATCGGCTTAGATCCTTTTAAAACAAAAAGAAATTCATTGTCTTTTCAAACTAATCCGTATGCAGCCCAGCGTGATTTGCAAACATTTGATGATCTGATTTATGACACCGACTGGGATGCATTATGGAAAGTCCGGACAAGCAGAAGCGACTCGGGATGGACAGCTGAATTTGAGATACCCTTTAAAACATTAAGATATGCAGATTCATCAGATACATGGCGGATAAATTTTGTAAGAAATGCCCGGCGGTTGTATCAGATATCTGCTTACCCGGGATATCCAAGAGCATACTCCACTTACAGAATGCCTTACACGGCAATCTTAAGTAATCTTCAGGTGCCTCCACGGTCGAACAATATCAGAATAAACCCTTATTCATTGGTTGAAAATAACCGGAAATCATTCACTAACAACACAAAGGACACTTCAGTTGAGAGTTCTAAAGTAAGGGCAGGTGCAGATTTGAAGTGGGCTTTGTCTTCCCATGCTGTTTTAGACCTGACTTATAACATGGATTTTGCACAGGCGGATGCAGATCAGCAGGTGATAAACTTAAACAGGTTCTCTGTTTTTTTCCCTGAAAAAAGGCAGTTCTTTTTGGAAAATTCAGGACTTTTCAAAGCAGGGCAGGATGAATTAATTCAGCCATTTTTTAGCAGACGAATAGGATTAGACGATTATGGGAACAGGATACCTGTAAACGGAGGCGCAAGATTTACAAGCAGGACCGTTAAAACCAGTATCGGGGCACTTTTTTTGAAACAAAAAAGTACTGATATATTACCAGCCAGCTACTTCAGTGTATTTCGTTATCAAAGAAATTACGGTGAGCAAAATAATGTTGGAGTACTCATAACTAACCGGATCGATGAGAAAATTAATAGTGGTAGACAAAAAAACAATACAACTGCTTCAATAAACGGCTTTAACCGTTTTAATCAGAAATGGTCTTTGGAATATTTGGTTTCAGGAAGCTCTGATGAAAAGAAAGACCTGGCCGGCTATGTAAGAATTACTCATATTACTGATATAATGTATTTTTCATCTCTGCACGGAGTAATAGGCAATAATTATGTTCCGGGCATGGGATTTATTGCTACTAATAATTTGATCTTTCACAGTACAGGCGGATACGCAACATTACGTCCGAAATGGAGACCAAAATATGTTAGGCGAATGGACCCTGGCTTTAACTTGAACCTTTATCAGTATGCTGACAATTTTAATTTCAGAGAAGCGTCCTTGGATATTTATCCGGTATGGGTGTGGTTCAACAACAGGTCAAGAATAACATACACTTTTCAGCCTAACTGGCAGAATTTAATTGAAGATTTTTATCCTGTTAACATAAAAATAGCAGCGGGCAAATACCAGTTTAACCGGCATATTTTTTCTTACAGATCTGATCAATCAAGAAAGCTTTCGTCTATCGTTTCTTACGGTGTAGGTAAATATTACAATGGCTCATTAACAAATATCATTGTAGCCGGAAGGTATGCCCCTATCCCCCATATCTCTACTGAAGTTCGTTATGAATATAATAACTTCAGGAATCTTGGAGAATTATCTGTAAATGAAAATGCAAGTTTATATTCAATCAATTCGCGGCTTGCTCTCAATCCCAGAGTTCAGGCTAATATCTTTTATCAATACAATGGTACAAGCAAGACGGACAGATTAAACTTTAGAATATCATGGGAGTATCAGCCTTTGTCATATTTCTATCTTGTTTACAACAGGATTGATAATAAAGATATTAAAAGCCTGGATCAGCAATCCATAGCGAAAATTACTTTCCTCCGGCAATTTTAGTAAATCATGGTAATCAGATATGTTCACCTGTAAATTTCTGAAATTACTGCTTTACATTTTATGTTTAACGACTCTTGTGTTTAACAGGATCTTTTCACAAAGTTTAGAGCATGTAAAGTACGGCAGCAATAAAAACGTAGGTGATATCAGTTTTGATGAAACGATGGATAATCCAAATTTTATACTTTGCGATTCTAACAGGGTATTTCAATATTATAATCTTTTAGATGGGGGTGGGTATAAGGGAGGAAGAAAAGCATTAAAAAAATATTTTCTTGAAAATTATAAAGAAGTTTCTAATTCTTCAATTAGTAAAGTTTTTATAACAATTCGATTTATAGTCAACTGCAAAGGAGAAACCGGCAGGTTCAGGATTTCTGCCATTGATTCTATTTATCGCCCATTGAAAACGTATAGTAAAAAAGTTTCGGAGCAATTAATGGACCTTACAAAAAAGATGAATTTATGTATACCTGCAAAGTATAAGGACAAACCATGTGATTATTACCAGTATATTACGTTTATGATCAGGTCAGGAGAAATTATAGAAATAGCACCATGAGTAAGATACTTATTTTAATATTTGTTTTATTCTCTTCTTGTATTGCATCACAAAGCAAACAACCTTGCCAGATTGCTGATAAGATACTCTCTGTCGATGTTGAAAATTTACCGCAAGGAAGCTCGAAATCTCAAAAGTTATTAGACAGTGCTATAGCACTATGCCCGTTAAACCCAAATTTATGGTATGAAAAAGGTGTGCCTTATGTTAAGAGAGGGGACTTTGCAACATGGAAAATTTATATAGATAAGGCAGTAGAATTATGGCCTGATTATTACTTGGGCATTCGCGGTTGGTGTACATGGAAGTTTTTAAAAGATTACGAAGGCGCATATCAGGATTTTTTAAGATCTGAAACAATTAACAGGAATGTCAATTTAACTGCGGGAGACCTGCATATCACTACATGGTTAGGAATTTGCAAGAACTATTTTGGACAATATGATTCAGCTCTTTACTATTTCGATAAATCAATAGATAGCACAATAGCAAAGCAGGGAATTAATTATGTAGGATTGTATGATTATTTATTCAGAGGGATCACAAAGATGTATTTAAAAAGATACCATTCTGCGTTATCAGATTTCGACAAACAGATCAAAGCGCATGAAAGAATAGCAGATGCATACTACTATAAAGGCTTAACCCTGATGAAAATAGGCAAAAGGAAGGATGCCCTAAAGGAGTTGACAACTGCTTTGCGGCTTTTCCAAAACGATGGATATCATAATTCTGATCCTTATTGTGAAATGCCATACGAAATTTATGCTTCTGATATAAAAGATGGCATTTTTAAGGCATCACAATAATTTAAATCTGCGCCTCCCTTGCGATATGCTCTTAATAAACTACAAAACGACCGACTCTCAAATAACGCCGCAGGGTAATTTATGTTTTATACCATTTAACACCTTTAAAATAGTTATTGAACCAACAACAGTATTTTATGGCAACATCGTTGCTACGCTCAGTTCAAAGGCAGTACAATAATTGAGCTTAGAGTAGCAGCTTATCCTGAGCTTGTCGAAGGTTATCCCGGGTTTATCGAAGGATCACTCACTTGTATACCATATTTTTATAGCGGCTTTATAAACAATTTCATAAAGGCAATCGGTTATTTATAAATTTCAAAGT
>JADMIO011096079.1_pt1 | contig 12952 bp, 13 predicted proteins | sample 8958161 | NCBI WGS metagenome assembly JADMIO01 (sample SAMN16585339, study PRJNA669376) | soil metagenome | isolation source: Crop rotation soil | place: USA: Cullars Rotation, Alabama | collected 2011 | reverse complement strand
GCAGCCGCGCTGCACCCGGCGGCGGAGCCGCGCCGGGTGGCGGGGGCGGCGGGGGCGGCACGACTTCGTAGCCCTGGGCATCGACGTGCTGACCCGGTGGTGGCGAGGCGGGCTGAGCGCCTGGTTGCGGCGATCCAGGGGGCGGCCCGGGCGGCGCGGGCGGCGGAGCCTGCGGGGCAGCGTCCTCCGCCAGAGACGGCGCGGCGAATAGACAAAGAGCGGTCGCAAGGGCGAGGGCCGAGTGCGTCGAGGTCATGCGGTTCTTCCGGTTCCGAACGGGCCGGAGTCTACCGCTCGGGCCGCCTCCGCGTCAGCGGATCTTCTTCGACGGACAACCGAGCTGGACGTTGATGCCGGGGGCCGTTGCTGAAAGTGCGCCGGCGTCGTGACCTGCGTTGATCGTCGAGCACGTGTTCGGGCAAATCTGGATGTTCGTCGGCGTGTCGTTGTTGTCGTAGTACCAGGCGAGCGGGGTATTCGCGCAGTCGGCCAGATCCGTGGCACGGAGAAGATCCTGCGACGTGCCCGACGAATCCCTGAAGACGACGTTGACCTTTTCCTTGTCGTACGTCTGATTCGGGAGCTTCAGCGTGCAGGTGAGCGCCGACGTGTGGACCTCTTGCTTCGTCTGATGAATCGTCACGGCCGCGCGGATCGTGTTCAGCGCGGTCGTGAGATCCGAGCCGCCGCCGACGTTGCACGCCTCGTTGCCGGGGTTCTGTGGATTGCAATCCGTGCCGCCGGCACGCGCGAGCGCGTTCAGGAAGTTGAAGTCGACTTCACCCGCGGTCGGGCCATGCCGATCGCGAACGTGCGCACGTGCGAGTTCGTGAGAGCGCTGGACGCGATCCCCTCGAGGTCAGTCAGAGTCTGGTCGCAGGTCGAGGGTTGGCCGTCGGTGGCGAACACGACGACGCAGTCCTCGTCCGGGTGTTGCGTCTGGTAGTTGATGCAAAAGGTAGTGGCACCTCGGAGGCCGCCTTCCGTCGGCGTGCCGAAACCCGAGGGGAGCGCGGTGCTGGCGAGGGCGTTCGCGATTGGCGGACCGTTGCCGTTGAGTTGACCCATCGGCACGGCGGGCTGGTCGTAGCCCGCGCCGGTGCAGTCGCCCGGAGAACCAAAGAGCGGGGGAAAGAATCCGAGCGCGGCGTCGATGCCGGCAGATTTCGGATCGTTCACGAACGACGTCAGGCCGTCCTTGATGGTCGTCCACTTCGTGCTGCCGGCAGCCGCGCCCGGCTCGTCCATGCTGAGCGACTGATCGAGCATGATGAACATCGCCACGGGTCGGCTCACGACGATGGTCCCCGCGTCCACCGTGACGACCTCGCGCTCCGCGACGAGACTCGGTCCTCCGCAGCCGCCGTCCACGCCGCCGCCGCCGCGATCGACGACACCGATCATGTCGCCGCTCGCGCCGGTGCCCGTCGCTCCGGTGCTGGTCGAGCCGGTGCCCGTTGCGCCGCCCACATTTGCGCCACCGCCGCTGCCGGGACCGGTGTTCTGGGGACTCGTCGCGCCGTTGGGGTCACCTCCGGCGGCCGAGCAGGCTGCAATGGTCAGTGCGGGGATCGAGATCGAGAGAGCGAAAAGCGAAGCGATGCGCATCGTCGGAGAACCTCACTCGCTATATGTACCCCACCGGCCCGGGCGCCGAATTACCTTCCCGGCTCATTCAGGACCTCGTCTCTCACCCCCGACTACACACCGAAGCGGGAAAAACCGCCTACGGGATAACTTTCTAGCGGCCTGCTCGGGTGGCGACAATTCGCTATGGAGTGAACGACATGCGTTTCATCTTCGATGCGATCGTTCGAGCCTCCGAGCTCGTCGACGTCGGGAGGCATGATTCCGTAACGGATCTCGAGCGCGATCTCGCGACGCTCGCCCGTGCGTACCGTGCGAAAGACGTCGATTCGCTCGTGACCGCCGCGTTCGACGACGAGCACGCGAACGTCACCGGCTACTACGCCACCGTTCCCGACTATTACGCGGGCACCGCGGCGCAACTGAGCGGCGTCCACAACGCCGACGGAGCGATCCACTTCGGATTGGACTGGGACGGCAAGTACTCGAAAGAAGGATTTTACGCCCAGGCGGACATCGTCGGACGCCTCGCGAAGGAAACGGGCGCGAAGCGCGTGCTCGAGGTCGGGCCCGGCAAGGGCTTCAACTCCGTGCATCTCGCGAAAAAGAACCCCGACATTGCGTTCACGGGGATCGATCTGACTCCACTCCACGTGCGTCTCGCGTCGGAGAGCGGCGACGGCGTCCCGAACTTGCGTTTCGTCGAGGGCAACTTTCACCGAATGCCCGAGCTCGGGGACGCGAGCTTCGACTTGGCGTTCGACGTCGAGGCGACCTGCTACTCCGACACCGCGGAGAAGCTCGACGACCTCTTCTCCGAACTGCATCGCGTGATTCGCCCCCGCGGGATCTTCACGTCGTTCAACTACGTGCTCTCCGACGAGGCGGATCGAGCGCCCGCCCACGCGCGACTCGCGGTGAAGCTCGTCGAGCGCGCGTGGGTCATCGACCATTTTCACCGCGAGGCGGACTGGAACGCCGCCGCGCGCCGGGCGGGTTTCCGCGTGCTCGAACGACGCGACATTCGGAACGCCGCGCTTCCGAGCATCACGCGCCTCTACCGGCAGGCGCGTCTGTTCTATCTGTCGATGGCGACCCCCCTTCGTCCGCTCCTGACGCCCTTGGTGCGGCGCTCGACGCACAACGCCGTATCCGCTTTGATGCTGCCGTATACTTTCGGTCTCGGTGCTCTCGAGTATCGGCAGGTGATTTTGCAGCGGGCCGAATGACGGCCGGACTGGCATTTTCGGCCTTTCGCTAGCCAAATCCGCCAATCGTCACCGGACGTGAAAGGCGACGGCCCCATCCGGTTACTCACCGACATGCGGCCGGCTGCCCGATTGTCGGGCGGACGCCGCTCGGAGCTGCCCTGGTGCCCGATTTGACGACGGACCGCCCCCGAACGCCGCAGGCGCTCTTCGATCGCGTCGCCCCCTACTACGACGCGATGAATTCCGTCCTGAGCCTCGGGATGGATCGGCGCTGGCGTCGCGAGGCGGCCGCCACGCTCGATCTCGCGCCGGGCTCGCGCGTCCTCGACGTCGCGACGGGAACCGGATCGCTCGCGACGGCAGTCGCCCGCGCTACCGCTGGAACGGTGGCGATCACCGGCTGTGACGTGAACGACCGGATGCTGTCGATCGCGCGCGAGCGCGTGAAGCGCTCGGGCCTTTCCGTCGAGCTCGTTCACGCCGACGCGATGAAGCTCCCGTTCGGCGATGCGAGCTTCGACGCGGTGACGATCGCGTTTGCCATCGACGACATGCCGGACCGCGACGCCTGCGCCCTCGAGATCAAGCGCGTGCTCCGCCCCGGGGGACGGCTCGTACTCCTCGAGCTCGGACAGCCCGATCGCGGAGCGCTCCGCGCCATGTACCGCGGGTACCTCCGCGTGTTCCGCCTGGCGAACGACGGTTACAAGCATCTCGAACGCGAGATCCGCGGGTATCGCGGTGCCGAGGCGATCGAAGCGCTGGTCACGCGGGCTGGGTTCGCGGGGTACGCGCGACGAAGCCTCACCGGCGGCATCGCGCGGCTCCACGTCGCCGAAAAGCCGGAGGTGCGGGCGTGAGCGCCCTGCGCCAGGCGGTCCTCTACGCGAAGGGGATCTTCCATCTCGTGGTTCATCCGACGTCTCGGGAGACGTTCATGGCGCTGTCCGAGGCGGTCGTCAGCTTTCGCTCGAACGCGGACGCCGTGCGGCACATGCTGTCCGATCCCGACGTTCGCGCGGCGTGCGCCGACCGTTACGTCGGTCGCTCCTACGATCCGCGGGAGCTGATCCACTATCCGCCGGGATCGCTCGGGCACGAGCTCGCCGCCGCGGTGATGAAGCACGACTACGATCCGGAGTTCTACAAAGACTTCTACGGCCCTTCGCCTCCGAAGTTCGCGACGGACGAGGAGTATCTCCGTTTCCGAGTCCGCCAGACTCACGACATCGTCCACGTCCTCACCGGGTTCGGCATGACGGAGTTCCCCGGCGAGCTCGGCATGCAAGCGTTCCACGCCGCTCAAACGCGGCGGCCTTTCAGCATTGCGCTCGTCGGCTTCGGACTGATTCGGATCGTGATGCAACCGAACGAGCTCTCGCGGACTCTTGAGCAAGTCGCGAAGGGCCTCGCGATGGGCTTTTCGTCCAAGTCGCTCGTCGGACAGCGATTCGAGGACGACTGGGAGAAGCCCGTCGAGGCGTGGCGACAGGAGCTCGGCATCGTCCCGGAAGAAGCCCTCACGCTCCGTCAAGCGCACACGGCGGCGGCGCCGAGATCGGAGTCGCCCCGTGCAAATCCATGAGCGCTCGATGACGACCGAGGGCCTCCACATCGCGTCTCGAGATCGATTCCTTTCCCTCGGCCCCAAAGCGATGGCGGACTTCGTGCGGCGGGACGGACGGGTCGCGGCGAGCCGCATCGAGCGACTCAAGATTTTCGTCATGCTCGGGCGCCCTCGAACCTGCGTGCTCGGCGTCCTCGCTTATGCGCTCGGCTACGGCTACACGGGCGCGCCCCTCTCGCCGAAGACACTCCTCGGCGCGTTCCTCTCTTTCGCGGTGAGCTTCGCGGCGAACCTCCACAACACGGCGACGGATCTCGAAGAGGACACCAAGAACCTGCCGGGTCGCGTGCTCTTGATCGCGAAGCTCGGCCACCGCCCGCTCCTCATTCTGTCGAGCTTCCTCAGCGCCTTCATGATGGCGTCCGGTATCGCTCTCGGCGTTCATTTCTCGATCTTCATGGCCCTCGCGCTGATCGGGCTCCATCAGTACTCGGCGCCTCCGGTGCGGAGCAAAGGGCGGCCGGTGCTCGGGCTCTGGGTATTCGCTCAAGCAGTGGTCTTTCCCTTCCTCTTCGGATGGTGCACGGAGCCCGGGCACATGCTCGGAACGCTCTTCGCCTCGATCCTCGCGCCGTTCACGGGTGCGGCTCCACCGCCCGAGGCCGATGCCACACGGAGCTTCCGCTATCTCGCGATGTGGGCGTTTCTGACGGTGTGGTTCATGGCAAAGGGGCTCGTGAAGAACGTGCCCGACTTCGCGGGCGATCGCGACGCCGGCGTGCGATCGTCGGCGACGGCGTTCCGAAGCCAGCGTTCGGCGGCGATCTTCGCGGTGTGGGCGACGATCGCCGCGTACCTCACCCTCGCGATCCCGGTCGCACTCGGGCTCGAGAGCCGGCGACTCCTGCTCGCGTTGGTCTGGCTCCTTCCCATCGGTTGGAACGGAATCCGGCTGGTGCGCGCCCGCGACGGCTTTGCGGCCAATGAGGTCCTTCGGACGGACATGCTCCTCTCGACGGGATTCGCGGCGACGCTGCTGCTCCTCCTCTCGCCCGGGCCGGAGTATCTCGCGTTCATCGTGTTCGGCGGCCTGGTGTTCCTGGTGAGCGACGTCTCGGGTATCGACTCTCGCCGTCCGGCGGACTCGAATCCGATGAACGAACGCCCCGTTTGATGCCGCTCCCCGAAGGACCTCAACGACTAGGACCGCTGGACTTCGCTCGATGGGCGAAGGACCCGTTTCGTCTCCTCGAGCAATACCAGCGCAAGTTCGGGGACGCGTTCACGGTCACGCTCCCCGGGATCCCCTACCCGCTCGTCGTCGTCTCGCACCCGGACGTCGTGAAGGAAGTCTTCTCGCTCGGCACCGACGAGGGGCACGCCGGAAAGACGAACGCGATGCTCGAGCCCTTGCTCGGCAAACACTCGCTTCTTCTTCTGGACGGACCCGAGCATCTCCGTCACCGAAAGATGCTTCAGCCCGCGTTTCACGGCGATCGCATCGAGGGCTACGGGCACGACATGCTCGAGATCGCGAACGACGCGATTGACGACTTTCCGCTCGAAAAATCCTTCGGCGTGCACCAGCCCATGCAGCGCATCACGCTCGACGTGGTGATCCGTACGGTGCTCGGAGTGGAAGCCGGCCTGCATACGCCGGAGCTCGCCAAGACTCTCTCCGATACGCTCGAGAGCGGCGCGTCCCCTGCCCTTCTCTTCCGCTTCGTGCAACGTGACTTGGGACCACTGAGCCCGTGGGGACGATTTCGACGGCGCTTTTTGCGCGCGAGCGCCCTCATCCACGCCGAGACGGCGCGGGCCCGCTCGCGAGGCGGCCGGGAGCGCACGGACGTCCTCGCGATGATGGTCGATGCGCGGGACGAATCCGGGGCCGTTTTCACGGACGCCGAGATCCACGACGAGCTCCTCACGCTGCTGGTCGCGGGGTACGAGACCACCGCGACGGCGCTCGCGTGGACGCTCCGTTGGATTCTGCCGAACCCGGAGCTGGTTCTGCGGCTCCGACAGGAAATCGGGGTCGCGGGCGGCGATCCAGTCTCCATCTCGAAGCTCGCACTGCTCGACTCCGTGGTGAGAGAAGCGCTCCGCGTGCAACCCGTCGTGGCTCTCGTGGGGCGATTGCTTCCGAAAGACACGCGACTCGGGGGGATGGATCTTCCGGCGGGCTCGGTCGTCGCGCCGGCGATTCACCTCGTCCATCGACGTCCGGAGCTGTATGCCGATCCGGATCGGTTCAATCCTGAGCGCTTTTTGTCGTTCAAACCGCGGCCGTGGGAGTGGATCCCATTTGGCGGCGGCCTCAGGAGATGTATCGGGGCGGCGTTTGCGCTCTATGAGATGAAGATGGTGCTCGCCGCGTTTCTCGACCGCGTCGACGCGCGTCTAGCTACGGATCGCATTCGAGTAGTGCGCCGCGGCGTCACGATTGCGCCGTCCGAAGGAATGCCGATCGTCGTTATGAGGCGGCGATGAGCCAGGAGGAAATGCCAGCGGCGGGCGCGCCTGGTAAAAAAACAGGGCAGATGTTTTACTACCAGGGATGCCTGGGTCACGATCCTTTACCAACCGCCCGAACCCTCGGCACGGGTCAACGCGGTCAGGAAGCTGGATTGCCCAAGGCTCGGGGCGCGCCGCGTTTCGCGCCTTCGTCCCGCGGCCGTTACCGCCGGCCCCCCCTCTCGTCATCGATGCACCGCTGCAACGCCGACTCGAGGTCGCCGGCCTCGCCCTAGGGCGGCTCGACGGCATCGGCCGCCTCCTGTCAGGACCAGACGAGCTCCTTTACAGCTACGTCCGGAAGGAGGCTGTCCTGTCGAGCCAGATCGAGGGCACGCAATCTTCGCTGGCCGACCTGCTGTTGCACGAGAACATGGCCGCTCCGGGCGTCCCGATCGAGGACGTTGAAGAAGTCTCGAACTACGTCGCGGCCATGAACCACGGCGTAAAGCTGCTGAACACGCTTCCGCTGAGTCTTCGTCTCCTTCGCGAGGTTCACGAGGTTCTCGTCTCCGGCGCGCGAGGCGACACCAAGCGCCCAGGAGAGTTTAGAAAGATTCAGAACTGGATTGGCGGAGAGGATCCGAGCGGAGCCGTCTTCGTCCCACCGCCACCCGCGGACGTGCTGCCTTCGCTCTCCTCGTTGGAGAAGTATCTGCACTCGGACGACATCCCGGCGCTGATCAAAGCCGGAATGGTTCACGCCCAGTTCGAAACGATCCATCCCTTCCTCGACGGCAATGGACGTGTCGGACGCATGCTGATCCCGCTGATGCTCGTCGCCGACGGCGTCCTCGAACGTCCCTGGCTATACATGAGCCTCCACCTGAAGCGTCACCGCTCGACCTACTACGAGCTGCTGCAGCGAGTCCGTACCCACGGCGCCTGGGAGGACTGGATGGAGTTCTTCCTCGATGGAGTAGCGAGCGTCGCACAGGCGGCCGTCGACAAGATCCGACAGCTCCTTGCCCTGTTCGAGGCAGACCGCAGAGCAGTAGCCGCTACGCGGGGCGGATCCGTCTTTGGTCGCGCCGCATTGCAGATGAATCTAGACGTCTACGATCATCTCCGACGGAGCATCGCCATTCGGATACCCGAAACAGCCGCAGCCTGCGGCACCACGAAACCCACTGTTGCTCGCGTGCTCCGCGACCTGGAAGAGCTCGGCATCGTCGAGGAAGTGACGCACAAGCCCAAGGGGCGTCTCTACGTCTACAAGCGGTACCTCGAGATATTGAATCGCGACGCTTAGAGTCGCGCCCCCCGGATGACCGCTCTACCTCCGCTTTACGCCTGTCTGCCCGAGCCCGGAGCAGATCCGGACGCCATCCTGGCCGGTTTTCTCCGCTATGCGGCCGATCTCGGGCTCTCGCTGTACGCGCACCAGGAAGAGGCGCTCCTCGCGCTCATGCAGGGGCACAACGTCATCGTCAACACACCGACGGGGTCCGGAAAATCCCTGATCGCGGCGGCGGCTCACTTCAAGGCGCTCGCGGAGGGGCGTCGCTCCTTCTATACGTGTCCGATCAAGGCGCTCGTGAGCGAGAAGTTCTTCTCGCTGTGCCGCGAGCTCGGCCCCGATCGAGTGGGCATGATGACCGGGGACGCGACGGTCAACCGCGACGCACCGATCATCTGCTGCACGGCCGAGGTGCTCGCCAACATCGCGCTCGCGGAGGGCAGCGGCGCGAGCATCGACAGCGTCGTGATGGACGAGTTCCACTACGTCTCCGACAAGGAGCGCGGCGTCGCCTGGCAGATCCCGCTCCTGACCCTGCCCCAGGCGCGCTTCGTGCTGATGAGCGCGACGCTCGGAGACGTCTCTCTGTTCGAGCGCACGCTCGAGGAGCACACGGGCGCGCCCGTGACCACGATCCGTACCGTCGAACGGCCCGTCCCGCTCGCGTTCTCCTACGAGGAGACTGCCGTGCAGGACGCCGTGCGGGACCTCGTCGAGAAAGAGCGCGCGCCAGTCTACGTCGTGAGCTTCACGCAGAGGAGCGCCGCAGAGACGGCGCAGGATCTCCTCAGCGTGGACTACTGCACCAAGGCGGAGAAGCAGCTCATCGCGAGCGCGCTCGTGGGGGAGAGCTTCCGGAGCCCGCTCGGCCGTGAGCTCTCGCGTCTCATCCGTCACGGCGTCGGGATCCACCACGCGGGGCTCTTACCGAGGTACCGGCTCCTGGTGGAGAAGCTCGCGCAGCGCGGGCTCCTGAAGATCATCTGCGGCACCGATACCCTCGGCGTCGGCGTCAACGTGCCCATTCGCACGGTCCTCTTCACCCGACTCTGCAAGTACGACGGGGAGAAGACACGCATCCTGAGCGCGCGGGATTTCCACCAGATCGCCGGCCGGGCGGGCCGCAAGGGCTTCGACGAGCACGGCTACGTCGTGGCGCTCGCGCCCGAGCACGTCGTCGAAAATCTGAGACTCGAAGCCAAGGCGCGCTCCGGCACGGGCAACAAGAAGAAGTTCGTGAAGAAGAAGCCGCCCGAGTGGGGCTACGTCCACTGGGATCGCGCCAAATTCGAGGAACTGTGCCGAGCCGAGCCGGAGCCGCTCGTGCCGCGGTTCCGCGTGACGGGCGGAATGCTTCTCTCGGTGCTCGGGCGTCCGAGCGGCGGCTGCTCGGCGCTGAAATCTCTCGTCAAGGACAGCCTCCAGAGCGACGTACAGAAGCGACGCCACAAAGAGCACGCGCTCGTGCTCCTCCGCTCGCTCTGGCAAGCCGGCGTCGTCGATCTGAAGGCGGGCGGCGCGCGCGTGAACGCGGAGCTCCAGGCAGATTTCTCGCTGTTTCACACCCTCGGCCTGTATCTAGTGGACGCCGTGGAGCGGCTTCCGCGAGAGAGCCCCACCTATGCGCTCGACGTCCTCACGCTCGTCGAAGCCATCGTCGAGGATCCGGACGTGATCTTGCGAGCGCAGGTGGACGAGCTCAAGGGCAAGAAGGTCGCCGAGCTGAAGGCCGCGGGCGTCGAGTACGACGAGCGCATGCTCGAGCTGGAGAAGGTGGAATACCCGAAGCCGAATTTGCCGTTTCTAGAGCAGAGCTTCGCGACCTTTGCCGCCGAGCACCCCTGGGTGAGTCGCGAGGACCTTCGCCCGAAGTCCATCGCGCGCGAGATGCGGGAAGGGTTCCTCGGCTTCAGCGGCTACGTGAAGGAGTACGGTCTCGCGCGCTCGGAAGGGCTGCTCCTGCGCTACCTCACGGAGGTCTACAAGACGCTCGTGCAGAGCGTGCCCGAGACGGCCAAGGACGAATCCGTCGAGGACGTGATCGAGTGGCTCGGCACCCTCGTTCGCGGCGTGGACTCGAGCCTCATCGACGAATGGATGCGCATGAAGAACCCGGCGTTCGTCCCGGCGGAAGCCGAGCCCGAGCCCGAGCTCGACTACGTGAAGAAGAACCCGCGCGCCTTCACCGCGCTCATCCGCAATCTGATGTTCTCGTTCCTCCGCGCGCTCGACCGGCGCGACTACGAGAGCGCGCTCCACCTCGTGGACCAGGCTCCTCCGGGCATGGGCCCCGCGGAGCTCGAGCGCGCCATTCGCCCGCTCTTCGAGGGCGGAGCGTCGATTCAGCTCGATCAGGCCGCGAGGAGCCCGACGAACACCGTCATCGAGCACCACGAGGGCTTCTGGTCCGTCACGCAGTCGATTCTCGTCGCGGGCGAGATCAGTGAGTATTTTGTGAAGGGACGGGTCGACCTTGGGCGGTCGGCGAGCGAGAAGCGCGTCGTGATTGAGATCGAGCACGTTGGGGTGTAAGTGCTCGCGCCCGATGCTATCTTTCCCGCCGTGACCACCCTCGAGACGCTCCGGGGCCGCGCCGCCGAGATCCGCGCGATCGCGGCGGCGCACGGCGCCCGGAACCTCCGAGTCGTTGGCTCCGTGGCCCGCGGTACGGATGGTGCCGACAGCGATGTCGATCTGCTCGTCGCATTCGATCCTGGCGTCGGTCTGCTGGAGCACGCGAGGCTCGTCCATGAGCTCGAAGCCCTACTCGGAAGGAAGGTCGATGTCGCGAGCGAGCGCGGACTTCGTCCCCGGGTGCGGGTGCGCCTGGAAGCGGATGCGCAGCCGCTGTGAGGACCGACCTAGACCGGCTGCAAGACGCGGTCGAGGCCATCGACCGTTGTCTGTTACGCGCGGAGGGCGGGCGCACTGCCTTCGATGCCGACCCGCTCGTTCAGGTCTGGATGGTCCATCATCTGGAGATCCTCGGCGAAGCGTGCCGCGGACTGACCGAACCGCTCCGTCGTGGGCACCCCGAGGTCCCCTGGGCGGCCATCGTCGGAATGCGTAACGTACTGGTGCACGACTACTTCGGGATCGACCTTGATGAGGTCTGGTCCACGGTCGAGACGGATCTGCCCCCTCTCCGCGCCCAGCTCCTGGCCGTGACCACGAGCCTCGGCGAGCCGCCGCCGGCATAGCCCTCACATCTCCGTCACCGCAGCAGTTTCACGAAGATCCTGGCCATCGGCGCGTCTTCGCTGGCCTGCAAGCCAGCCCGATCGTCACCCCGGAGGGCGGCGGCCGCTCTTCATTCGTTCGATGAAAGCAGGGTACTTCCGGTTAACCAGGACGGAACCGTAGAGCTGATCGTTTTTGGCGTACGCCTGCTCGATGCGGTCCAGGATGTCCGACGGAACACTCGGCCACGCATCGAACAGGTCCATAATGCGCTTCCCCTCCATGTAGCTGGGGACCTCTTCCCACAGGCGCACGAGGCCGGACAAGAGCGGCCTGGTCAGCGTGGGGAACGTGCCGAACGCGGCGATGATGTCTCGCGTGCACTCGGCGGTCGACCTACCGCCTGCCCTGATGGCCTGCACGTCGCCGATGAACCCTTGCGGAGCGACGGCTTCGCGGCGGACAGACCGCGGACATCCCTGCCCTCCTCGAAGATCTTGCCAACCCGCCCATCGAGCGCGTCGGTGCGCTCAGCGTGGACGCCTTTCTCCCGCGCACCGAGCGGCGCGCGCTCGCGGCCGCCCTGAACAGCCTGCTCGCGTCTCCCAGCTTCGAGAGCTGGCGCACGGGAGCGCCCGTCGACGTCGAGAGCTGGCTCACGCCATCTGGGCCCCAGACGCCCGCGGTCATCGTCAGCGTCGCGCACCTCGACGACGACGAGCGAGCGCTCGTGCTCGGCGTGCTGCTCGAAGAGCTCCTCGCCTGGACGCGCTCGCTCCCGGGAAGTCAGCGCCTCCGGGCGCTCTGCGTCTTCGACGAGGTCTACGGCTTTCTTCCGCCGCACCCTGCAAACCCACCGACGAAGCGCCCGCTCGTCGCGCTCATGAAGCAAGCGCGCGCCTTCGGCGTGGGCGTCGTCATCGCGACTCAGAATCCGATGGACCTCGACTACCGTGCCCTGGGGAACGCGGGCCTCTGGTGCCTCGGGCGCCTGCAGACCGACGGCGATCGCGCGCGCGTCGTCGAGGGACTCGCCGGAAGCGACGCCGCGCTCGCGCGCACGATCGCGAGCACCGTGCAGCGCCTCGCTCCCAGATGGTTCGTGCTCCGCGACGTGCACGCCGGAGGCGCTCCCGTACTCCTTCAACCGCGGTGGGCCATGTCGTGGCTCCGCGGACCGCTCACGCGGGTCGAATTGAGGAGAGCGCGGGGCGCAGGTGATCCCGGAGCGCACCCCGCGGGAGCCTCGCCGCGCGACGCAGCGCCTTCGCGGGGTGCGTGCTTCCGACCTGCAATCAGCGCCCCCGAGTAGCGACGCGGGAAACACGGGGCGAGCCAGTGCGCTGATCGCAGTTCGGAAGCCGTTTTCGGACGAACGGCGCGAAGCAACTCGAGACGCACCATCACATCGTCGATGTGGTCCCCCGGTCTGGTGCCGCACGCGCGTCCCCCAGTCTCGATTCGCGGTGTAGACTGGGCTCATGGTGGCACACGGCGCAGTATGGGAGCGCAGCCTGTGCGGACTGGTCGCAATGGCAGGTTTCGCAATTGTGCCGGTGGGTTGTTCTGGGAACGGGAGAAGCCATCCTGGCCCTCGCATCGCTCTAGACGGCGGCGGGCCGGAGGCGGGAAGGGACGCCACGGCGCCGC
>JADMIO011124229.1_pt1 | contig 12954 bp, 13 predicted proteins | sample 8958161 | NCBI WGS metagenome assembly JADMIO01 (sample SAMN16585339, study PRJNA669376) | soil metagenome | isolation source: Crop rotation soil | place: USA: Cullars Rotation, Alabama | collected 2011 | reverse complement strand
CGCGACAACTTGTCCACGTGGAATTCTAAGCTTAGGATCCCAATGTGCTGGAAAGTGAGAATGCATCCCTGATCTTGGGGAAATCTATGTCACCATTCTGTGAAGTAGACGCGTCATATATAACTACAGTAGAAATGACTTGCGGGGTACGCGGGCTGTCCATGTCCAGCATCGCGTTGTCCATCTCGGTCAGTTGCACCATAGCCTGACGCGCTCCCTCCCCGCTCCGTCGTCGCATGCCCGGCACGTTTTCCGCGCTCATTGCGATGCGACAACGCTATCTATCCACGCGATTCGCCTTGAATGCGAGTCATTTTTGCGGCAAAGTCGATCTCTTCGGCTGGCCGATTATGTCAGCTTAGTCATGAGGTTGGGGTCTACGATGACGCTCAAGTTCAATTTCGACAACAGTGTCGACGAAGTGGTCACCTTGTTGACCGATCCCGATTTTCTTGTGGAACGCAATACTGCGCTGGGCGACCTGGAATGTCATTGCGAAGTCGATGAATATGACGATGAATATGTGGTCAACATATCACGAAAGATGCCGGTCGAGCTTAGCCCCTTCCTCGCCAAGATTTTCGATCCGGTTCAGTCGATGACGATGGAAGAGGTGTGGTCCCGGGCTGGCGATGGTTGGTCCGGTAAATACATACTCCACATCACCGGGCAGCCGATTACGGTCACTGCGGATTTCAGCGTGACTCCGGATGGGAAGGGCGCCCAATACAAAATTGCCCACGGATGCAAGGCGCGCATTCCTCTGGTCGGGAGCAAGATCGAGAAAACGGTGCTTTCACAGACCACCGACGGGGCGCGCAAGGAACTGGAATATGCCAAGGAGCGATTAGGGTAGCTTGATCGCGGCCAGTAGGACGACGGGCATTTCGGGGCGCTCGGTCTGCCCCAAACGATTGAAAATCGGTGGGAAATCGATTTGATCGATCCAAATAGCGGACCGGCGCAACAACGATTGCTATGCTTACGGTCGCCCTGCCCGGGCATTTGGAAGACCATTCTAAATTTGATCCCTATTTGCGTTCTGGCAATTCAGAAGGCGTTCTGCTTGCGGGCAAGGGGTCCGTAGCGGTGCGCTGTGCACACGGGAGTATGACGATGACCGACACCACCGCTGACACCACGACCGAGCAGAGCTTCAATTCGCGCGAAGCGCTGCGCAAGGGCTTCCTTGCCTATATCGGCCTCTATGGTACCGCCTATGACAGCGCCCGCAAATTCGTGAACGGCAAGGGCAAGGTTCTTTTCAACGACTTCATCAAGAAGGGTGAAGAGGTCGAGAGCCGTGTTCAGGAAAGCTATGCCGATTTCCGTCAACGCGCCGAGCAGAAATATGCCGAGCAAGTCGAGAATATCGAGAATTTCTTCTCGCGCGTTTCGAACGATGACAGCGTTGAGGTCGAAGTCGAGGACCAGGACGATGCGACCGAGCCGAAGGCACCCGCACGCAAGCGCGTCGCTTCGAAGGTTGCGTCTGACGAAGTCGTCAAGGCCGCATAATTCCCCCCGCTTTTGATAGCGGAAATTCCGACCGGGTGCCGTTTCAACGGCACCCGGTATTTTTTTGCTTTAGACTTCGATGGTTGCGCGGCGGCCTTTCCGATTTGCGACCTGCTGGTTTTGCGCTCGGTGGATTGTGTATCTCTTCAGAGAGCGCCATAACGGAGCACCATTTTGACCTGTCGGGGCAGCCATGGCCAAAAAGACCGTAACGGAACGGACACGATCGAGCGCATCGCAGGTTCAGGAAGACGGCGAAACCGCGCGCAAGGTCTGGCTAGCCGGCATCGGCGCCTATGGCCGCGCAATATCCGAAGCGCAGGAATCGCTTTCCCGCTTCGGCGCAGGAACCAGCAAGCTGTTTGAGGAACTCGTCCGCCATGGCGAGGAGATCGAGGAGCGCTTCGAATCCCGGAAAAGGGATTTATCCCAGAAAGTCGGCAATGTTGGTGCGCTGTCGTTCCAGGAACGCGTCAACGACATGCGCGAGAAACTGAAGCGTCGGGTGTCAGGGGCCGATGACGAAAGGCTGACCGAAATCGAGGCGCGACTGGACAGGATAGAGCGGCTCCTAATCGCGGGGTCGGCCTCGCCGGCACCTGTGAAGCGAAAAGCCGTGCGGCGCAGCGCGAGCCGAGCCACGGGGTCGGATGAATAGGCGTATCGGGTGGCGAGCTCAAAGCTGAAAACCCGCGATCGCATTCTCCACACGGCATTGGCCCTGTTCAATGAGGAGGGCGAGGCGCAGGTATCTTGCATCCATGTCGCCGCCGTCCTCGATATCAGTCCCGGCAATCTCTACTATCATTTCAAGGGCAAGGAGCCGCTGATCGAGGCCCTGTTCGAGGAGTTCGAGGTTGAAATCCGCCAGGTTCTGTCAGCCCCGATCAGGCGACCGTTGTCGATTGAGGACAATTGGATCTTCACCTATATCATTTTTGAGGAAATCAACGATTTCCGGTTTTTCTACAGTAACATAAGCGGCATATTGGAGCGTTGCCCCAGCCTGCGGCCGCGTGTGATGCGACTGATGCGGCTGAAGGAGGAGACGGCCGCAGCGATCCTGAATTCGCTTCGCAAACACAGGGTCATCGAATGCACCGACGTCGAACGCAACGCGCTTGCCGTCCGGCTTGCGGCGCATCTTACCTTCTGGCTTCAATATGTCGTTCTGTCTACGGTGCGGACTGACGACCGAATGATGATCCAGACCGGTGTCTATTCGGCAATCATGATGCTGGCCCCCTATGCAATAGGGGGGCGGGCGCTGTTCATGGAACGGCTCGATGCCCATCTTTCCGACCAGCGTTGAGAGTGCCACATATTTCGGGAGAGGCCCAGCAATGAACCGTCCAGAGTGCCCGACCAACCCCCTTTCAGTAGAGACGGTGACCACGAGCCGGTTCCGTCAGCAATCGATGGGGACAATGTTGCGACGTTCCGCTGCCAGGCATCGTGACAAGCCGGCGATTATTTGCGGAGAAACCATCTGGAGCTACGCTGCGCTCGATAGGATCGCCGACCGTCTATGCAATGGCCTGCGCGCCGCCGGCGTCCTCGAGGGGGACCGCGTCGCCGTAATGGCACGCAACAGCCATGGTTTCGTTGCTCTGCGGTTTGCCGTCGCGCGCGCGGGCGCTGTGCTCGTGCCGATCAATTTCATGCTCAATATCGATGACACGCGCTATATTCTGGAACATGCCGGGCCAAGCATGTTGTTCGTCGATGCGTCGACGGAAGTGGTCGCCCGCGCCGCGGCGGAGGGCAGCGACATTGATATCGTCACCCTGACCGGCGAAGACGGAAATTCCGCGCCCGGCTTGCCGCATTGGGAGGCGATGCTGGTCGGCGAGGGGCAGGCCGAAGACGCGGCGGACGCAGAAGACCTGCTCCAGATCATCTACACCAGCGGGACCGAATCGCGCCCGAAGGGCGCAATGCTAACCCACTCCGCCGTGCTATGGCAGGTGCAAAGCTGCATCCACGATCTGGAATGGACGGCCGATACTGTCGCGCTCCATTCCCTGCCACTTTATCACTGCGCCCAGTTGGACGCGATGTTGATGCCCGCCCTTCAGGTTGGCGCGACCAATGTCATCACGGCAGTTCCGACACCGGACAATCTTATTCCGTTGATCGCCCGCTATCGCGTGACGTCCTTTTTCTCACCGCCGACGATCTGGGTCTCGCTCCTGCGCTCGCCCCTGCTCGACATGCATGACGTCAGCTGCCTCGCGAAAGCCTATTATGGCGCTGCCATCATGCCAGGTGAAGTACTGCGCGAGATCAGACAGCGGCTGCCTGCGCTCCGTCTGTGGAACTGTTACGGGCAGACCGAGATCGCGCCCGTCGCAACCATCCTGTTTCCGCACGAACATGAGGATCGCCCCTCATCCTGTGGTCGTGCCACACTCCACGTCACGACACGCGTGGTGGATGACGCGTTGAATGACGTCGCGCCGGGTGAAATTGGGGAAGTCGTCCATCGATCGCCGCATCTCATGATCGGCTATTGGGATGATTCGGAGCGCTCGGCAGCCGCGTTCGAGGGCGGCTGGTTTCATAGCGGCGACCTCGCCACCATCGACGACGAGGGCTATATAACGATCGTAGATCGCAAGAAGGACATGATCAAGTCCGGGGGTGAGAATGTCTCTTCGCGCGAAGTGGAGGAAGTGCTCTACGGTCACCCCGCCGTCGCGGAAGCGGCGGTCATCAGCACCCCACACCCCCTCTGGATCGAGGCAGTGACCGCAGTGATCGTCACAAGGCCGGGTCAGACCGTGTCGGAGGACGACATCATCGCCCATTGTCGCGCGCGCCTGTCCGCCTTCAAGGCGCCGAAGAAGGTCATTCAGGTAGAGTCGATGCCCCGGAACGCAAGCGGCAAGATCTTGAAGCGGGAATTACGCGAGATGGCCTGAAAGCCGCGTTCCGAGGGTCTGCGACGATCGCGACAAGTCGAAGTCCAGTTCCCGCATGGCGGGGAGCACGGCTCGGCCCTTTATGAAAGGTCTCAACCCAACGCCGATTTCTTCCTCAGATCCGGCGGCAGGCGATGGTACCGACTGCCCTCGATCCTGCGCCTGAATGTGTCCGGCGCTTCCGCATCGGCTGAAGGGCCTAGCGAGGCCGCATCGGCCGAGCCGCCGGACCGCTGTTTCACCGCGATCGCCTCGATCTCGATCAGATAATAAGGCCCAACCAGCGCGGCCACTTGAAAGGTCGATCGCGCGACGGTGCCTGGGTTCTCGGCCGTGCCGAAAAACTGGCGGAAACCCTCATTGACTCCAGCGAAATCCATCTTGCCGGTCCGCGGGTCGGCGGCAACGAACAAGGTGAGTTTAATGAGATCCGACATCTGATAGCCCTGGGCAGCGAGCAGCGTCTTGATCTTGCCGAGGACGCTGATCGTCTGAACCTTGCTGTCGCCCATCTCGTCGATGCCCTTGACGTCGGCCATCGCCTTTTTGGCGTCGACCGGGGAGGCGAGCTGCCCCGAGAGATAGAAGGTCTCCATGTCGTCGGTCACCCGGACCCCGTCAAGGATCAGTGCGTTTGGATTGCCCTTGATCCGGTTGACCGCCGCGTGTGCGGGAACGGCGGAAAGGGCGAGGGTGATGCCGGCAATGGCGGCCTGAGTATAGCTGTTCATGCCCTTCGCTGGCTAAGTTCCGCCAGTCCCGCTCGCCATACGACAAAATGCGTATGTCAAGAATCGTCCGTGGCCTGTGTTCTGATTGGGCTGCGGCGGAGTCACCGGGGACAACTGCAAGAACAGCGAACATCCGAGAGTGCCTGAAGAAAACAATATATGGGGGACTTTCAGATCATGACTTTGTGCCGGACGATCACCGCCACCCTGCTGCTTGCCGGCAGCGCGACCTCAACCATCGCCATTGCCCAGACAAGCCCGGGGACACCGGCCGTTTCGGCATCTCCAGAACCGGAGGCGCCGGTCGCCGATGGCGGTGAGATAATCGTCACCGGAACGCGCTCGGTCGGCACACAGGCGGCCGAAAGCGCCGCACCGATCCAGCTATTGACCTCCGATGCCCTGTCCAGGGTCGGTCAGCCCAATCTCAACCAGGCCCTGACCCAGCTTGTGCCATCCTTTCAGGCGCAGAGCCAGGGCACCGACATGGCGAGCTTTTCGCTGTCGGCGCGGTTGCGGGGCATCAGCCCCAACCACACCCTGGTGATGGTCAATGGGAAGCGCCGCCATGGCAATGCGATCCTTCAGGTGATCAATGGTGCCTTCGGTGGCTCGGCGGCGCCGAGTATCGATCTCATTCCGCCAGACATCGTCCAGCGCATCGAGGTGCTGCAGGACGGCGCAGCCGCGCAATATGGCTCGGACGCGATCGCCGGCGTCATCAACATCATCCTCAAGTCCGACACTGAAGGCGGCACGCTGAAGCTCAACGCCGGCGAATATCATGACGGGGAGGGGACTACCTATAGCGCAAGCGGCAATTTCGGCCTGTCGATAGGCGATAGCGGATTTCTGGACCTCGCGCTTTTCCATCGCCGAAACACGTACACCATGGTCGGCGATGGTCAGATTTCCGTCAAAAACCTCAACGGCACCACGGTGACAAACGTGTCGGCGGCCTTCAAACCGCTGTTGGATGCCTGTAATGCGGTCAATTGTTCGGCCAATATCAACGGCGGCCAGCCGGCCTCGAAGCTGACCGTAGGCTTCTACAACTTCGGCTATGATTTCGGGGGCGTCGAACTCTATTCATTCGGTGACGTGTCCTATCGGCATGGCGATGCGCTTCAGGGATATCGCCATCCGACGCGCCTGTGTCGGACGGCCAGCGCGACCGCTACGACGACCGATCCAACCCTGTGCTTCGCCAACACCGCGCGAACCGGCCTGGTGCCGCATATCGAGGTGAAGCAGGACGAATTTTCGATCACCACTGGCCTGCGCGGTGAGATCGGAAGCGGCTGGCACTGGGACCTTGCCGGCAGCTATGCCGAAGACTCCGCGAAAATCTATACGACCCATTCAGTCAACGCGACTCTGTTCGTGAACACGGGCCAATCACCGACCGATTTCTACGACGGACGGTTCGATTTCACGCAGTTCGTCGGCACAGTCGATCTGCGCAAGGAATTTGAGGTTGGTTTTGCCGATCCTCTGACGGTTGCTCTCGGTGGGGAGGTTCGCAAAGAAACCTACGAGATCGGCGCCGGCGATGCGTTGTCACGTTATGTCGAGGGCGGCCAGGCTTTCCCAGGCTACGCGCTGAGCGATGCCGGCTCGACCAAGCGCAATGCCCAAGCCGTCTACATCGACCTCGCCTCGAAGCCGGTCCCCGAATGGACGGTCGACCTGGCCGGACGCTACGAACATTATAGCGACTTCGGCGATACCCAGATCGGCAAGATCACGACGCGCTACGATTTCTCCAAGGCCTTCGCATTGCGTGCCACTGCCAGCACCGGCTTCCGCGCGCCGTCGCTTCCGGAGTCGGGCTATTCGGCCACCAACGTCGCGCCTACATCGGCGACCCTGCAACTGGCGCCGAGTTCGCCAGGCTCCGCAAGTGCCGGTTTCGGCGCACTGGGCCCCGAGAAGTCCGTCAACCTGTCGGCAGGCATTGTGCTGCGTCCCGCTCCGCGCCTCGCCATCACGCTCGACGGCTATTATATCAAGATCAAGGACCGCATCGTTTCGTCGGGCAGCATCACCGGGCAACAGTTCGTCAACCTGACATCCAACCCGACGCAGGTCCTAACGCCCCTGATCAATGGCCTCACGCCCTATCAACTTGTGCTCAACGCCATCGCCGCCAGCGGCAAACAGCTGGATCCGACGGTGCTACAACGTGGGACGCTCGCGATCCAGACCTTCACCAATGGCATCGACACGCGAACGATGGGCCTTGAATTCTCAGCGCGCTACCCGGTGAGAACAAGCTTCGGCAGGTTCGATTTCTCGCTCGGGGCCAACTATAACGTGACGAAGGTCACAAAAAATCGGCTTGGAACGCTCTTCAGCCCAACCGCCGAACAGATCATCGAGTCCGCAAGCCCGAAACTGAAGGCGAATTTCGGCGCGCTCTTCACCACCGGGCGATTTAGCGCCAACGCGCGGGTCAACTATTACAGCAAGACCAATCAATATGTTCAGCCGAACGCCACGTCGGTGAACGGCAATGCGGCACTGGGCATTGCAGCACTTCCCGCCCCGATACTGCTCGCAAACGGACAGCGCTATTATAATGCGGAAGTGAAGGCGGCGGCCATTTTCGACCTCGAATTCGATTACGACATCACCGATTTCGCCACGATCGCCATCGGTGCAAATAATCTCTTCAATAAAAAACCTGAAATCCCACCGGTTGTCGCCAACTATGATGCTGCCAAGTGGCCGACGACAGGAAGCTCGCCTTACATCAATAATGGCGGGACAATAAATGGTCCCTATACCTTCGGGCCTTACGGTTCGAACGGCGGATATTACTACGCTCGGCTCAGCTTCAAATTCTGAACCAATCCATTCGTACTGGAGACGGATCAATGCATATCCGCGGAATATATACCGGACTCATCATGACCGCCGCATCCCTGCTGTCGGGTGCCGTTGCCGCCCAGAAGCCGGGCGCGAAGCCCGTGCCCAAGATCGAACATGTCATGGGCAGCAATCCCGCCGCCGTGATCGCCTCCTATGTCTCGATCCCGGCGGACGCGAAGCTGATCTATCTTTCCGGATCAACCGCTTCGCCGCCAGATCCGGCAAAGCCCGACGAACTCGGTGATACCAAGGCACAGACGCTGAGCATCCTCACCAAGATGAAGGCCCAACTGGAGGGCATCGGCATGAGCATGGGCGACATCGTGAAGGTCAACGTCTTCCTCGTCGGTGTGGCCTCCAATGGCGGACGCATGGATTCGGCCGCGATGAACGATGTGTTCAAGACCTTCTTCGGCACGCCCGAACAACCGTTGAAGCCGGCTCGATCGACAGTCCAGGTCGCGGCTCTCGGCCGTCCCACGACTTTGGTCGAGATCGAGGCCGTCGTCGCCAAAATGCCTTGAGGAAATGAATGTGCGTAAGATCGTCCTCGCCACCAGTGCAGCCACGCTGCTCTTCGTGTCCGTCGAAACCCCGGCCCAGAATACCCCAGGCGGCATTACCAACGGCGCCATCACCGCAGAAGGCAAGAAGGTCTACGCCCAGATCTGCCAGGCCTGCCACATGGCCGACGCCAAGGGCGGCAGGGGAGCGGGCGCAAAGATCCCGGCGCTTGCAGGCAATCCAAAGCTTGCCAACAAGGATTTCGTCATCCTCCAGATGATCAAGGGCAAGGGTGCGATGCCCCCTCTGGCAGAGGTATTGACGCCGAAACAGATGGCGGCGGTCGCTACCTATGTGCGCTCCGGATTCAATAAATACCCCGGCACAGTGACCGAGCCCGACGTGAAGCGCGTCGCATCCACCCTCCGGTAACGGTCCGACGACGGTGGCGGTCGCTGATCATCGACAGCATCCATCCTAAGGGGGGAGGCAGGTGGCCCCCTGTAACATTATGCTTACGACCCGATAGCAGTTGCCGAGATGGCTGGCCCTTCGCGCCATGGACAACTGAGTCTCAACGAAAAATTCGCATCACCCTCGCTTATTCCGCTCGCAAGCGCATCATGGCAAATCGCCTGTAATCGTAGCTAAGTTGATAGGGCGTTGCCGCCTTGCAGCATGAAAACTGCTGGATTTCCGCGCTGCAGCACCGAATTACGTCTTGCGAATGTCATGGTCCACTCCTATCTGGACGGCTTAGAGCCAGACTGCTCACCTTGCGCAAATCGGGCGATCGGGAAAACCGGCGTTCCAACAACATAATATCGACCTATTTGCAGGAGCAGTTTCCATGAAGATCATTGCTGCCGCGCTTGCCGCGGCTATCCTCGTAACCGGTACCGGCGTGACCGCAAAGCCGGTCGAGAAAGTCCAGGTTCGCGTATCGACCGCGGGCATCAATTTCAACGACCCAGACAGCGTCGCCCAATTCCGTCAGCGCGTGGAGCGTCAGATCGCGGCCGCGTGCAACCCCGGCGACCGGTTGAATGCGGACATGTCTCCAGATTTCGCCTGTCGCAAGTCGATGACCGGCAACGCTGAAGTCCGGATCGCCGCGCTGCAGACGACGAGCAACAGCCGTATGGCGACGCTCGGGGAATAACCATTCCGTCGCGATTGAAGGGCGTGGCCACGCGGCCGCGCCCTTTTTCGTTCGCACGGATGCGGAAAGCACAATCCATTCCATTACTGCCCCATGACCCGGATCGCTACCGCCGCTGCCGCCGATCTCGTCTCGATACCGAGCTTGTCGAAGATCCGTTCCAGATGCTTGGTTACAGTCCGGGGGCTGATCTGCAACACGTCGCTGATGACGCGGTTGGGTTTGCCGTAACTCACCCATAGCAGCACCTCGGCCTCGCGGTTTGTCAGCGGCAGTCGATCCTGGAGCTTGACCAGGTCTTGCTCGGCGTTGATCTCATTCAGGCGGAGGAGAATCTCGTTCTCCCGATAATGGGCGACGACGACCAACTCCAGTTCGCCCTTGCCCGCCGCCAGCCGCACCCGCGTGACCGCGCCCGCCCGGTCCTCGCGCGCCAGCAGTTTCTCGACCGCGCCCCGGAAAGTTTCGGGCAATTCGCCCGATATGCGTTTCCAGCCCGGCGCCACTGTTCCGATCGCCACTTCCGCGCGTGGCGTGCACCAGAGGAAACTCCCGCGACCATCGGTCGCCAGCATCAGCCGGTCGGTGGCATCCAGGCTGGCGGTAGACGCGTGGACCGCACGACCCTGTGCCATATGGACTTGTACCCGTGCGAGCAATTCCTGCAGATTCACCGGTTTGCGAACATAATCGACGCCGCCGACCTCGAATGCCTCAAGAACATGTTCGCTCTCGGTCAGGCCCGTCATGAAGATGACCGGAATGGTCGAGAAGGCGGGCTGTGCCTTGATCCTCTGGGTGGTCTCGAAGCCGTCCATCCCCGGCATGACGCCGTCCATGATGATCAGGTCGGGCAGGATGTTGTTCAAAAGGTCCAGCGCGGCCTCACCCGACGTCGCCACGAGAACATTTATACCGGCAGCCTCTAGCGCCGTTGTCAGCATTCTCAGCGAATCCGGCTCGTCGTCGATGACCAGCACCGTGTTGCCATGGCCGGGAACCCGCATCACTTCAGCTCTCCTTTATAAGTCGCGCCATGCCTGCGAGGTCATAGCGATCAAGATGGTCATACAGCCGCTCCACCAGGGCGCTTGCCTCGGGCGCGGCTTCCGCGAGCTTTCCGATCTCGGCTTCGATGCCGCGAACATGGCCGATGCTGAGGAGGCTCTGCAGCTTCCTGAGCTGCTCCTGCACCGCGTTTGTCGCCGGCGATGGCGCCGGGGTGCTTGGCTCCGCCAACGCCCATCGCCAATTCAGCCCAAGCAACCGCCCCACCGCGTCGACCAGACGGTCCAGCTCGATCGGCTTGACCAGGAAAAGGTCATGGGCCGGCACGGCGCAATCGGGGCGGTGCAGTTCCTCGCTGTTCGCCGACAGCATCAGCACCCGCACATCCTCGCCGAGCTGCGACTTGAGCGCCAGAGCCACCTCCCATCCCGACATGCCAGGCAGGCTGATGTCGAGGATCGCCAAGTCCAGGGCGGGGAGGGGGTCAGGGGCCAGCGCGGCTTCCCCACTCGCCTTCGCGCTCACCTCGAAACCCAGTTCATCGAGAAGCCGCTGCAGAAAGGCGCGCTGGTCGTCATTGTCCTCGACCAGCAAAATGTGCCGGCGACGTCCTTCATAGCCGGAGGGGATTTGTAGCGCTGTTTCGACCGGAAGCATGCCGGCAACCTCGTTCAGCATCATGGTGATGCGAAAGCATGCGCCCTGGCCAAGCTCGCTCTCCAGCTCCAGCTTGCCACCCAATATCGGTACCAGCGCTCGCGTGATCGCCAGGCCCAGGCCAGTGCCCGGCCGGCGGTGGATGCCGTCGCCGCCGGTCGGGGCGCCGCCGTCGCTTCCCACCGTCCCGGTTCCGCGGGCGAACGGTTCGAAAATCCGCTCATGGTCACGCGGGGCAATGCCGGGGCCGCTGTCCCGGACTTCGAATGTCGCAATCTGACCAGAATAGCCGATATGGAGGCTGACGGAGCCCTTGTCGGTAAACTTGATCGCATTGCTCAACAGGTTGATGAGCACCTGACGGAAGCGGCTCGGGTCCAGCCGCACGTAATCGGGCATGCGCGCCGGCGCGACGAATTCGAACTTCAGCCCCTTGGCCGCGGCCGCCGGCCGCATCATCCACACGATCTGCTCGATGAACGGGCCAAAGCGTACTACCTCGCTGCGGGTTCGCAACATGCCGAACTCCAGCTGGGAGATATCCAGCAGGCCTTCGACCAGCCCGGTCAGATGCTCGGCGCTACGGCGGATCACCCGCGCTGCCTCTTGCGCACTGATGCCGTCATCACGCTCAGCAAGCTGGGCGTAGCCATAGATCGCGTTCAACGGCGATCGGATCTCATGGCTGACCGTGGCGAGATAGCGGCTCTTGGCAAGGCTGGCATTTTCCGCGGCCTGTTTCGCCAGGTTCAGGGCGGCCAACGCGCCGGCCGTCCGATGTTCCCGCGCCACTTCGGCCCGGAGCAAGCCCAGCACCACCAGAGCGGCCACGGTCATCCCGACAATATCGGCGGCGGTCAGGAAATCCACCCACTCCGCGTCGTCGTCGCCGGCAATATCGAGGACCAGCAGGATCAATCCCATGGCCCCAAGAACCAGCGCGCCGAAGGCCGCCCGTCTCAGCGCGGGAAGCTGGCTCCCGCCGCCTTCGACCGCGTGACCGGCTTGTGCTTTGGGATCACGCGGCGATGCCGCCTCGTTTATCAAGACCTCAGCTGTAAAAGCTCCTCTGGTCACCGTCGCGCCACACTCCATGGAGTTGGCAGGCATACTGCATTGCAGCATGGTTTGGTGCAAGGACCTATGTGATATGAATTGGCTTTCGTGCCAATTTCAACCAACTGTCACGATAATATCGCAAATTTTCGGTGATTTTGATAATGGGCTTCACGCTATTCTCTCTGTGGAGATAGCTTGAGGCTCCTCGGTGCGTGGATGCTGTGATGCAATATACCTCCATCGACCGCGGACAGGTTGGAGACTCGAAGCCAGATGTTCATCGAGGCCTTGAGCGCAATCCGTCTGCGCTAAAGGCCGGGCTGCCGGGGACTATGGATACAGGCCGCCCCGGCTCAAATACGCAAAAGTGCGTATCCCAAGACTCGGGTCGAAGCCCTCTACTCCCTCTAGGCGATGCCGATGCGGCATCGCGGGGGGTGAGAAATGACCGAGCATAGCGGCTTGCCGATGAGCAAGCGCGATCTGCTGACGTTGATCGGCAGGACGGCGGGAGCAA
>JADMIO012771168.1_pt1 | contig 12956 bp, 22 predicted proteins | sample 8958161 | NCBI WGS metagenome assembly JADMIO01 (sample SAMN16585339, study PRJNA669376) | soil metagenome | isolation source: Crop rotation soil | place: USA: Cullars Rotation, Alabama | collected 2011 | reverse complement strand
CTTTCCCCAGCAGAGCGAACCGCGTCCGCCGCACGCGTTTCGGCATACCAGCGCGCGGTAGCCAAGCAATTGTCACGTCCCCCAACATCATCGCCCCGTCCCACATCACCGTCCTCAAGCGGCCGGTTTTATCCTTAATGATACGTGAGGGGAAGGATTGTGGCGAGAGACAGCAACCAATACCTGGATGGGATTGGTCGCGTCGTGCGATGTCACTTATTCTGGAAACGCCTAGCAACCCAGTAGATGGAAAAGGTTATCGTAACCGCCAAAAGCGGAAAATCGGGACGATCGGCCAGAACTGATCTGACAAATAAAACAAGTAGAACGAGGATAATCAACCCGTTGAAAGAGTCCAATAGTCCTACAGGCTTCATCTTCATGAACACAGCTCTCTCAGCGTCTGCCCTCCACCGCCAATCACCGTGCCAGCTGCAGCACCGGCCCCGCCAAGTCCCGCAACACCGCCGCCGACGACGATGCCTAGATCGCCTGCGATGCCGCACTTGTTGAACCGAAACTCGTCGATTCTCTTTTGCAATAGTGGATTTATCACCAGTTTACCGTTTCGATCTCGAAGGTGCATGTTCGTTCCATCTCCGCTCGGCTGATAGCCTGGTGGCACTGCATAGATCGGTATCGGTACCGTAACAGAGTTTGCAGCCATTTGCGTGGAATTTGATTGCCTGCCACTCGCAGGCCAGTCGGCAGTTCCAGCCCTCTCAACGGCAACTGCGCGGCCATTCTCCGCTGATCCATCACCCAATATCTCGTCAAGAGACGGTGAGCGGTATGTTTGTGGCGACGGACGCTCGGCGATGCCAAACCCGCTTGACGCAAACTGGGGCGCGACGGCGGAGTGCACCGAAGCGGGTTTCGACTAGCCTTGAAGTTGTGGGTCCTTGGCGACCAAAATTGTCAGACATGGCCCGCGGCGGTTTCTGGGCTGGCGCCGAGCCAAGTATCTCTTCGAGCGGCGTGAAGTCGCGGTCCGGCACACCAGAAAGCGCCGGAACGAAATCCGTCTGCGGCGCCTGCTTATCTTTGCGCATCATCAGTGCGACAAGCGCGGGACTCAGCTTTCCCATGGAAAGTCTCCGTGATGAATTGTGATGAAACGAATTGCCCGAACCCGCTCACTCGCCCACGCCGGACACCGCGCGCCACCAGTCCTGCCAACCCTGCGCCTTCACGGTGTTCTCTGCGCAGGCGGCGTCATCGACGATGGCCTGTTGGCCGGAGCTGTCCCGTCGCTCAGCCAGGACGGCCGCCTCACCGGCTCCATCAGCTTTGACGGCGGTGTCGGCGGGCTGGGACATTGTCGCGTAGTCGCGATCGCCAGGCGCGGCGTCGCGCAGCCGGGCAGAATGAGCAGCGGCGCGAGCAAAAGCATCCGCCAGCTTCGTGTGCAGGTCATCGGCGCTGTCCTGAGTTGCAACCGCATGGGCCGTTTCGACGCGGCGTATGTGCTGCTCGTCGGCGCGTTCGGCGGCCGCAGTCTTCGCCTGCCATGCGAGCCGCTCGGCGAGCTCGCCGGCATTATAGCGCTCGCCGCCATAGAGCCAGATCAGCAAGCCGACGAGGGCGAGGACCCCCGCCCCCGTCAGCAACCGGGTCACGCCGCCGGCTTCTTTTCGTGAAGTATGACGGCGACCAGTCCGGCCGCCGCCACGGCCACCGCCGATATCGCCGAATAGAGTGGCGCCGACAGCCCGATCGAGCCGGCGATCGCGGCAAAGCCGGCATAGGTCGACGGCTCCGAAAGCCGCGCGAGCAACCAATCGATCATGTTCTTCTCCTCATGCCTGTGGATGGGGCGCGCACCGCGAACGCGGCCGCGCATCGCGATGACGCGCGATTACGGGATGACGGAGGTCGAATGGGGGCGGCTACTCGAGATTGTCGCTGGACAGGCGATGGACGAGCATCGCCGCCGATCCGATCTGCGCGGCCCCGCTCGGCGCGAAGCTCCATCTTTGGTCGGCGCTGCCATCGCGGAAGACGATCGCGACGGCGATTGAAGAGAGCTCGCCGGCTTTGGCCTGCGCCGTCAGTTCCTGGAGCAATTCGATGATGCCGATGCCAGGCGGCTCGGCGTCAAGGACCACGTAGCTCACGCTTCATTCTCCGACACATCGCCATCCGGCGCGACATGGATCGGGACTGCGCTCGTTGGCGTTACCGCATAGGCCGGACGGCGCATCGCGACGCAGCGCGAACGTTCGATCCGCGCGATCGAAACGGCGTCATGTTGATTGCCGCCGAGCACGTGGAAACAGTCGCGATCCTCGGCAACGTAGAAACCCACGTGGCCCCCGCCGGGACGCTGACCCGAAAAGGCGGCGGCCCTCTTCGCCCGTGAGCCCCGGCGGCGGGCATGACGGCGCCCCCCGTGAGAGGATGGGACCGTTATCTCTTGTGTTAGCGACGCGGGCGCACGCCCAGGTGCATCGCGCCAACTTTGAAAGGCTATTTTGTCGGTAGATAGATCCTGTCCGCGCTGAGTCCGCACGGCCAGTCATGACCTGGCCCTCGGCGATCCAACTCCCTAGATTGGCCGCCGCTCAGAGCCGTCAGCGGAATTAGAGGCAATCTTCCTCATAAGTAACTTCTGGTGGAGGCCCTGCGCTCAAAGTCCGCACGACGCCCCTGTGGATCTCTGCGATGACCTGCCCGCCGCGAGCTGTACCCTCGAGGCGCAGTACTTTGACCTCAGGTTCGCTAGACGGGCTCGGCAGGCGAACCAGCATGCTCCCGTATTTGGCCGCGACGGTGGCACCGACGGAAATTCCCCGCGACGTCGTCACGCGTGCATCCGTCATTTTTCTCAAATGGATTACGCTGGCATTCCGTCATGAAGCAAGATCGCAAATACAATAATAACAACAATTATCCCGAATATTATTCCTCTCGCGACCATATCTTGTCTTCTACTCCACGAATCGCGCTATCTAACAGTTCTTTGAGTCCTCAGACGACGAGAGTTCTCTGTTTTCCAGTTTTCGAACATTACACGAGAAGCGCCTTGAGCGAACGCCTCATACACGTTGCTGCGATATTTGTCCCCCTGAAACAAAAGGCCGCCGCCGGAAAGCAAGATATTATGCGGATAAAAGTCTGGGCCTCCGTCTGATGCGAATTGCGCTGTGCGGTAAGCTTCCTCGAATGGAACCGGAGAACGGAAACCCAAAACCTCATTCCATTTGGACGGCTGGACATATATTGTGCTGCCCTGAGTGACCGCATCTGCGCCACTGCCAAACCCGACGCGAGTATATTTATTCGCCTGAGCATCAAGGCCTCGCACGAACTTGAGGCCGTCGATTTGCTTCGTCGGCAAGCCTCGCATTGCCAATTCCCGCTTCAAAAAATCCTTTTGATGGGCAGTCGGGATGTACCACGCTGGCGGCTTTGGAGAAGCGTGAGGGACTTGAGCAATTTTGCGTGGTCCGGACATCGGGCCGGATGAAGGCAAAGGTTTGTTGGAAGCTTCGATACCACCTGGCATTGCGACTTGTCGCGTGGCAATCCCTGTTCGAGCTGGCGGACTGGCTCGAACACTCGGGGGCGCTTGAATAGACGTGCTCTTGTTTTGTGCATTCGGAGCGGATCCCCTGGCTGACGGAGTCGCCGTCGCAGCGCCCCAATTCGTCCGCGCCGCCGCGTCATGCGCCGCGCCATAAGCCAGCACCGCCGTCGCCACGCGCGGGTTGGCGCGGGCCAGCCTATCGGCCGCCCCATCGAGATCGGCGGCCGCAGCCTGATGGGCCTCGCCGCCAATCGGCCCGGGCTGACCGCCCAAGCGATAGGCATTCACGCCATTCGTCACGCCATGAACATGTGCAAGCTCGTCCGGGCTCAGCCGGCCATCGCCGATCGATTGCATGAAGACGTGATGATCGCTGAGGAACCCAGGATCGATTGACAGCGCCGGCGCTGCGCCCGGGCTAAGATGGCCCGGCAGGCTGCCGACTCCCGTGCCAAAGCCGCCGGGCGTTGATGTGCCTAGAGCGCCGAATATCTTCGCTTGGGGAGCCTGCCCCATCCGGTAGAGATTGATCGCCGCCAGGCTCTGCTTCTCCTGCTGCATCCGATCCCAGATATCGCCCGGATGCGGCAGATTGAGCTGCGCCTCGGGCCGCGGCTGCGCTGTAGCCGCCTGCGGCGGCGCCGCTTCGCGCGGCTCCGGCGATGGCCAGGCAAAGGGATCTTCCTCCCGCCACTTCGCTTCGTTGAGCAGCCGCTTGCCCATCGATCAGCGCGGCAAGCACCGCCGATCTGGAACTGCTATAAGAGGGCATTTCGCTGTTCCTCAATTCATTGGTAGAGATCGATCAAACACGAAGAGCCGTCGCCTGACGCGCAAGGCAGGACCGAACGATGTACCAGCCACCCCATTTTCGAGAAGACCGCCCGGAGGTGCTCCACGCGCTCATCCGCGCGCATCCGCTGGCGACGGTCGTCACCGCCGGCGCCGGCGGGCTGATGGCCAATCTCATCCCGATGATCGTCGGTTCGGACGGCACGCTGCACGGCCACGTCGCCCGCGCCAATGATCAGCTCGCAGCGCTTCGCGAAGGCGCCGAGACCCTGCTCGTCTTCCAGGGTCCCCAAGCCTATGTCAGGCCGTCATGGTATCCGTCCAAGGCCGAGCACGGCAAAGTCGTGCCAACCTGGAATTACGTCATCGTCCAGGCCCGCGGCACGCCGCGCGTGATCGACGATCCCGCCCTGCTCAAGGCTCATCTCGAGCAACTCACCGCCAGCCAGGAGCAGGGCCGCGACCATCCCTGGGAGGTTGACGACGCGCCGGCCGATTTCATCGAACGCATGCTGCAGAACATCATCGGCTTCGAGGTCGCGGTGACGCAGATCGAAGGCAAATGGAAGGTCAGCCAGAACCGCACCGCAGCCGATTGGCGCGGCGCCGCCGACGGCCTCGCCCGCGAAGGTCAGACCGAGCTCGCGCGGCTTGTCATCGAACGCGGCACCGCTGCCTGAGTGATCCGAAGCGCCTTCAGACCTTGCGCCGCGTCAAATAGGCGGTCCAGGCCATCACCACCGTCGCCAGCCAAAGCGCGCCGAGCACGCAAAGTGCGTTGGCGTAAAATTTGATCTCCGGCGGCACCCCCGGTCCGCGCTCGCCGACGAAGGCCCGCAGGCGCGAGCGCATCGAATAGTCCATGACGAGATAGAGCGCGGCAACAAAAGGCGCCAGCCAACCGATCGAGAGAATCCCAGCGGGAATAATCTTGACTGCCCGAAGCATATCTCACTCCGCCAACGTATCGCTTGATCCTACACGCGGGGCAGGAAACTTTACAATGCAATTTGTTCTTGACTTGTTCCTCTCGACGAGCAACCAAGTTACTCGATTGGTCAAGTAAGGTCACGCGTTCCCCTCGGGCAAATTGGAGAGGTCACAATGCGGTCTGCGATGATCTTCGTCGCTGCCCTGTGCAGTCTGTTGACGGGATGCGGACAGAGCCCCGCTGCCTCGCCTGTCGGCGTTCGTAACCAGGGTCGTTATGCCGGCATCGGCGTATTCGACGCTGGACGTCTATGGTCGCAGATGACCGTGGCCAATGGGTCTCGCGATCCTGCTGCCGCGACAATCGCAGATGATGAGCACGTGATCGTCGTTGTCGACAGCCATACCGGAGAGGTCCGTCAATGTGGCGATCACAGCGGTCATTGTGTCACGATGAACCCGTGGAGCGGGACCGGCTCCGCGGTGCCCTCCTTGCCCGCAAGTCTTGCAAAGCACGCCGCAGATCTCGCCGCGGAAGATCGAGCAAACAGCACAGCGAAGAGTGACTGAGGCTATCCAGCCGGCTAATCATTTTTTCACTTTGATCCGTCCTGAGGCCACGCCTTCTCGGTAAAGCCGAACGGCTGATCTATTCAGTGGTGTGTCCGGCAGTCCGTTCACAAATCTGTCAACGATTTCCCTTTGCGCCGGCGTGAGTTGAACCCGGCCATCCGCTGTCGGCACGACGCCGCCGAACGCTTGCAGGTCATCTATGCCCGTCTTGTCTTCTGCTAGCACGTCCTTCAGAATTGTCGTGACCTGTTCGCTGTCGAGTCTTCCACCAATCAGACGTTGGACGTTTCCTTCGAGATTGCGCCGCTCCTGCGGATGCAAGCGAAAATAGGCGTCCGCCATCCATTGTGGAACACGCGCCAACTGCAACTTCTCACCGCCCCGTCCATGTCCCACGTCCGGCTCCAACTGATTTTGCCAAGTCGTGAACGTCTCGTGCCGCGACAACGGAGGAACCGACGGCGAAGCGAACTCGCCGTCCACCGCCAAACCACGAGGACCAAACTCCCCCGCCTGCGCTCCCTGCCCCATTCGGTAAAGATTGATCGCGCCCAGGGTCTGCTTCTCCTGCTGCATCCGATCCCAGATATCGCCCAGGTGCGGCAGATTGAGCTGGGGTTCGGGGCGGGGTTGGATCGGCGCAGCCGGCGGAGACGCCGGCTCGGCCGGCTCGCTCGACGGTGGCGGCAGTGGATCCTCCTCTCGCCACGTCGCCTCGTTGAGCAGTCGCTTTCGCTGACCATCGATCAGCGCTGCAAGCACCGCAGATTTGGAACTGAAGGACATAGCCCCCACTCCTCGCTAACAAATGTGTGGCAACGGTCGGCAACCAGCATCAAGCCGCCGAGCAACGCTTCGCAACATGACAAGCAGGGCCTTCCCCCGGCCCTGATCGACGCTCACATCGGCTTGCGCCTACCCGCCGGTCTCGGCCGAAACCGCCGCCGCGCGGAGCCGCTCTCAATCCACCTTGACGTGAAGGAAGTTCCAGTAACGCCGCGTCGCAGACTCCGGATCGAGCAGCGCGCTTTCCCCGCCGACTCCTTCGATCAGCGAGAACTGCTTCACCCCCGGCTTCAGCGGCTCGAACCGCAGCACCATCGTCCCGCCCTCGGCGTAGCTGCGGCTCTTCGGGCAGGCAGCGATCCCTTCCCCGCCGATCAGCCGATAGCGCCGCTCGGCCGCCAGCAGGTACGGGCTGTTCCAGCCGGTCATTGACCAGCAGGCTTCCTTCATCGCCTCGCCGGTCTGGATTCGGACCTCGGTCGCGGTCTTCGTGCGGTTGACCTCGACGATCTTAAGCGGGACGTCATTCTCGGCCGGCGTCCAAGCCGGCGCGGCCACCGCGGGCTGAACTAGGCTCGTCGCTAGAACCAGGCCGAGAAATCGCATAGCGCGCATCACACCCTCCGATCGGCTCCCGCCGTCCAGAGGATCCGCCAGACTTGCTTTACGAACTCCTACGAACCGCCCTCACGGGCGATTCCGGCCAATGCACCGCGAATATCGCTCGGATCGCCGCCTTCCCCGCCCCCGGCAATGGACTCCGCGCGTCCTAACCCTAGTTTGACGCTAGGAGATGAAGGCCATGACGATTCGTTGGAGCGAAACAGTCAGCCTCAGCTGGGCTGAACGGGGCAAGGTCCACGGCCAGCTCATGGCGATCGGCGACGCGGTCGATCTCTCGCCACCTTCAGCGACGAGCGCAAGCGCCGCTCGGAAATCTTCCTTCTTGAACCGGTCGAGATCGCGCCCGGCGAAACCATCCTCCAGCCCGAGCAGATCGAGCAGCTGTTGATCCTCCGCTAGTCACGCCGCCTGCCCAATGCGATCTGGTCCCCCCACGCGCTTCTGCTAAAGAGCGTGGCATAGGGCGGCCCGGTGCCGCGAGGATCGTGGGGCCGAGCCGTGATGCCGCAACCGCCATTGAAGCTCAACCTGGGCTCCGGCACCAATCGGATCGACGGCTATCTCAGTGTCGACCATTCGGCGGAATGCAGTCCCGATATCCTCATGGACCTCGAGCAGGTGCCCTGGGACTTTCCCGATAGCTCGGTTTCCCACATCATCATGAGCCATGTACTCGAGCATCTCGGCCAGACCCCCAAGGCGTTTCTCGCGATCATGCAGGAACTCTACCGCATCTGCCGCGACGGCGCCGACGTCGAGATCACCGTACCGCATCCCTTCCATGACAATTTCGTCTCAGACCCGACGCACGTCCGCCCGATCACGCTAATGACCTTGGCACTGTTCGATCGCGAGCAAAATCTGATCTGGCGTGAGCAGGGCGGTTCGAATTCTCCTCTCGCACTGCAATGCGGTGTCGACTTCAGGGTCGTCGAGTATCAGAACCGCCTCAATCCACCGGAAATGTCGGCGCTCAAGCAGCTCGAAGAACGCGACATGATGCTTGCGCAGGCCTTCTTCAACTTCGGCCGCAATCTGATCAGCGAGACATGGTTCAAGCTGAAGGTGGTCAAGCCGGGCTGATCGCTGCGCCGTTCATGGCACGAGCTTGTCGGCAAGCCCGTGCATCTCCTCCAGCCGCGACGCGAGCCGCGCCTTTTCCTCCGCGCTCAGCTCGCCCTGGACCATCCGAAAGCGAAACCTGCCGTCGCTGATTTCAAGCACGCCAATCCGGTCGCCGGGATCCTCGGCGATCATGAACGGAAAGCCGGCAACCGCCAGCTCGGCATCATGCGTCAGCGGCAGCAGCGCCGCCCGTGCGCACATTATAACCGACCCCTGCGGCGCATCGAGCGTGAAGCGCTGACCCTTGCCCGTCTGCGCCAGCACATGAAGCTTCGGCCGTGCGACGAACGCGCCCTGCCCGTCGGCGGATGGTTTGATTACGCCACAGGCCCCTTCCGCTACTGGCGCGGGCGTCACCGCGCCGCGCGCCGCGGTCAGCAACAACAGCAGTGGCAAGCCGATCAATCGCACGTTCGTGTCCTCGCCGAGTAACCGAACCAGCTTGATCGGCTAGCGCTCGATATTGCCCTGCACGAGACCATGAACGGTGCGCCGATCATAATCCGCCTGCAATTCACGGATCCGGTCGAGCGCGCGCTCGCCCCAGGCTTCTTCCTTGCCGCAGGGAGCGGCGGCAACCGCCTCCCCGACCTCATGGGCATGCTCATAGGCGATCCGTGCATGGCCGGCCTCATGCGCCCGCAGCTGGGCAATGAGCTTGCGCCAGCCAAGCTGGACCTCCTCGGATTGCTTCCGTTCATTGACCAGCCGCGGCAGCAGGACGACTGCACTGAAGCGCACCTCGGGATCGATCACCTCACAGCGCGACCCGGTCACCTTCCGGCCCCAGCTCCAGGCGATCCGATAGTCCGTGCTCCCGGCGCCGTCGCCCTCGCCGTTATGCGGGCCGCGCCGGTGCATCGAGGCATTGATCTCGTCGGAGTTGGTCCCGCGCACGTCATAATAGCGAAACTCGAGATTTGGGATCCCGGCGAACGGATTCTCTGCCTGCGCAGATGCTGCCTGCGTGGCGACAGCGGTCGCAAGCAGTCCGCCTGCCATCAGCCATCGGCCCACCAATATGGTCACTCTCGCCACGTCACTCTAGGGATTCTGCACCATCGTCTTCTGTGTCCAGACGCTTATCGAACCCTTCGATGGGCGGTACGCAACCGTAAGCGATGCCATACATATCTCGTCCGCCCCAAATGCGCCAACTACCTGTACAGGGGTTCTCCCCACCATGACCGGTATGCCGGCCCTCTCGATACCGATCTTATCCGTCCAATATAGCTGCCCGAATTCGGCGGATCTGTCTTGAGGACCCTGGAGAATCCGGTTGGCTGAGAATCTAGCCGGTAGCACTGGACGTCAAAGTCTTCCGAGTATCCCTCAATCAAACTGAGGTCTTCCACATGGTAGCGATCGGGAATGTAATTGCAGGACGTATCGCCAGTTTCATCCCGACAGCGCATATCCTTAATACGCCAGATCTCATCTCGTCAGCCAACATTGGGAGGATAACGCCAATTCTCTTATTTGGGTCTCACTGTCAGCAATCATCCAATCGGACCAAGGAGGACCCGGCTTCAATTGGTCACAGTTAGACTTCGTCTCGAATTTCACCTTCTCTTCTTCTTCATCGTAAACCGGCCGACTGAGAAACCGAAAGCGATGCTGGACACTCAACCCGGTCGGATATCGTCCCGGGGGACGGCCCATTCCGAAAAACCGTCCGGTGGCGCTTTTTCCGCGGGCTCGGCTCACGGGCGAACCGCGATGGCCCGGGTGAATCCGCGGTGATTCCGCCGAGAACCGAATCCGGCTATTGAACATCGACCGGCGATCAACTTGCCTCCACGGCGAAATGCTCGCCGCTTCGAAAAGTGAGATTTTGCGTGAAGTGCCACCCCTTACGGATCATCGCCGCATAAAGGCTGTTCCCGCACATCGAGTCATTCCAATCGTGCTGCAGGTCGCCACGCCAACCTGGCGCCATGGCCGTCAGATCGCCCAGAACGAATTTACTCCACACAACCGTGCGGGCGGCACAAAGGACAGCCATCCCATCCACGCGAGTTACTCGGTCGACCATCATCGGCAATTCCGCCATGACCTTTGCGCTCAGGAATTTTTGCGTGATGACAAACCGCTTGAGGCCACCTTCAGCCCATGTCGCGGCATTCACGCCGCTCCCCGCAAGAAGTTCATTCCAAGGAGTCTGGCTTCAATCGTCAAGATTTCCTCAGAAACTGACTTGTATGCGCCACGAACGCCATGCCTGTCACGCAATTGGCAGGCATGTCACGGGACGGACGACGAGCGCTTTAGTTGCTCAACAAGCGGCGCGCAGAACTCAATGCGACCACCGTATCCACAGATCTCAGATATCATGATTGACGTAACCGTCGATACTAATGAGTCAGGACCTCTAAACTGCGCGCTCGAATCCGAGCAGTCGTTGTCCGACCACGTCGCTCGACCAGCCTTGCGTCGTTCGGTCAGAATCATCGTTTGATCCGGGCAAACAACAACCAGCTCCGCTTCGGCCGGAGTGATCATAGCACGTTCGGCATCGGTCACGGGCGATAGCAACGAATCCGCATGCTTCTCAATCAGTGACCATTCCTCGCTAGTGAGGACGAGCCTCATCGACCCCTGCTCGATCCACGGACCTCCACCCCTCGTCTTGAGCCATTGAACCTGCGCGATCGCCCCACCTCGCCCATCGCCATGGGCTTGGAAGTTGAAAGCACCCGCGCCATGCCCCGCGCGAGTTCCATTTCTGCCTTGCATCACGCGGATACGAACGACGTTGTCGCCGATCGCCTCTAGCGGCAAAGCACGATCGATCTTCTCGTATGCCCGGACGATATCCTTCGGCGGCTTGCCTTCACCATGACGGGCATCGGCCGGAACGATTGGAAACAGCAACAGCGCAAGGATGCCGACATAAGTCAGCAACGATCGAATAGCTCTTCGCGCAGGCCCGATCCACATTGTATTCGCCATCCTTAACCCGCAACCACGTAGATGACATGCTAATTCGGCTTCTTCAGCACCTTTTCCGGTCGTTCAAGAACTCGCAGGCGGCCCTTATTGTCATATTGGTAGATAAATTTCGAGGGCGTTCCAAGGGTGAAAAAGTCAAATCCGAGGTTTTCAGGATCTCTCTTCTTTCCAGGATTGATATCTTTATTTTTTCTCGCCCCGCTTAGGTCAGTATCGCTAGGCCGATCGGAGTTTAATTCATCCCCGAGTTGGCTAGTCCGCATACCGGTGAGCGTTGAATAATCTCCGTGATTATGCCCTTCGCCATGTGCCATGAAAAATACCGCAGTAGGATCAGGCGGCTCGCTCGCGGGCAGATTGGCCCACGCAGGGAGATCGACTTTGCTGAGCTTGGGCGACGGAACGGAGATAGACTTGAGCTGCCTGCCCGAAGGCGTGTCGAAGGTGATGGGATTGCCGTTGATGGTGAGCAAGGATTGGAGAGCATAAGAGCCTCCTTGTGGCCCCGTCATCCACGGGTCCGAAAAGCCCCATTTTCCAGACACGGGATTCTGATAGTATAGCCAATGGTATTCTTGATTCACCCTCGTCGAGTGCGGATCCATGATTTGATGCACGTAATGGGAAGCGGCTTCCCTGGTTGGAAAATACGCGCCGGGATTTTGGATACCTGCTCGTTCGCCCGGGACGACATCGACGCGACGTGGATTATTTTGCGCCTTCAAGGCTTGATTGAATTCCTTTCGGTTCATTCCGGAAAATGGACTTGCATTCTGCAATGCGCTGCCCTGCGGGCCACCTGACTGCAAGCCACCTGAACTCCTCTGCGCCGCCGCGTCATGTGCTGCGCCATAAGCCAGCACCGCCGTCGCCACGCGCGGGCTCGAATTGGCCAGCCTGTCTGCCGCTTGCTCCAGGTCCGCAGCCGCAGCCTTATGTATCTCCGCGTCGATCGGCCCGGGCTGCCGGCCCAGCCGATAGGCGTTGACCGCATCAGCCACGCCATGGACCTGCGCGAGTTCGTCCGAGTTCAGCCGGCCATCGCCGATCGATTGCATGAAGGCGTGATGGTCAGCGAGGAACCCGGGATCGATTGATAGCGCAGGCGATGCGCCGGCACCGGGGCCATGACCCTGCAGGCCACCAACGCCCGCGCTAAATGCACCAATGCTGGGTTTGTCTTGAGCGCCAAACATCCCCGGCTGAAGCGCCTGTCCCATCCGATAGAGGTTGATCGCGCCCAGGCTCTGCTTCTCCTGCTGCATCCGATCCCAGATATCGCCAAGATGCGGCAGGTTGAGCTGCGGCTGGGGCCGCGGCTGCACCGGGGCCGCCGGCGGAGGCGCCGCGCCGCGCGGCTCCGGCGATGGCCCGGCCAAGGGATCTTCTTCCCGCCCCTTCCCTTCGTCGAGCAGCCGCTTGCGTTGACCATCGATCAGCGCCCCAAGCACCGCCGCTTTGACTATGGGAGAGGACGGCATCGCATCGCTCCTTCATTGATGGGGATCGGCGCGGGCCGGCTTTGGTGCCGCCAATCCCGCCGCAACATGACGAGCCTGGTCCTGATTCGATCGCGGCTCGCGGACATCATTCGGCCAGTGGCACCGCCCGGAGTCACGGATTAGACTGACCGAGAGGGGGAAAG
>JADMIO011538845.1_pt1 | contig 12956 bp, 13 predicted proteins | sample 8958161 | NCBI WGS metagenome assembly JADMIO01 (sample SAMN16585339, study PRJNA669376) | soil metagenome | isolation source: Crop rotation soil | place: USA: Cullars Rotation, Alabama | collected 2011 | reverse complement strand
TCAGCGCGGCCCCCAGCCCGACGCAGAGCCCGAGCGTCAGTTGAAACTGCCATAATTCGTCGGCCGAGGCTGCAATCAGGAAAGCGCCGCCAAGCAGAAGCAGGCCCGTGGCGTAAACGATCCGTGGGCCGGATCGGTCGAACAGCCGGCCGGCCATCGGCGCCGCGAGACCGGCGGCCAGCGCGCTCAATGAATAGACCGACACCACGCGCGCGCGGTCCCAGCCAAAGCTTTCGGAGATCGGCAGCAGGAAAACCGTAAAACTCTCGACCAGCCCGCGGCCGAGCACCGACAGCGCAAAGCAGAGCGCGAGCACGTTCAGCGCGGTGCGTACCGGCGGTTTGGCGGGAGAGTTTGGTGCGGCGGAATCTTTCTCCATCAGCGCATGGAACGCCTTTCCGCGGCAAAGAACAGAGGTCTTGGACGAATGCGCCTATGCAGGCCGGACCAGCACGTGGCGCTTCTTGCCGAGGGAAAGCTTGATTACCCCTTCCGGGGTCAGGTGCGCCGGCGTCAATGTCATCTTCTCGTCGGTGACGACGACATCGTTGACGCGAAGTCCGCCGCTCTTGATCTGCCGCCGCGCCTCGCCGTTGGAGGCGACGAGGCCGGCCTTGACGAACAGCGCGAGCACGCCGATGCCGGCGTCCAGATCGGCACGGGAGATTTCCACGGTGGGCAGGCTTTCGGCGATCGCGCGTTCCTCAAAGGTCTGGCGCGCGGTTTCCGATGCGGCCTTTGCCGCGTCAGCGCCATGCAACAGCGCTGTCGCGGCATCGGCCAGAGCCTTTTTCGCCTCGTTGATTTCCGCGCCGCGCAACGCGGCGAGTTGTGCGATTTCGTTCAACGGCAGTGTGGTGAACAGCTTTAAAAACCGCTCGACATCGGCGTCCGCGGTGTTGCGCCAGAATTGCCAGTATTCGTACGGGCTTTTCATGTCGGCGTTGAGCCATACCGCGCCGCTCGCGGTCTTGCCCATCTTCTCGCCATTGGCGGTGGTGATGAGCGGCGTGGTCAGGGCATGCAGCTGCGGCGTACCCATGCGGCGGCCGAGGTCGATGCCGTTGACGATATTGCCCCACTGATCGGAGCCGCCCATCTGCAGCCGGCAGTCATAGCGCTGGTTGAGCACCACGTAATCGTAAGCCTGCAGGATCATGTAGTTGAATTCGATAAAACTCATTTCCTGATCGCGTTCGAGCCGCAGTTTCACCGAGTCCATCGCCAGCATGCGGTTGACGGAAAAATGCCGGCCGATATCGCGCAGCATCTCGATCCAGTTAAGTTTCGTCAGCCACTCCGCATTGTCAGGCATCACGGCGTCGGACTTGCCGTCGCCAAACTTAAGAAAGTGCAAAAACACCTGCTTGATGCCGTCCTTGTTGCGGTCGATGTCCTCGATCGACAGGATCTTTCGCGTTTCGTCTTTTCCGGAGGGATCGCCGACCCGGGTGGTGCCGCCACCCATCAACGCGATCGGCTTGTTGCCGGTCTGCTGCAGCCAGTACAGGCACATGATCTGCACCATGGAGCCGACATGAAGCGACGGCGCGGTGCAATCAAATCCGATATAGGCGACCAGCTCGCGCCGTGCCGCCAGCGCATCCAGCGATTCCGGATCGGAAATCTGGTGGATGAAGCCGCGTTGCTGCAGCACATTGAGAAAATCAGATTTAAAAGCGGTCATTTTTTGTATGTGACCCTGATCATTCTTATTTCACGCTGTTTGTACGGAATTTCGGTCCCGCCCCATCCGGGGACTGCCGCACCGCAACGCCCTGTGGCATTATAAGATGTGCATGTTTGACACAAGCCGGGCCTCCGGAGCCGGCAGCCCCGGGAGTGTTGATTCGATGATGATGACGGCGATCGGTCTGATGAGCGGCACCTCGCTCGACGGGGTCGATGTTGCCTTGATCGAAACCGACGGCAAACGGGTCAGTTCGTTTGGTCCGTCAGGCTATCGGGCCTATAGCGAAAGCGAGCGCGGCTTGCTGCGTCAGGCGCTGGCGGAAGCCGTGAACCTGTCGCAACGCGACGCCCGTCCCGGTGTGCTGCGCGAGGCCGAGCGAGCCGTGACCATTGCGCATGCCGAGGCGGTCGCCGCATTTACGGCGCAGCATCACATCACCCGGGAAAGCATCGACATTGTCGGATTTCACGGCCAGACCGTGCTGCACCGGCCGGCGCAGAAAATGACCGTCCAGATCGGCGACGCGGCAGCGCTGGCAAAGGCGATCCACGTCCCGGTGATGCACGATTTTCGCGCGGCCGACGTTGCCGCGGGCGGGCAGGGCGCGCCGTTCGTCCCGGTCTATCACCGCGCGCTGGCGCAGTCACTTGGCCGCGACGGACCGCTCGTCGTGGTCAATATCGGCGGCGTCGCCAACATCACCTATATCGACGGCGCCGACACGCTGATCGCCTGCGATACCGGCCCAGGCAATGCCTTGCTCGACGATTTCATGTTTCGCACCACGGGTCAGCCGTTCGACTGCGAGGGTCGCATGGCGGCGAGGGGCATGATCGACGACGCCTGGGTGGCGCGGGCCATGCAGCACCCGTTCTTCGCGCTGCCGCCCCCCAAATCGCTCGACCGCAACCATTTTGCCGCGCTGGAGCTGCGCGATGTTTCGCCTGCCGATGGCGCGACGACGCTCACGGCATTCACCGTTGCTGCGATCGCCCGGATCATCCCGTTGCTGCCCAAACCGCCGCAGAGCTGGATCGTTGCCGGCGGTGGTGCCCGCAATCACACCATGATCCGGATGCTGCGCGAGCGCGTGGCGCCGGCCACGGTGGAGGCCGCGGATGCGCTCGGCTGGTCGGCCGACGCCATCGAGGCACAAGCCTTCGGCTTCCTCGCCGCCCGCGGCCTCAAGGGCCTGCCGCTCAGTTACCCCGCGACCACCGGCGTGCCCATGCCGATGACCGGCGGGGTCATCGCCCGGCCGTGACGATCACCGCACGTTGGCGAGGCGCATGTCGAGATAGCCGGTCACCGATTCCATCAGCGGCTGCAGCTTGCCGTCGAAGAAATGGTTGGCGCCGGGGATGATCTGCTGATCGATCACGATGCCTTTTTGCGTCTTCAGCTTCTCGACCAGCGCATTGACGTCCTTCGGCGGCACCACCGCGTCCTTCTCGCCGTGCACGATCAGGCCGGAAGACGGGCAGGGCGCGAGGAACGAGAAGTCGTAGAGATTGGCCGGCGGCGCGATCGAGATAAATCCTTCCACCTCGGGCCGGCGCATCAACAGCTGCATGCCGATCCAGGCGCCGAAGGAAAACCCCGCCACCCAGCAGGCGCGGGCTTCCGGATTGATGGTCTGCGCCCAGTCCAGCGCCGACGCCGCGTCGGAAAGTTCGCCGGTGCCGTGATCGAACGAGCCCTGGCTGCGTCCGACCCCGCGGAAGTTGAAGCGCAGCACGGAAAACCCGCGATGCACGAAAGCATAGTAGCATTGATAGATGATCTGGTGGTTCATGGTGCCGGCGAATTGCGGGTGCGGATGCAACACCATCGCAATCGGCGCGTTCTTCTGTTTTGCCGGGTGATAGCGGCCTTCAAGACGGCCTGCGGGGCCGGTGAAAATGACTTCGGGCATATGTGGTCCCTGGCAAGGGCGACCGGCCCGCGCCGGCTTCATCCGGGATGAAGGCCGCGCTGTCGGCGGTCGCTCGAGCGTCGTCAGGCTTGCTGCGAACGGCGCTTGGTGAACTGGAGGCCGCGTTCTAGCATAGGCCGTGGGGCAAAAAGCAAGCATCTTGAACGGCCTCAGGGGCCGGTTCCGACAGCACGGGCTTTGTGAAGTTTCATGCGCGACAGGGTCTATCTTGACTGGAATGCGACCACGCCGCTGCGGCCCGAAGCACGCGCGGCGATGGCGGCAGCGCTGGATCTCGTCGGCAATCCATCGTCGGTCCATGCAGAGGGCCGCGCGGCGCGCCGTCTGGTCGAGCATGCGAGAGCGGCGGTCGCCAGTGCGGTCGGGGCCGATACCCGCAATGTGATCTTTACATCCGGGGGCACCGAGGCAAATTCGCTGTCGTTGACGCCCGGGCTCCGGCGAAATTCCGGGTTACCCATCAACAGGTTGGTCGTTTCCGCCGTTGAACACGCCTCGGTACTTGCTGGCGGCCGGTTTCCGCGAGACGCAATCGAGGTCCTCGAGGTCAACGGGGCCGGCGTGGTCGACCTTGATCGCTTGCAGAAATTACTAGCCGGTGGACCGCCCGCACTTGTGTCGATCATGTCGGCCAACAACGAGACCGGCGCGTTGCAGCCCGTCGCGGAGATCGCCGACATTGTGCATGGTGCTGGCGGTCTCCTGCACGTCGACGCGGTACAGTCGATAGGCAAGATATCTTTTGATATCAATGAATTGAGAACAGATCTTGTATCCATTTCTGCGCACAAGATTGGTGGGCCCAAGGGGGTGGGTGCCCTTGTCGTCCGCAAAGGCCTAGAACTCCCGGAGGGCCTGATCCGCGGCGGCGGTCAGGAACAGGGGCGTCGGGCCGGGACCGAAAACGTCGCCGGCATTGCCGGGTTTGGCGCAGCGATCAAGGCGGCGATGGCGTCCATGGCCGATGACATGAACCGGGTCGAAACCTTGAGGAACCATCTTGAGATTTCGTTGCGGCAAACCCGGAGCGTAATTGTGTTCTCCGCGGAAGCACCGAGGCTGCCCAATACGACGCTTTTTACTGTTCCCGGCCTGAACGCCGAAACGGCGGTGATTGGTTTTGATCTGGAAGGTATCTCGGTATCCTCCGGTTCCGCATGTTCCTCCGGCAAGGTGCAGCCATCTCACGTACTGAAGGCGATGGGGGTGGGCCCGGAACTTGCCAAGGGAGTCGTGCGTCTCAGTCTGGGCTGGTCGACTACCGAGGCGGACATAGATCGCTGTTTGGAGGCTTGGCGAAAGCTCGCGGGTGCATTACTTAGAGGGTACGACGAAACACAGCTTGAACGGTTCTAAGTATGTTTCGTCATCGAGATTGATCCACCGTGGTCCTTGAAACCGCGAGCGGAGGGAAAGAATGCCTGCCGTACAAGAGACGGTCGAGCGCGTCCGGCGCATCGACGTCGACCAGTATCGATACGGGTTTGAGACGCTGATCGAGTCCGACAAGGCCCCGCGCGGGCTGTCGGAAGACACCGTCCGTTTCATCTCGGCGAAGAAGAACGAGCCGGCATGGATGCTGGAATGGCGGCTGGAGGCGTATCGCCGCTGGCTGACCATGACCGAGCCGCAATGGGCGCGCGTTCACTATCCGAAGATCGACTATCAGGATCTGTATTACTATTCGGCGCCGAAGAAGAAGGCGCTGGCCTCGCTGGACGAGGTCGATCCCGAAATCCTGAAGACCTACGAAAAGCTCGGCATTCCCCTGCGTGAGCAGGAGATGCTCGCCGGCGTGGTACGGCCCGAGGGCGAACGCAGGATCGCCGTCGACGCGGTGTTCGATTCGGTGTCGGTCGCCACCACCTTCCAGAAGGAGCTGAAGCAGGCCGGCGTGATCTTCATGCCGATCTCGGAAGCGATCCGCGAGCATCCCGAGCTGGTGCAGAAATATCTGGGCACGGTGGTGCCGACCTCCGACAACTTTTTTGCCACGCTGAACTCGGCGGTGTTCTCCGACGGTTCGTTCGTCTACGTGCCGCCGGGCGTGCGCTGCCCGATGGAGCTGTCGACCTATTTCCGCATCAACGAGCGCAATACCGGCCAGTTCGAGCGCACGCTTATCATCGCCGACAAGGGCGCCTATGTCAGTTACCTCGAGGGCTGCACTGCGCCGCAACGCGACGAGAACCAGCTGCATGCCGCCGTGGTCGAGCTGGTCACGCTTGATGACGCCGAGATCAAATATTCGACGGTGCAGAACTGGTATCCGGGCAATTCGGAAGGCAAGGGCGGAATCTACAATTTCGTCACCAAGCGCGGCGACTGTCGCGGCAAGAACTCCAAGATTTCGTGGACCCAGGTCGAAACGGGATCTGCGATCACCTGGAAATATCCGAGCTGCATCCTGCGCGGCGACAATTCGCGCGGCGAGTTTTACTCGATCGCGATCTCCAACGGCCATCAGCAGGTCGATAGCGGTACCAAGATGATCCATCTTGGCAAGAACACCACCAGCCGGATCATCTCCAAAGGCATCGCGGCGGGCGTGTCGCAAAACACCTATCGCGGCCTCGTCACCGCGCACCGAAAGGCGACAGGTGCCCGCAACTTCACGGCCTGCGATTCGCTTCTGATCGGCGACAAATGTGGCGCCCATACCGTGCCTTACATCGAGGCGAAGAATTCCTCCGCGCTGTTTGAGCACGAAGCCACCACCTCGAAAATTTCCGAAGACGTGCTGTTCTATTGCGTGCAGCGTGGCCTGAGCCAGGAAGAGGCGGTCGGCCTCGTGGTCAACGGCTTTGTCAAGGATGTGCTGCAGCAGCTGCCGATGGAGTTTGCGGTCGAGGCGCAGAAGCTGATCTCGATCAGTCTCGAAGGAAGCGTCGGCTGATGAACGCGTATTGGTTCAAACCCAGACGACGGGGGTACGGAAACGTGCCCGCAACCTGGCAGGGCTGGCTTCTGACCATCGGGTTTGCGTTATTTGTTGCGGCCATGGCGATAGCAACGAGTTCCGGCGTACTATCGACGTTTTGGTGCATCGTAACCGTCCTTATATCGACGGCCGTTTTTATCACGTTTTCAAAGGCGAAGACGGACGGCGAGTGGCGTTGGCGCTAGAGCGACGACGTGAAATTCAAAGAGAGACAGAGATGGCATTACTCGAAGTCAAAAATCTGCATGTGCGCGTCGACGAGCGCGAGATCCTGCACGGGCTGTCGCTTGTCGTGAACAAGGGCGAGGTGCATGCGATCATGGGGCCGAACGGCTCCGGTAAGTCGACGCTCAGCCACGTCATCGCCGGCAAGCCCGGCTACGAGGTGACCGAGGGCGAGATCCTGTTCGAGGGTGAAGACCTGCTGGCGATGTCGCCCGACGAGCGCGCGGCAAAGGGCGTGTTTCTCGCGTTCCAGTATCCGGTGGAGATTCCCGGCGTCGCCACCATGACGTTTCTCCGCACCGCGCTGAATGCGCAGCGCAAGGCGCGCGGCGAGAGCGAATTCTCCACGCCGGATTTTCTTAAAAAGGTGCGACAGGTCGCAGCTTCCCTGAATATTCCGCAGGACATGCTGCGCCGTGGCGTCAATGTCGGATTCTCCGGCGGCGAGAAGAAGCGCAACGAGATTTTGCAGATGGCGCTGTTCGAGCCCAGTCTGTGCATCCTGGATGAAATGGATTCCGGCCTCGACATCGACGCGCTCAGGGTCGCTGCTGACGGCGTCAACGCGCTACGCTCGTCCGACCGCGCCATGGTGGTGATCACCCATTATCAGCGGCTCTTGAATTACATCATTCCGGATTTCGTTCATGTGATGTCGAAGGGCCGCGTGGTGAAGAGCGGCGACAAGCAACTGGCGCTGCAGCTGGAAGAGAACGGCTACGCCCAGTTCGAGGACGCGGCGTGAAGCGGAACGGCATATGAATCTGGCTTTGGCAAAAACGGACATGCGCGCAGCTGGCGAAGCGTTCGACAGCGTTCGCGACCGGCTGCCCGGCACAGGCAAGGTGACCGATGCGCGCCGGCAGGCGTTCGAAGCCTTCGAGCGCGCCGGATTGCCGCACCGGCGTATCGAGGACTGGAAATACACCGACCTGCGCGCCTTGATGCGCGAGGTGTTTTCGCTGGCGGCTCTGCCGGATGCGGCGGCGCTGGCGCGCGCCGAAGCCGCCTTGAAGCTGCAGACGATCGAGGGCGCGCGGAGGCTCGTGCTGGTGGACGGCGTGTTTGCGCCAAACCTGTCCGATCTTGCCGGTCTGGAACAAGGTCTCCGCATCCGCAGCTTGCGGGAGGTGCTGGAGGCGGGCGACACAAATCTGTTTACGCCGCCATACGCCAATCCGATGGTGGCGCTGAACCTGGCGATGATGACGGACGGCGTGGTGATCGACATCGCCGAAGGCAAAAAACCGGCGCGGCCGCTGCACGTCGTCCATATCGCCACCGTTGCGCAGCCCGCCGCGATGTTCACGCGCTCGCTGCTTGCGCTCGGTAAATCCGCCGCCGCAACGCTTGTGGAAAGCTATATCGCCGCCGACGGCGCGAGCGTTTACCAGGTTCACGATTCCCTGGTGGTTTCGATCGGCGATCATGCCCGGCTCGATCATGTGAGGTTGATCGAGGACGGCCGCGAGGCGTTCAATATCTCCTCGGCGACGATGACGCTTGGCGCGCACGCGCGTTTCAACACCTTCGGCCTGACTTCGGGCGCCGGCGTCAGCCGCTACCAGCCAACCATTGTGTTCGCCGGCGAGGGTTCCGAGGTCACGACCAACGGCGTCAATCTGCTCAACGGCCGCCAGCACGCCGACACCACGCTGTTCATGGATCATGCGGTGCCGAATTGCGTCAGTCGCGAAATCTTCCGCAGCGTGGTCGACGACCGCGGACATTCGGTGTTTCAAGGCCGTATCATCGTGCAACCCCATGCGCAGAAGACCGACGCCAAGATGATGACGCGGGCGTTGCTGCTCTCCGACGAGGCGGAGGCCGACAACAAGCCGGAGCTGGAGATTTTTGCCGACGACGTCACCTGCGGCCATGGCGCAACCACCGGCGCGCTGGACGAGAGCCTGCTGTTTTACCTGCGCGCCCGCGGCCTGTCGGAAAAAGAGGCGCAGGCGCTGCTGATCCAGGCTTTTGTCGGCGAGGCGATCGAATCGATCGTCGACGACGATCTTCGCGAACTCGCGATATCGGCCGCGCAGCGCTGGCTCGCGGCGCGGGGTTGACCATGCATCCGGCAGTGTCCAACGGTTCCTATGACGTAGCCCGGGTCCGGGAGGACTTTCCGGCGCTGGCGCTGCAGGTCTATGGCAAGCCGCTGGTCTATCTCGACAACGCAGCCTCCGCGCAAAAACCGCTGGCGGTGCTGAACCGCATGACCGAGGCCTACAAGACCGAATACGCCAACGTCCACCGCGGTCTGCATTATCTCGCCAATGCCGCGACGGAAGCCTATGAGGGCGGCCGCGCAAAAGTCGCGAGCTTCCTCAACGCGCGGCGCAACGAAGAGATCGTCTTCACCCGCAACGCCACGGAGGCGATCAATCTTGTGGCGTCGTCCTGGGGCGAGCCGAACATCAAGGCCGGCGACGAGATCGTGCTCTCGATCATGGAGCACCATTCCAACATCGTTCCTTGGCACTTTTTGCGCGAACGATATGGCGCGGTGATCAAATGGGCTCCGGTCGACGACGAGGGCAACTTCCTGATCGACGAATTCGAAAAGCTGTTGACCGACCGCACCAAACTGGTCGCGATCACGCAGATGTCGAATGCGCTCGGCACCATCGTGCCGGTCAGGGACGTGGTGAAACTTGCGCATGCGCGCGGCATCCCGGTGCTGGTCGACGGCAGCCAGGCTGCGGTGCATCTCGCCGTCGACGTGCAGGACATCGATTGCGACTTCTACGTCTTCACCGGTCACAAGCTGTATGGTCCGACCGGCATTGGCGTGCTCTACGCGAAGCACAAGCACCTCGTTGCGATGCGCCCGTATAATGGCGGCGGCGAGATGATCCGCGAGGTGGCGAAGGACTGGGTCACCTATGGCGACCCGCCGCACAAGTTCGAGGCCGGCACGCCGGCGATCGTGGAGGCCATCGGCCTCGGCGCTGCGATCGACTATGTCAATTCGATCGGCAAGGACCGGATCGCCGCGCATGAGCACGACCTTCTGAGCTATGCCGAGGGCCGTCTGCGCGAGATCAATTCGCTGCGGCTGATCGGCACCGCGCGCGGCAAGGGTCCGGTGATCTCGTTCGAGATGAGGGGCGCACATCCGCATGATGTCGCCACCGTAATCGACCGCCAGGGCATCGCGGTGCGCGCCGGCACGCATTGCGTGATGCCGCTTCTGGAGCGATTCAACGTTACCGCGACGTGCCGCGCCTCCTTTGGCATGTATAATACCCGCGACGAGGTCGACCAGCTGGCGCGGGCGCTGATCAAGGCGGGGGATTTGTTTGCATGAGCGATACGATCGAAACCGTCAAGCCGAACATGGAGACCATCTCGGCGTTGCCGCCCGAGGAGACCGAGCGCCTCGGCGGCGAGATCGTCGCCGCGCTCAAAACCGTGTTCGATCCGGAAATTCCGGCTGACATCTACGAGCTCGGCCTGATCTACAAGGTCGACATCAAGGACGACCGCACCGTTGACGTCGAAATGACGCTGACGACGCCGAATTGCCCGGCGGCCGCCGAAATGCCGCAGATGGTGGAGAATGCGGTGGCCAGCGTTCCCGGCGTCGGCCAGGTCAATGTCAATATCGTGTGGGAGCCGGCGTGGACGCCGGACCGCATGACCGACGAGGCGCGCCTCGTGCTGAATATGTGGTGATGCGTTCGTCATGCGCCGGTCCAGCCCGGCAATGACGAAGGTGCAACAGGGATTGATGTCCCGCGAGGACTGAATAGATGACGGATATGACAACGACCGCGCCAGCCAAACCGAAACGGCCCCGTCCGCAGGTGATGAAGCTCACCGAGGCGGCCGCCGCGAGGATTACCGAGCTGACCAAACGCGCCGATTCGGAAATCGTCGGCCTGCGCGTCGGCATCAAGAATGGCGGCTGCGCCGGACAATCCTACACCGTCGAATACGCCCATGACGTGAAACCGACCGACGAGGTCGTCGAGGACAAGGGCGTCAAGATCCTGGTCGACCCCAAAGCCGTGCTGTTCCTGCTCGGCACCGAAATGGACTACAAGGCCGACAAGATGCAGGCGCAGTTCATCTTCAATAACCCGAACCAGGTCAGTGCCTGCGGCTGCGGCGAGTCGGTGCAACTGACGCCGGCGAAGGCCGAGGGCTGAGCTGCGTTCCCCGGATGCTGCGCAGCGCGCCGCTCTTCGCGGCGTGGTGCGCTGCTAAGCCGGGGTCGTAACAAGTGCCGGCATCCGTGACGGTCCCGGCTCTGCGGTGCACCGTCGAAGAGACGCTGCACCGCGTCCGGGACACGAGATGGACCGCGATTTCCTGATCGACCTGTTTTCTCACTTCGGCCCGGTCACGATTCGGCGGATGTTTTCCGGCTACGGCATTTCCGCCGACGGCACCAATTTCGCGCTCGCGCTGCGGAGCGGGCTGTATTTCCGCGCCGATGGCCAAACAATTCCCCGCTTCGAGGTCGAGGGCTCGGAGCCGTTTCAGTATCAGACGCGAACCAAAACGGTCACGGTGGCTTCCTACTGGCAGCTGCCGGCGCGGCTGTTCGACGACCCGGAAGAATTGAGCGAATGGGCGAGGGCAGCGCTGGCCGCCGCGGAACGGGCGGCGCTGGCGAAACGGCCAAAGAAGAAGGCGGCAAGGAAGAGAGCTGTGAAGCCGACGATCAGGAAAAAGGCACGCTAATTTTCCAGGGTCGTCCCGGCGAAGGCCTCACGCCACCTTACTGTGGGTGTCGGCGGCGTATTCCGGATCGGTCTCGCAGATCACGCGGTTGCGGCCGTTGCGCTTGGCGGCGTAGAGGCAGGCGTCGGCGCGCTCGATCAGCGTGTCCGGGCTGTCGCCGGGCTGCAGCATCGACACGCCGATCGAGATCGTGACGCGGCCGAGAATTTCGCCGGTGGATTTCTTCTTCAGTTCCTTCGACATCACGGCGCGGCGGATGTGATCGGCGACCGTCAGCGCCTGGCGGAGCGCCGTTGCGGGAAGCACTACCGCGAATTCCTCGCCGCCATAACGCGCGGTGAGGTCCTGGCCCTTGATGGTCTGCTTCAGCGACATCGCGACCAGCCGCAGCACCTGATCGCCAGTGAGGTGGCCGTAATTGTCGTTGAACGACTTGAAGTGATCGATATCGAGCATCAACAGCGACAGCGGCTCGCCGCACGCCGCGGCGCTCTGCACCGCGGCTGCGATCGCGCGGTCGAAATATTTGCGGTTGCCGAGGCTGGTCAGGGGATCGGTCAAGCTTTCCGCCCGGATCGTCTCGAGACTCTGCTGCAGGTTGGTGATCTCCTGCTTGGACATCGACAGGCGGTCTTCCAGCGCCTTGTTGGTCTCGCGCATCTCGCGCGTGGAAACCACCAGCTGCTCGATCACGGCCTTGACCTGATCGCCGGTTTTCGCCGCCGACAGTTTTTGCGTCGCGCCGGACAGGCTGTGGTCATAGCTCGCCGACATCCCCAACGCATCGGTGAGCAACCGCATCACGTCGTCGACCTCGTTGATCACGCGGCCGCCAACCTTGTCGATGCGGTCGGTGGTTTTGAGATGGGACAGATAGGTATCGTAGATCTGGTCGAGGTCGGCTTCGGTCAACTTGCCGTGGCGCTCGAGCGTCTCGTTGATAACCTTGTTGAGCGGCGGGTTGAAGCCGGCGGCGTAAACGTACCAGATCTCGTAGTTGCGCGGCACCGCGGTCTGGCGGAGCGATCTGATCTGGCCAAGCGCCACTTCCGCGAACGCTATCGAGCGTTCATGTTCATCGACAGGCCTCGTCACTGCGTCCCCATTCCGGGCATCCTGCCCGTCGACCGCCGGCAAAAGTCAAAATTATCGCGGGCAAGTTAACCGAGGGGAATGAACGAGCCGTAAACGGGTTCCGGGAGCAGGATCCGCGCTATCACGCTGAGCTTGTAGTGAAACTTCTTGCGACCAGACGTTTTTGAGTTAGACCCGGGCGCGCACCGGCCGTAGCAGAAATGCGGGCAGGTGGGAGTGATCGGCGGGCTCGGACGGCTGCTCATGGGCGGTGCGCGGTGCTTCGGGGCGGCCGAAGGAAGGCGTCCGTGCCGGCGGGGGCGCGACCGGCGGGACGAATGCGGGAGCAGGGGTTTCGGCACGGGAACCGTTACCACGCTCGGCACCGGAGC
>JADMIO010828354.1_pt1 | contig 12958 bp, 15 predicted proteins | sample 8958161 | NCBI WGS metagenome assembly JADMIO01 (sample SAMN16585339, study PRJNA669376) | soil metagenome | isolation source: Crop rotation soil | place: USA: Cullars Rotation, Alabama | collected 2011 | reverse complement strand
GCCGACGCCTCCCATCGCGCGTCGAAAGACGGCGGCGCCGCCCGCCGCGGCGCCGGCCGCGCCGTCGTCGACGGTCCCGGCGGGCGAACCCAAGTCGCACGACGCGGCGCCGCTCATCCGGGCGCTGCAGGCAGCAGGCGAGACGGAAGGCATCGCCGCCTTCGGCATCCCCGGCACCGATCCGCCGAAGGCCGGCATCATCGTGCCCGACGACTTCGAGCTGCCGGAGGGCTACGTGCGCCACCACCAGGTGACCGACGACGGCCAGCCGCTGCCGCCGATCCTGATGTTCCATCCCGACTACGAGTTCGTCGACGAGCACGGCAGCCCCGTGGCCGTGCCTCCGAACCGCGTCGTGCCGCCGGAGATGGCGCCGCCCGGTCTGCCGATCCGCATGCTCGACGTCCCGCACACGGATCGCGAACCCTGAGCCCCCGCGCTCGCCTCGCCGCGGTGCCGGCGTTGCTGGCGGCGCCGGCGATCGCGTTCGCGTTCTATGCGCGCTGCACGGCGCCCTGGCACGTGCTCGGCTGGATCGCGCTGGTGCCGTGGCTGATCGTGCTGGACCACACGACGTCGCTCCGCGCCGCCGCCGGCGCCGGGCTCGCGATGTGCATGGTGTTCGTGGCCGGATTCTTCGGCTGGCTGCCGACGGCGATCCACGCCTATACCGGTGCGTCGTGGCTGGTGTGCGCGCTCGTGCTGGCCGTGCTGGCGCCCGTGATCCAGCTGCAGCTGATCGCGTTCGCATGCGCCCGTCACGTCGCCCGGCGACGCGGCGTCGGCCTGGCGCGCATGACGCTGATCGGCGCCTCGACGTACGTCGGCGCGGAATGGCTCACGCCGAAGCTCTTCGGCGACACGATCGGCTACGGCTTTCTGCCGTCGCCGCTGATGCGGCAGGCGGCCGATCTCGCGGGCCCGTTCGGGCTGACGTTCGTCCTGGTCGTGGCCAACGAATGTGTCCTGGCGACCGCGCAGCGCGTGCGTGGGGGGTGGCGTGACGCGGCCGCGCCGGCGGCGACGGTGCTCGGGCTCGTGCTGGCGCTCGTAGGCTACGGCGCCGTCCGCACACGCCAGCTCGCCGCCGAACCGACCGCGCCGCCGCTGACGGCCGCGATCGTCCAGGCCGACGTCGCGCGCTACGATCGGCTGCGCGCCGAACGGGGAACCTACGACGCCGTCCGGGCGATCCTCGATGCCCACTTCGCGCTCTCCGACGACGTCCGCCGCCGGACGCCGGTCGATCTGCTCGTCTGGCCCGAGACGGTGTACCCGACGACGTTCGGCGCGCCCAAGAGCGAGGAGGGCGCCGCCTTCGACCGCGAGATCGGGGCCTGGGTCGGCGCTGCGGGCGTGCCGCTCGTCTTCGGGTCGTACGATGCCGACGATCGCGGCGAGTTCAACGCCGCCGTGTTCCTGGAGCCGTCCGCGACCGGACGGCTGACCTTCGACACGTATCGCAAGGCCGCGCTCTTTCCGCTGACCGAGCGCGTGCCGGCGTTCCTCGAGGGGCCGACGCTGCGCCGCTGGCTGCCGTGGGCGGGCACGTGGACGCCCGGAATCGGCGGGGCCGTCGTCGACCTCCATTTGCCCGACGGCCGCACCGTCCGGACCGCGCCCCTCATCTGCTACGACGCCGTCGACGGCAGCTATGCGCGTGCCGCCGTCCGCAAGGGGGCCGAGCTGATCGTCACGCTCTCGAATGACTCCTGGTTCGACGACGGCCCGGGCCTGCGACTCCATCTGGTCGTGTCGGCGTTCCGCAGCATCGAGACCCGACGGCCGCAGCTCAGGGCCACCAATACCGGCATCTCGGCGGTCGTCTCGGCCACCGGCGAGCTGCTCGAGACGACGGCGGTCCACGAGCGCACCGCGTTGATCGCCACGGTCGCGCCGGTGCGCCGGGCATGGACGCTGGCGCTGGCGTGGGGCGACTGGTTCCGCCCGTCCGCTCTGGCTCTGGCGGTGGCGCTCCTGGCGACGCTGCCGCGAGCGCCGCGGCGCCGCCGATGACGCGTGATTTCCCTTGCCGGGTCGGGCCGTGATCGCGTAGGGTCCGCGGCAGGGGGTTCCATGTCGACTCGCTACCGCTTCGTCCGCTGGTTCGCTGCCGCCCTGCTGCTCGGCGCGGTTGCGCGTCCCACCCCGAGCCGCGCCGGCGGCCCGCCGCTCGGCCACGTCTTCGTGATCGTCCTCGAGAATACGCAGTACAGCGCCGTGACGCCGGCCTCGATGCCGTACCTCACCTCGGTCGCGGCGGGGGGCGTGTCGCTCGACCAGATGTACGGCGTCGATCACGCGAGCCTCACCGACTACATCGCGATGACCAGCGGCCACGAGTCGACGGCGCTCACACGCGCCGACTGCTTCCTCTACAACTGCATCTACGAGCCGCCGGACGACGTGAACATCGCCGATCAGCTGGAGGCGGCGGGGCTCACGTGGAAGGGCTACATGGAATCGATGCCGTCGCCCTGTGCGCACGGCACGTCCGGCAACCTCGATCCGTACATCGTCGGCTATGCCACGCGGCACAACCCGTTCATGTACTACCGCAGCATCGTCGGAAATGTGCCGCGCTGCACCGCGTTCGACGTGCCCTACACCGACCTCGCCAACGACATCGCCGCGAATTCGGTGCCGAACCTGTCGTTCATCGTCCCGAACACCTGCAACGACGCGCACGACGGCGGCGCGAACTGCGGCCTCGACGACGCGGACCTGTGGCTCCAGAACAATCTGCCGTCGATCCTCAACTCCGCGGCGTTCGCCGACAACGGCGTCGTGATCGTCACGTTCGACGAGTCGATCTTCTCCGATACGACGGGGTGCTGCGGCAATTCGCAGGGCGGCCACATCGCCACCTTCGTCCTCGGTCCACTCGTGTCGGCTCCGGGCGGACACTCGAGCACGCCGTACAACCACTACTCGTTGCTGCGCACGATCGAGGACGGCTTCGGTCTGCCGTGCCTGGGCCACGCCTGCGACGCGAGCATCAGTGGGTTCGGCCCCGAAGTGCTCACGCGCTGCGGCAACGGCATGCTGGATGCCGGCGAGGACTGCGACCCGGGCTCGGACGTCGCCGGCGACTGCTGCTCGGCGGCGTGCCTCTTCGAGACGTCCGGCACGGCGTGCGCGGACGACGGCCTGTCCTGCACCGCCGACACGTGTGACGGCGCCGGCGTCTGCGGCCACGCGCAGACCTGCGACGACGCCGATGCCTGCACGACCGACACCTGCGGCGCGAGCGGCTGCGTGAACGCGACGACGCCCGGATACGCCGGCGTCGAATGTCACCTCGATGCCCTGATCGCCGACCTCACGACCGCCGGCGACATCGACGCGACGTCGCGCGAGCGGCTGCTCCGTCCGGCGGCGCGCGCGAAGGACAGCGTCGTTCGGGCGGAGGCGTTGGCGCTCTCCGGCCGTCTCCATTCCGCGTCGCGACGGCTGCGAACGGGCAGCAAGCGCCTCGGGACGTTCGAGAAGCTCGTCACCCGACTGGAGGAGCGGCTCACCATCTCGGCGGCCACGGCGGCGCGCCTGCGTGCCGAGGCCGACGCCATCATCGCCGGGATCGCGACGCTGTAGTCGACGACGCGGCGCTTCCGGCACGCAGCCGCCTTCGATATACGCTCGGCATGCCGAGCGACCTGCTGGAGATCCATCCATCGGTCTGGATCGCCCCAGGGGTGCAGCTCTACGGCGCCGTGACGATCGGCGAGGGCTCGTCCGTGTGGACCAACGCGACCATGCGGGCCGAGTGCCATGCGATCCGGATCGGTCGCATGACGAACGTGCAGGACTTCGCGATGATTCACGTGGCCTACGACCGCGAGACCGTGATCGGCGACTTCTGCTCGATCACCCACCACTGCACGATCCACGGCTGCACCATCGAGGACGACGTGCTGATCGGGATCAACGCGACGGTGATGGACGGTGCCGTCATCGGCCACGGCTCGATCGTCGCCGGCGGCGCCTTCGTCAAAGAGCACTCGATCTTTCCACCCGGCTCGATCATCGCGGGTGTGCCCGCCAAGGTGGTGAGGGCGCGCGACGCCGCGCGCGAGAACCGGCTGAACGCCTGGCTGTACCATCGCAACGCGCAGCACTACCGGGACGGCGACCACCGCGCCTGGGCGGGTGCGGAGTTCGAGCGCTGGTACGCCGAGATGCAGGACAAGGTGGCACGCGACGCCGACGTCGCGCGCTGAGAACGCGAGCGCGCATCACGCGTCGTCCGCCGGCGCCGCGTCGACCAGGGCGCGGGCCCACGCGAGGATCGGCCGCAGGCGCAGCGGCAGCAGGATCGCCGCGTCGGCGGCGCGCGCCCAGCGGAACTCGTGATGCTCGGCACGGCCGAGCTCGGGGGAGATGGGCAATCGGACCTCGCCGGCGCGGCTCACGGCCAGGTAGTAGCGCGCGATCTTGCCCCGCGCGTACGGCACGGTCTCCCGGAAGTCCTCGCCCCAGCGCAGCTCCAGGTCGTCGAGCGCGGTCTCCTCGCGCACCTCGCGCAGGGCCGCCGCCAGCGGCGCCTCGCCGGGCTCGATCAGGCCCTTGGGGAAATCCCAGTTGCGGAAGACCCGCAGCAGGAGGTAGCGCCAGCCGGCGGTCGTGGGTCGCACGACCACGACGCCGGCAGCGCGCGCCCCGGGGCTCACCGCGCGCCGACGTCCAGGTCGGTGCTCGTCAGGATGTCGTGCACCTCGAGCACGTTCGGCCCGGCGAACATCTCCTTCGGCGGCCGGCTCGAATGCGCTTCAGCGAAGTCGGGGCTCTTGGTCCAGGCGACGAAGTCGTCGAAGGTCTGCCACCAGGTCTTCACCTCGTAGTAGCCCTGGCCATCGGGATCCGGCACCCAGCCGCCGGTCTCGTGGACGAACTTCATCGGCTTCGGCCGGTGCACCTCGTTGCGGATGAATCCGGGATGGCGGTCGACCAGGTGCACGCGCCGCTTGAAGCGGTCTTCGAAGTCGATCTCGTGCCCGCGGGCGACCGGAATACGGTTCGTGACGACGATCATGCGATCGGTCTAGTACGGCCCGCGCGAGCCGTCCACCACGATCCCGCGCCCGGAGACGGCCCTCGCCGCCGGCAAGCGACGCATGCTATAGGCGCCGCCGCGTGCCGATGAGACGCGTCCTTCCACTGCTGCTGGCGGCGCTGCTTCTCCTGGCGATGGGCGCCGGACACGGGCTCGCCGCGGAGCCGGAGACGATCGGGAAGTCGGTCACGCTGCCCGAGCGCCCCGGCCCGCACTGGTTCTGGCTGAGCGACATCCTCCTCCACCGCACCGCGCTCTTCGACGCCGAATCGGGCGACCTCCTCGGCCAGATCAGCTCGGGCACGGCCGGCGTCGGCTTCGTCATCATGCCGCTCTTCGCGCCGGACCATCGCGAGATCTACATTCCCGAGACGTACTACGCGCGCGGCGTCCGCGGCGAGCGCACCGACGTCGTCACGATCTACGACGCCCGCACGCTCGCGCCACTCGACGAGGTCGTCATCCCGCCGCATCGCGCCGAGTACTTCCCGGGCAACGCCGCAAACGCGCTGTCCGACGATGGTCAGTTCGTCGCCGTGTTCAATCTGACGCCGGTGACGTCGCTCTCGATCGTCGACGTGCGGGCGCGGAAGTTCGTCGCCGAGGTGCCGACCCCGGGATGCAGCCTGGTCTACGGCGCCGGGCCCCGACGCTTCCTCATGCTCTGTGCGAATGGTGCGGCGCTGACGGTGTCGCTCGACGAGAGCGGCGGCGAGCCGAAGGTCGAGCGCAGCAAGCCGTTCTTCGAGGCGCAGAAGGATCCCATCACCGAGAAGGCCGTACGCCGCGGCAACGAGTGGCTGTTCGTCTCCTACGACGGCGTCATCCACCCGGTCGACGTCTCCGGCGAGGCGGTGCGTTTCGGCGAGACCTGGCCGCTGGTCGACGCGTCGGACCGATCGACCTGGCGGATCGGCGGCGCGCAGCACCTCGCCGTGCACGCGGCATCGAATCGGCTCTACGCGCTCATGCACCAGGGCGGCGTCGACACGCACAAGGAGCCGGGGACGGAGATCTGGGTGTTCGACGTCGCCTCGCACCGGCGGCTGTCCCGGATCACCGTCGCCAATCCGTTGGTCGCGTTCATCCGCGAGCAGGGACATCTCGAGGCGCGCGGCCGCATGGGCGACGCCACCACCTGGCTGCTGGCGAAGGCGCTGCCGAATACCGGCGTGCAGCGCATTCTGGTGACGCAGGACGAGCACCCGCTGCTGATCGCGTCGGCGGAGCTGCCGCCCTCGGTGACCGTGTACGATGCGATGAGCGGCGCGGTGGTGCGGCAGGTCGGCGAACCCGGGCTGGCGGGAAGTCTGCTGTTCGCGCCGTGACGACCATGGATCCCGCCGTCGACATCGCGTTCCGCGCCGCGCTCGGCCTGCTGCTGGCGGTCGCCGCCGGGCACAAGCTCCGCGACCTGCCGCGCTTCCGGGCGACGCTCGCGGAGTACCGGCTGCTGCCGGAGCCGTTGGTGGCCATCGCGGCGCCGACGGTCGTCGGCATGGAGCTCGCGACCGCGATGGCGCTGCTCGACTTTCGCACCGTGGGCGCATGCGCCGCGGCGACGCTGCTCCTGGTCTACGCCGTCGCCATCGGCGTGAACCTCGCGCGCGGCCGGCGGCACATCGACTGCGGCTGCGCCGGGCCGACCGAGCGGCGCGCCATCAGCGGCGGGCTCGTCGCCCGCAACGCCGCGCTGGTCGCGGTCGCGCTCCTCGGCCTCACGCCGCTCGGGTCGCGGCCGCTCGTGTGGATCGACGCGATCACGATCCCCGGCACGACGCTGCTCCTGGTGGCCGTGTACGGCGCGGTGGACGGCCTGATCGCCAATGCGACGGGCGTCGTGCGCCTCCGAGGTGCGGCGTGACGCACGCGCTGATCGTGTCGAACGTCGTGCTGTGGATCGCCGTCGTCGTGCTCGCCGGCGTCGTCGTCGCGCTCACCCGGCAGATCGGCGTCCTGTACGAGCGGGTCGCGCCCGCGGGCGCGCTCATGACGGGACGCGGACCGGCGGTCGGCGACGCCGCACCCGTCGTCCACGCCGACGACCTGGCGGGCATGCATCACGACGTCGGCGCGCCGCGCGCCGACGGTCGCGGCACGCTGCTCCTGTTCCTCTCGCCCACGTGTCCCGTCTGCAAGACCCTGCTGCCCGCCCTGCGATCGGCGGCGCATCGCGAGCGCGACTGGCTCGCCGTCCTGCTCGCCAGCGACGGGCCGGCCGACGAGCACGCGCGCTTCATCGCCGCCGAGGGGCTCGAGGCGTTTCCCTACGTCCTCTCGCCGCAGCTCGGCATGACGTATCGGGTCGGCAAGCTGCCGTACGCCGTTCTGCTCGACGCGGCCGGCATCGTGCGCGCGCGCGGGCTCGTCAACACGCGCGAGCACCTGGAGAGCCTGTTCGAGGCGCACGAGCGAGGGCTTGCGACGATCCAGGATTGGGCGCAGGAGGAGCACGTGCGGCAGAAGCACCTCGGGGCGGTGCATTCGTGATGCGCGATCGCTTTTCGCTCGATCGCCTCGTCGAGGGCGCCGCCCGCGGGCTCGCGCGGCGGACCTCACGCCGACACATGCTGGCGCGGATCGGCGCCCTGCTGGTCGGCACGGCGTCCTATCCGCTGCTGCCGGTCGCGCGTGCCGCCGAGGACGACGGCCGGGTCCCGCCGCCCGACGACAGCGGCATCGAGGGCGACGGCGGCGATCCCAAGAGCTGCCACTACTGGCGCCACTGCGCGATCGACGGCTTCCTCTGCGCCTGCTGCGGCGGCTCGCAGAACACGTGTCCGCCCGGGACCGAGATGTCGCCGGTCACGTGGATCGGGACGTGTCGGCATCCCGGCGACGGTCGCGACTACGTCATCTCGTACAACGACTGCTGCGGGCAGTCGCTCTGCATGCGCTGCCAGTGCACGCGCACCGAGGGCGAGAAGCCCGTCTACCTGACGTCGAAGAACAACGCGCTCCTGTGGTGCTTCGGGACCAAGAGCCGGGCCGTGCACTGCTCGGTGGCGGTCGTGATCGGCGTCGCGACCAAGTCGTAGTCCGATGACGCTGCGTCGATGTGCGGCGGCGTCGCTTGCCGCGCTGGTGCTCGCGCGGGCGTGGCCGGTGGTGGCGAGCAGCGGGCCGGCGTTGGACTACGCGCTCAACTGCCAGGGCTGCCATCGCGCCGACGGCACGGGAACGCCGGGAACCGTCCCCGCGCTGGCCGGCTCGGTGGCGAAGTTCCTGAAGGTGTCCGGCGGCCGCGAATACCTCGGCCGCGTCCCGGGTGTCGCGCAGGCGCCACTCGACGATGCCGCCCTGGCGGCGGTGCTCAACTGGATGCTCGGGCGCTTCGATCCGGGCGACGTGCCGTCCGACTTTCGGCCGTACACGGCCGCGGAGGTCGGCGGCCTGCGAGCGGATCCGCTGACCGACGTGACCACACGGAAGGCGCTGGTGGAGAAGCTCGGGCATCTGCGGTGACCCGGCTCACCTGCGTTCGCCGACCGAATCCCGCTGATCGAGGATAGGCGCCGCTTCCCGCGCAGCGGAAGATCGTCTGCACACGCATCCTGTCTGCAGCAGGAATGGTCGTGTTCCGGCCACTGACGCTCAAAGCCGGCCGGCGGCGCGCTCGCGGCTTCCAGTGCGAAGGGGGCCGCCCGCGCGCCGCCAGCGTCACCGCTCCTTGCGTCGCCGCCCCGGTCGAGCGACTGTCGCGTGAAGGGGGCTTCCGATGTCGTTCGACCAGATTCTCTACGAGAAGGCCGGCCGCGTCGCGACGATCACGCTCAACCGGCCCGCGAAGCTGAACGCGTACTCCGAGGTGATGGTGCACGAGATCCTCGCGGCGCTCGCCGACGCGCGCGACGACGACGGCGTGCGCGCCGTCATCCTCACCGGCGCGGGTCGCGGGTTCTGCTCGGGCGGCGACGTCTCGGCCGACTTCCAGTATCCCGCGCGCTACCGCGGCCATCGCCTCGAGTCGATGCTGGAGATGCGCGAGAACATGCACCGCCTGGTGGCGCTGCTCCAACGCTTCGACAAGCCGACCGTGGCCGCGGTGAACGGCGCGGCCGTCGCGGGCGGGCTCACGCTCGCGCTGTGCTGCGATTTCCGCATCGCGGCGGCCAGCGCCCGTCTCGGCGACACCAGCCTCAGGTTCGCGCTGATCCCCGACGAGGGCGGCGCGTACCTCTTCCCGCGCGCGATGGGTCTCGACAACGCGCTCCGCATGTCGCTGCTCTCCGAGGTCTATCCCGCGGCGCGTGCGCGCGAGCTCGGCCTGGTCACCGAGGTCGTGCCGGACGACGAGCTGATGGCGACGGCGCGCGCCTGGGCCGAGCGCCTGGCCGACGGTCCGCCGATCGCCGTGCGCATCACGAAGCGGATGATGTACAAGCAGCGCACCATGGACCTCGAGAACGCGCTCGACGACGCGGCCATGGCGACGCTCGTGACCAACTACACGGACGACGTGAAGGAAGGCATCCGCGCCTTCCACGAGAAGCGCCCGCCGCGCTTCGAGGGACGGTGAGACGATGGCCTACGAGCAGATCCTCTACGACGTCGCCGACGGGATCGCCGTCATCACGCTCAACCGTCCCGAGAAGCTGAACGCGTGGACGATGCGTCTCGGCGCGGAGGTGCGCCACGCCGCGTTCCAGGCCGATCGGGATCCCGCCGTCAAGGTGATCGTCGTCACCGGCGCCGGCAAGGGCTACTGCGCCGGCGCCGACATGGACATGCTGCAGGGCTTCCAGCGCGGCGAGTCCATCCAGAACGGCGCGCAGGACCTGACCGTCCACCCCGATCCGGCGCTGCCGGCGGCCTTCCGCGGCGAGTACAGCTACCCCGTCGGGCTCACCAAGCCGGTGATCGCGGCGGTGAACGGCGTCGCGGCCGGGCTCGGCGTTTCCTACATGCTCTACTACGACATCCGAATCGCGTCGGACCGGGCGCGGTTCGGCTTCATGTTCCCGCGCCGCGGGCTGGTCGCCGAGCACGGCAGCGCGTTCATCCTGCCGCGGCTGGTCGGCATGGCGCATGCCGCGGACCTGTTGTTCTCCGGTCGCCTGGTGTCGGCGGACGAGGCGCTCGCGATGGGCCTCGTGAACCGCGTGGTGCCCCACGACACGCTCATGGCGCACGTGCGCGAGTACGCCCTCGAGCTGGCGACGCACTGCTCGCCACGCTCGCTCCGGATCATGAAGCGCCAGCTCTACACCGACCAGACCGGCGACCTCGAGACCTCGATGCGGGTGGCGGATCAGGAGATGGTCGCGTCCTTCGGCACCGAGGATTTCCGCGAGGGCGTGGCGTCGTTCGTCCAGCGCCGTCCGCCGCGCTTCACCGGGCGCTAGCCGGCTCGGGCGTCGCGCGCAGGCTCGGATTCGCATGCGCGGCGCGGTCGAGCACGGCGCGCACCAGCTTCGCGGTGATGTCGCGCTGCGCGACGTTCACGACCCATGCCGGCAGCAGGCCACCGGCGTCGGTGCGCAGCGTGTAGGTGACGTCGGTGCCGCCGTCCGCTGCCGGGGCGAGCCGCCATCGTCCCTCGCTGTTGCGCACGCGCACGTACTCGTCGGTGGGCGCCGGCCCCTCGTCGGAGACGGCGGTGCTCACCACCTCGTGGACGCCGTTCTCGACGGTGCGTCGGACGCGGACCACCGAGTCGCGATCCTTCGCGACCGGGACGCGCGCCTGCTGATACACGAGCTTCACGTCGCCGTCGTCGCGCAGCACGTCGAGCCGCTTCAGGTACGGCACGAACTGCGTGTACTCCTCGTGCTTCCAGAGCGTCGCCGCGATGGTCGCCGGCGCAAGCGACGCATGCGTGGTGACGCGCACTTCACGCAGCGCCGTGCCCTCGATGGCGCGCCGTTCGACGACCATGCCGTCGTGGTCGGAGAGCCGCTCCCACGTGTCGCCGGCCGCGTGGGCGGCGACCGGCACGGCGAGGAGAATGGCCACGCCGAGGCGCATGCGCGGCACCGTAGCGCGCGGCCGCGCAGCGCGGAAGCACGCTCCGATTGACAGTCCCGCGATCGCGAGAGTACGGTGAAGCATCTTCCCTCAGTGACTTCGCGCCTCGTCGGGGGTGGGCACGGAGCGCTAGAGGAAAGTTCACCGTCCCGCGGGTTATGGCCTCCGCGCGGTCGGCGCCTGGCTCAGGCTGCGACCCGGAGGCGGGAGCAATGGCAACAGCGTGGTTCGGTCCGTGTCCGCACTGCAACGTGGCGCTGTCGTATCTCGAAGGTGTGACCGGCAGCAAAATGGATCCGCAATGTCCGACGTGCCGTGAGACGATCACGGTGACGCGAGCGACGTTCCTGATGGCGGATCATTCGCTCGCGTCGCAGACGCGCAAGCCGCCGCCCACCCCTGCGAAGCCCTCCTGATCGCCCACCTGGACGCCGGCTGACCCGTCGCGCTACGGGGGTCCATGCAGCGCGAGACGAGCGCCGACGTCGTCATCATCGGCGCAGATCTGGCCGGCCTCGTCGCCGGCGCCATCCTGACGCGACACGGCCGGCGTGTCGTCGTGCTGGAGCAGGCCGACACGGTCGGTGGGCGTGGCGGCGGCGTGCAGACCCCCGACGGCTTCTGGATCGATTTCGGGCATCGCGACGGGCACGGTGTCGGCGACTGCCAGTTCCCCTGGCACCACGGCGCCGAGGCGGCCCGCGAGGCCGGCGTCGAGATCGCGATGAAGCCCATCGCCCGCGCGCTGCGCGTGCACCGCGTCCCCGACGGCACGGTGCTCGACGGTGGCGACTGGACGGCCGGTGGCTTCCTCGGCGCCGCCCGGCATTTCTTCGAATGCCCCGAGGACGGCACGGCCGAGCTGAGCGGGATCTTCCAGCGCTTCGCGACGGCGCCCGCCGCCGAGGTCGCCGCCGCGCTCCCGACGCGGCTCGGCGACTGGGTCGAGATCAACGTGCAGCATCCGGGTGTGCGGCGCGCGCTGCTGCTGATGGCGGCGGTGATCTTCCACCCGCGTCCCGCCGAAGCGTCCGCCGGGCGGCTGATGCAGTTCTTCCAGACGCCCAAGGGCCCGCCGCACGTGGCCGACGACGCGGAGGCCGGCGGCATGCAGGGCCTGATGGAGCCGTGGGCGCGCGCCATCCGCGCGCGCGGCGGCGACATCGCGCTCGGCTGGAAGCCGGTCGAGATCGTCGTCGACGGGGGGCAGGTGCGCGGGGCGGTCGCCGTCGACCGGTCGAACCTGGTGCGCGAGATCCACGCGCCGGTGGCGATCAGCACGTATCCCGTGTGGGAGAACTTCGAGCTGATCGACGCCCGCCGTTTCCCGGCCGCGTTCGTGGCGGCGGCGGAGGAGCTGCGCCGCCACCGCGCCGATCTGGTCGGCTGGCACGCCGGGCTCCGGCGCCTCCCCGTGGTGCGCGCCACCGGTCGCCCCGACGATCATCCCGGCTGGAATCGATTCCTGCTCGGCCCCGATCGCCGCTATGCCGGCGGCTATCACATTCCGTCGCTGAGCAGCCGGCGCGCGGCGCCACCCGGGAAGCATCTCCTGTCGTGGGTCATGGCGCGGTTCTTCGACGGCGGCACGACGTCGGGTCCGCCGTGGACGGCGGCGCGCGCGCACCTCGACATGGCGATCTCCTACCTGCGCGAGTTCTACGCCGACCTGGACGACTGCATCGAGTGGCGCTCGTACCAGTACGTCGCCGCGCCGCAGTCGATGAGCTGGTCCTGGGCACCGGTGAGACGACACGAGCTGACGGTCGCCGGCATGGACGGCCTGCTGCTCGCGTCGGCGACGCTGGAAGCGCCGGCGGGCATCGTCGACATCGGTGCGTACGCCGGCCGTGCCGCCGCGCACGCCGCCATGGCGCGCTAGACCGGGGTCGTCGGCTTCCGCGCTGCGGCACCCGCGACGGGCGCGCTCGGGGAAAG
>JADMIO010306766.1_pt1 | contig 12958 bp, 9 predicted proteins | sample 8958161 | NCBI WGS metagenome assembly JADMIO01 (sample SAMN16585339, study PRJNA669376) | soil metagenome | isolation source: Crop rotation soil | place: USA: Cullars Rotation, Alabama | collected 2011 | reverse complement strand
GCCGCGACTTCAAGTCACGTGAATTCCAAGCTTCGGATCCCACTGTGCTGGAAAGAAGTAAACCCGGGTGGGCTCACAACGAGATCGATAATTTCATCCTGAACAGGCTGGATCGCGAATCGGTCGAGCCTTCTCCAGAGGCCGATCCCGCGACGCTTCTGCGCCGCCTCAGTCTTGATCTGATCGGTCTTCCGCCAACCATTCAAGAAGTCAATGCATTTCTCGCCGATCGGAGTCCTCAGGCTTACCAACATCAGGTCGAGCGGCTTCTCGCTTCACCGCATTACGGCGAGCGCTGGGCCCGTGTCTGGCTTGACGCTGCCCGTTATGCCGACTCGAATGGTTTTGAAAAGGATGCTCCCCGCAGTGTCTGGTTTTACCGCGACTGGGTCATTCGCGCACTGAACCAGGATCTGCCTTATAACGAGTTCATCATCGAACAGATCGCCGGCGACCTCCTTCCCGCCGCCACCCAGGACCAGGTCGTGGCCACTGGCTTTCTGCGGAATTCCATGCTGAACGAAGAGGGCGGTGTCGACCCGGAGCAGTTCCGGATGGAAGCGATGTACGACCGCATGGATGCAATCGGTAAGGGCATCCTGGGCATTACCATCCAGTGTGCTCAGTGTCACAACCATAAGTACGATCCGCTGACGCAGGAAGAGTATTACCGGATGTTCGCGTTTCTGAACGATTCGCACGAAGGCAGCACAGTCGTGTACACGCCGGATGAGCTGATGAAGCGTGCGGAAATTGTGCGCGAGACCACCGAGATTGAGGATCAATTGCGCCGCACAAGGCCCGGCTGGCGCCAGCAGATGGAGCAATGGGAGACGCGCGTCGCGCAAAACCAGCCTCAGTGGACGGTCATGCGCCTTGATGTTGACGATATTTCAACGGGAGGCTCGCGTTACCTTCCTCAACCGGATGGCTCCTTTATCGCCCAAGGGTTCGCTCCCGCCTTTCATCGTGTCAAGTTCATCACGAAAACGGATGTGCTGAACATCACCGCCTTCCGTCTCGAAGTGATGACTGATCCCAATTTGCCGTGCGGGGGGCCGGGACGCGCGATAAACGGCGGCGCGGTGCTCACGGAGTTCGAAGCCGAAGCCGCTCCCGCTAAAGATCCCGCCAAGATCACGAAAATTAAATTCATCAAGGCATCGGCCGACTTTAACCCGCCAGCGGCGCCGCTGCCTGCGCGTTATCAAAGCAGCAAGAGCGGCGTGGTGAAAATGGGTGGACCGGCTGAGCTTGCTATCGATGACAAGAAAGAGACCGGCTGGAACCTCGATGCAGGGGCTGGCCTTCGCAATCAGTCCCGAAAGGCCGTATTCGTAGCCGACAAGCCTATCGGCTTTCCGGAAGGAACCATTGTCAACATTTATCTGAAGCAATTCCACGGCAATGAGGACTCCGATGATAACGGCCAGAATAGTCTGGGGCGTGTCCGGCTCTCCTTCACGACGGCGCCCGATGCTGTCGCCGACCCGGTGCCTCAGAGTGTCCGCGATGTTCTCGCAATCCCCTCGGGGCTGCGCTCGCCGGCACAGATACGCGCTATTTTTTCCTATTGGCGCACAATGGTGCCGGAGTGGAAAGAAGCGAACGACCGGATTGCTTCGCTCTGGCGTGAGCATCCTGAAGGAACGAGTCAGCTCGTATTGAAGGAACAGGAGAACCCCCGCGAGACCCACATCCTGAAGCGGGGCGATTTCCTGCAGCCTGACCGCGTCGTGCGGCCGGGCGTTCCCGCGTTTCTCCATCCGCTGCCTGCCGGCGCGGCTTCGACACGTCTGACTTTTGCGAAGTGGCTCGTGGATCGCAAATCGCCTACAACCGCACGCTCCATCGTCAATCGCATTTGGCAGGCATACTTCGGGATAGGAATTGAGGCAACTAGCGAAAATTTCGGCCTCCAGTGCGAGCCGCCTTCACACCCGGAATTGCTCGATTGGCTCGCCGTGGAGTTCATGGACAGCGGATGGAGCTTAAAGAAACTGCACCGGCTGATCGTCACATCGGCCACGTACCGTCAATCATCGAATACCACGCCACAGCTGCTAGCAAAAGATCCTGCCAACAGGCTGCTGGCGAGAGGTCCGCGCTTCCGCGTAGATGCCGAAATTGTCCGGGATATCGCGCTTGAAGCAAGCGGACTGCTCAATCCCGCTATTGGCGGTCCGAGCGTCCATCCGCCTGCTCCCGCGTTCCTGTTCCTGCCTCCCGCCAGCTATGCGCCTAAGAGTTGGCCCGAGTCGCACGGCTCCGATCGTTATCGCCGAGCGCTATACACGTTCCGCTTCCGGTCGACACCATACCCAATGCTTCAGGTATTCGATGCTCCTAATGGCGACTCGTCTTGTGTCCGGAGAGCGCGGTCGGACACGCCGCTGCAGGCGCTTACGACGTTGAACGAACCGCTCTTTGTGGAAGCCGCCCGCGCACTCGCACTGCGAATCTTGCGTGAGGGCGGCGAGACGGATGCCGATCGCCTGTCATACGGGTTCCGCCTCTGCGTCGCGCGTGCAGCGGGCGCGGAGGAAAAAGATATCATGCTGACGCTGCTGCACAAGGAAGAGCAGCGGCTATCCACGGGCTGGTTGAGCGCGCGCGAGATCACAGGATTCGCTGTGAGCGATAAGTCGCCTCTTCCATCCGGGTTCACTCCGAATAACTGGGCCGCTTGGACCTTACTCTCTCGCGTGTTGCTCAATCTCGACGAGACGATCACGAAGGAATAGTCATGAATTGCCAGGATCATTTGTATCGCAACATGCACCCGAAGCAGGTAACGCGACGTTGGTTTTTTGAGCAGTGCGGCGTTGGCGTGGGAGCCGCGGCCCTGCACAGCCTGCTTGCCGAATCGGGGTATGCAGCCACTGAACCAGCTGATCCGCTGGCTCCTAAAAGCCCGCACTTTGAGCCCAAAGCCAAACGCGTAATTTTCCTGTTTATGGCGGGGGCGCCGAGCCACCTCGAGTTGTTCGACAATAAGCCCCAGCTTGCTAAGTTCGACGGAACGCTTCCGCCCGCCGATCTACTCAAGGGATATCGCGCAGCCTTCATCAATCCGAATTCCAAGCTCCTAGGACCGAAGTTCAAATTTCGCCGCTATGGCGAGAGCGGCACTGAATTGGGTGAGTTGATACCGCACATCGGCGGCATCTCCGATGAAATCGCGATCGTCAAGTCGATGCAGACCGACGCGTTCAACCATGCGCCCGGGCAATTGTTGATGAATACCGGCACTATGCAGTTCGGACGTCCCAGTTTTGGATCGTGGTTACTCTACGGCCTGGGATCGGAGACCCGCGACTTGCCTGGATTCATAGTCTTCAGCTCGGGGAAAAAAGGACCTAGCGGCGGTGACAGTTGTTGGGGCAGCGGCTTCCTGCCTACTCTTTATCAGGGAGTTCAATTCCGAAGTGGTGGTGATCCGGTTCTTTATCTATCAAACGCCCCTGGTGTCGATACGGAAGTTCAGCGTGATTCGCTCGATGCTCTCCGGAAGTTGAACACCATGCGTCTGAATGCGACTGGCGATCCCGAAATTGCAACTCGAATCAACTCCTTCGAGATGGCGTTTCGGATGCAAGCCGTGGCTCCCGAACTGATGGATATCTCGAACGAGCCTCAGCACATTCTGCAGATCTATGGGGCCGAACCCGGCAAGGCTTCATTCGCGAATAACTGTCTACTGGCCAGGAGACTGGTAGAAAAGGGCGTACGGTTTGTGCAGCTTTATCACGAAGCATGGGACCAACATACTAATCTCGCCCACGACCTTGCTGAGAACTGCCACGATTGTGATAAGCCCAGCGCAGCGCTGATCATGGACCTGAAACAGCGCGGTCTGCTGAAGGACACGCTCGTCATATGGGGCGGTGAATTCGGACGTACGCCGATGGTGCAAGGCGGTTCCGACGGCCGTGACCATCATCCCAACGCCTTCACGATGTGGATGGCCGGCGGGGGCATTAAACCAGGCGCGCGTATCGGCGCGACTGACGACCTCGGATTCAATGTTACGGCAGATAAGGTCCACGTGCACGATTTGCACGCGACTTTACTTCATCTCCTGGGCTTCGATCACACCAAGTTGACCTACCGCTTTCAAGGTAGGCCTTTCCGCCTGACGGACGTAGCCGGACAGGTGGTCTCAGGATTGCTCGCCTGAATTGGGTTCGCCGACCTGCCGCGCGTCCGCAGCAGCAAGCGTTTATGTCGTCGATGGCCTGTCGTTCTCGTAAATCCGAATTGCTTGATAAAGTGGATCTTGAGCATCTTTGCCTCGTTCTCGCCGGCAGCGGTTGTATACGCGATCATGACGTCCATCGCTGTGGTGGGGTGGCCGCAAGGTCATGATATTCACGCAGGATCTTCGCTCACGTGCTGAGCGGGCCGAATGATGGACCGGGTTCCTGGGAGCCTGCATCATGAATTGTCCCTACCAAAAACTCTGTCGCCCGCAGAATCAACGATTTGGCTCGCATCGGCGATAGATTGTTACCTGTGTGTAGCCAAAACCGCGTCTTGTGGGGCATTACGTCGATCGAACCTGTCCACCGCGATGAAGTCACGGGTGCCATTCATGCCCGGCTACGGTTAACATATGCGCCGTCATGCTCACGAGCCGAGGAGTCGACGCTGCGATCGGATGCCGCGAATCCAACGGCCGTCAGGTGACGAGGATCTGGGCACGAAGCGACTAGAACCACCTGCATCGAGCATTGAATTCGTGTCGTCAGGCCGCCTCGCGCCAGCAATAGCGATGATGCAGACCACCGAGCCGAGGAATGGAAACCAAAGTCGCGTTCGGCGCAGGTTTGATTTCCGTCACACGTCGATACGGCGTGTCCTTGTTGAGCGCGTCGTGAATCCGGTCCTGATGATAATAGTTCACGTAGTCGCGGAGGAGCCGGCGGAGATGATCTTCATTAAGCGCAATCACGTGGTTAAGGATCTCGCTGCGACAGCTTCCTATCCACCGCTCCGCGACTCCGTTCTGCCACGGAGCCTGGACGCTGGTTCGCTTTGCTTTCAAGCCTGTCGCTGTCAGAAAATCGATCACCTGTACATCAAAGTTGGCGTCGTGGTCGAGGATGCAATATCGATACGGACTCGCTTGCGGAAAGGCTTCTCGCAATTGTTGTACAACCCAGTCGGCGCTCGGATGCCGCGTGACATTGAGATGCAGAATCCGTCGTCGTCCATGTGCGATCACGAAGAAACAATAGAGAACTTGGAAGGCCAAAGTTGGAACAGTGAAGAAATCGAAGGCCACGATCACCTCGCGATGATTAGCCAAAAAGGCCAGCCAGCGCTTGCCGGGATCACCACGGCGCCGCAGGCGTCGCAAATATCTCGCAACGCTGCGTTCAGAGATCTCGAAACCGAGCTTCAACAGTTCACCGTGGACTTTCGGTGCACCCCTGTTCAAATTTTCAGCAGCCATTTGCCGGATGAGAGAGCGAATCTCAGCGGAGGCTTTCGGTCGCCCACCACGCACCTTGGAGCGCCAGCGCCAATACAGTCGGAAGCCTTCTCGATGCCATCTGATGACCGTTTCTGGTTTGACGAGGATCAAAACGTCGGACCATCGTGGCCACACTTTTCTAAGCGCGGTCCAGAAGAATCGGTCCAAGCTGGTCAGCGGTGGTCGAGGTCGTTTGCGCTTCAGCACGGCAACCTGCTGGCGCAGGGCCACAATCTCAATGTAGAGGTCGCGCCGAGTTCTGAAGAAGACGCGAATAGCGGCGAGCAAGGCCAGGATTAGATCAAGCACGAATGGACCGTTGTAACACTCGGTGACGCATTCACAAACGGCATCCGTGATCCAACCGCAAGCCGCTGATTCTACAACGAACCGACCTATTGGCTACACACAGGCCTTTTTCAGCATCCTGCTAGAGCTCATAGCAAGAAAGAGTTGAGGCATTTGCGTCGTGATACTTCAGGCAGCGAGTTCGGCGCGATCCACGCGAAGCGCTGATTCTTGTCCTATAGAGAGATAAGGCCCGTAGTTATGAAATACAGGCTGAGTAAAGCCAAGACCAACCAGAGCACGACGCCCATGGCCATCGGCCTCCACCCAATTTTCCGTACGGACTCTAATGATATGCCAGAACCGATCAGGAATAGCGTTGCCGTAAAGCCGGCCTTGGCCGTCTGCGCTAGGGCGTTCCAAATCGGTCGCGCTCCAGGAACCGCTGCGGTCATCCAAGCCGTCCCGAGGAAGGCCAAAATGAACCAGGGCCAGACCAGTTTGGTTCTGCTACGCAGTAGAAAAGCGGTGCTCACGACCAGCGGAATGATCCAAAGAGAGCGGACCAGCTTAACCGTCGTACCTACGATAAGCGCCTCATTTCCATACCGCAATCCGGCTCCTACCACAGAACTCATATCATGAATCCCCAGCGCCGCCCACAAACCAAATTGCGCCTGGGTCAGTCTGAGAGCTGTGCCGATCAAGGGGAAGAGGACCAATGCAAACGAGTTGAGCACGAAGACCGTGCCCAGTGAAACGGCTGTTTCATCTTCCTCCGCGTTAATGACGTGGCACACAGCGGCAATGGCGCTGCCCCCACAGATCGCCGTGCCGGCCGAAATCAGAAACGAAGGATTAAACGGGACCGATAGCAGTCGACCGGCCAGAAGACCGAAGCTCATTGCGCATACGATCCCGACTCCCGTGTATGCGAAGCTGGTTCTTCCAGTATGGAGAACCGTGGCCGCATCCATTGCAAATCCCAGCCCAACCACACTGATCTTAAGGAGCCGCTTGGAGACAATGGATGCCTCTTTGGGCCAGGGATTTGAACCCAACAGCCCGAAGGCCAAGCCTGCAGCAAGGGCCACGGGAGGTGTGCACCAAGGCAGGCAACAACATACCGCTACGGAGAGATAGAGAGCTTTTCTAAGCATGGGGCGAGCATTCGCAGCCCTGCGAAACAAACATCTTCGGGGAGAGGGAGAGTACCCAGCGCACTCCAGATGCCTTCGCGGCCGCCCAGATTCGATTGACCCGCTGCTGGGTGAAAGCCAACTCGCGATATGGAACGGGCGTATCTTCTTGGCGAATAGGCAACAGCAAGTTCTCCTTTCCCCGGCTATGTATGTGAACGGACGGAGATGCCCAGAAGCCTCAGCGTGTCACGTGTCAGAATACCTTCGATCGTTGCTTCTGATATTCGGGGCATGTGCGAATTCGCAACCAAATGGTTGATATCCTTCAGCCCACGTATCGAATCGGCAGGTGTGGTGAACGGATAATCCGAACCAAAGAAGATCTTGTGGGCGGCACCGTATTCCTGCGCACAGAGCAATGCATTATAGAACTGCCATGGACGGTAATACAGCGCCGAGATATCCGCCCACACATTCGGCTGCTTCCGAATGAGGACGGTAGTTTCTTCCGTCCACGGATGTCCCATGTGGGCGATAACGATCGACAGATTGGGATAGCTCAGCGCGACATCTTCCAACTGGACAGGCTGCGCAAACTTCAAAGGCGCGCGGCGGGGAAAGGTGGTGCCCTGGTGTACGAGGATAGGTATGCCGTTTCTCTCGCAATATGCGTACACGGGCTCCATGCGCGAGTCGCACGGGTGGTAGTTCTGGTAGATCGGCGCCAGTTTCAGACCGCGAAAACCCATCTCCTCAAAGCATTGATACATTTGCTGGAGGTAGTCGGGTTCGTTTGGATCGATGCACGCGAATCCAACTAGTTTTTCAGCATGAGCGCCAACATAGTCGGCGATCAACTTGTTCGGCACCAGCCAACCTAAATGGACAGACCGAAATCCGAACACTACGGCGTAATCGACCGCCGCCATTGCCTGCCAGTGATCGTTCTCTGCTATGTCCGTCTGCGCCGGCGCGCCACGGGCGATCGACGCCTCGCGCGCGATCTCTTCGCTCCAGTGCGCGGCCTTCCACAGGTGCGTGTGACAATCAACGATCATGCAGTCTCTTTCGAGTCTCTTTATTCTGCGCGAGGGTGTCAAGCGGCCGCGTTGTGCAACTCGCGACGCGTCCGGCAATCTGGACGGGGTTCGACGGAATGGATAATCTCCGTCGGTGGTGGGCATTTCTCTGGAATCAGGACGTGTTCCGATGGGAACATCTGAAGAGATATGAAGCAGGCGATTCTATATGGTGCAGGCGATCTGCGGATTGAAGAACGTCCCCTGGATCCGGCATCGATCGAAGCCGATCAGGTGTACGTCAAAACAGAAGTGACGGCCTTTTCCACCGGGACGGATTTGGGAAACTATCTCGGCAAATCCACCGAAGTGCCCGGCGCACCGGACTATCCCCGGCCCGTCGGCTACTCGAATATCGGCCGGGTGGTGGCCGCCGGGTCGGCGGTGAAATGTCCCCGCGTCGGCGAACTGGTTTTCGCTCCCAAGCCGCACCAGTCCGCGTACATCGCGCGCATAACAGACCTGTTGGTACCCATTCCGGCGGGCGTTTCGCCCGAACAAGCATCGCTTGCCTATCTGACTCAACTTGGTCTTGCTGCTATACATCAAGCGCGCTACGAGGCCGGCGAAAGCATTGCGGTGGTCGGCTTGGGTGTGATCGGCCTCTGCGCGATCGGTTTGGCCCGCGCACTGGGAGCGAAGGCCGTCGGAATTGCAAACTCACCGCTGCGGCTCGAAAAAGCCCGTTCTGTGGGAGCAAACGCTGTGATGCTTGCGACGGATGTCCATGGCGCAGAGGATCTGCGTTCAGTGGTGGGCTCGTCGGGTGTGGACATTGTCATTCTGACGGCCAACACATGGGATGCATACAGGTTGTCAGTGGAGATGGTACGCGACGGCGGACGAGTCAGCATACTTGGTTTCCCAGGCCGCGGACAGGCCGCGCCCGGGTTCAATCCACTCGACCCGCGTTGGCTTTATCAGAAGCAGATCGCGTTAATTGGAGCGGGCAAGTCGACCACGATTGACTGCGCACCCGGCGACCTTCGTTTCAACCTGCGGCGTAATCTGGAATTGATCCTGGAATTGATGGCGTCCGGCAAGCTGGCTTTGGAAGTACTGATCTCGCACCGCTTCCACGCGGAAAAAATGAACGAAGCCTACGAGCTTGCGTCGTCACATGCGAAAGAGCTTACTGCCGCCATTTTCGACTGGCGGAATATCGATTCCTAGAAGATCCCGCTCCGGTGTCGTTTTGGCGGAGCCTACGACGCCCTTGCCGCCGCCGCTAATGCCACTGGCGTCTGGCCCAGCACGTGAGAAACCGCAGCAGCGGTCTCCTTCAACCGCTGAGCGAGCTCCGGGATTGTGGAGGGCTGTACCTGATCCGTGTTTCCGGAAACGCTGATCGACGCCACCACGTTGTTCTCATGATCAAATACAGGGGCGCCGATACACCGCAGCCCGAGCTCGTCTTCCTCATCATCGATCGCGTAGCCTAGCCGCACGGTGCGCGCAAGGTCTTCTCGCAGCCTGCGGCTCGAACACAGCGTGTTTTCGTTGTGACGAGGAAGGCCGTGCTCTTTGAAGATCCGATCGAGACGTTCCGACGGAAGGTACGCAATCATAGCCTTTCCCAAACTGGTGCAATGAACGTCCATGCGCTTACCGATCCAAGTCGCCAGCCTATAAATTCCCGGCGGCTCGCATTTTGAAACCACTACGGCTTCGTTATCCTCGAGAATCGCCATGTGAACGGTCAAGCGTGCCGACGTCATCAACTCCTTCAGAAACGGCTGCGCCTGCTCACGAAGGTTCAGGCCGCTAATCGCCATATTTGCAACGCTGAACAGCCGTAGACCAAAAAGGTAGCGGCCGCTCTTCACGTTGCGGTGAAGAAACCCCCGACGCTCCATCGTGATCAGCAGACAGTGAACGGAACTCTTCGGCAGCCGCGATCGTGTGACCAGCTCCGAGAGCGTCATTCCGGATTTGGATGCAGCCAGCAACTCGAGGAGATCGAGCGCGCGGTCCAGCGCGGGGACACTCTGCGTTCGGATGGCTTTCATAGGCTCAGGATCAGTCCAGTATACTGGATCGGCGCGTACAACCTCCAGGTACGCCAGCGAGAATCCAGGTCGAATCCAACATATTGGACTGATGGATGAGCGAGGCATTCCAAGCCTTGACCGTTTGCGGCCTTGTTGCGAGAGTCATTGAACAGAGGTGGACGCGGGTGGGCATCGGGTGAGTACGCAAAGAACGCTGACACGCTCCAGGGAATGGCTGGATCGATCGAGCCGCGTAATTCCGGGCTGCGCGCAGACGTTCAGCAAGAGCCCAATGAGCTTCGTGCAGGGCGTGGCCCCGAATTTCCTGACTCGAGGCCAGGGCGCGAAGGTATGGGACGCTGACGGAAACTCGTATCTCGATTACACGATGGGTCTGGGCGCGGTGATCCTGGGCCACGCAGATCGAGCAGTGAATGAGGCCGCGAGCAAGCAGCTTGCCGACGGTCTGAGTTTCGGTCTGCCACACACAATCGAAGTTGAGGTTGCGGAATTACTGCGTGACCGAATCCCCTGCGCGGAGATGGTGAGATTCGGAAAAAACGGTTCAGACGTAACGGCAGCCGCGATTCGGGTATCACGGGCTCATACCGGTCGAGACTATGTCGCTTGCTGCGGCTACCACGGCTGGCAGGATTGGTATATTGGCTCGACAAGTCGCAACCGCGGAGTACCACAATCGGCACAGGCGTTGACGCTGGCATTTCGCTACGGTGATATTGACGCCCTGCACAAAATTTTCCATGAACGGCCGCAGCAAATCGCCTGCGTGATCATGGAGCCAGTGACATTCGATTCACCTCCACCCGGATACCTGGAAAATGTGAAAGAACTCTGCGCCAGGAATGGATCCCTGCTGATCTTCGATGAGATCGTCACCGGATTCCGCCTCGCGGTAGCGGGCGCACAGAAGCATTTCGGCGTCGTGCCGAATCTTGCCTGTTTCGGCAAGGCCATCGGCAATGGATTCCCTCTGGCGGCACTCGTAGGACGCGCCGATATCATGCGGCTTTTTGAAGAGGTGTTTTTCTCGACGACCCACGGCGGCGAGGCTGTCAGCCTTGTGGCCTGCAAAGCCACTATTCACGAGATGGAACGCCGCAACGGGACCGACCATCTGTGGCGTGTTGGTAAGTTGCTCCAGGACGGCGCGAATGCGCTGCTCGAATCGGCGGGGCTCGCTGAGCGAATCGCCTGCGTGGGGCTTCCACCGTTCACGTCGTTCCGTTTTCAAAATGCAACAGACGAGGAGTCCATGCTCCTGCGATCGTACTTCCTGCAAGAGGCGGTCAAAGAAGGTTTACTGACCCAGGGCAATCACATGCTCAGCGTCGCACATGACGACGAGGTGGTGGGCGCTACGATTGCAGGGTACGCGCGTGTGTTTGAGCGGGTGGCGCAGGGAGTCCGCAAGGGCGATCTGGCGGCACGGATGGAAGGTCCACCCGTGTGGCCGATCATGCGGCGGGCGTGATCTGCGTCTGAGCTACAACGTGGCGCACGCACTCTTGCGAACGCGTTACCTGTTTTCTGCCGCCAGAGATGTTCCCGGAAGGGATCGATCTCCGCTCTTCTCGACACGTTTTTCAACGCCGTCTCCGCGGAGAAAACGTGTTCACACGAGTGCGAACGCTGCACGCAGGAGTGCGTGCGCCACGTACGAATGGAAGCGTTATTTGCCCTCCCGCACCCGTAGAATCTTCTGAACACGCCGCGACCGCACCTCCGCAACATACAAGTTGCCTTTGGGATCGATCGCGACGCCATGAGCGACGTTGAACCGGCCAGGCGGCACCGAAATATTGTTCATAATTTCCCATTCGGTGGTACGCGGCCCACCATAAGCCTCCAGTACGATACCGCCGGACGTCAGACGGAGAATCTCGTTCCCCCGTCCGGTGGTCACGAATACCGTATCGTCTGCTGCACAGGTGAGCCCATCAAACGGGGGCAACTCGTGCCATTCCTCCAGAAATTTTCCGTGAGCATCGAAGATCTGAATTCGTGCATTGGCCCGATCCGAAACGTACAGACGTTCCTTCGAGTCGAGGCAGAGAGCATGCGGGGTACGGAACTCGCCCGGACCAGTGCCTTCGTGCCCCCACGCCCGAATCAGTTTGCCACTCCGGTCGAACTTGAGGATGCGCCGGTTGCCGTAGCCGTCAGAGATGTAAAAGTCGCCGGTTTTAGTAACAGCAACGTCGGTTGGCTGGTTGAACTGATCAAGCCGGTCGCCGGAGCTGTCTTTCGTTCCCAGCGTCAGAACCAGGTCCCCGTCTTTAGTGAACTTGTACACCTGATGGTGCGTGAGATCAGTGACCCAAACAAATCCCTGTTGATCCACTCGTAGCCCGTGGCCGAGCGTGATGAATTCATCGCCCCAATACCGTAGGAATTTACCATTCGCGTCGAAGCACAGAACTGGATGCTTGCCGCGATGGAGGACAAAAACGTTGCCGGCGGAGTCTGTCGCGACGGCGGAAACGGCAGCGAGTTGAACGTCGGGCGGCAGCACAGGCCAGCCTGAAACGGGACGGTAGCGCACGGTTGTTGGACCGGGACCCGGCGGGCCATCGGCAGGAGAACTAGTCTGTCCGACCGAGGCGATCGAAAACAAGAGCGCCAGCGCCGCGGTCGAACAGCCGCGGAAGCTTCGATATGTGATCACAGTTCCTCCAGCGCTAACATGTGGTAGTCGAGCGAACAAGTAGTGCCATGTCAAGATTAGCTTCCATCACGTCGGTCGATACGGTTCAATTCACTGGATATGGCCGCTGAGTCCAATATGTGGGATCGCGCGACAGCAATTCGCCATTGGAGCCGTCTAAACTACGCATGTCCAGTTTAGAATCCAACGTCAGGGATTAAATTCGTGAATAAAGTTCGCGTCGGGATGATTGGGGCGGCTTTCCAGCACATTGGGATCCTAAGCTTAGAATTCCACGTGGACAAGTTGTCGCG
>JADMIO011419611.1_pt1 | contig 12959 bp, 14 predicted proteins | sample 8958161 | NCBI WGS metagenome assembly JADMIO01 (sample SAMN16585339, study PRJNA669376) | soil metagenome | isolation source: Crop rotation soil | place: USA: Cullars Rotation, Alabama | collected 2011 | reverse complement strand
CGCGTCGGCACATCCTCGTGGCTCGGATCGATCACGTCGGTCGCGCCGAGCGCGCGCGCCGCCTCGCGGCGCTCCGCAACTGGATCCGAGACGACGATCCTCGCCGCGCCGGCGAGACGCGCGCCCTGCACGGCCGAGAGCCCGACACCTCCGAGCCCCATCACGAGCACGGTCGCGCCCTGCTCCACCGATGCCGTGTTCAGCACAGCGCCCGCGCCGGTCTGCACGGCGCAGCCGATCACGCAGGCGACATCGAGCGGGATGTCCTTCGGGATCTTGACCGCGCCGTGCGCGGGCGTCACGACCTGCTCGGCGAACGCGGCGACATTCACTCCCCGATAGACGACCTCACCGCGGCGTGAGAGGCCCGTCGTGCCATCGGGGAACGTGCTCGTGATGATGCCGCTCGCCGCCACGCAGAGCGTCGGCTCGCTGCGCACGCACCAGTAGCACGAGCCGCACGGCGGACACGGCGTCAGCACGACGTGATCCCCGGGCGCGAGCCCCGTGGTACCCGGCCCGATCTCCTCGACCACGCCGGCCGCTTCGTGACCCAGGATGATCGGTAAGAGGCTCGGAAACGCGCCATCCGCGACGCTCAGGTCGGAATGGCACACACCGCAGTGGGAGACGCGCACGCGCACCTCCCCGGCTCGGGGCGGCGCGATCTCGACGTCGTCCCGAATCACCAGCGGCTTCCCCTGCTCCTCCAGTACGGCGGCACGCATGACTTCCTCCCTCTCGTGATCTCGTGCTGCGAAACGAGCTCGTTCCGCGCAATCTAGACTCGGCTCGAGGAGATGCGCCAGCGCTCACCTTCCTCGGATGGGGCTTGACCCAGAAAGCGCCCGCGGCGTACTCCAGATCGTTCGTCCGAATCTCGCGAGGAGGTCTTTGCAATGGCTCGTTTCGACGTGATCATCCGCGGCGGTCAGGTGATGGACGGTACGGGCGCACCGCGCCGGAATGTCGACGTCGGAATCGCAAACGGCCGCGTCGCGGCGCTGGAGCGGCTCGATCCGTCCGAAGGCGCGCGCCTCATCGATGCGAGCGGCAAGATCGTCGCGCCGGGATTCGTCGACATCCATACGCACTACGACGCGCAGGTGTTCTGGGACCCGACCGCGAGCCCGTCGCCGCTGCACGGCGTGACCACCGTGGTGGGTGGCAACTGTGGCTTCAGCGTGGCGCCACTCATTCCCGAGGCCGGCGACTACCTGATGCGCATGCTGGCGCGCGTCGAGGGCATGCCGCTCGCCGCGCTCGAGGCCGGAGTGCCTTGGGATTGGACGAGCTTCGCCGAGTACCTCGGCCGTCTCGATGGGAAGCTCGCGGTGAACGCCGGCTTTCTCGTGGGTCACTCCGCGCTGCGACGCGTGGTGATGGGCGAGGACGCCGTGGGGCACGAGGCGAGCGACGAACAGCTCGCGGCGATGGTGCGCCTGCTGCACGAGTCTCTCGAAGGTGGTGGCCTCGGCTTCTCCTCCTCCGCGGCCCTGACCCACAACGACGGCGATGGCAAGCCCGTGCCCTCGCGCTATGCGTCGCGCAAGGAGCTCGTGAGCCTCGCCGCCGCGCTGCGCGATCATCCGGGCACGAGCCTCGAGTTCCTGCCCACGGTGGGCGCATTCAGCGACGAGCACCGGGATCTGATGGCGGCGATGTCTCTCGCCGCGGGCCGCCCGCTCAACTGGAACGTCCTCATGGTCTCGAATCAAAATGCGGACGTCACCGAGGGACAGCTCGCCGCGTCCGACTACGCGCGCGAGCGCGGCGGCAAGGTCGTGGCGTTGACGCTGCCTCTCTCGATGACCATGCGCTTGAACCTGGTGAGCGGCTTCGTCTTCGACGCGCTCCCGGGCTGGAGCGACGTGATCGGCCTTCCACTCGAGCAGCGCATGAAGGCATTCGCAGATCCGGCCGTGCGCGAGAGCCTCGACCGGCGCGCCAACTCGGACGAGGCCGGCTTCTTCCGCTTCTTCGCCAACTGGGAACGGCTCACGGTGAACGAGACCTTCCACCAGGCGAACAAGAAGTACGAAGGGCGCACGATCGGCGAGATCGCCGGCGAGCTCGGCAAGAAGCCGTTCGACGCGATGCTCGATCTCGCCCTTTCCGACGAGCTGCGCACGTCCTTCATGCCGGCGATGGGAGGCGACGACGACGCTACCTGGCAGCGCCGCGCGGAGGCGTGGCGCGATCCACGCACCGTCATCGGCGCCTCGGACGCGGGCGCACACCTCGACATGATCGACACGTTCACCGCGACGACGTCGCTCCTCGCCAAGGGCGTGCGCGAGCGCGGCCTGCTCCCACTCGAGCAAGCGATCCACAAGCTGACCGATGTGCCGGCGCGCCTCTACGGCGTGCGCCGACGCGGGCGCCTCGAGATGGGCTGGCATGCGGACGTCGTCGTCTTCGACGAGGCGCAGGTCGGGCCGGGCCCCGTGCACACCCGCTACGACCTGCCCACGGGCGCCGGCCGTCTCTTCGCAGAGGCGAACGGCATCGAGCACGTCCTCGTGAACGGCCAAGAGATCGTTCGCGGCAAGAGCTTCACGGACGCCCGTCCGGGGACCGTGCTCCGCTCCGGCCGCGATACGGAGACGGTTTCGGTCCCTGGGGCTGCGTAGAAACGAACGTTCGTTTTTCGCTTGCGCAGTGCGTCATCATGGGCTATGTCGGGGCCCCGGCCTCGATAGCCGAGCCGTGACCAGCCGAACCCGGAGGACCCATGAGAACCCCCTTGCTCGCCCCTGCGCTCGCTCTGTGTCTCATCGCTCTGGCGGGACCATTCGCCAGCGGAGCCCGCGCGCATGACGTCGGATTCCGCGGCAAGAAGCTCGTCATCATCGATACCGCGGTCCTGACTGGAAAGACCCGCCTGACGTTCCAGGCCAAGGATTCGCGCCTCGAGAAAGGTGCTGCCGGAAATCCGGCCCTGCTCTCGGGCTCGCTCCAGGTCTTCTTCACCGACAATCCCACCAACGCCTCGATACTCCCCATGCCCTCGCCGTGGTGGATCTCGAACGTGCCCGCGGTCGCGAAGTTCAGCAACAAGGTCGCACCCGCGGCGCCGAGCGCGATCCAAGCCGGGCAAGCTCACGAAGGTCACGGCCAAGGCGATGGGCGACATCGACATCTCCGCACCGCCGGGACCCGGCGGAGTGACCCTCGTTCTCACCGTGACGAACGGCAACGACGGCTCGCAGCATCGCATGTGCACGCGCTTCTCGGTCGCCGAAGGCAGCACCGTTCAGCATAGATCTCTCTCGGGCGGCGTGGCGCGAAAGCTCATCATGAAGAACGGCGTCGAGGCCGCCTGCCCGACCGATTGCAGCGACGGCTTCCAGAACGGCGATGAGACCGGCGTCGACTGTGGCGGCTCGTGCGGACCTTGCGACGACGGCGAAGGCTGCGCGGACGCAGACGATTGCACGAGCGGCGTCTGCACCGGCAACGTCTGCCAGGCGCCGACCTGCACGGACGGCGTGAAGAACCAGGACGAGACCGATCTCGATTGCGGCGGCTCCTGCGGTCCGTGCGCGAACGGCGACACCTGCGCGGACGCCGGCGATTGCACGAGCGGCGTCTGCACCGGCAACGTCTGCCAGGTGCCGACTTGCACGGACGGCGTCGAGAACCAGGACGAGACCGACCTCGACTGCGGCGGCTCATGTGGGCCGTGCGTGAACGGCGACGGCTGCGAGGACGCGGGCGATTGCCAGAGCGGCGTCTGCACCGGCAATCTCTGCCAGGCGCCGCAATGCGGTGACGGCGTCAAGAATCAGGACGAGACCGACGTCGATTGTGGTGGATCGACTTGTCCGGCCTGCGGCCCGGGCGATTCTTGCAGCATCGGCGCCGATTGCACGAGCTCGATCTGCCAGAGTGGATCCTGCACGACCCCGACCTGCGGCGACGGCGTCGAGAACCAAGATGAGACCGACACCGACTGCGGCGGCTCGTCCTGCGGGCCGTGCGCGAACGGCGACGGCTGCGCCGTGGGAACGGACTGCCAGAGCCAGGTCTGCTCGGGCGGCATCTGCCAGGTGCCGACCTGCTCCGACTCGCATCGCAACCAGAACGAGACCGACGTCGATTGCGGCGGCGTGTGCCCGGATTGCGCCCCGGGTCAGATGTGCGGTGCGGGAACCGACTGCACGAGCTCGATCTGCTCGGGCGGCTTCTGCACGACGCCGAACTGCTCCGACGGTGCGAAGAATCAGAACGAGTCGGCCGTCGACTGCGGCGGCGTGTGCGCGGACTGCGGTCCGGGAAGCACGTGCAACACCGGCGCCGATTGCACGAGCTCGATCTGCTCGTCGGGCGTCTGCTCCTCGCCGACCTGCTCGGACGGCGTCAAAAATCAGAACGAGACCGACATCGACTGCGGCGGCTCCTGCGGGGATTGCGCGCTAGGAAGGACGTGCGGCGGCGGGTCGGACTGCTTGAGTGGCACGTGCAGCAGCGGCGTCTGCCGGTGCGGCAGCGGGGTGCATACCTTCAGCATCAACAGCAGCACGGGAGGCGTTGTCACGGGCGCGACGTGGCCGGGCGGAAACCAGAGCTTCAACTTCTCGTCCGAGTGCACGGTCACGATCAAGAATCCGACTGGACGCATCGACTTGGTCGGGAACCTCGGCGACAAGTTCTCGGTGAACGGCTTCACCGGCTTCTCGAACTGCTTCGGAAGCGGCGGTGAGGATGGCGACGGCTGCAACCCGAACACGTGCCCGTTCGCGGGAATCGGGTTCTGCGAGGCGACGCGCCCGTCCTGCAGCGTCGCGCTGAATGGCAGCGGCTCGGCGACGTATCGGGTGCAGTGCAACCAGTAGACCGTCGCTGACGGCTGAACCGCAAAGAAAGCGGCCCGCCTCGAATGAGGCGGGCCGCGAAGCGGTCGCTCTGGCCCAGAGCGTCTTCACAGAGACTTTGAGAGAGGGGCCCTGAGAGGGCTGAGGGTCTCGGCGACCGCAGGGGTTCCTTTTCGAATCAATTCGCTGAAAGCAGCTCGTGAACCTCCTCTTCGAGCGATCGGCGGCGTTTCTCGAGAAGCTCACCGAGCTCTAGGCGTAAGGAGCCGTCCAGCCAGCGGTGGATCTTGGGGAACGCGACCTGAACCTCGCGCACGAAGGATCGGTCGATCAGCGTGAACAGCTCGCGCACCGCCAGATCCAGATCCGCGCCAGCGAGATGATCGCTGCACACCCGCCCCAGCGTGGAGCGCAGCATGTCGCGCTCTGCCGCAGCGGGCTCGAGCTCTCGTGTGCCCTCCTCGAGCTCGATCGCCTGGATGGTCGGAAGCACCAGCTCCTCCTCGAGAATGATGCGGAGGAGGATGTCGAGCGCCATCGTGGCGATGAGCAGCTCCTTCTCTTCCGGACGCGCGAAGCGCCCGGAGGAGTACTGCTCCATCAGACCGCGAACCCGCTGCTGATCATCGGCTAGGTACGAGACGACGTCCATCGATTCTCACCTGCAAAGTGATTCACCGCGCGCACATCGCGGACCGCGTGCAGATTTGCGCTGGGCGCTGCCGCGAAGGCCGGGAAGACGAGCAACGCGAGAAATAGGAGGAACGCGGCCTGCTCGAAGCCGGGCGCCCCACCCGACACGCTGCTGTAGCCGAGGGCTGCCGTTACGATCATCAGGTTCAGGATCGCTAGTACCCAGCTCACTGCTTCCTCCGACCTTGCGAGCACTTCGCCAGCACCCCGGCTGCCCGCGTTTTCTCCGGGATCGCTCGTCGAACGGTTGCACGCGGCATGCCAAACGAATCGCGAGCAAATTCCGAGAGAGATGCGCCGATGGAGCCGGCAAATCGGCGCGAACGGTACCAAACGTCCGTCAAAGGTCGACCTGCAAGCCACGAGGTCCCGCGCCTTACTGTCGATCCTACAAGCGCGCCGCGCGGTGCGGGGACCATGCGAAGCGCAGCTGCTTCGGGCTACGCGTTCTCGGCCGCTTCCGGGATGGGTGGCCGTGAGTCGCGGCGCCGTCGAGTGCGCCCGTTGTAGTTGTACTCGTTGAGCCGGTTGTAGAGCGTCTTCAAGCTGATCTTGAGGATGCCCGCGGCCTTCTCCTTGTTCCCGTCGCACGCCTCGAGCGTCGCAAGGATCAAGCGGCGCTCCGCTTCGTCGATCGACATCCCGGGAGAGAGCTGGATCGAGCTGGTCGGGCTCGGCGTTGCAGCGTCTTCCGACGCGGCCACCGGGCTCGCGTCGGCGATCGGAACGCACTCTCGATCGATGTCGCGGTCGGCCATGATGAAGGCGCGCTCGACCACGTTCTTGAGCTCGCGCACGTTTCCGGGCCACGAGTGGCTTCGCAGCATCTCCAGCGCCGCCCGCGTAAATCGCTTCTCGGTCTGCTCGACCCTGTTCAACTCGGCGAGAAAGTACTCGGCGAGAAGATGCACGTCCGGGCCCCTCTCGCGGAGTGGAGGAAGGCGTATCGGAAACACGGCGAGCCGATAGACGAGGTCCTGACGGAGCTTCGATTGCTCGACGGCGGCATTCAGATCGCGATTCGATGCGGCGATGATGCGCACGTCGATCGGGGTCTCCTGCTCCGCACCGACGCGCGTCACCATTCCGGTTTCGAGGACGCGCAGGAGCTTCACCTGCAGCTCGAGCGGCATCTCGGTGATCTCGTCGAGGAACAGCGTGCCCCCAGCAGCGCGCTCGAAGTAGCCGCGATGCGTGCGGCTCGCGCCCGTGAAGCTGCCCTTCTCGTGGCCGAAGAGCTCGCTCTCGATGAGCTGCGGAGAAACCGCGCCGCAGTTGAGCGCGACGAAGCGCTCCTTTCGTCTGCGGCTGAGGCGGTGCACCGTCTCCGCCACGAGCTCCTTACCGGTCCCGCTCTCTCCCGTGATCAAGACGGCGGCGTTCGTCGGAGCAACGCGAGAGACCTCGTCGTAGAGCTTCTGCATCGATGCAGAGGATCCGATCATCGGACCGAAGCGGCCGAGTCCGCGCAGCTCGTCGCGGAGGCTTCTCACTTCTTCCGAGAGCTCGCAGCGCCGCGCGACGTTGCCGAGCACGGCGCGAAGCCGCTGCAGATCCTCCGGCTGCTTGACCAGATAGTCGGTCGCGCCTTCACGGAGCGCCTGTACGGCCGAGTCGACGGTCGCGCGTCCGGTGATCAGGACGACGTCCGTGGTCGCGTTCTGGGCGAGCTCGGAGAGGAGCTCGGAGCCGGGTCCATCGGGAAGCGTCAGGTCGAGAAGCGCCACGTCCGGAAGCCGCTGCGCGAGAATCTCTCGCGCTTCCTTCAGGCTCCCGGCCTGCTCGATCGTGAAGCCCTCCTGGGAGATCAACTCTCCCACGGCCTCCTGAAATCCCGAATCGTCGTCTACTACCAGTGCATGGGGCATAACGTGGTCCCCCTTAGACCTCCTCGCCCGAAGGCGGACTCCTGCGGAAACGAGTAGGTCTGCAAGACTCGATCCGAACGTCGATGGCCGGCCTAGCGCGAAACTACAGTGACCTTGTGTAGTGTAAGCCCAGGGAGATTGTAGAAGCTACAGCAGCCCCTGCAAATCCTACCAGGCTCCCGCCTTGGCTAGTACGCCGGCAAACGCGCTGGCCGACCCCCTCTCAATCGCTGAGCGTCTGGCGCAGAAAGGAGACCAGCGCCGGCAGGTGGATCGGCTTCCGGAAGTAGGCCGCCGCGCCCTGCGCCAGAGCACGTTCCCGATCTCCGGGATGGTCCAAACCGGTGATCAGCACGACTCGAGGGCCCGGCTGCATCGACGTAACCCCGTCCAGCACATCGAAACCGTTGCCTCCGGGCATGTACACGTCGCAGATCACCAGATCGGGTACCTCGCTCTCGATGATCGAGAGCGCCTCCCTTCCGGATGCGGCGGTGCGCACCTCAAACCCGCGCTCGGTGAGCCCCTCGCGTAGCGCTTCCCTCATCGAGGGATCATCGTCGGTCACGAGAATCATGCGCCTCACTGCCACGGTTCGGAAACGTCTGCGGGAGGTGGCTTGCAATCCAGGGGCCACGGGGCTCTACTTGTCGAGTTCTTGTAGGCGGCTCCGCGCCGGAGCGCGTCAGGGAAATTTCTAGAAGTTGACCCGTGGAAGGGACGCGGGGCTGAGATGGGATCGCTCTCGGACGAGGACCTTCAACGCCGCCTGCGCTGGCTGGAGCTCCATCTCGACCGGATGAGCAAGAACCGGCGTCAGTTCGAGTCCTTCATTTCGCACGAGCTTCGCCAGCCGCTCGGCGCCCTTCAGATCTGGATCGAGCTCCTCGAGTCCTTCGCCGCGCAGTGGCCCGACAAGCCGCGTGGCTACTTGAAGAAGGCCCGCGACGAGATCCAGCGCATGGGACATGTGATCGAAACCGAGCTCGAGATCTCCAAGGCGACGCACGGCGCCCCACCGATCGAGCTCGTTCGGCTAGGGCCCCTCGTCGACGAAGTCGTCGCTGAAGCCGCTCCACGGGCACGCGCAGCCAACGCGCAGATCGAGGAGGGCGAGCTGCCCGACGTCATCGGCGATCCGGCTCAGATCCGCCAGCTCTTCAAGAATCTGATCGACAACGCGCTCGAGAGTCGCGAGCCGACGCGGTCGTTGGTCGTCCGCATCGAGTCGGCGACGTCGAGCGAACCTGGGATGAACGAAATTCTGGTGCGCGACACTGGTCGTGGCCTTGAACCCGGCGAGTCAGAGACTATCTTCCAGCCGTTTCGCCAAGCGGCCCCCAAGGGATCCGGAGGGTTGGGTCTCGCGATCTGCCGGCGGATCGTCGAGCACCACGGCGGCTCGATCCGGGCGGAAGGAACGCCTGGAGAGGGCTCGGTCTTCCACGTCCTACTTCCCGGCATGGTTTTACCTGGCGATGGGGTATCCTGAAGCATCTGACCGGAAGTTCGTTCTCGATTGAGACTGAGATGGAGAAACGATCGAAGGAACAGCGTGAATCGCCGGAAGAAGCGAGCATCATCGGACTTCGTCTTCTGCTCGTCGACGACGACCCTCCGACCAACGAGGCCATGAAGGAGCTCCTCGAGCATCAGGGAGCCATCGTGCAGTGTGCGGAATCGGTTCGCGATGCGCTCGAGCTCTGCGACCGCGAGAGCTTCGACCTGATGATCAGCGACATCTCGCTGCAAGGCGAGAACGGCCTCTCCCTGGTTCGCGAGCTCCGCCGTCGCGAGCAGGGTGCGCCCCGCGCCACCCCGGCTCTAGCCATGTCCGGCTACACCACCCCTGAGCACGTGGCCGAGATGCTCGAGGCCGGTTTCGACGACCACATCGGTAAGCCGATCGAGGACTTTGCCGCCTTTCGCGCGAGGATCTGCGATCTCGCTCGCAAAGGCTCCGACTGACCCGCCGCGCTGGCTTCTAGGCAGCCCGACCCGACAGTCTGGTTCGGAGTCCGCTCGCGCGGCGCCGCAAACGGCGCGTCGTCGTGCCGCGCTCGCGCGCCGCACGCCACCGGGTGAGCCCGACGCGTAGAGAATCCGGATCGAACCCGAGATGATCGCAGATGCTCACGAAGGAGAACGGCCACGTCCGATCATCGGACGCGTACCACTCCTCGACTTCCTCCACGAGATGCTTCGCCGTGACGGTATTCAAAGGTGCGTTGCGGCCGATGGTCGCGATCGCGTCCTCGAGGATGGCGAGCATGAGGCGCTTCTCTGGATGTCGAGCGGCGTCGAGGCGTGCGCCTCGTCCCCACTGCTCGGGAAGAATCAGCTCCGCATCGAGGCCTGAACGATCGCCCAGCGGGTCGAATTCCATTCCGATTTGTTGGAACATTTGCGGTCCTCGCATGCGAGACTCATGCCATGAGGAAAGCGCCGCCAGTTCGCGTGATAGAACCTCGACGTTGCACGAAATGGTTTGAAAAGGTCACTTCATCGGTGCCGAAATAGCGGCGAATCTCAGGTCTTTTTTGCGCGGAGTGGGCGGCGTGGCCGATCCACCCGGTGACTCAGCCGGTGCCGCTGCGTCTCGACGGAATTCTCCTTCGGAACCATGCGCAGCAAGGCGATGCGCAGGCGATCCGCCTCCAAGTTCAAAGCCTGGCAGACGTTCTCGAACGAGAAGACCCATTTCTCATCGGACGACTGCACCCAGCGAATCGCTTGCGCCGCCTGAAAGCGAATCGCCGCGTTCGGATGAGATGCACCGCGGCGCAAGCAAACGATCGCTTCCTCGAGGACAGCGAACATCAGGGCGCGCGTTCCCTGCGCAGAGGCCGCTCGCTCGGCTTCGGCTTGCTCCTGTGGCATCTCCGTAGCCGCATCGGGCTCTTCGCGCAGCGAGGCGTCCGCCGCGGGTCGGCCCTCGGCCTCCGCCTCCGGATGCATCGTATCCGGTTCATCCTTTCGCGTCGCGCCCAGCTTCAACGCCGCCTTGGTCAACACAGATGCTCCGTGGAGTGAGGTCGACCGCGCGCGCCCGACCTCAAAACGAGATACGCGGAAGAGGAGCTCTTGGATGCAGAGCCCGGCTCGTGGGTTTGCACGATTTGCAGCAACTCTTCCTCCCCTTTCCCGAGACTTCGCGCCGTTTCTTGGACTTCGTTGGCGCGAAGCCCCGCAACTCAAGGGACACCGCAAACCTCGGGCCGTGGCACGCGCCGTGCACCCTGGTGGCGATGTCATGAAGCCGACCTCGGTTGCAGCGATCGCTGCGCTGGCGCTTTCGTTTCCGGCAGTGCCAGGCGTGCGGACGGACGGTCCGCTGCTCGAAGGCGAGGCCACGCTCTCGCTTCAAACGGAGCGCGTCGTGGAAGGTAAACTCGTCGACGACGGAGTCGCCGAAGATTGGCGCGTGAATCCCACGCGCATTCCGCCGGTCACGGGGAAGCTATCCGTAATGGATCCTTCCGCGCGCACGTTCCTGCTCAGCGGGTGGCGGGACACGGTGTTCACCGCACCGCAGGGCACGAACGTTGCGGGCCTGGACGGTCGCTGGGTGAGAGTCGTCTTCGATGAGGAAGGTTACGAGAAGTCGATCACGCCGACGGATCGCGTCGGCTGAAGAGCTCTGAGACGGTCGGCCGCGGCTCGAACCCCACACCGAGCCAGCGGCCCGGGCGGGGAGGTCTGGGACACACCTCCCCGCCCGCCCTCCCTTTCGCTCATCCTCGCGGATGCGACGTCGGCTCGTCGTCCTCTTCGTCGTCGAGGAAGACGGCAGTCGCCGAGTGAACGACCTCGACTCCTTCGCGAATCACGCCCCGCACCAAGGTCTCCACGTTGCCGAGCAAGGTCTCGAGGAACTTGGCGCTCGAGCCTGCGACTTGGCTCACGTAGTCAGCGAGGAGATCGGCTCCGTCCCGACCCATCGACTCGATTCTCTCGTCCATCGTTCTCTCCTTCCGGTTCAGGCCCGGGGCATCCGGGCACGGTAGTACATCGTGATACATTCGTGCTCAAAAAAAAGGGCGGTCAGGCGGTGTCGCTGCGAAGCGCCTCGACGCATGCGGCGCAGAGGAAAATGGCCATCGTTTCCGGGCTCTCGGATAGTCCGCGAAAGCCCTTCTGGCCTCGGTCGAGCGGTGTGCCGCAGTCGCGACAGCGCTCGTCCCTGTTCAGAACGATCTCTTGCCAGCCGTAGATGTCTCGCCTGAGGTCGACTTCCGATCGAACGCGAAGCGCAGCTTCGCGCACACGCTCGGCGCCGCGTCGCGCCGTGTCGGCGATGTCGAGGCCATCCTCCACGACGTCCTCGACCAGGTTGAAGGCGCTCTCGAGGACGTTCCGGACCAGATTCGAGACAGGCACGCGCAGCCGCCGCGCCCTGATTTTGATCGCATCCTCCAAAGACTCCGGGATGCGAGTGTGAAGCACCCGCGCCTTGGGCTCTTCGGGGTCCATGTCGTCGGGCCGTCTCGCCATCGCGTGATACAACTAACTACATCGTGATACACAGTCAATCCGGTCGGAGCTCTTTTTCGAGGGCCCGGAAGAAATTCTCAGGTGGCCTCGAAGCTCTTCCCGGCGCCGACCAACCCGACCTTGGGCAAGGCGAGGCTGCGCAATGGATCCCGCACCGCGTGGCCAATTCTCCAGGCGACCCCGCCCTCCGCCTCGATTGCGCGGAGGGCCCGGTCGGCCGCCGCCTCCGGGACCACGACGCAGAACCCGACCCCCATGTTGAAGGTCTGGAACATCTCCGCGCCCCCGATCCGGCCGCGCCGTGCGATCAAGCCGAACACGGGGGGTGGCTCGGGCAAGGTATCCAGTACGAAGCCGATGTCGCCCGGCGCCACTCGGAGCAGGTTCAGGAGACCGTCGCCGGTGATGTGCGCGAGCCCGCGCACGGGAATGCCGGCATCGAGAAGAGCCATCACCTCACGGACGTAGATCCGCGTTGGCCGAAGGAGCTCGTCGCCGATGCTCGCACCGCGGAGCTCCGGCGGACGCTCGGAGAACGCCTCCGCGCCCTCGCCCTGCGCGAGAACGCGACGCGCGAGCGTCAGACCGTTCGAGTGGACTCCGGACGCGGCCATGCCGAGCACGGCGTCTCCCGGCTCGATCTTCCGGCCGACGATGAGACGATCGAGCGAGACTACGCCCACCGCCGTTCCGACCACGTCGAAGCTCTCGCGCCCATCCGGTGGATGCGGCCGAAGGAGATCCCGCACCTGCGCGATCTCGCCGCCCGGAATGCTGATGCGGGCGAGCCCCGCGCCTTCGGCGAGTCCTTCGACGAACTGCGCGAGGAAGTCGTCGTCGATGCCCGGCATCGCAATGTAGTCGACGAGCGCGATCGGCTCCGCGCCCACGCAGAGCACGTCGTTCACGTTCATCGCGATCAGGTCGATGCCGATCTTGTCGTAGCGCCGGAGGGCATGCGCGACGAGCACCTTGGTACCGACGCCGTCCGTGCTGATCGCGAGCCCTTGTCCTGACCCGAGGTCGAGCACGTTGGCGAAGAACCCATTCGGCAGCACCGGCCGACCGCGACGAGGATAGTCCGTGG
>JADMIO011432852.1_pt1 | contig 12960 bp, 21 predicted proteins | sample 8958161 | NCBI WGS metagenome assembly JADMIO01 (sample SAMN16585339, study PRJNA669376) | soil metagenome | isolation source: Crop rotation soil | place: USA: Cullars Rotation, Alabama | collected 2011 | reverse complement strand
CCCCCCCCCCCCCGTCAGAAATCATGCTGACGCACCTTGCGCTGCCCAGCAACGCGCTTGATGACGTCAATGCGATGGCGTTGTACCCTACGGAAGGCCTGCTGTGGGATGAGACGTCGCTGCCGCTGTCGGAGTTCGCATCTGACTCCATGCTTGCCCTGCCGAAGCTGAACCTGCAGTTCCTCACGTTCCACGACTACCTACTGCGATCGTTCACGCTGTTCCGACTGGAGTCAGCGTATGAAGTGAGGGAGGACGTGGCGGACGCGGTTGAGAGGCTCGGACCGAAGCGGACGTACGATTATTCCACGGGCGCGCGTGTGGAGAAGACGGAGTTTACTGGCTGGTCGCGCATGGCGCTGCCTGTGTCGCACTTCAGGGTAGCGTTCGTGTCTAAGCCGCAGCTGGGCAGTGACGTGCCGTGTGAGGTGAGGGCGGAGGTGGAGTACAATCTGGGCAGGGTTGCGCCTCACATTCGAGCGGAGTGGGACGGACTGCGTGAGCATGACATTGTGTTTATGCTGACACTGCGGGACCCCAGTGTTGCCGGCACCGCACGCGATGCACGGAAGGATGTCGCCCGTCAACAGAAGGCGCGCGACGCTGTGATTGCACTCAGAGGCGCTGAGGTGGTGCAAGTACTCGACGAAGCAGGCAAACCCATGCAGGAAACTGGCATCGATGCTGTGGCAAAATCCAAACCCGGCGCTGGCACGAAACGCACCATCCGGCTGCTGATGGACCCCGCACAGTACCACGTGGACACTGCCAACGGCAAGGCCGCTGTGTATGACGGCTTCAACATCCTTGTGAGTGATGTGATGTTTGCGTGTGGCGGTTGCTGGTCATGTCCTTCCCTCATCGTCCTCCTCAGCTGCGCCGCCACGGCAAGGAGAACAACTTCAAAGCTGTGTTGGAGACGATCCGTGACGCGATGAATGTTGCTGCTAGCGGGAAGCCTGTGCCGGCGTGGCTGCATGACGTGTTCCTAGGGTACGGCGACCCTGCAGCGGCGCATTACAAGAACATGCTGCCACCGCTGCAACAAGTGCGCGACATTGATTTCCGCGATACCTTCATCAACGGCTCGCATGCAATCGCAAGCTTCCCCGGCCAAGCCGTGACGCTGGTCGATGATGAGGGAAGGGACATTGCGGACCCTGCAACGGTGCGACCGCCGTTCCGTGTGCGGTTTGAAGCGGGCAAGGACGCTGAGCGTGTGGTGATCACCGCGCACAAGCCGCCGCCCGCGGGCCCGTATCCCGAGGACGCCCCCAGACTGAACCCCGTGCCATTCACGCCCGTACAAGTGGAGGCCATCCGATCGGGCGTCAACCCGGGGCTGACGCTTATCGTAGGTCCGCCAGGCACCGGCAAAACCGACGTCGCCGTGCAGATCATCGCCAATCTGTACCACAACTTCCCCGAACAACGCACGCTGCTGATCACGCACTCGAATCATGTGCGGGCCATTGTTATCGGAATGCAATGCCGCGTGTAATGGCTGATCGTGCCCTCCGTTGGTGCCCCTGCAGGCGCTGAACGACCTGTTTGAAAAGATCATGCAACGCGACATCCCGGAGCGCGATCTTGTCAGGTTAGGCCAGGGCGAGCGCGACCTGGACACGGACAGCGATTTCTCCAAGTGGGGCCGTGTGTCCGCGTCACTCGAGCTCCGCGCGGCAGTGCTCGCGGAAGTCGACCGTTTGGGTGCCAGCATGGGTGTCCCGGGCGACGTCGGTTACACTTGTGAAACCGCCATCAACTTCTTCCGCTTCCACGTCACGCCACGCATAACTGATTACCGCAAGCAGTGTGCGGCGCACGCGGGCAGCGTCACTCCAAGCTTTGTTGCTGACGCGTTCCCGTTCACGTCATTCTTTGCGACGGCGCCGGGCGGCATCGCCGGCATCTTCAAGCGCGAGTCATTTGACGCGGATGTAACCGCCGCGGAGGGCTGCCTCAAGCACCTTGAAGGCATGCTCGCGGAAGTGGAGAGGTGTGTTGATGTAGATTAGAAAGGGTGCCTGATCGGCCTCGATCCCGCGTTGCCCCTCGCGTCATTCACACAGCTACCGTCCGTTCGAGCTGTTCCGGATGCAGCGCCAGCGCACCAATTTCCTGCTTGCGAAGCAGGCGAAGGTGATTGCGATGACGTGCACGCACGCTGCGCTGACACGTCGACAGCTGGTGGAACTGGGGTTCAAGTACGACAACGTCGTGATGGAGGAAGCGGCGCAGGTGCTTGAGGTTGAGACCTTCATCCCGCTGTTGCTGCAATCCCACAGCGACGTCGACGGCTCCCGATTGAAGCGTGTCATCCTCATCGGCGATCACCACCAGCTGCCGCCCGTCGTGAAAAACATCGCGTTCCAAACGTACGGCAACCTCGACCAATCGCTGTTCACGAGGTGAGTCGGCGTGTTGTTTTGAACCGTTGCGTGTTTGGCGGTTGCAAACCATTGATTGGCCGCAGGTTCGTGCGCCTGGGCATCCCGACGATTGAGTTAAACCAACAAGGCCGCTGTCGCCCCAGCATTGCGGCGCTGTACAGTTGGCGATACTCGGGCTTGGGCAACATGCCGTTCGTGACGTCAGCCGCTGGGTACCGTCGCGCCAATGCGGGCTTCAGGTTCGATTACCAGTTGATTGATGTGCCCGATCTCAACGGCGTCGGCGAGGCCACTCCACAGCCACATTTCTACCAAAACCTTGGCGAAGCGGAGTACATTGTTGCTGCGTTCCAGTACATGCGTCTGCTGGGGTATCCCGCGCAATCCATCTCCATCCTAACGACCTACAACGGTCAGAAGATGCTGATTGATGACGTCATCACTGCAGTGAGAGGCGGTTGACCGTGCGGTTTTGTAATGCTGTGTGTGGATAACGGGTTTCCTTGATTTTCCCTGCAGCGATGCGCGAACGTGTCTATTTTTGGTCGTCCAAAGGCAGTGTCGACAGTGGATCGTTACCAAGGCCAGCAGAATGACTACGTGCTGTTGTCCCTCGTCAGGACGAAGCATGTGGGACACTTGAGGGACGTGCGGCGACTGGTTGTGGCGGTGAGACTCCAAGTGGGGGGCCATTGGGTGGGTTGATGGACCATTGATATGTGCGCTGGTATCGTTACCCATGCCAGATGTCCCGTGCACGCCTGGGCCTGTACGTCTTCTGTCGCCAGTCGCTGTTTGCGAGCTGTTTCGAGCTTGCACCGACGTTCGGCCAGTTCCTGTCGCGGCCGACGCAGTTGTGTCTTGCTTCAAATGAAGTGTTCCCGGCCGAGCGATCCGCAGATGCGGTGGATGTCGATGGTCTGGCAGTTGGGAGCATGTCACAGTTCGGCATGATTGTGCAGCGCATGGCGATTGAGGCGTTGAAGTCCCCTGCTGCGAGTGTTTTGCCGGCCGGCCCTGTGCTGACATCAGCAGCGGCTGAGGATGTGGAAATGGATGCGCCATCAGTGACGGAAATGCATGAGGAGGCGGCAGCGGATGAACGTGCGACGACGCCGCCACCTGTGGCGTCAGCAGATGAGAACGCGCCCACGCCGCCCCCTACACATGATGACGGTGTGCCCATGGCCGCAGAACCGCCTGCATCGCTGCCTGCGTCTGCACCGGTCGCTGCTGTTGTGCCTGCGCATGCGCCGGCGCCCGTTGTCGCTGCTGCGCCTGTGCCTGCGCCTGCCCCTGCGCCTACGCCGTCACCAGCTAAGCCGACACGATCATCTCGTCGCAGCTCTGGTGCCGCGCCACCTGCCGAGGAAACGCCCGCACCTACGCCTGCGCCCGTACCTGCACCTGCGCCTGCACCTGCACCCGCGGTGGCTGTGGATGTCGTTGTTGTCGCCGCCGCCGCTGCCCCGATGCCCGCTGTCGTGTGAGCGGCCCTCATTCATTGCAGTGCCGTGCAAACGACGCTTGTCACGGCGCCCTTTGTTGCTCATTCATGCAGGGATGTGGATGTGGAGTACGATTCCCACGCCGGCTGCGTCGTCATTGTAAACCATTCGCCGTCACCCCTCCTGTTGTCTGGTTACAAGCTGCGCCCTGTTGGTTCCGACGATGAGGAGGCAGTGAGTTCGCTGCGGTGCTGCAAATGACGCGGTGTTGTTTATTTGATTTCATTGCTCGCAGACGTTCACTATTGGTGACGATGTTGCGCTTGCGCCGGAAGGCAGGGTGACGGCGTGGACCGGCAAGGTGTGGCAACGCCGTGCTGTCGCCGCTGTCCCATCAGTGTTTGAGAATCCCCTGTATCCGCAGAACGCCAAGAAGCATGATGGGGAGCCGGGGCAGCTGGTTTGGAGCCTCGGGCCTGTGTTGGATGGCGTTGAGGAGGTCGAGTTATTGTCTGCATCCGGCGATCGTGTCGCCTCGGGCTCAGGGCGCGGTTATCGCTTGGAAGCACGTGTTGATATCGTGAAGGACTGCATTCGAGTGCACAACGCCGCGACACGCCAGCTTCCGATGAAGAAGTGGACATTGCAAGGGCCAGGCGGCGTCGCATTCGCATTCCCCGACAATTTCGTCCTGAAGACGGGCGCCACCGTGACGGTGTGGTGTGGCGAGGTGTGTGCATCACGACTCATTGGGGGTGTGCTGGTGTGTATGAGCTCATCGTGCTGTTCAGGACGCCTCATCACATCATCTGCCGCCCACGGAGCTGTGTTGGACCACGGATGCTGTGTTTGCCAATGACGGCGATGTCGTGCTGTGTGTGGACAAGGACGGTGAGACGGCAACGCGAGGCGTCGGCAGGCATGAGGGCAGTGTGCGTGTGAGTGTGGAAGCTTCAAGCGGGGCCATCACACTTCTCAACGCCGGCTCTGAACCAGTGTCCCTTGCTGGTTCAACCATCGACGGTGGCGGCGAGGTGCGATTGTGATGTTCTGATTGGAAATGGACTATATTTGTGAGGAGTTTTGACACATTTCCACCTCAGGTGTTTGCGTTCCCTGCCAAGTGCGTCCTGCCGCCATCTGCGTGTATCACCATCGCCACCAAGGTGAGTGTTTGTTCCCGGAGCATGCCGTGTTACCATGACGGTGTGCTGATGTATCGTGTGTTTATGCAGGCGCCTGCCGCTGCGGGCTCGTTGCTGTGGAAGCGTGGTGCAGAGTGGCCTGTGGGCAAGACAATCGTGTCACTGAAAGATGGGGTAGGTATCACACTCACGCGTGCCACCGTCACCAAATGATGTTGATTGCCCCCAATGGTTACGCTTGAGTTGACTGATTTTTCACTGGTGCGCTTGGAAGAACGAAAGAAACGCCCGCTGCTAATTTGTGCTGACAGACACTTTACCCACGTTTGAATGGCGGGCCATTTTGAGGACTTTGGCGACGACAACCGGTTCTTTCAGACGCATGTACGCTTGATTTCGATTATTGTCTGCATATTTCCCTTGCCCAGTCCTGGTGTCGAGGGGAATGTCGCCTCCTGTTTTCGAATGACAATGTCGTCCCTTGGGTGTGCCGCGATTTTAGGTCCGAATCCCTGGTCCCATCGCGGCGCCGAGGCCGGCAGGCTATGACTCCAGTTACAGTGGTCGCGCAGTGTCGACGGAAAGCGACGTGCCGATGTCATGGAGAGAGTACGAGGGCGGCGACCGATCGATGGACGGCCCAAGAGGCCTTTCCCTCCTAAATGACTCTGTGGAAGAGGCGGCGGGCGCAGGACACTCGCCTGCTAAACGGAGAACATCACAGATCTCACACGGTTCCAGCTCGACGGGTATGGATCGAGACGGCTTTGGCGAAATCGGTCCTGAAGGCTTGTCGCCGGTTCAACGGGGCGCGGACTACGTCCGTTCGTGGCTATTCACTGTCCGTCGCCTCCTGACGACGTACTACTTCGTCATGTCGTTTGTGCTGATATTTTGTTTTGCCATCAAGGTGCGCGTGTATCGACAGCATTGCTGTCTCAACAACGCGCGAATGCTTTCGTTCCTCTCTTGTCCGCAGGCCTGCCTTGAGCTGGCCTTCAACGTCGTGACGCCACTGCTGCAGACAGTTACCGTTGGTAACACGTTTCAGATTATGTTCGCCTTCCTGCTGTTCCTGGCCGCCGTGGCTGCGCTTGCGACGTCGAACTGGGTGAGAAAAATGCAGACTTCACCGCGGTTGCGTTGGCTGCGAGGCGTATTCATTCCCCTGCTCGCCTTGTCGTGTACTAGGTGCTGCTGAGAAGTTGTTGGAGCGGCCGTGAACTGTTGGAACTGAAGCGTTTCGAGTGCAGCGAACAGCTTCGGTATTCATCGCCTGGGTGCGACTCGTGGGATTACGTGTCACAAGTCCTGTTCCACATCGGGCTGGAGGTGGCTCCCATCCTATTCGCTGTAGTCCGCGGCGTGCAGCAGTCCGATCTGGGGTATTTCATCGGTGAGTGCGGGCAGGATTTTGCGTCGCATGTTGCAGGCTTTCACTGTCAGTGTGTGTTTTGCAGGCTACTGGGTCCTGTCATCGATGTACGCCGCCACTATGCTTGTTATGCTGCACGCGCTGCTGACAGTGGGTCGATACGGCCGGTACTTCTTCTGTGGTAAGTGCCCTGTATGAGAGTGTTATCGCTGGCCTGTCACCACGATTGGCCGCATTCTTGCGCAGTGGTTGGCGTGCGCGAGTCAATTGACTGGTGGCATGCGGGCAGCGGGCGGCGGGCTGGCATCCTGGCTGGCGTCAGTGGCGATAGGGCGTTGAAGGAGCCCTTCCTGTCCCCTTCGGGCGTCCGAGCAGGCATTAGCCGTCATCCCTCACGTTCCCTATCGATCATCGGCGGCGACGGCGACGGCAACGCCAGTGGCAATGCCGGCTATGCTCCCGCGGGCGGTGCCATCAGCGAAGAGCACGGCAGCAGCTCTGGCGGCGGCAGTGACGAGTACATCGTGCCTGAAGTGGATGCGCTGTTACGAGGCCGGCCGAGGTTTCAACCGCTGCCGCAGAGCGCGCAACGGACCCGAATCCTGTCCGTGGCATCCCAGGGTGGCGCCGGCGGCCTGCTGTCAGATGATGAGCTGGCGATGGGCATGAGTGTGCATGGCGGCAGCACAAACACTCGACGATCCGGCTCCCGCACCCGCGGCAGCACGATTGGCGACGGCAACAGCGGTCGACGCAAGACCACCGCATTGTTCACCGACACGGAGATGACTGCGGAGGAAATTGATCCGTTGCAGTTGAACTCCGGCATCGCACGACGGTGTGCGTACGCTTGGGCGGTTGTGAACGATGCCATCAGTTGTCTGCGGCGGTGCTACTTTGCCGAGGAAACGCCGCCGGAGCGACGGTATGTGAAACCTGTGCCGCTCATGATCCAGCAGCGGTACTACGCGCATGTGCCGGATTGGGAGAGCACGCTGGAGTTCATGTTGCCGCCGTCCATTGGGAACAAGCCGTCACCTGTGGCAAGCACGGTACCAGGAGGGCGACGGGGACGGCCACGGCTGTGCTGTTGTCGACGCGTTGGCAGTGGTAGTGGCGGCAACGGCACAGAGTCACCGGAATCGTCCGGCTCCGGCAAGGCGCCTTTTCTGGCTGGACCGTCGCTGAATGGTGAGGGTGATGCGGCAGCGGGCGGTGTGGCTGTCAGGAGCGGCGGTGCCGGACACAGCGCCGCCATCCCACGACCGCCGCCGCCACCACCACCATCCAGACGCCCTGGTAAACCGTCCTATCGCACCGTGGAGCAACGGAACATCGCGTATGCGTGCGCGAACCGCTGCTATTTCTCCCTGGGTTCCCTCCTCAGCATTCTCGTGTTTGGGTCGTTTGGCGCGCTCATCACAATGGGATACACCGCGGAGACTCCATCCAACGGCTTGGCGGCAGGCGTCGGTGTCATTTGTGGGCTTGTAGGCTGGGCGCTTGTTGTCGTGGCAACGTATTTGCGTCGCCGTCGCCATCGGAAGGAAAAGCGTCGCGTTGCGAAGAACCAATCACGGCAACCCATGGAGGTGAGGGACTGCCCTTCTGTGGCACATGTGATGAGAATGGGTTACACGAGTGGCACTGTCGTGGCAGCTTGGTGCGGAGCTGCTAGACGGCACGCCATCACTGAATTCATCGCCAGGGCAGGCGACGGTCACAACAACGGCTAGGGGTAAGGCGGACGCGATGTTAGCTAGTGTTGTTGTCATTCTCATGGGTTGTTGTGCAGGCCTGCTGAGCCCTGCTGGCGCCCCCATGCCGCGTCAACGCATGGACTCTGCCGGCGCCGGCGACACCCTCACGCGTTGCCTGAAGTCGTTCTATCTCGGCTCGCCCTTGTACCGCACGATCGTTGGCACATTGGCTGGCGTTGGCCTAATCCTGTTCATTGTCGGACTGGCGCTGGCAACACAACGCATCGACGTGGGTGCGAAGTGGGTCCTTGTGTGCACCGCCATCATCGTGTGTTTGATGGGCGTCACGCTGCTGTGCGCCACGCCATCCGGCGCCGCGACACAGTTCTTCAAGGTGATTTCCATGTCATTCACTGCCGACTTGTTGCTGTCGCCGCATGATGACTTCCCATGCATTTTGCAGACGGTTGTGCCTGTGACGGCCACGGTGTCGTTTGTCATCACACTGGCGGTGGCTGTCATTTGCAGCACGTGCTCCTGGGTGATTTACCCTGCACTGCTGTTTGCGCTGATGATGGGAACGTTGGTTCTGGCCCGGCTGCAACTGTTGGCAGCCAGTGTGCCGGACACCACGCATCGCGCGCCCGCGCATGCCTCGCTGCCGGAGCAAGCCGTGACCGCAGCGCAACTCGCCGCGGAGAAGGCGAAGCAGAAACGGAAGGATCTCAACATGCCGGTGTGTTTGATTGCGTTGAGGGAAACGTAGTCGTTGATCGGTTGGCTGAATCGTCTTTCCCATGGGCATGTGCCCAGCGCTACATGTGCGGCCGCGTTGCGACGTGCACGATCTTTGCACTGGCAGTGTTCCTGTGCAGCATCGCCGGCGTGAATCACGCGTACTCTCCTGTCATGACGGTGGAATCCACGCGTGCTAACCCGCAGGTGTGTGCGTTCCGTTGAGTGACGGGGCTTGTGTGGTTGTCTCCCCCCATCGAATGCGCCCCACAGTCCCGACCGGCAAGCGACGCGCCGTACCCTGTGTGTGGCCAAGTGTGGACTGGCCTGTCCATCGTGGACATCGGGTTCTTCGCGGCGCTGGCGTATGAGACGGGGCCGGCACTCGTGGGCGACTTCAACGTGTTCTTCGACCCCGCGGAGTGGCTGTTCAGTCAGCCGCCCAACACCACCGACGTCGACTCCGTGTTCTACGAGTTCTGGAATCCCTTCCTGAACCTCAGCGTCGTGTCCGTGCGTGGTGTGAAGGCGGACGGGTCACGAGCGAAGGACTACGAATTGTGGGTAGAGTCTACCGTGTTTCACTTCACGCTGCTGCAGCTGCCGGGCTTTGGGTTCGTGCCCGATGAGGCACTTCAGAACCTTGTGAGACACATGGCGTGGCTGGAGGACCTGTTCACCGTGACGTCACCATTCTGGGACCCCATCGTGGACCACATCCGGCAGATTGACGCGCAGTACGATGGGGGCAACCACACCGTCATCGTCGTGGGACACGGCTTCGGTGAGTGATGTGATAGCTGTTTGTTTCAGTCGTAATAAGGGCTGATGCGCGGTTTCCCGCTGCAGGCGGCGGCATTGCGAAGATCGTCGGTGCGTTGACACACCATCCTTCGGTGTCACTGGCAGGACCTGGCCTGTTCATCACACGCAGCAAGATGTCGCTTGACACCTCAGTGTTGCAGGATCTCAGCGTGAACATCGTGCCGGAACGGGACCCCATACCCCAGCTGGACAAGCTGGAAGGCCTCGTGCAGAACATCGGCTGTAGGGGCGAGTCCGCCATCGAGTGCCATTCCATCTACCGTACCGTCATGGAGCTTGTGCGATCGTGTGGCGATCCCATGGGCCGCGGCTTCGCGGGCTACGAGAACTACCTGTGAAAAGTGAACGCGTTGCGTGGTGGCGGGGGCACGGGACGCGGTCGCCGTACCCACGGCCAACGGACCTTGTCTCGCATGTCCGCCGATTTGGACGCGCTGCAGACGCCCACGCCGGCCACCAATGCGAAAATATCAGAGACACGGTCCCGTGTGATGCGGTTGTTTGACATTGGATACGTCATCGATGCCGGCTTTGACCCGGAAAACGCAGTTGACATGCCCGCCGCGCGGCAGGTGAGCGGATGCAGCCCCTTTACGCCCCGGCTGCTGTCACTCTGCAAGAGGACACTCCTCGATTTTTGTAGGGCTTGCGAGCAATGTACACAATTGCAAAGAGTCTGGGCCGAGAGAAACTGCGAATGTCGCCGTTGTTGGTGCCGTCGCTGAAACGACTGTGGTACGTTGCAAATCGCGTGAAAGCGACGGCAGTGGACGCTTCTGGCGTGACACGGACGCATGAAGTGCGTAAATTGGCATTGTTTCCACCAGAATATGCAGCAACTGTTGCAAGTTTTGCCTCCTGTTGTGCAGGAAGTCGTGATGAGCCCCGCGCCGACCCTGCCCCCGACCGCTCGCCTGGCCAAAGCGGACTACGTCCACTTCTTCTCCCGCGTATTCCGCTGTTTCAACCATCCCATGAATGCAGAGATTGATCAACGGCGGTACCATGCGATGCCGGGCAAGCGGCTGCGGCCGTTGAGGAGGTTCACCGCCGCACCGTTCGAGTTGAACGCCGCCATGGTGGCCATGCTGGAGCAGGACTGGGAAAAAGACACGGCTGGGAGCGAGTTTATGTACTTTGGCGCGTTTCACGATGCGGTGTTTGAGGTGGCGGACATCTGGAGCAGCTACGACACGCCGGAGTCGTACGTGTCCACGCTGACGATGCTGTGGATCTGCCTGACGAAGGACGGTGAACGCGTCGCGCCTCTGAATGAAGTGAAGCCCTTCAATCTCGTCGCGTATGAGAAGTGTGACGGCGACATCCGTGGACCGGCGACCTTCACGGAAACCATGGCGCCCGTCAGCTTGGAGGGCAACTCCAACTGGTTCGGCGTGTCGCTGCCAACCAGCTTCATCCCGCCGCCCGCTGTGAGTGCGATGCCCGTTGCGTGCGCTCGTGTGTGGCTTGATGCGCTGTTGTGCCCTGTCTCGTGATGCAGCCGCCATCGCTAAAGAAGCCTCGCAGGGTGTTCTCTGCCGGCCTCAGCAAGAAAATCTTCCTGGATCCACACGGCATGTCTGTGTACGCCTACGGCGGTGGTGGCGGCGTGCACCTCATCTTCAATCCCGACGCTGCAAAGCATCTGGAGGACGTGTTTGTGTTGGATGTGCCCGGCCCGCGGTCAGCGTACTTCATTCCCTCCCTGCACGCGGATATGTTGCGGCCTGTGAGTGGAGGCGACGGCGAGGCATTGGATTACGGCGGCTGGCAGCGGGAGTCGCTGGGGGCAGGGCCGCGCAAGGGTGCTGCGCCTGCGCGATCGGAGGAGGACGCTGCCAGACTGAGGCACGGTTTCCCCGGCGGCAGCCCGCTGTCCATTCGAAGCTTGATGACGGCGTCAGGCTCGCAGCAGTGGCGCGTGGGAGATCAGGTCACCGCCTCTGCTGGAGACTCCGTGTCCAGTGGCGGCAGCTTCGCGGCGACGTTTCTCGGCTATCTCAATCCGCCCAGCGGCCACGTGTACAGCTACGAGGGCGATGCACCTGGCGACATGTCCCTCGTGCCGCTGTTCGTCAACCCTGCGGTGTTGCGAGTTGAAGGTGCGGAGTTGTTGTTTTTGTTGTACCGCTTGGTTATGTTGTTTGCTATCGTGCAGGCACAAGACTGCTGAGCGACGACGAAGACTCGTCAGCAGAAGAGGAAGGATCGCCAAATGAGCTGCTGGTTGCCAATCAATCGGTGGACGCCTCTGCATCCGCGGCAGCACTGTTCAAGCTCGCTGTGTCTGACGATGGTGGCGACGAGACGCCGGCGCCCTCCGCGACTGGCGAACTGATGGTGGTTGGCAACAACCCTGTGCTGCGGTCGTCGCTGCAGTCGCACCTTGCCAGTGCCGCAGTAGCTGCCAGCGGCGCCGGCGACGGCACTGCAGGAGCGGCGCAGAGGTCCGATGCTCAGCGGCACAAGCAGCTGTTGGCTACCATGTCCAGCCGTCGGTCCGCGTCGCTGCAAGGCTCGGCGTCTGGCAGTGCGCGCGGTGATGGTACTAGTTTCCCGCCACCGCTGAGTGGCCGCCCGTCCTCGCCATCTCCGCGTACGTTGGATATTGCAGGGCTGATAGTGTTGTGTTGTGCCGTGATGTGTTCCTCCCGCCTCCCGCAGCCGCACTGGACTTTGGTGACAGCGCTGGCAGTGTGGGCGACGCGGGCTCTCAGGGCAGCGACGGCATGGTAGCCAGCGGGTCCCACATGCGCCGTCGCCTGCGAACTCCCACCACACCGCTGCTGAAGCGGAGCATGTCACAGTCGAAGTCACAGTCTGCGTCGGTGGGGTCGCCAACAGGGCCCAGCGAAGGACAGAGCAGCTTCTTCCCGCCGCTGCCGCCGCCCGAGGATGGTGAGCGGGGCGATTCTGTTGTGGCGTGGCGTGTGCACGCTCAATCACGCCCGCATCGTTGCAGACCCGCTGCCATCCATGCCAAGCTTGCCAAGTATCGACACTGTGCCGTCATCGCTCGCTGGCGGCGCGGGCGGGCGCAGTGTGGTGACCGCAACCACCGCTTTAAGCGGCACACCGTCATATTACAAGTACTCGCCGTCACGCCGGCGGCCACCGCGACTCCAAGGCATGGGTTCGTCACACACTGCGCTGCCCGCCATACGGTCACAGTCGCAGCACGGCCAGTCACCGGATGGGCAGCGAACGACGAACAGTCGCGGGCAAGCCGTCTGGAGTGCGGCGTTTGCAGACGATGCCGCCCTGCCGCACTCGCCCATTCAGTCCTCTAAACACATCTCTGCAGCATCAAGGCTGGGCAGTGGCGGCTTCGTCGGCCGG
>JADMIO010871560.1_pt1 | contig 12960 bp, 12 predicted proteins | sample 8958161 | NCBI WGS metagenome assembly JADMIO01 (sample SAMN16585339, study PRJNA669376) | soil metagenome | isolation source: Crop rotation soil | place: USA: Cullars Rotation, Alabama | collected 2011 | reverse complement strand
TGCGCCGCGTGCCGGTGGGGATGATTGTCGATGCGCGCATCACCGCGGTGAAGTCAGGACTGCCGCTCACCATCGACGATCTTTCCACGCACTATCTCGCGGGCGGCAATGTCGAGATGGTCGTGCTCGCGCTCATCGCGGCGAAGAAAGCCGGCATTCATCTCGACTTCGATCGCGCCTGCGCCATTGACCTCGCGACGAAGGGCACCGGCAAAACGGTGCTGGAGGCAGTAAAGACTTCGGTGAACCCAAAAGTGATTGATTGTCCCAACCCCACTTCCGGCAAGAACACCATCGACGGTGTCGCCAAGGACGGCATCGTGATTCACGCGCGAGCGCGTGTGACGGTGCGGACGAACCTGGAACGGTTCGTCGGTGGGGCGACGGAGGAAACGATCATCGCGCGTGTGGGCGAAGGCATCGTCACGACCATTGGCAGCGCGAACAGCTACAAAGACGTGCTTGAAAATCCCGATCGCATTTCCAAAACGGTTTTGGACAAAGCACTGGATTCACACACGGCGTTTGAAATTCTTTCCATCGACATCGCGGACGTGTACGTGGGCGAGAACGTGGGCGCGAAGTTGCAGGCTGAGCAAGCCGAGGCCAACAAGTTGATCGCGCAAGCGCAGGCCGAAGTGCGCCGCGCCGCCGCCGTGGCGCTCGAACAGGAAATGCTCGCGCGTGTCCAGGAGATGCGCTCACGCGTGGTGGAAGCGGAAGCGCAGGTGCCGATGGCGATGGCCGAAGCTTTCCGCGCGGGCAACCTCGGCATCATGGATTATTACAAAATGAAAAACATTCAGGCGGACACGGGGATGCGCGACAGCATCGCCGGTGGCGGCAGCACGCCGCCGAAATCTTCATAAGCGCTTATGCTCGCCGCCATCTCAGGACTGATCGGGCTGATCATCTTTATCGCGATCGCGATCATCTCGTCGCTCTTCAAGCGCAAGGAAGAGGAGTTCGAATTGCCGCCGGAATTGAAGCCACGCCGTGACAAGCCGCCGCCATCGCCACCGCATCAACAACCTTCGCCCGCGCGAACATGGGAGCAAGAGCTGCGGCAGTTGCTCGAAAATCGTCCCGCGCCGCCGCCGATTGTCCGCGCCAAAACGCCTCCTTCGCCGCCGCGCATCGTGCGCGCCGTTTCATCGGCGACAGCCGAGTCGCACATTCAAGTGGCGCTGCCCGCCCCGCGCACGAATGTCGAGCCAGCGTTCCAAACGTTGCCGGGCCTGACGCAATCCGACGCGCGCTATGCGGATGCCGCCAGTTTGCAACAGCGAGTGACGCAACATCTGGCTGACGTGACGCGCCATCGCGTCGGCACAACCGTGGTGACGCGACGCGAAGCGACTGCTGAAGCGCGCGATGTCGCACTCGCACTGCACAATCGGCAAAGCGTCCGCCGCGCGATTGTCGCGGCAATTGTTCTCGGCCCACCGCGCGCGCTGGAGAGTTAAGCAGAAGTTGAACGCGTAGCGCCGCTGCTCGGCCAAGCACGTCCTCAAGCCATGTGCCACCAGCCAATCATTTCCCTTGAACCATACTCAGTGCTGTGGAACTTCTGCCGCCACATGCCCGCAAGAAAACAAAGTCGTGCGCCAGCGCTGCCCGATCCGGCTGCCGTCGATCGCCTCTGTCCGAACTGCGCGCTCTGCTGCAATGGCGTCTTGTTCGCCGACGTTCGATTGCGCGGTGACGACGATGCGTCGCGTCTCGCGGCTCTTGGCGTTCCGTTGAAACAGCGTGGCGTTGTGGTCCGTTTCCATCAACCCTGCTCGTGTCTCGATGGAAATCGCTGCCGCATTTATGCCGATCGTCCGGAACGCTGCCGCACTTTCGAGTGCCGCTTGCTGCAACGGACGCAGGGCGGTGAAACGACCGAGACGTCCGCGCTGCGATCGATTCAGAAGGCTCGGCGGCGCGCTGACAAGGTGCGCGACATTCTTCGCGCTTTGGGTGACACCGACGAATTGGCCCCGCTCAGCCGCCGCTATCAACGCATGATGCGTCAGCCCATCGATCTTTCTGCGGACGTCCGCATCGTGAGACTGCGCGGACGACTGCTGCCCGCGGTGGCGAAGCTCGTCGAAGTTCTGGAACGCGATTTCCTTTCCTGAATCACGGCGCGTCCCATTTGCGCACGATGACCGCGGCGATGCGCGCCATTTCGCGTTCTACAGTTTCCTTCGAGCCGGCGTAATTCTTCGCAATTCCGCGCAGTCGTTCCACGCGGTTCACGTATTCGTGCAACTTTTCCGGCGCCCAATTGTCCCGCTCGGCAACGCGCCTCACATCACGCGGCCGCAGGAACGCGCCGGGCGTGAACCAATCCGCACTGAAGAACCAGCAGTCCTGCACGAACGACACGTCGTCAATCACCTCCGCTTTCGGCGTACGAGTGAAAAGCGTTTTGCCGAGCGCCGCGCGAAAGCCTTCATCGTTCAGTCCCGGGTCGCGCGTGTATTCGCGATACGCAATCCGATTCACGCGCACCGGCAATTCGTTGAGCGGCATCTCGCCATCGCGCAGCCACTCGAAATGAAACGGTTTCTGCCGCGGCTTGTTGCTGCCCGGCGGTCCATCGATGCAACTGAACGGCTCGCACGAAGCGATGTAGCCGCTCAGCTTTTTCTCCTTCGCCAGCTTCGCCGCGTCGCGAATTTTCGGCGGCGTGCCGAGGCTGATGCCCGCGTCCGAATACACGCTGCTCTTCGCTTTCTTCAACAGATCTTCATTGATGTGCGCGCTGTGCGGCGTGAAGAACAACGTCCAGCGTGGATCGAATTTCTGCGTCGCGCCCGCCACGTCGAAGCCCGGCACCGGGCGCGAGGAGAAATAATGCGGATACACCATGATCGTGGCGTTCGACTTCGCGCGCCACACGTCGTCTGAGATTTGCCGCACGAATTTGAACTCGTTGCTGAAAAACTTCGGGCCGCACTGCGCGCAATGGCAAATCGCGTAGTCGCTCGACTCGATCAACAACCCGTCCGCGTTCGGATAAAAATCGAAAAGCATTTCGCGCACGTAATCGCGCATGAACTGCTGCGACTCGTCGCGCGCCGGACACAGGTTGTAGCCCCACGAGTGCATGCCCCACAGTTCCGCGGGCTTCCCATTTTTCTGCGTCGCTTTCAGTTCCGGATGTTCCAGCGTGAACTGGTTTACTCCATCGTAGGCAAATGGCGTGAAGCCCAGCAGCACCTTGATTTCCCGCGTGTGCGCGTAATCGATCAGTTCGCGCGCAAAATCGTGCCGCACATTTTTGTGCTCTGAATTGTACTGCCACGTGATGGGAAACTGCTTCGAGCGAAACCCGCCCGCGGTCCAGAGAATCAACGTGTTCGCGCCATCATCCTTCATGCAGTCGATCATGCGACGCCACTCCGGCAGACCGAACGTGGGCATCCGCATGAACGTGGTGTAATAGCCGCGCAGCGAGAACGGTGAATTGGTGGCCGCGCGCGTGCCGCACGACAGAAGAATCAATGAGAAAAAAAATGACAGCCGCTTCATGCCTGAGCGCTACCCGGTTGCGCTCCGCGCTGCAACGCCAAAGCGAGCGACGCATGAGGCGAAAAAATGCCGGAACGTCCGTTGATGAGCGAGCGGCAGGAGATTAAGGTCTGACTCAATCGTGCCAAACCCATTTCAGTCTTTGTTCGCGGCGATACTGGATGATGATCGTGCGCGCGTGACGAAGTTGGTCGAAAGAAATCTGCCTCTGGCGACGCACGCCGTCGCGATGGTGCCGCGTCTCGCGTCCGAGATTGCGCATTGGATTTATGTGGGAGACACCGCGTTGCACGTCGCCGCGGCCGGTCATCGAGTCGAGATTGCGAAAATATTGCTCGCGGCGGGCGCGGACCCGAACGCGGCCGGGAATCATCGCCGCAGTGCGCCGCTGCACTACGCCGCCGATGGTTATTTGGAAAACCCTTCCTGGAAAGCGCGCCGGCAAGTGGCGACGATCCGACTTTTGCTCGATGCCGGCGCTGATATTGATGCGCAGGACAAAAACGGCGCTACACCGTTGCATCGCGCGGTGCGCACGCGTTGCGCCGCCGCCGTGGAATGTCTTCTCGAAGCGGGCGGCGATGCGACCGTGAAAAACAAACCTGGCTCCACGCCATTTCACCTCGCGGTGCAGAACACTGGCCGTGGCGGCAGCGGCGCGGAAAGAGCGAAGGCCGCACAGCGCGAGATCATCCGGATTTTTCTGGAGCGAGGTGTCAGCACCGGTCTGCGGGATGGGAACGGAAAATCCATTCTGCAATGGGCGAAGAGTGATTCAATTCAGCAACTTCTTCAAAGCAATGGCGCATAACTCACTTGCAAATAGTGCGTGGCGCGTCTGCGCAAACAACCGTTGCTCACTCCTCCACCGGCGTACTCGCAGAGATGGCTTCCGACAACGTGCCGAGAGCTTCGGCGCGCGACACGGTCCCAATGAGTTTGTAGTCGGTGAGAGTGTTCACCACCGGCACGTTGCGCAGTTCGCTCGCGAGAAGAATGTGCAGGACATCCGAGAGCCGTTGGCTGGGGGTGAGACACGCGGGCGGTTCGCGCATCACGTCACTGGCAATCACGCCGCTCAATTGAAAATCTGTGTTCAGGAAATTTTTCAAGTCATGCAGGGCCACGACGCCGACGAAGCGCCCGTATTGATCCACCACAGGCAGAAAATTATTTGAACTGGTAAGGAACCGTTCGCTGATTTCTTCGAAGGTGGAGATGTCTCTCAGCGGCGGCACGGGCGCATGCATCATGTCGCCGACGGTGCGCTCGGTGGCAGCGCCGAGACGCACGCTTTCGCGGGTGAGTTCGAGTCCTTTGCGCCGCAGCGGTTCGGTGTAAACGGATTCGGGATGGAAGCCGCGCGAAACCATGGTGGCGACGACACAGGCAATCATCAGCGGCGGCATCACGGAGTAATTCAGCGAAAGTTCGAAAATCATAATCATGGCGAGCAGCGGCGAGTGCGTGGTGGCGGCGAGCAAGCTGCCCATGCCCACGAGTGCGAACGCGCCTTGCGGAAGTTCGCCGCTCCAGCCGATCCGGTGCAGGCAACTGGCAAAGACGCTGCCGAGTGTGGCGCCGAGAAAAAGCGTGGGCGTGAACACGCCGCCGACCGTTCCCGACCCGACTGTCAGGATCGTGGCCAGAAATTTTGCGACGAATAATCCGAGGAGGAATCGCAGCGACATTTCCGCGGCCGTGCCCGCGCTCCCGATGCTCAGCACTTCGTTCGCCGCTTCGTGGCCGTTGCCCAGCACTTCCGGAAAAAGCAGTGCCATCGCACCCACGGCCGCGCCTGCCCACATGATGCGCACGTACATGGGCACAGCGAAATTGCGCGTGAGTTGATCGCTCTTGCGCAACGCTTTCAAAAGAGCCGCGCCGCAGAATCCCGAAGCGATGCCGAGCGGCAGGAACCACGGCAATTGCGCGAGGCTCGTGAAGTCAAAGTCGGGCACGCGCACCCACGAGTGCGGCGTGAGAGGATTGCGCGCAACGACAGTCGCAATGACCGACGAGAACACGAGCGGCGCAAAGAGGTTCATGGAAAAATTTCCGAGAACGATTTGTGCCGCGAACACAGCACCGGCCACGGGCGCATTGCAGGCGGCGGCGAGTCCTGCCGCGGCTCCGCACGCGACGAGCAGACGCAGTCGATAGGGCGGCCATTTCGCCATGCGTCCCATCTTCGACGCGAGCGCAGCAGCCACTTGCACGATCAAACCTTCGCGCCCGATTGAAGCTCCAGTGCTGATGCTGACGACGGACGAAGCCGCGCTCACGAGCGCGCTGCGCAACGGGAGCCGTCCATCGCCGGCCACGATCACTTCGAGCAAATTGCTCAGACCGGGATTTCCGATCAAGCGCAGCCCGATGAAAATCACCAGTCCGGCGGCAAGTCCGCCTACCGTGGGCACAACGATGAGCCGCCATTGCGGAACAGCCTGGCTGATTTGGAGAAAATCTCCCGATTGCCCGAACGCCAGCCACTTGATGAAATCATTGCAGCCGTGATAAGCGATGCTCGTGGCGCCGCCGATGACGCCGACGATTCCCGCGAGCACGAGATGCAACGCCTCTTCGTTGACGCGCAGCTTGTCGCGAACAAGCAGCGCGGCCTTCCAGTGCAGCCGGAAGAACGCGCGCAACCAATGAACGATTTGCCCCCAGGCGTGATGCGCCCTTTGCACAAACCAGCTTACTCGCGAACGCGAATGCTTTCCATTGGCGCTTTCGCGCGAGTGAGTGAACATTCCGTCGTGCGCCTCCTGGCAGTGATCGTTTCACTCGTCTTGTGCAACGCGTGTTCATTCGCGCGCATCGGCATCGTGCGCACACTCACCGGCGAAACAGTGCAGGGGCACGTCCGCATCACGCCCGAGCGCATCGTGGTGGTGAATGCCGAACGGGGAATGATTTTCGGAATCGAATCATCGAACGTGGCGCGCATTTCTTTTCCGACGAATTTTCCCGCGCGCGCGACTGATCAGGATGGAGACGAGCCGTTGCCGGAAGGTTGGCGTGAATTGGACATTGGCAGCGCGAGATTTCCCGGCAGCACGCGCCGCGAACAGCGCACCTTCACCGTGCGCAGCTCTGGTTTGAGCATCGATGGCGATGCGGATTCGTGTCATTACGTTTTCAAACCAGTGCGCGGCGACAGCGAGATCGTGGCGGAAGTGACGAGCATTCAATACACGCATCCGAACGCGAAGGCCGGGCTGATGATGCGCGAGAACCTCAACGAATATTCGCGCAACGTGATGATGGCGCTCACGGCGATGAGCGGCGGTGCCCTGCAATTCCGCGAGAATGAGCGCGCCAGCACGCAAAGCATCGCGCGTGGCGGAATCTTTGCTCCGCATTGGCTAAAGCTGCGCCGGCGCGGCAATGATTTTTTTGCCTTCACGTCACCGAACGGACGCGTGTGGTCATTGTTCGAAAAGATGACGCTGGCGATGAGCGAAAATATTTACGTGGGCCTCGCGGTGGCCAGCGCGCAGGACATGGTCCTGAATTGGACGACGTTCTCGAACGTGCGCGAGGCGCCAAAGTTGTTGAATGATGATTTCACGCCCGAGGTGGAATTGACGAGCGGGTCCATCGTGCGAGGCCGGCCGCAAAGCGCTGACCAAAATGAAATTGTTTTCACCATGCCGAGAGTCGTGCGCGTTCCCACGTCGCGAGTCGCGCGCATTTCCTTGCAGCCGCTCTCGGGTGAACTCGCTTGGAAGACCCGCGTGAGCCGTCCGGGCGTGTGGGTGAGCAACGGCGATTTTTTCGACGGCGATTTTCGCGGCCTCGACGATCGCAAGCTCACCATCAGTTCAGTGCTGTACGGGTTGCGTTCGTTTGACATCAATGACGAAGCATTCGCGGTGGTATTGCAGGCGCGCAAATGGCAAGTGCCGCAATACGAAATCGAGACGGTGGATGGTTCCGTGTTGCGCGCGTCGGAACTCGCGCTCGGCGATGGGGAATTGCAACTGAAGGAACCTGCTCTTGGCGAAGTGCGCGTGCCCGCGTTTGAAATTCTCGAACTGCGCCGGCGATAATCAGTGTCTCACGGTGTAAACGAGATACAGCTCGTCGCAGTAACGTTCGCTCGTTTTTGTTTTCAGCAGTCGCGCCTCGCCGAGATTTTCGATTCCGAGTCCATCCGCCATGGTCGGCGCGTCGCGTCCGCCGAAAATAGTTGGGCAAAGTGTCAGATAAATTTCGTCCACGAGGTCTTCGGCGAAAAGCGCGGCATTGATTTCGCCGCCGCCTTCGCAGAGGAGGCGAGTGACATTCCACTCCTGACGCAACCACCGCAGCGCGGAACTGAAGTCGAGGCCAGTATTCCCAAAACTTTTAACAATCGCGCCAAGTTTCTCCAGCCGAGTCACGCGCGACTTCGGCGCGCTGTCGGTCACGAGAATGATGAGAGGAGAGAACTTGTGTTTGAAGATTTCGGCGCGTGGATTCAGCGAGGCAGAGCCGCTGACGACGACGCGCAAGTTGTATTCCGAAAGTCCGTTTTTCACGCGCATGGCGCGATATCTTTTTGCGCCCGGCCCAAGATTGACCGGCACGGAATCGACGGTGCGCGCGCCAGCCATGACCGCATCGCAGCGCGTGCGAAGCATGATGAGAAGTTCCTGATCGCGCTTGCTGCTGAACGGCACAAAATGGCGATTGGCCGGCGCCAGCTTGCCATCCGCTGTCGTGGCGACGTTCAGGTAAACGAAGGGCAATCGATCGCGGAGCCTTGGTTTCAATGTGGGCAGCGGATTCATAAAATCAGCATGGCGTCACCATAACTGAAGAAACGATAACGCTGGCGCACGGCTTCTGCATACGCCGAGAGAATTTTTTCGCGCCCGCTGGTTTCGCCGGGCGCGGCAAACGCGCTCACAAGCATCAGTAGCGTAGAGCAGGGGAGATGGAAATTTGTGACGAGCGCATCAGCGATTCGAAAATGAAACGGTGGATAGATGAAAATATTTGTGCGGCCCGTGCCAGCGATGATTTTTCCGTCGTGCTCGCGTGCGACACTTTCCAGAACGCGAACGCTCGTTGTGCCAACTGCGACCACGCGGCGATGTTCTGATTTTGCAGTGTTAATTTTTTCAGCGGTGGCCTTGTCCACGTGAAAGCGTTCGAAGTGCATCGTGTGTTCTTCGACGCGTTCTGCTTTCACTGGAGCGAAGGTGCCGAGTCCGACGTGCAACGTGACATGACAGATTTGCACGCCACGCTCGCGAATGCGTGAGAGGAGTTCTTCGGTGAAGTGAAGCCCAGCGGTCGGCGCAGCCACAGAACCTTTCTCGTGCGCATAAACGGTTTGATAACGCGCACGATCTTCTGGCGCTGATTCTCCAGCAGCGCGTTTGATGTATGGCGGCAATGGAACTTCGCCCAATTCATCGATTGCATCAGCGATGTTGAATTGTCGATTTGGCCGCGCAGCAACAGCACGCTGCCCGAAGCGCAAGCGGCGATGTCCTTCTTCATTCGTCGCGACAACGGTCGCAAAAATTTCGCTCGGCTCACCGCGAAGACTAGTCAGTGTGAGATCAGTTCCCACGCGTGCCCGTTTGGCTGGCCGCATCATCGTCCACCAATCGTTTGGCGAGTTTTCTTCCAACAACAGAATTTCGAACGCGCCGCCGGTTTGTGGATTCACAGCGCGAAGTCGAGCAGGAATCACTTTCGAGTCATTCAGCACGAGCACATCACCTTCGCGCAGGTAGCCGATCAGATCGCCGAACACGCGATGTTCGATCTCATTTTTCTCGCGATGCAGCGCGATGAGTCGCGAGGCGTCGCGTTTCGCAGCGGGTTGCTGCGCGATGAGTTCTTGCGGGAGAGGGAAATCGAATTCGCTGGTCAACACGGCGTGGGAAAAGGCGGTGTGAACAACTTCCGAATAAGTTTCGGACCCAAAGTGGAATTGGGTGTTGACGCTGTGGGGCGTAAGTAATACAAAGTGGGGCGTTGTGGGGGAGCCAATGGAAGTGAGTCACGGCTCCTCTGTTGAACAATGGAACAATGTCGAACGCACCTACTGAGCCGATTTACCAGGCGCGCTACCGCCACGGGGTGGATGAGAAGCGTCGCGTGCAAATCCCGGCAAAGTGGCGTCCGGCGGTGGACGGTGTGGAACTGGCGCTGGTGCTTTGGCCGCACAACGACAAGCCCGATGCTTGCCTGCTCGTGCTGCCGCCCAAAGCGTTTGCAGATTTCGTTCAAAAGATAACGGCAATGCCGTTCGGTGATCCGAAGGCTGAAGCACTGCGCCGCATTTTGGGAGAGAAATCTGACCGGGTGCCGATCGACAAGGCGGGAAGAATTTGTTTGCCGGAAGAAATGACGCGGCCGGCCGGGATTAAAGAAGAGGCGTTTCTGATCGGCATGTTCGATCGATTCCAAATTTGGAATCCCGAGCGCTACGAACAGACGAAGGCGGTAGTGGAGGCGCTAGCGCCGGATGCGTTCAGACAGTTTTAGAGAATGGCTCTGATGAATTTGCTGACGTTGGGTCGCAGCCTGAGCGAGACGCGTGAGAGACCTCGCTACAAGCTGATGAGCGGCGCGCTCCCGACGTTCGGGAACCCAACGGCGAGCAGCGGGAATTTTGCGGAAACAAAGAAACCATCCCCGGTGAGGGAAGGCGAAGCGGAAGCAGAAATCGCGGCGAGTAAATCTATGAAAACTGAAAGTGTCGCGGATGTGGCGGTGAAGGAAGGGAGTATGCATGCGTTTCCGGCAGGGCGCTGGACACTCAAGGCGAATCCATTCAAGTCGTCCAGCAAGCCTGCGGCGCAGCCGGTTGTGCAGGGCGAGTTGTCATTGGACAAAGTGAGGCCCGTGCGAAACGACCTGAGCGATTGCGATTTGGAATTGGTCGCGAAGAAACCGGAACCAAGCGCGGTGGAGGTCGGCGGCGAAAAAGTGTCGGTGGTTAAAGCGCAGCCACTGTTGGGGCGAATGCTGGCGTTGTTCCAGCGCCGAAACTGACCCGTGTGCATGCGTGCCGGAATTTTCGCACAAGTCCGTGATGCTGGTGGAAGTGCTCGAAGCACTTCAGCCGCGAGCAGGACAGAAGTTTGCTGATGGCACGCTCGGCGGCGCGGGACACGCCGCGGCGATTTTAGGGGCGAGCGCGCCGGACGGTTGGCTCTTTGGAATGGATCGCGATGAGGCGGCGCTTGAAGCAGCGCAGCAGAGACTCGCAGAGTTTGCGCCGCGATTCGAATTGCGCCGCGGGAATTTCGACGAGTTGGCGGACTGGATTCCGCACGCGAGTTGCGCGGGAGTGCTGCTGGATCTCGGTGTGAGTTCGCCACAACTCGACATGGCGGGACGCGGATTCAGTTTCGCCGAAGGTCCGCTGGACATGCGGATGGATACGCGCCAGCCACTGACGGCGGCGGACCTGGTGAATCACGAAAGCGAATTCGAGCTCGCCAAGATTTTTTGGGAATTCGGCGGAGAGCGACAGTCACGGCGATTTGCGAAAGCAATCGTCGAGCAACGGAAAGCGAAGCCGCTCACGACGACGAAGCAGTTGGCGGAGTTCATCGAGCGACTCGCGCCGCGTCATGGAAAGAAAACGCATCCGGCGACGCAGGTGTTCCAGGCGCTCAGGATCGCGGTGAACGATGAGTTGGGATCGATGCGGCGAGGACTCGATGCAGCGTTAAAGATTTTGCAGCCGGGCGGAAGGGTCTGTGTCTTGACCTTTCACGGATTGGAGGTGCGGCTGCTGAAAGATTGGGGAGACGAACGCACGCGGGATTACATCGTGACTGGAGAAATCGATGACCCGCTTTTGAGAAAACCGCGCGTGCCGGAGATGCGGTGGGTGCAGCGCAAAGGCCTTCAACCAGGCGCTGCGGAAGTGAACGCAAATCCCCGCAGCCGGAGCGCGCAATTGCGAGTGCTGGAGAAGATTTGAAATGGGAAGGAACCGAAAAAATGGATCTGCCGTGCGGCTTGTGCCGGCGGTGTGGGCCGCGGTGATTTGTCTGCTGCTGGGTGGCAGTGCGATGGGGTACGTGTACCAGAAGAACCAAATCATCGAGCTCGGCAAACAAATCCAAAAGAGCGAACTGCGACTGAGCGCGTTGCGCGACAGCAATGCGAAATTGCGGCAGCAACTGCTCACGCTGAAGTCCGGGGTTTACCTGGAGAACCGAGTGAAGGAGTTGAAGCTCGGACTCGTTCAGCCGGCCCAATCCCAAATTCTCACGCTGGTAGAAGTCCCTCCGGCCAACGTGCCGCGCAGCCAGCCGTCGCTGGCCGAGCAGGAGGTCGGACGGATTGCAGCGTTGAAATGATTTTTGCCGCCGCCCGGTGACGCCGTCGGAGAGGAACCGATCGGCACCGGGCGGTAGGCGAAATTTCGGGAGAGTTATGGAAGCCGAAAAGAGCCACATGCGCCTGGCGTTCTTCGCCACTGTGCTGGTGGTCGCCCTGTTGGGACTGACCTACCGGCTCGTTGATCTGCAGTGGGTGCAGCACGAGGACTTCCGAGTCAAAGCCGGGCAACTGCACGAGCACGAATATTTTCGCGAGGCGCCGCGCGGCGATATTCGCGATCGGCGCGGCAATTTGCTCGCAACGAGCGTGCCGGTGAAAACTGTTTGCGCCGATCCTGGTTTGCTGAGAGGCCACGAGGCGGAAATGGCCGCCGCGCTCGCGCCATTGCTCAAGACCAACGAAGCGGCGCTCTTGCCATTGCTCAACCGCTATTGGCGCACGAATCCCGCGGGCGCTCTCACGACCAATCATTACGTAGTGCTGAAACGCAAAGTCCCAATTGAAGACTGGGACAAAATTCAGTTCGCGCTCGCGACGCAATTCACCAATGCAGTCGCTGGCAAAGCGCTCAAAGCCAAGGACCGCGTTGAGTTGAGCGGCGTGTGGCAGCACTCGATCATGTCGGAGCCGGACCAGATACGGCAATATCCGAATCACGAATTAGCCGCGCACGTGCTCGGCTTCACGGGATACAAGACCAACCTCGTCAACGGTATTGTGCAATCGTTCTCGGCGGGCGTTGAGGGAATCGAAGCCACTTTCGACGAGAAGCTGCACGGCGCGCGTGGGTGGGTGCGCACGGAGTTCGACAGCAAGCGCCGCGAAATTTTCGTTTTTCGCGAGCAGGATGTCGAGTCGCGACCCGGCCTCAATATTGTGCTCACCCTCGACGCGCGCGTGCAGCAAATCGTCGAGGAGGAACTGCCGATCATTATGTCCAAGCACGCGGCCGTCAGTGCGTCAGCGATCGTGTTACGGCCGAAGACGGGCGAGATTCTCGCGATGGCCAACCTGCCAACTTTCGATCCGAATTCTCCCGGCAAAGCAAAAAATCCCGGTGCACGACGCAATCGCCTCGTCGTCGATCCATTCGAACCCGGTTCCACTTTCAAAACGGTGACGATG
>JADMIO011421334.1_pt1 | contig 12961 bp, 7 predicted proteins | sample 8958161 | NCBI WGS metagenome assembly JADMIO01 (sample SAMN16585339, study PRJNA669376) | soil metagenome | isolation source: Crop rotation soil | place: USA: Cullars Rotation, Alabama | collected 2011 | reverse complement strand
CTTCGAGCGTGAAGCGGCGGATCACTCGCATGCTGGCATCCGCCTTCTGCCTACTGGCCTGCTCAAGCTCTGCGTCGGCCCCCAAAGCGGATTCGTGCGCCAATCTCGCCGCTCCGTCATAGTTCTTTAAAAAGTACTCCTTGAGTGCCTGCTCTTCCTTATTGCCAAAGACCTGCGACTTGGCCCACTGCGTGGCCGCATTCTCGAACTGCTCCAACGTGAAGCCGTACCGTTTGGAGTATTCCCTGAGGAATGCAAATTCATCGATCTGGGCCTTCAGCTCTCTGACCTGGCCACGAAGTGTAATCCTTTCGCTAGCCCACTGGGAGATCACCCGACTGAGTCGCTCCGGCGAAAGCGCGAGCGGTGACCCCCTGGGCACGATTACGACCTTGAGCTGCTCGAAGTTACGCGCCGCCCTCTGCGTGACACAAGTGCCCAACATGGGCTCGTATACCACCCAGCCTGACTTGTCAATCGAGATCCTAGTCGCCTGGCCTGCTTCGACGGAGGGAGGGAACGCGATGGTGAAGTGACCCCGTGAATCGGTCGTCGCCGCCTGTCCGCCAGGAACAATCACTCTGAGGGCGCTGACAGGTACATTCCTCTCGTCGAACACATGTCCCTCCAGTTTCGCCTGCTGGCCCAAAGTGGTGGAGGCGAGGCAGAAGGTGAAATATGCTGCCGTAAGGATTTGCCTCACTTCGTCCTCCTAAGCCTGACTCTGGGTGGAGCTTTACCCAGAACAACGTCCTCAGTGTAGACGGCATATCCAGGCTTGGCGACGCGGATTCTAACCGCTTCGCCGTAGCTTCTAGGAATGTCCTTAATACTAAAAACGCCATCCGTCGAGGTCTCAACGCCTTTCATGCCGGGCACCTCATCGATCGTGACTGTTGCTCCTGGAATTGGCCGTTCGTTCTGGTCAAGTACGATTCCCGATAGGGTAGTAGCTGCGGGGGTAGGAGTAGGTGTCGGATTATTTGCGTTTGGGTTCTGGTTATAGTTGTTTGCCTGATGGTTTCCGTTTTGCCAGTTCACAATTAAGTAGGCAATGATCCCCAGAATCCCGATTACGAAGATCAGGATAATAATTCTGTTCAATAGCCGATAGGCTTGTCCTTTTGTGAGTTGAGGGAATATCTCTTTGCGTATTACTTCTCTGAAGATGTAAACAACACCCGCAAGCCCAAGCCCACCAATGCCCGCGATCGCTCCCGCGATTTTAAAGAATTCATAGTCCATTTCTGAATTTTACGCGGCCGCGTTTCACAAGAACAGCCACTGCTGAAATCTTGCTGTTGAATCAAATCTGACAGCCGAAAGCTGGGACAGAAACAATCTCGTCAGAAGTGCTGAAGCCGCTTGTGCAATGACTCGATGCGTTAACTCGTCTGGTGCCAAAGGACTCCGGTAGTTTGATCGGGTAAAAGGATTTCAGGCTTTGAACTGCAGCCGTACCTTTTGCAGTGCCGTGAGCATTGTTTGCCGGTCCTTACTCGCCAACGCGTCGAATAATTCTGATAACCACGGCCGATATTTCGACAGTTTGTATTCTCCGTCAATGTAGTGTCTTGTACCGTCAAAACTCCAAGTTAATTTAAACTCCATTGGCTGCTTGGTTACTTCCCCTACCAAGACCTCGAGTCTTCCAAGCACCTCTTCGGTTTTGTCATCAGCTAATAAGCTAGCAATCTCAATTGCTCGTAATGCTGTCTTGGTGCGAGTGGGAACCTCTGATGACATCAAAAGCCCATCGATCCTTTGAATGCACTCCGCGAAACGGCCGATGCTAAAATACGCTTCGGCAAAGTCAGCCTGAGCGGAAAGATCATTTGGGTGCTGTAAAACCCACTTTTGATGCAACAAAAAAGCTCCGTCAAAGTTAAATAGTATGTCGTGGTAAATGTAAACGGCCGAACGGTAGGCACCTTCCTGCCCGGGGTTATAGGTTCAGAACTTCTGTATAAATTTGCAAAGCTCTTGACCACTCTCGAAGAAAAAAATAGGCTCGGGCTAGATTCAACTGCGTCAGCTCCCAGTCTGAAGGAAACTGGTCTCTAGTTCTAACTTCCAGCGCAGCTAGAAAAACTTGAACGGCCTCTCCTAAATAACTGTTGCGCTCCGAGCCTACAACCTTTTCAGCGAGACTTGTTAAGGCGTTGCCTAAGTTGCTCTGCGCCGTAGCCCATTGTTCTGGAAATTCGCTGCGCTTTAGTACTTCAAGCGCAATTCGATAATGGGCAATTGCATCTTTCAGATAAACCGTACTCTCCAGGCCACCTACTCTCACGCCAAGAGTCATCAGAACCGTCCCAAGATCGTGCTGCATTATTGCCCACTGCTGTGGGATCTGTTCTTTGGTTCTAACTGAAAGTGAATTCCGTATTGCTTGAGCGGCATCTTTCAAATAATCGATTCCCCTTGGACCGCTTGTTCGCACACCCAAAAACAATAAGACATCCCCCAATACTCCCTGAGTCGTAGCCCAATCTTGTGGCAGATCAGAACGGGGGAAGACCTCGAGTGCAGCACCACACGCGACTCGTGCCTCTTCCAGATATTTTAGACTGTCGGGCCCTTGCGTTTCCTCACCTAAACGCAAAAACGCAGTACATAGGTTGTTCTGTGTTATGCCCCAATCTCGAGGGTCATCTGGTTTTATTTCCAGCGCTGCTCGATAAGCCGCAACTGCATCGTTCAGGTATTTGAAGCCATCCGGTCCACCAATACGGCGACCTAAATGCGATAGGACATTGCCTAAGTTATTCTGTGTTGCTGCCCATTTTTGAGGTATTTGATCGCGAGTGTTTACTTCCAAAGCAGCACGACACGCGGCTACCGCATCATTCAAGTACTTGATACTCTCTGAACCACTCACTTGTGACCCTAAGCTCAACAGTGCATGGGCCAAATTGTTCTGAGTTATTGCCCACTCCCGAGGCAACTGCTCTCTTGTCCTGACCTGAAGGGCAGATCTAAAAGCAGAAACGGCCGCCTCAAGGTCCCTTCGACTCTCCTCTCCGCTCATTCTGACGCCTAATCTCGAGAAGGCGATCCCCAGACTATTTTGAATCTCCGCCCACTTCTCAGGCCATTGCTCACGAGTGTAAAAAGACGTGCTCTCTCGATAGTCAGCCAACGCTTCTTTCAAAAAGCGCGGACCTTCTTCTCCTTCAACTCTTTCACCTAATGCTTCTTTTGAGTTACCAACCAGAGATTTGATTTCGGCCCAGTCGGTGGTGAGTCTCTCCTTCGAAAGCTCTTTAGACTGGAATCGAAGTTCGACCTCATGATACGCAGAAAGCGCGTCTCTAAATTTGTAGCGCGCAAACTGAGAGTTTCCTGCTAATTTATAACGTCGAATGACTTTAAAACTCGCATCAAGTGTTTTCTTATTTGCTCGCCGTAACTCTTCAACAGCTGTTTTCCCGGACTCAGTAGCTAAAAGAGCCGCACTTTCATAATTCTTCTGCCAATATTCTTTAAGGGCACGTTCTTCTTGATCTTCAGAAGCTTTGCTTTGCGCCCATTGTTCCGCGGCTACTCTAAATTGTTCTAATGTGAAGCCGTACTCTTTAACGTAATCTCTCAGAAAGGCGTACTCATCGATTTGTTGCTTCAAATTACCTACTTCAGCCTGAAGTCTGGCCCTTTCGGCAGACCATCGCGTTATCACTTGGCTAAGTCGCTTGGGCGATAGTGCAAGCGGTGAGCCCTTCGGAATAATGATGACGTGCAAAGGTTCGTAATTAAGGTCGTTGCTTTGCGTAACACAATTACCAAACATTGGTTCGTAGACAACCCAATTCGGCTTTCCAACTTGGATACGAGTCGCCGTTCCTGGCTTAGTAGAGCTGGGAAAACTGATTAAAAAATGTCCTCTGCTGTCAGTTATCGAAGCTTCACCGCCAGGCACGACAACCCTAAGTCCCGCGACTGATTTATCTTGGTCGTCGAACACTCGGCCCTCTAATTTTGTTTGGCAAAAGACAATCGAAGAAGCACAGAGGATGTAGAGAACAATGACGCAGGCGCTAAATTTCATTGTTACCTCAGATGAGGATAGGACGACCTGCAGTTTATGCCTAAGTCGCCATTCAACCAGTTAAGCTAACATAGCAGCGTAGGAACACGATCATAATACCTCTAGTATAAGCTTCAACTATCATAGGCCAACACAGTACTGGGCGCCTCCGCACAAGGAAAATAGCGGTGCGATTCGCGACGATTAGCAATGTTGCCGAAGTGTCCAGAGGCACAGCCGGCGGCTCAGAATAGGAAAAACGGCATAGCAGAAGTAGCAACATCAAAGTAGGCTGGAGTGTTCTCTATCGGAGTCAGGATGCTTCTCGCAGCAGTTGGAAGGAGAAAGTTCGGGGTTGTTTCGTTGATGAAATCTCAATAGCGAAAAGATCAGCTTACTTCTTGAATTCCGCCCGGACTTGCCGCAACTCTTTTAACATCGTATCGCGGTCCTTGCTGCCTAAGGCATCAAACAATTGGCCTAACCAGGTTTCGTAAGGCAATAGCTTTTGGTTTTCATGGATGAAGTGTCTCGTTCCATCGAAGGTCCAAATGACCTTGAACTTAGGACGCGCATCCTCCACTTCTTTGATCAGAGTATCAAGTCTGTTCAAGACTTCAATCGCTTTATCGTCCACAAGCAAGCTGGCGATTTCAATTGCTCGCAATGCTGTTTTGAAGAAAGTCGCGGTCTCTGGATCGGTCAGACTCGTGCTTACGCGTTGTCTGAACTCAGGAAAGCGACCAGTTGTAAAGTACGTTTCAACCGAGTGCGGCTGAACTTCAAAATCTTCGGGATGGCGAGTGAGCCATTGTTTCGTTAAGACAAAATCTTTTTCGAAGTCGAATAACTTATTGTGGTAGATCTTTGCCAGCCTTAGGTATGCTTCGCGATTATCTTCATCAACCGTAAGCACATTCGCATATGCTTCCGCCGCCTCTGTCCATTGACGAAGCGAAAAATACGCTCGAGCAAGGCCTCGCTGGGCAAGACCCCACAAGGTTGGTAATTTGGGAGTAAAGACTACAAGTGTCGCGCGATAGGCGGCAAGTGCTTCATTAAAATATCGGTCCCCTTCAGTTCCGCTGACTCGCTCTCCTAGTACCTGTAGCGTTTCTCCCAGTGTATTTTGTTCGACTGCCCGAATTTGAATCAATTTGTCGTTGCTAGCGTGTAGCGCGATCGCTGACCGATACGCGACAACGGCACGCTTCAGATATTCAATACCCTCCGGCCGCTCTCTCAGCCGATTTCCCAATTCTGAAAGGACTGCGCCTAGACTACTCTGATCGACGCCTTCAAACTCCGGCATTCTTAGGGAGATGTCTATGCGGAGAGCGGCTTCATAAGCCTCACTGGCTTCAATCAAATATTTGTTGCATGTCTGCCAGTCGATTGTTCGGCTCGCCAGTCCCGCCAGAGCCCGACCCAAATTGTGCAGCGTCATCGCTCGGTCCTGAGGTGCCGTAGCGAGATCGAATCCTTCGAGCGCCGCCCGGAAAGCAGTCACCGCGTCATTCAAATATTTGACACTTTCCGATCCAGTTACTCGCTCGGCTAACTCTATTAACACAAAGCCGGAATTGTGCTGGACCAGAGCCCACTCTTGCGGCAGGTCTCGGCGCGTGTAGAACGTAGCAGTCTGCTGATATTCAGTTAATGCTTCGTTCAACAATCGCAGACCCGTATCATCCTTCAGTTTTTTCGCTAATTCTGTTTTGGTGTCCGCAACCAAAAAGCGAATTTCTGTCCACTCGGCTAGGAGATCCTCTTTCGACAATTCACGCCTCTCGAAGAGCTGATCGATGATTGCAAAAGAGTCGAGTGCTTCTGTAAGCTTCGACTGTTCATAGAAAGCGTTTGCCCGAAGCTTATAGATACGGATCACTCTGCGACCTTTATCGAGTTGTTGCTGATGCCCTTGCTTCAACACGCTGATCGCCAGGGGCCCAGCTTCTCCGGTTAGATCGGTTACTTTCGCAAAATGTCCCAACCAGTATTCCTTCAAGGCGCGCTCGACCTTATCTTCTGACTCATTGATTTGGGCCCATTGCTCAGCAGCCGCCTTGAAGTGATCTATTGTAATGCCGTACTCAGTCGTATACCTTTTGATAACTGCATACTCAGCTAGATTCTGTTTCTGTGTGATTAGATCTGAATGCAGTCGGATTCTCTCGGCTGCCAATTTAGCTATGACTTGACTCAGTATCGTCGGTGATAAAGCGAGCAGTGATCCTTTGGGAACGATTAAGACGGTGAGCAGTTGGCGATTGAGTTCAATACTTTGCGTAGTGCACTCGCCAAATAGTGGCTGATAGATAACCCACTGTGGTTTACTGACAATAACTCGCGTAGCTTGTCCCGGTTGAATGGAAGCTGGAAAGTTAATTAGGAAATGACCTTTACTATCAGTATGGGTCGCCTGACCCCCAGGAGCCATGATTCTCAGACCTGACACTGCCTTGTTCGTATCATTAGAAACTCGATAAACAAGTCCCTCCAATTTCGCTTGACCAACAGCAATTACTGATGAGCATAGTATGAATATGGCAGTGGTGAGGCCAATGCTATATCTCATTTCATCCTCGTCAATCTAACGATCGGTGGCCCTTTACCAAGTATGAAGTCTTCTGTATACGGATTAGGTCGATATCCTTCCTTAATAACTCGGATTCTTACAGTCTCACCATATTTTTTAGGAATGTCTCTGATGCTGAAAGCTCCTATTGCCGGAAGAGCAAAATTCGAAGCTAAGGCTGCCAAGGTTCTAACTGGAAATTAATCGCTTCTTACCATACCCAATGCATCCTTGAATCGCCGAAAGGGACGAATTGTTTACCTTTTCAGCTTATTGGTTAGCCGGGTTCTTTGATTGATTTCATCTTCGGGAAGCGAAAGAGCCTTTTGCCATGCTTCGCGGGCGCGCTTTATTTGGCCCCGCTTCATGTAAACATCGCCCAAGTGTTCGTAAGGGGTCGCTAGCCTCTCGTTTACACGGACAGCTTCGCTTAAATAGCGTTCCGCTTCATCAAGCCTGTCCAATTTGAAGTAAGCCCATCCAAGGCTATCGAGATAATTGCTGTTGGATGGCTCGGCTGCTACGGCTCTTTGAATCATTGACAGTGCTTCCTCAAGGTTCTTGTTCTCTTGTAGGAACTGGTAACCGAGGTTATTAAGGACGAGCGCATTATCTGGTTCCAAACGTAATGCTTCTCGGTACTCTGATTCAACCTCGCTTTGTTTTTGCTGAGCGCTAAGCGCGAGTCCCAAGTTCAAATGCAATTCCGCGACATTGGGTTGGAATTTTAGCGCATTCCGAAATACGGCTTCGGCCTCGATCCATTTGCGCTGCTGCATTAACGCGATGCCAACGCATTCGTCGTAGGTTACATTTTTCGGGTCAATCTCCATTGCTTTACGACATTCGCTTTCGACCTTCGCCCACTTTCCCGTTTTGGCGAGATCTTGCGCTTGATTGAAATGGTTTTCAGCGCTAGACGCAGCAGCAGATGGATGTGGGATGAGATTCTGTAGCAGACTGAAAATCACTTGCATTCCAGGAGTGCAGGCGACAGTACAATAAATCTCATTTCTCGAAAAAGGAGCCGTAGGTGTAAGCCAGACGGTCTGTCGAATTATCTTAACCTCAGCCGATTGGAAGTTATAATTCTGCTTGTCCTCTTTCTTTTCTTTCTGAATTCCTATCCTCGTATGCAGCCGTCCAGCCTTCTCTGGCTCTAGTTTCAGCTCGTATATCTTGCTCAGCGGCACATCAAAGTCGTGCCCGTCCAAAGTCGTAGAATGAAACTTGAATCGATCTCGGCTTAACACGAGGTAGCCAGCACATAGATCTTGGTCTAATCCAACAGCATGATGGTGCTTCACTGGCAAGTTGACCTCTTGGTTTAGATCAAGAGCTCTGGTCAGATACTTATAACTCTCTGAGTACATCTGAATAGCATGCTCTCGGTTAGTATCACTAATTCCAAGATCGTAATAACTCAAACCTGTCAACAGAATCGCTTCGGCATTGTTTGGGTCAGTTGATAGAACTTCTGCACAACCTTCGATAACTGCATCAAATTGACCATTCTCGAAAGACCGCCTAGCCCTTGCCAGGATCGCCGTGGGACCTACACGAGGGTCCCACCACTTTATGTGTTCTGCCTCAATTACACTCCAAACCTGATTTTGTGGAATTGTGTTGTTCAAAGACGCCGTAACGAGAATTTTTTGTATTCTAAATGGTAAAGCTTGGTCGGACATGTAAAAACGCTCGCCTTGGCCTGGGATGCCGCGGCTATGATCTAAACACACCGTATTGAACGAGATAACAACTCTCGCACGGGGCGCGACTAAGACCCAGTGGCCATTCGAAAATGATGCGGACTTGGTCTGTAAATAACCAACGGAGACAAACGGGGAATTGAAACCATAGAAAACGGCTGGCAAACCGGAACGTAGTGACGTCCCCAGTTGTCGGCTAGCAGCTTCGCTCTCAACTACGGAAACTAGACCGAGTCGTTGGGAATTCGAATCGTCGCTTTTTGGAATAAGATACGCGCCGCTGAAATCGAGCGCCAACCAATTGTCGACCGCACTCACGATTTCTACGTCTGCTCTTGAGTAGCCTTGTCTAGCTTCACCGGAAATTCGGGCTGCCCCTTGTTTGACAGCTTCATGGGGCATCATTATCCGTATTCCTAATTTCGATATTGCACGCAGAAACTCGGCATCCCGTAAGTCAGTAGTCGGTTGAGCAGTGTCTGGAGGGTTACCCCAAGGGTGACCCTCCGCGTACTTAGTCCAGTACTCTCGTTGTTTGTCGAGGGCTGCTCGCCATGCATCCAAATTCTGCCGTTGCTTTAGGTCCTCGTGAAGGTAGAGGAAATCGAAGACGGTATCGACAATAGCGGGCAACTCGCCGACCCCTGTCCTATCGGCAATTTTGCCGATCATTTGTTCAATCAGAATTTCAGCCTGTTCCCGAGTGTTTCCGGCACCACCGGCGTCAATGTTTTTCTTGAGGTCATATAAATCGTGACTGAAGCTTGCAGCGTCCTTGCCAAAGCGCGCCTCGAGATAACCAAACGAGAGTTTTTCAAGGACATGTGCGATGGTCTTGTCTAGATGCTGCTGAGTATTCTCATTGTATTCTCTCTCATCAGCAAGAAGTTGCTGATAGCCTTGTTTCACCTTTTCAAGTTCCCGGCGCGCATCGACTTGGGCTTCCGCTTTATAAGCGAAACCGACGGCAATGCTCGATAAGAGGATGGCTGTTCTTAGGAGTCTTGTTGAAGCACGATTTGTGACGATCACTTAAATGACCTCCACATGCAAAAGCCTATGGAGCCTGTGAACCTCAATAGCTCTAAAGCCAATAAGTAAATCGATTCCCAAGCTGGTGTCTTGAGTGGTGCGACTGCGCGCAGGCTCGGAGGACCAGCCTGTTGTCAGGTTTAGAGTCGCCTTCAGTGAGTCAAAACGAAGGCTACCTAAACAGCTTGCTAGGTGCCGTTACAATAGTTCAAATGATTTGATGTTTCAAGTAATAAGTCGGTTTTGTAATAAGTCGGTTTTACATATGGCGGGAACATTAATCAGTTACGAAGGAATTCAAGATACTTGGTACTTTTTCAAAAATTGGAACCAATTAATTGCCGGGCGTTTTTGGAACCATTAAGTTGCCGCGAGTGCGACTAAAGAACAGCAGGTAACAATTTACGAAGGAATTAGGGTAGTTTGAACTTTTTTGAAGAATTGGAAAAATTTGGAACCAATTAATTGCCGGGCGCTATTGGAACCATTAAGTTGCCGCAGCGGCAAATTAATGGTTCAAGTGACATAAGCAAAAATATCGAGCAACGTTGAGATGGCGGAGGGGACAGGACTCGAACCTGCATAGCCTTTCGGCCGGCGGTTTTCAAGACCGCTGCACTACCATTATGCGACCCCTCCGCGAAGGGTGGCGCAGAGAATATAGCGCACCCGGATTTTAATGTTCAAACTCCCAGAATTGCGTTGCTGAGGCGGATGGTGCACGATCTCTCGTGATGCGCGTCACCATCGGTCAAATCAATACCATCAACGGCGATTTCGAAGCTAACACCGCCAGCATCATTCGCGGCATCGAACAGGCAAAACGGGAAAACTCGAACCTCGTCGTCTTCCCCGAAACCTGCATCCAGGGATACACGTCGCTCGACTGGTTCCTCGACAAAGACGTGCAACGCTGCGCTCTCGAGCCGCTGCAAAAGATCGTCGAGGCAACGCAGGGGATCACAGCAATCGTCGGCACCGTAAGACCGTCGAATCTAGCGACCGGACGACGTCTCTTCAACTCCGCCGCCGTCATTCGCGATCGGAAACTGCTCGGCTTTTCAGACAAGACTCTGCTGCCCGAGTACGACGTCTTCGATGATCCACGTTACTTCCAACCGAGCTCCGAACGCCACCTGTTCTCACTGCCGGAAGAAAACCTCGGCGTCGCGGTTTGCGAAGACTTCTGGAACGACAAAACTTTTTGGCGCGAGCGTCTCTACGCAAACGATCCCGCAGACGAACTGATCGAGCTGGGCGCTGAAGTGCTGATCTCGATCAACGCTTCGCCTTTCAACAAAGGCAAGATGGGCCAACGATGCGCGATGGTGTCGCATCGTGCGATGACGGCAAAGATTCCGATCGTGTTTGTGAATCTCGTCGGCGGCAACGACGGCGTGATCTTCGACGGCGCCAGTATCATCGCTGACGCCAAAGGCAAGATCATTCTTCAAGCGCCGCCGTTTGAAGAGTTCATCGGCACTGTAGATCTCGACTGCGATGTAGCCGACAAACGCTGCTTGCCCGGCGAGGACGTCGAAACAATTCACGATGCACTCGTACTCGGCATTCGCGACTACGCGCGCAAGAACGGTTTCAAACGCGCGGTGCTGGGACTTTCAGGCGGCATCGACTCGGCAGTCGTGGCTACGCTCGCTTGCCAGGCGATCGGCGCGGAGAACGTCCTGAGCGTGATGATGCCGTCGCCTTACTCGTCGCGCTCGAGTATCGACGACTCGGTTGAACTCGGCCGTCGTCTCGGTATGCCCGTGATCGAACACTCCATTTCTGGCGCCTACGAAGTGTTACTCGATCAGTTGAAACTGTCTGCGCCATCAGCGGACACAGGCTCGATCGCCGCGCAAAATCTTCAATCGCGACTGCGCGGAAATATTCTGATGACGATCTCCAACTCCGAAGGGCGCTTGCTGCTTTCAACCGGCAACAAATCGGAACTCGCACTCGGCTACTGCACTTTGTACGGAGACACAAACGGCGGACTCGCGGTAATCGGCGACGTTCTGAAGACTGAGGTTTATGCGCTCGCGAATTACCTGAACCAATACGAGGAGTTGATTCCACACTCAATCATCGACAAACGTCCGTCAGCGGAGCTCGCACCGGGACAGTTTGACGATCAGTCGCTGCCGCCGTACGACCAACTCGATCGCGTGTTGCGTTTATACTTCGAGCAGAAGGCCACTCCGAACGAGATCGTTGCCACGGGCTTTGATTCGAGTTTTGTGTTAGACATTCTCAACCGCGTCGAATCGCCGGCAAATGAATTCAAGCGACGGCAATTGCCACCAACGTTGATCATCTCGAGGAATGCGATCGGTATCGGGCGTCGTCGTCCGGTCACTCACCACTATCGGCGTGAACGTTTGAATTGTTAGATCATGAAATTCACAAACCGCAAACTCACACGAGTGCTGGTACAGGCTATGTGTGTGTTTGTGGTTTCAAACGCTGCGGTCTCGGCTCAATCAATAACGGAAGCCGACGCGCTCGCTGCAGTCAAACTCGCAACTAACCCAACCACGAAACTCACCGCCGCCGAAGACTTCATCGCAAAGTTTCCAAACAGCACCGCGCGAGTGGATGTGGCGGAAGTGATCGCAGGCGAAATCGTGAAGGTCAAGAATGGCATGGTCGCACTCACGCTCCTCGAACGAGCAAATGCGATCTTCACGTCGGAGAAGGAGCGCGAAGTCCTCAAACCGGCAGCACTCGAAGCTTACGTTATCGGCAATAAACCCGACGAAGCGTTTGCGCTCGCTGCTGAAATGCTCGCGAAGAATCCTGATGATATTCAAGTGCTGACGCGCATGACGCAGGAGGGCACTGAAGAGGCGAGCAAGAAGAATCGGAAGTACGCAAATATCTCGCTGCAGTATGGTTTGAAAGCAATCACGTTGCTCGAAGCCAACACGAAACCGGCAAGAGTCACCGACGAAGTGTGGACAGTGCAACGCGGAAAGCTGGACCATCTCTATCAACAAACAGCAATTCTCTATCTGGCCGTGGGAAACGCAAACGAGGCAAAGACGCGTTTGACTAAAGCTACGACGTTGTCGCCACAAGATCCTTCCAACTACGCGCTGCTGGCGAGAGTTATCAACGTTGATTACCTCACGCAGAAGGATGCGTACGAGGCGATGAAGGATCTGAAGTCAAAGCAGGAAGCGCAACAGAAACTTGAAGCGCTCCTGGATTCAATGATCGATGCTTACGCGCGCGCAGTGGGTCTCGCAACCGGACGTATGGAGTATCAGTCGCTACTGCAATCGGTGATTCCGGATCTGACGATTTACTACAAACTCAGGCATAACCAGTCGATCAAGGGATTGCAGGACTTGATTAGTCGATATCGAACGGCGCCGTAAGAATTTTTATACGATCAACTTGACTGAGCGGCCCTAAATTCGAATAATCTCGCGTCAAACCACTGGTTCATAGCCCAAAGCGCTCGCGCTCACTTTACCAATCCGTAACGAGGTACCTGATGAAATACGCAAAAAGACTCTCCCTTCTTTTGCCGGCGACTATCCTTTCCATTCCTTTCCAGCACATTGGGATCCTAAGCTTAGAATTCCACGTGGACAAGTTGTCGCG
>JADMIO011791764.1_pt1 | contig 12962 bp, 20 predicted proteins | sample 8958161 | NCBI WGS metagenome assembly JADMIO01 (sample SAMN16585339, study PRJNA669376) | soil metagenome | isolation source: Crop rotation soil | place: USA: Cullars Rotation, Alabama | collected 2011 | reverse complement strand
CTTTCCCGGGGGGAATATCCGGGTCAGTCGGCATTTCTTGATCGCTTTCGGCAGTCCCGACTGCTGGCGACGGTACCGCCCCATCTGCAGACTGACATTTTCGAAGCATGGGAGCGGAAAAACCGGCGCCTCACTCGACTCCGCTGCGGCTTTCCCATTTTTATGCCCTACGAATGCCAGATGGAGAACGGCTGGCACCTGATCATCGAAAACGATGGGTCTCAGACCTTGGTGAGCTTAAGCAGCGGTGACAGCCTGGCGCCGTGGCTATTCAGCCCACGCCAAGGGCAAAAATCCCTACCTCGCCTCGCCAAATCAGGGCCTGCAGGATGCATCCGGCGCGCCCTCTTTATCCTAGCGGTAATGACAGAGTGAGCAAACCTGTTTGGAGCCCCGCAGATTATTAAGACCGCCAGATCACCCGCGAGCGATATTCGGCGACTCCGGCCGAGCTAGAAATTTCAATCACGCGGTCAACCTTGCACGATGTCCGCTTCCCCAAACCCTTCCTCCGTTTCGACGAGAGAACGCGTAGCGACCCATTTGGAGACTCGAACGCAGGACTTAGTGCGCGAGTGGGTCAAGGTGGTTGAATCCGATCCCGAAATCCCGACGTCTGACCGATTAACGTTTTCGGCCCTCGAAGATCATTTCCCGGAGATGCTTCAGGAACTGGCAGGCGAAATCCGCAGTGGTCCTCTGACCTCTGATTCGGCTTCCGTCAAAGCGACTGCAAAGGCTCACGCAAAATCCCGGTGGAAAAATGGATACCGTCTCGACGAAGTATTGCGCGAGCTGAACCGAATCCGGGAGATGCTGACCCACGAAATCAGAGACCATCTCAGCGACCTCCCCGCCGCAGAGTCGGAACCGATCGTTCGCCAGGCGGAGCAATTTTTCGGCTTGGTGATCTCCACGTCGGCAGTTCAGTTCAGTGTCGCGCAGGATGCAGAGCTGATCTTGCGGAAACGTCAGTTGGAACACGCTTACGAACAGGTCCATGCAGCCACCGAGGAAATCAGAGATTTGGCGGAATCCCGACTCAGACTGCTTCGCGCCGTCACGCACGAACTCCGGAATTCCGTGCAGCCTGTCGTCCTCGGCGCCACCCTCGTCAAGGAATTGCCCGACTGGGACAATGAGGCCGGAACAGCACTGGTCAATTCGGCGGCCAAGCTTCAATCTCTACTTTCCAAACTTTCGGAACTTTCTTCGCTTTTGTCAGGCGAAGCGAAGGTCGTATGGCAGCGATTCAGCGTCCCTGACCTCGTACGGCAAATCCAATCGGATCACGCGGTTGAGGCTAAGAGGAAGGGTCTGCTTCTCGATATGCAGGTTCCAAGTCAGATCAGCGAACAGACTTCGGACCCGGAAAAGGTGAGAAAAATTGCCAACGAACTGGTGGGGAACGCGATCAAGTTTACCGATGCCGGATTCGTTCGGCTCGAGGTTGCCGAAAATGCAAATGGTTGGACTTTGAAGGTGGTCGACAGCGGCCCCGGCCTGGAGCCGGATATGGCCCGGCAGGTATTCGGCGAATTTCACACCCCGCCCACACTTCCAAACGTTGGCGCGCGGCTGGGTCTGGTGGCGTCCCGTCATCTAGCGCGATTAATTGGGGGCGACCTAACCTTCTCGACGACATTGCACAAGGGCTCCACTTTCCAGCTACATCTGCTGCGAGAGGTCCCGCCGCTCTGATTTGGTTTACCTCAAAAAGAGCCGGGGCGCACATTCCTTTGAATCTACTCCGCCGACCAAAACCTCCTCGCACTCCGCCGATCGCCTGCGGCTATCCGTGCATCTACCAAGCACAGTCCGCCTTACTCGGGCACGTCCGCTCTGGTCCGTGCTTTCGATGTTTTCTGCCGAACGATCTCACCGAGGACACGCGTTCGTAGCTCGGCATCTCCGACGATCTCCTCCACCGCTCCACCACGATCATGCGACGTGGCCGCGACCTGCTGGACGATGCTGAATGCACTCCGTTTGGATGGTTTTGGGGTTCTGGAGGCCATACGAACACTTCAAGTTCGTCGCTCCCGCAACTTGTGATCGTAGATTCTGGCAAAATTCAATATTGCAGCCCATGCGTCGACCTTCCCCCCATTGGGTGTGATTTCCATTAATCCGCTCTCGGAGCATCTCGAGAAAGTATTTGTCGTGGGAATAGGCCGACTCCATGGCGACCGTGCCCGGATTCGGAAACTTCGTATCGATGCGCTGACCATAGAGGCGGCCCCGTCGCTTAATAGTTTGCGGTGAACGCTTTTCGCATTACCCTCTCGACCACATGAATCTACCCACGATCGAAACTTTGGCCCAAGAAGTAAAAGAGCTGAGGAATCGAATCGATGTGCTCACGACGGAGCGTGCAGAGGATGCGACCAAGCATCTCGAAATGCACTCGGGTGATCATGCCATGCGTGAAGCGATGCTACAGTTTACCCAAGAGGTGGCAGCCCGCGTTGGTCACCCCGTCGAGCTTTTCGTGTCTCGCTTTCACGCAGCCGCTGATTGGCACCGCGACCGGTTCCTTCGAATGGTGGAAGGCATCGATCCCCTACTGGCCGCCAGAATTGACACGCGTAATTTGACCGATATTCCAACAGACGATCAGCCGCCCTGCATTCTTCCGGGTTGAGTCGAAGCGGAAAACGGGCGCGCCTGTGGTTCAGAGGGCCTTTGTCCGCCAAGATCGTGCGGGCCGCGTCGCAGGGTGCCGTCGTGCCCGCACGTGGCCAGGAGGCGGCCAACACGCAATCCATTCTGGCCCGTTAAGCCAATCCCTGCCCTGGACGTTCCGGATGCCATTTCGAGCGTCTTGCTGGAATCGAGAACCGGCCTCCGCTACCACGCGCTTGAACCTGTGTTCCTCCAGTCGGGGATGCGCAACGAGCAATAGCGAACACTGCGCACGAAGAGCCAACGTTTGAGCGACAGGACCAATGAAGCGTCGCTTTCCTAGTGACGGTCCCTCGTATGCGCCGACGATCAGCAGATCGATCTTTTCTTTCGCGGCCGCCGACATGACTGCCTCGGCAGGGTCGGTCTGATTCCATACGATCTTCTTCTCATGCGCGATTCCAAGCCTGTCTGCCGCCTCCTGGATTTGGGCTCTGCTCTCTTCCTGACTGGTCCCCGCGTGAATCATTAGACGAAAGTGTCAGGGCTACACCAGCCTTCGAGGGTCTGCTTTTTATCTCAATATTCGACACTCAAGCAATGGTTGGGAACATATTTCCCTGAGGTGCAGCTCGCTGGGAGATGTCGCTGCAGACAAAGGACGCCTCCGCAAACTGGATAGCTCACGGAGGCGTCCAGTGCTGCGGTTTATCTTTCCACGGCGAGGAGGAGGTCGGGCGCTGACTCTCCTCGTTCATGCAGCGCGTGAACTCTGCGCTGCAAGTGACGGTTCACCCAACTCTCAGGATCACCCGCCTCATGCCGCGACGCCTCGGCCAACCGGCGACGACGACGAGAGCTCAACGGGTCGTGGTCTATGAACAGATCGAGCCGTCCGGGACGAGCAACGTGAGTGTTGCTGCTCAAATCCAGGAGCCGCTCGCGACGGGTCGGATTTTTGTGTTTCATAGTCTTTAATGATACGTGAGAACCTCCATTAGCTCATTAGCCGTTCACCGCAATTTTGCGCGGCTTGACCACTTCGGCTTTCGGAAGATGCAAGGTCAACAAGCCTTGCTCCATCTTGGCCGTCACCTTTGTCGTATCGATCGATGGATCGAGTTCAAACGTGCGGCGGTAGTCCGAAGCGGGCGATTCGCGATAAACTTCCCGACCGCCGCGTTCCGCCCCCGCACGCCGCCCGATGATGGTCAGCTCGCGGTTTTCAACGGTAACCTCGAGGCCGTCTTTGTTGACGCCCGGCATCTCGGCTTCAAGGACATAGCCATCCTCGGTTTCGAGAATATTGGCGAGTGGTGTGAGATAGCTTACGCGTTGAACTCCATTGCGGAGTGTCGGGTTCTGAGACTGAGGAGAGGCGAGAGTTGCATTCATGGGTATTGAGTCGTTGTTGTTGATCTAAAGGTGAGGGTCCGGCGAGGGGTGCTCGCCGGAGATTCGGTTGGTTTGGCGCGATCAGGAAACGCTGACGTCGATTTGCTTTGGCCTGGCTTCTTCCGCCTTGGCCAATTCAACCGTCAGGATGCCGTCCTTGTAGGAGGCGCTGACTTTGTTCGGATCGACCGCCGCCGGAAGTGTCACACTCCGGTGGAACTTGCCGAAGTAGCGCTCGCTACGGAAGGATTCGCCTTCTTTGGCTTCGCACTCCTGCTTGCGTTCCCCGGAGACAGTCAAAGCTCCGTCATGCAGTGTAAGGCTGATCTCTTCCTTTTTCATTCCCGGTAGCTCGACCATTACGATGATCGCATCCCTGTCGTCGTAGACATCGAGCGCCGGAGACCAGCCGCTAAAGAGGCCGCTGTCCCGGCTCGGCCAGGAGACGTCGAACAGCCTATTCACTTCATCGCGGAATGAAGCCAATCGATCCAATGACGACCAATTGGCGAGTTCAGGGGTTTGGTAACGTGTGATACTCATAGTATGTCGTGGTTTGAGGTTGACGAAATTTGCGCTTAGCTTACGGCGTGCCAAACTGGAGGATCATGAAGAAAGCTCTGATGCGTAGCAATTTGTGATTGATCGACGGGGCTCCGCCTCTCCGTTTCGGAGTCATAATGACACACTTCCCGGGAACTTTTGCGTCACAGTTGACTCACCGCCTCTGCACGGCCAGGTGTAGCGTCCCGCCCTGGATAGTTATAGTTCACGGCAGCCAAAATTTCTCGCGCCACAGTCGATAGAGTCTTTTGAAGCGCGACAGTTGTCTTGCGATGAGGAGCAGGATGATCCCCGCGGCGATGAAAAATCCCGCGACCAAGTAAGCCAGCAATGCCGGGAAGATGAGGATGAGCACGCCGAGCAAGAGGAAGTTCAGCCCGAGGGCGCAGAAGAGCCACTGAGGTGCGGCGACGGCGTCGGTGTATTTGTCGTAAAAGCGGATTTCTCGAAACATAGTTTTGGAATTTGTTAAAGTTAGGAACGGGCGAAAGTGCCGAAAGGCACGTCCTCGACCTTCCGGCACGGCTTTCCCCGAATGCAGGTCTTACGCTTCATAAGCTGATTGGATTTCACGGCGGATCGAGGTTTATGATCCAGCCGACCCGGCGATCCGCCTAAGTCACCAGTCCGACTGGCAGGCCCGTATTCCGCTCCGATTAACCTCAGAGAAGGTGGCCCAAATTCCGCCTCATCAAAATTCGTGCCAGCTCTGCCTCCCGGGTTTGCTCGCTGAGACCCAAGGGTTATCGTTGCGCGGACCTTGGGAAGACGGATTCGGCGTTGGCACGCCTGGACAATTTTGTCACATCGATGCGCAGCCTGATGAGAAAAATTGTCACTGAAGCGAATGAGTTGGGCCCGTGTTTTCAGGGGAGCGGCCGGCCTCATCACCTGGCACGGGAATTGATGAAGCCGAAAATCATCCTGACATCTGATCAATTGACCCGTGGACCCTTCAATTGAAAGCTACCATACCGGCACATCGCGTTTGATCGTCTGGGAACCTTCTCCCGGCACGCTCTACACCATTGATAACCTCGCGCAAATGGTGTGCCTCTCCCGTCGTCTGATCGCCCTCTACTCCCGACATGGGCTGATCCGGCCCGCATTTGAGCCCCAAGACGGCGGATGGTATTTCACTGCCGAAACCATTCAGACGCTCCGGCGCATTGAAAACCTGCGGATCGTCCATCGGCTCGATCTTTCGGGAATGCGTCTTGTCCTCGGCTTGATCAAAGAGATCGAGCGGCTTCGCGAGGAGATGGACGCTCCCTTCGAGTTATAGACACCCATCAACGCCGCCCACAACTTATGAGAAACATGACCAGCAATGCCATTCGTTGGAACATCGTCAACAAGAACGTAACGCCGGGCTTTACGGTAAAGACGGCCTTGTCGAGAAAGGTGGAGAAGTTGGAGAAGCACCTCGCAGGGTTTTCGCTCGGAACACCATACTTGCAGGCGTTCCTTGAGCAAATGCCAAAGAAGGGTGCTTTCATCGCGAAGTTCACCCTTCATCTGCCTTCTCATATCTTACACGCGGAGAAGTCAGCCAATGACCTGTTGGCCTCCATTGAGCTGGCGTCGGACGCGTTGATTAGAGAAGCCGACTCTTTACGTTCGCGCTTGCGCCGCGATTATGAATGGAAGCGTCCGGCGCGGCGTGCTCGTCTGAAAGTAAGGAAGACAATGTTTTCTGACGATCTTTCGGATGGAAACGATAAACGCGGGCCCCTCGGCATACCCACCTGGGAAGAAAATGCCGTCCACTACTGAACCGAACTTCTTGCGCAAAACCTTGCCGCCCACCATGAGTAGCGAATTCCACATTTTGCCCCGTGCCTCGGGATCTGAATTCGTGGTGAAGTCGATCAGACCGGGCTACCCGCGCAGTTTCCCGACGTTATTCGAGGCTGCTCGACATGTGCGGACTCAAACGAATGTCGACGGTGGTGTGATCGTAATCTTCGACGAAGAAGGGCGAGTCTTGAATCGCATCCCATTCTCCACAAACATGCCATGAGAGCGATACTGATCCTTGTCAGTTTCTTGGCCTTCTCTTTTGCCGAGGCATCGGCGAAACATCCCCGCAAGTCTGATGCAAGGTTGACAAAAGCAGTGCAAGCGAGCACGGCGAGAGCCATTGCAATGTTTCCCGACTACGACGTAGAGGGGACTCGCTTGAATCAAGCCATCCAGGCAGAGCTGCAATGGCAGAAAGCGCACAACCCGGCTACGCTCGATCAGCCCGACGGGCCTGAGAGAATCGCTAAAGGGTGCGCCCACTGTTGGGCATTGAGCCAGCCCGACCAATGCAGGCTTTAAACAATCAGCGTTAATGGTTTGCGCGCGCACTCGATAACGATGTCCTCCAATCTACAGACGCGCTTCTACACGATTGAACTGGAGAGAGAGACGAGGCGATACGAATTACGGCGGGATCAGGGTCATTACCTGCTCATTCAGAACGACGGCACCGAAACGAAGCACGACTCCGTGGCAGCTATCCGCCGCGGCATTGGGACGGTCGAGCAAGATACGCGTATGACCGTGCGAAGTGGGAACGGGACAATTATAGTCGAAACATGGCTGTGAAGCGATGGCGTCAGCCCAATTTCTATCGAACATTTGGCGGTGCCGCTTGTCATTTTCAAAAGACGTCGCAGAGGACTTGGTAACCAAGAAGGAGAGCGAGCTAAACGATGAGCCTGTCGGCACATCACCTTCGTCAAGGCCTGGCGACATGGCCCGAAAGCCAATTTCGAGCGAACACAACGAAAAACTACAAACGAATAGAGGAGTTAAATATGAAGCATGCGAGAATAAATAATCGGTGCGTCCAGCTCTTGGCCATTGGTTGCATCTGGAGCACATTCTTAGCGGTGCCCTTGCTTGTCCCATCCGCTAGCGCGGCCGAAGGAAAGGTAGACTCGGCGAGTCTCGTCGAAAAGATGAAGCAGTGGCAGGATCGAATGTCGAACAAGTTCCGCGACACTTGGGAGGGCTGGCGCGGAAAGAACTCCGCCACCTCCATTGGCGCGGCCTCAGTCGACCTCAGGGAGCAGAAGGATAGCTATACAGTTCGTCTCAACCTACCGGAGCGCGATCTCGCCAAGGTGGAGATCATGCTCGATGGCAATGCGCTGCACATCGCCGCTCCCGCTGAGAAGAAGGCCGGGAGCTACGAGCAAACGATCACGCTCGGCTCTGTGGCGTCTGATGCCAGACTCGTCATCGACCGCAGACAATCGGACAATCTGATCGTCGTGACCGTGCCAAAGAGACAGGAACTCGACGCCGGAAAGCCATCCATTGCTTTGCCCGATCCATCGCTGACGCCCTTGGGGGATTGGGACCGAGATATCTTCACACGCATGGACAAGATGCGCCGCGACATGGACCGCATCTTCGACGAGTCCCTTCAAGGTTTCGGGTCAGATCATCAGGGCATCTTTGACCGGCCCCGCTTCGGCTCCTCTCTTGATGTGCAGGAAGAAGGCGATAAATACATCGTTCGCGCCTACCTGCCGGATCGGAAGATGGAGAACGTCAGCGTGACGGTTGAAGGCCAAACCTTAAAGATCGACGCCAAGGCGGAGGACACCGAGAAGAAGGAAGACAAGGAGTTTGCCAAATCGCATAAGGCGCACTACGCCCAGATCCTCACCCTTCCTGGCCCAGTGAAAGCGGACATGATGAAGGTCGATAAGAAAGAAGGGATGCTGATCGTTACCTTACCGAAAACCTGATCTTATGGAAGTCCAGTGGGTGCGCTGCCGCTCCTGATCCGGGCGGCGGCGCGAGGTTGCTCAAGAAAAGGCGTGAGGGCCAATTCGTTATGTTTTCCGAGCCGCAGCAGGAAGCAAGCGTGATTCGACATGCGATGGCAGCTTACGGTTCGGTCAGCAGATCTTGAACCTCAGCGGTTAAGTGTTCGCGACTTGTGGAGGTTTTGCGGAGATGCCCTTTCTTGTCCACGAGCCACGTCATGGGGATGCCACGAATACCGTATTCACGGGCAAACTGGTTGTCGGAGCCGCTCACGTCGAAGAACTGCGGCCAAGGTAGCTTGTGGTCGGCCAGGAACTTCTCAAGTTGCTCCTTGTCGGAATCGAAACTGATGCCAATGACTTCAAAACCACGTTCGTGAAGCGTCTGGTAGGTGCTGAGAATGTTGGGCAATTGGGCAACACACGGACCGCACCACGTGGCCCAAAAATCGATCAGGACGACCTTGCCCTTCAGAGCGGCGAGATCCACAACGCTTGCATCGAGCGCGGTAAAGCGCATCTCAAGCGGTTTTCCGATTGCATCGCGGCGGCGCTGGACAGCACGGGCGAGAGCTTGTGACTCTTCTGGGTAAGGGCCGAGGATAATTTCCTCCAGTAGCGCGCTACCCTGTTCTTCGGGCAAAAATTCAACCGCTCGAATGAGCATCGAACAGCCAACTTCCCGATGATCTGGGAATTCTTGCAAAAGAGTGCGGGCTGCGTTCTCAAGAAGCACGCCTGTCGGGATATCGGTTTTGGCGGAAAACGCCTCCCGCTGGAGCTGAAGATAGCGGTCGCTGCGGTGCTTTGCTTCGCCCACCAACGATGCCGGATCTGCGGCCACCAGCGGTGAGGCAGTGATTGTGACACCGAGTAACAGTGCTCCTAACCGGGAAATTCTTGAGGACGGTTCAGCAACGGACCGAGCGGCTTTCATGGGATCGACATTTTAGCCCACATTTTGCAACGTCAAGCGCCTGGACTCCGAATTCAACGCAGGATCACCGCCTCAATCGTGGGGATCTATCCGACTTGGTCCGTCCACACGTGAAACTTCGTCAGAATATTCTGTCCGAATAACGTTGTCAGGGCTACATCGGCAGCGTCTCTTCCCGTCGCCATCAAGACTCTGCCAATCCGCCGTTCATTGTGCCTGGCGTCAAAGGTCCACCACCGGTGACCCAAATAGACTTCGAACCATGCGCTGAAATCCATTGGATAGGGGGCAGCAGGCACGCCGATGTCGCCTAGGTAACCCGTGGCATAACGTGCCGGGATGTTCATGCAACGACAAAAGGTGATTGCAAGGTGCATGAAGTCGCGGCAAACACCGGTCCGCTCTCGATACGCCTCTACCGCTGTTCGCGTATTCCGGGCGCGTTGATAGTCGAAGCGCAGATGGCGATGAACGTAGTCGCAGATTGCCTGAACCGTGGGCCATCCGGGCTGGGCTGTCGCAAAGAGGCTCCACGCTAAATTGTTCAGTTCGCTATCCACTTCGCAATAGCGGCTGCTCAGCAAAAATTGCAGGCATTCCGGTGGCAATTCAGTTAGCGGATGGGCCGGTGCGTTCCAATCAACCGCATCTGGCAATCCACTGTCCTCCACTACGGCATCATTCGTGAAACGGATGTGCCCCGGCGAGAAATTGGCGCTACCACAGCGGTTACCGAAAGGGTCCGTGAAGCCGTTTACGATGCTTGCGCCCTCTACCTGGAGTCGCTCGGGTCGCCTGACCGACCCGTCCCGCGATGGATGAAGCGAGAGAGCGAACAACGCCTGACTGGGCGTGAGGATCTGAAACTGAATATCGAACCCGACCCGAATCAGCATGGCGAGGTGGCAGCGCAAGGTGGTGCGGCAATCGTTGGGAGATTTATCGTTATCACGAAGGTTTTTCGCCCTTCCCTCATTCGCCGGTTGCCGCCATTACGCGAAAAATGCTGCCCCTTGGGCACTCCTTGGCGGGCAGCCGAGGATGCCAACAGCACTCGAGCATCGAACCGATTTTCGAGACGGTTGCGATGCTGACATGGCGAAAATCGGCTGAAAATCTGGTGCCGCCAACATCGGTAACTTTGGTGGATATCGCTGGGCGCTGGGCACCCGCCGAATCACGACACTCTTTCAACGGGGATGTTTCTTTCTTCACTGGATTTGCCTATAAATGCACGGCATGAAGATGCAAATTCCCTCGATCATCGCAATCTGCTGTCTCGCAGTTGCCACTCCCGCCTTTGGCAAGAAGAAGGGAAATGGCAACCATCCCGAAGCGGCAACACAACCGCAACCAGCAACGCCAAAAGCTCCCTCCGAAGAGCTTGCCGCATTTCTGGGCACCCATCTCGATAAACTTCTTTCACCATTCGACACTGGCGAAGGCGAACGTCGTCAAACGCCAAATGGGGTCGTCAATCGTGAGACTGACATGAAGTTTCTCAAAGTTAGTGAGACTACGCGCGCCGAAGTTACCAAGCTCGACCAGCAATTCCGTGCAAACGCCAGCGCCGCAACGCCTGCCGATCTGCCCGTATGTCAGCGCGCGGTCGCCGTCACGACCATTCTCACGCAACTGATGGATGAGCGCGACCGGCAAACTAGCATCTTTATCAATTCCCGAACAACGCGCCCACTATCAGAACTAGATAAACAGAAAACTCAGCATCAGCGAAAGAACGCCCGCCAGGAAATTCACGAGACAAAGAACTTCATGTCCACCGGCCTCGAACAGCAGTGGCTCCAAACGGCCAACCAATATCGACAACAAGTCAATGCACAAATGGACGTTTTGCGGGCGACTGAGCGCCAGACAAGACCGGCAAATCCGAGCGGCAGCGGTACCCCGCCCGCTGGAACACGGTGACAACCCTCGAACGACAACTCCCCCGCGGACTCGTCTTAAACCTGCGCGCCAACCTGGCGGCTACCGGGGAAGCATTAGCCGCCTGAGCCGCGGCATAGGCTATCCCCAATCGGCCTCAGATCCTCGTCTTCCAGCGCTCTTCCCTGAAGTTTCGGCTCCAGCCAGAGGGCGTGCTTGAGCCTCGATTTGGCAACTTCCAGATCGCCAAGCTGGCACTCGTAGCAGGCGAGACTGTAGTGAAGGACTCCAGCATCCGGCAGGCGTTCAACCGCTTCCAAAAGGATTAAACGCGCGGCGTTGATCGAGTCAGCCCGGCGCGTGGCGTAGGCCTATGAAGTCGCCCATTGCACGTTGTCGGGCTCACGCAGCGCGAGGGTCCCGGCTACGGCCCGCGTCAACTCCCATTTTTCCAGCTTCCGGTAAATCTTCACGCGGAGCGCAAGGACGGTGGACTCGTCTCGCAGATCCGGCTCGATTTCCTTGAGCTCGGCGTTTGCATCGAGGGTCATCCCGAGTTTCAGGTAGCCCTCCGCAGCCAGCAGCCTCATCTCGAAATTCGCCGAACCGATTTCATTCATTGCTCAGTTACGGGTGGTCGGACCTCTGGACGATTGTGAGAAAAGCGAAGCGTTGCGAAGCGGTCATCGGCCTTTCCCCAAAGTAGAGAAGCCGTGGATTTCTCGAAACAACTCTCGGCCGTTCTCGGTCGGCGTGAATGTGGTTCCGTCCTCATTCACCGCATAATCCAAGATCCATTTTGCCTCTTTCAGTCGGTCGAAGACGGCGAGAAGGGCGCTCTCGGGATCGCAATTCTGGGCCATGTGCGATTGATGCCAATTTTTGCCCGGCGAGTCGATCTTGCACTGCTTTTCACTTCTCCCCCTTGAGCTCCCCACCGCCTTGCCTTGGCGCAGAGAGCAGCACCACTTCTCCCTCCAGAAACGATAGATCTGACCGTGAATGCCAACAATGCAGGGACCGATGGATCTACGGCGCGTTGACCCCGTTGACGGCTGTGGTGCCTATCCGCTGTCCCCCCGCTTGGGGTGGATCGACTCTGCTTTAACCCACGCATCTTCTCAAGCGTTTCTGTGGACCTCGCTCCCACTTCGTTTGCAGTCGCTAAGGGCTTGAACTTCCTTTTCCTGCCGCTCCTTTCGTCGCTTCGCCGAGCTTCGGCATCCTCGCGACGGCCCTGCGTTGCGTCTCGACGTTGAGGTGAACGTATCGTTCATGCTGCTCATCCGTCGAATGCCCTGCAATCGCCTTGCGCACGTCGCCCGAGACGTCTGCGTTTGCCATGCGGGAAACCATCGTATGGCGGAGCCCGTGGAAACCCTTCGCGCGGAACGTGCGCCCCTTGCCGGTGCGCTGCTCACCGAGGGGCACAGACACATTGGCTTTTTCCATGAGCGCAGAGAAGGCATTGCTCAATCCGCCGGCGCTCCCGGTCTTGTTGTGAACAAGGGTTGGAAATAGCGGCGTCTTCCCACCCCCGCGCGGCCGTTTCTTTAACCACGTGACGACTTCGGAGTGTAATGCCACGGCAACGGGCTTTCCGGTCTTGGTCGGTTTAAACTCAACCTTTCGGTCGGCGATATCCACGTTGCTCCAAGTGAGATGCGCGGCGTCGGCAAGCCGAATTCCGCAGTGCCCGCCAAAAAGTATCATCCCCTCCCAGTCAGTCCCCTTCGCTTCCTTCAGCATGGACTTCAGTTCCGCGGCATCAAACGGTTGGGGGAAAG
>JADMIO010549134.1_pt1 | contig 12963 bp, 12 predicted proteins | sample 8958161 | NCBI WGS metagenome assembly JADMIO01 (sample SAMN16585339, study PRJNA669376) | soil metagenome | isolation source: Crop rotation soil | place: USA: Cullars Rotation, Alabama | collected 2011 | reverse complement strand
CGCGACAACTTGTCCACGTGGAATTCTAAGCTTAGGATCCCAATGTGCTGGAAAGCCGGCACGATGAAGCTGGACGTGCCGGGCGCGGTGCTGGTCACCGCCGCGCTGATGCTGGCCGTGTACGGCGTGGTCGGCGGCAACGACGCCGGCTGGACCTCGGTCCGCACCCTCGGCTGCCTCGTCGCCGCGGTCGTGCTGATGGTCGCCTTCGTGGTCCGCGAGGCCTCGGCCGCCTCGCCGCTGGTGCCGCTGCGGCTGTTCCGGCTCCGCAACGTCTCGGTCTCGCAAGTGGTCGGCGTGCTCTGGGCGGCGGCGATGTTCGCGTGGTTCTTCCTGGCCGCGCTGTACCTCCAGCAGGTGCTCGGGTACGGCGCCCTCGAGGTCGGCCTCGCGTTCGTCCCCACCAGCCTGGTGATGATGGTCTGCTCGCTGAAGGTCTCCGACCGGCTGGTGATGTCCTACGGCATCCGCGGCCCGCTCACCGTCGGCCTCGGCCTGGCGGCGGTCTCGCTCGGCCTGTTCGCGCTGGCCCCGGTCGACGGCACCTTCGTGGTCCACGTGCTGCCGTCGATGCTGCTGCTCGGCGTGGGCGCCGGCATCGCCTTCAACCCGGTCCTGCTCGCCGCGATGGGCGACGTGGAGCCGCACGAGGCCGGCCTCGCCTCGGGCGTCGTGAACACCTCGTTCATGATGGGCGGCGCCCTCGGGCTGGCCGTGCTCGTCGCGGTCTCCGACTCCCGCACCGCCGCGCTCACCGCCTCCGGCTCATCGACGGTCGAGGCCCTGCACGGCGGACTCCAGGTCGCCTTCGCCGTCGGTGCGGTCTTCGCCGCCCTCGCCGCGGTCGTCGGTGGTGCCCTGCTCCGACCGCAACCGATGGCCCACCCCTCGGACGACGAGTCAGCCGAGCCGGTGGCCTGCGCCGCCTGACGCCGCTTGCAACTCGCCGTCGGCGACGTGATCCCCGACTGGGGCGGCAGGGACGAGACGTTCACGGTGGCCGAGCTGGTCCCGGGCCACCACCTCGTCCACACCTCGACGCGCGGCCGGACGGAGGTGAGCTGGTGCCTGTCGTTGACGCCCGAGGGCGCCGGCACCCGGCTGCGCCTGCGGCTCCGGCTGGCACCCGTGAAGCGGCGCCGGCTGGCCGAGTACGGCGGCGGGTTCTTCGACTGGCTCACGATCGCCGGGCTCTCGGCCGGTCTGCGCGAACGGCTGGCTAGTCTGCCGCGGTGACCAGCCTGTTGATCCGGCGCGCGCGCCTGGTCCCGATCGGTCCGGCGGCCGCGCCGCCCCAGGAGCCGGTGGACGTGCTGGTCGAGGACGGCCGGGTCAGCTACGTGTCCGCGCACCTCGACCCGAGGCCGGGCGTCGAGGAGTTCGCCGCGGACGGCCGGTGGCTGGCGCCGGGGCTGTGGGACCAGCACGTGCACCTGGGCCAGTGGACGCTGGCCTCGCAGCGGCTGGACCTGGCCGCCGCGCGGTCGCCGGAGCAGGTGCTGGCGCAGGTGACCGAGCGGCTCACGACGCTGCCCGGCGTACCCGTCATCGGCTGGGGACACCGCCCCGGCGGGTGGACCCGCGACGTGACGGTCAGCGAGCTCGACGCGGTCTCCGGCGACACCCCGGTGGTGCTGATCGCCGGCGACGGTCACCACGCGTGGCTGAACACCACCGCGCTCATGCACCTCGCGCTGCCGGTCCGCGACTCGGTGGTGCGCGAGACCGAGTGGTTCGCGGTGTACCCGCGGCTGGCCAGCCTGGTCGGCAACGACGGTACGACGCCCGAGGCGTTCCGTCGCACCCTCGAGGCGGCCGCGGCCCGTGGGGTCGTCGGCGTGGTCGACTTCGAGTTCGGCGGCAGCCGCGAGGACTGGGCCGAGCGCTGGGCCGAGGGCTGCGACCTGCTCCGCGTCCGCTGGGCGACGTACGCCGACACGCTCGACGACACCCTGGCCAACGGGCTGCGCACGGGTGACCGGCTCCCCGGCTGCGACGAGCGCGCCACCATGGGGCCGCTCAAGATCATCAGCGACGGCTCGCTGAACACCCGGACGGCCTGGTGCTGCGAGCCCTACGCCGACGCGCACCGGCTCGAGTACCCGGCCGGGCAGCCCAACCTCGACGGCGCCGAGCTGCGCGACCTCCTCGGTCGTGCGCACGCCGGCGGTCTCGAGATCGCGACCCACGCCATCGGCGACGCCGCGGTGGCCGAGGCGCTCGCGGCGTACGCCGACACCGGTGCGCGCGGCTCGGTCGAGCACGCGCAGATGGTCGGCCGCGCCGACGTACGACGGATGGCCGAGCTGGGCATCCGGGCCAGCGTCCAGCCCGCCCACCTGCTCGACGACCGCGACCTGACCGAGGCGGTCTGGCCGGGCCGGGCCGAGCGCTGCTTCGCGTTCCGCTGGATGCTCGACGACGGCGTCGAGCTCGCCCTCGGCTCCGACGCCCCGGTCTCGCCGCTCGACCCCTGGCTCGCGATCGCCGCCGCCGTGCACCGCAGCGCCGACGACCGCGGCCCCTGGCACGACGAGCAGGCGCTCACCCCCGCCGAGGCCCTGGCCGCCTCGGTCGACGGCCAGCCCACCGTCGGCGTCGGCTCACCCGGCGACCTGGCTCTGCTCGACACCGACCCGCTCACCCGCCACGACGACTCCGCTGCCACCGGTCACGCGTTGCGCCACACCGAGGTCGCGCTCACCACCGTCGCCGGCCGCGTGGTGCACTCAGCGCTCTAGCTTCTCCAGCACCATCTCGGCCACCGCCTGCTGCTCGTTGGCGAACGGGTGGAACGCGACGGCCTTGGACATGTCGGTCTGGAGGCCGTTGACCCAGGCGTTGGTGCCGGCGCAGATGTCGTGCCCGGCGCTCGCGGCGCCCACGTCGACGTACGTCGTGTCGGTGGCCTTGGCGGCCTTGCGCAGGGCGTCGTTGAGCTTGGCGGTGATGGAGCGGACGTAGGGGTAGTCGCCGGTCGCCAGCGGCAGGATCGAGCAGGTGCCCTGACCGGGGACCGGCTGCGGGTAGCCGACCAGCACGACCTGCGCGTCGGGCGCGCGGTCGCGGATGCCGGTGAGGGCGGCGGTGACCCGGTCGCCGATCACGGTGGTCTTCTTGACCAGCGGGTCCTTGCCGCCTCGCGCGGCGGCGGCGCGGTCGCGGCAGGGCGAGCCCTCGGGGTCGGACGAGGCGAGCTGGGCGCAGGTGCCGACCAGGGTCGAGAAGAGCTCCTCGTCGTTCCCGCCCATCCCGAGCGTGACCACGTCGACGTCCGGTGTGACCGCGTCGAACTGCGGCGGGATGACGACGCCGTTGTTCTGCTGCACGCCGACCAGGTTCAGGGTGCTGGCGCCGGAGCAGCTGACGTCGATGAGCTGCGCGCCGAGCTCGGCAGCGACGAGCGAGGGGTAGTTGTTGCTCGAGCGGGCGCAGCCGGTGGTCAGGTCGGTGTCCGGTACGCCGGGCGCCGCGGTGTAGGAGTCGCCGAGTGCGACGTACGTCGGACCGGTCGGCGCGCTGCTCGAGGCGGGCGCATCGGGTGACGAAGCGGAGGACGAGGGCGCTGCCTCCGAGCTGCCGCTGTCGGACGAGCAGCCGGCCAGGGTGGCCAGCGCGGCGACGGCCACACCCGTGACGGTCCAGGTCGCGACGGTCCGGTGGAGAAGCACCTCACCACGGTACGGAGTGGCTGGTCAGCGCAGCGCGGCGAGCACCAGCTGCGCGACCTGCTCCTGACCGATCGGCAGTGGGTGGAACGACGCTCGTTGGACCGTCGACGGCGTCGCGCCCGTGGTCCACGCGTCCGCGCCGGAGCAGACGTCGTGGCCCTGGCTGGGGCCCATCACGTCGACGTACGTCGCGTCGGCGGCGTCCGCCGCCGCACGCATCGCGTCGTCGAGATCGATGAACAGCTGACGGACGTACGCGTAGTCACCGGTCGCCAGCGGGAGCTCGGCGCAGGACCCGGACGCGGGCACCAGCTGGGGGTAGCCGACGAGCAGCACGCGCGCCTCGGGAGCCCGGTCGTGGACGGCCGCCAGGAGCCGCTCGAGCCGAAGGCCTATCTGGTCGACCTGTCGGGACGCCTCGGGCTGCTGCCGGTCCTGGCACGGGGTTCCCGTGGGGTCCTCCGCGGCCACCTGCGCGCAGCCGGTGAACGCGCTGCCGAAGATGATGAAGTCGTTGTAGCCGAGGCCGACGGTCACGATGTCCGTCGTCCGTGTGACCTGGGCGAGCTGCGGTGGCCACTCGCCCTCGCCCGTGCGTGGCTGCGGGTTGGCGCCGTTCTCGGTGGCCGCTCCAGCGCAGCTCGCGTCCGCGAGCTCCAGGTCAAGCTCCGCGGCCACGAGGTGCGGGTAGCTCAGCCGGGACTGCTGGCAGATGCCGGTGCCCGTCATCTCCTCGGTGAGCCCGGCGCCCGCGGTGAACGAGTCGCCGAGTGCGGCGTACCGCTGGGGCGGCTCGGCGGGGTCGCTGCACCCGGTGGCGACAAGGGCGAGCAGCAGGAACCCCGCTCCTGTCCTCATGGCACGAACGCTAGTCGTCCGCATCCGCCGGCGCCGCGAGGGCGTGTGCGACGAGGGTGGCGACGGCACGCTGCTCCTTCGCGAACGGGTGGAAGGCCAAGGCGCGCCCGTTCGAGTGCTTGCCGAGGATCCAGGCCTCATCGCCCGCACAGATGTCGTGCCCCCGGCTCGCTGGCAGCAGGTCGACGTACGTCACCTGAGTGCGCCGTGCGGCCGCCTTGATGGTGTGGTCGAGCCGCTTGAAGAATGCCGCGAGGTAGGCGTAGTCGCCGCGGGCGAACGGCAGCGCCGCGCAGGTGCCGGTGGCCGGGACTGGCTGCGGGTAGCCGATCACCGCGATCTCGGCGTGCGGCCCCCGGTGCCGCACCGCTCGCACCACGCCCTCGATCCGGGCCTGGACGTCGGGCAGGCCCTCCAGGAACGCGTCGCCGCCGGTCGGGGTCCGGAACGCGTCCCGGCACGGGCTGCCGTTCGGGTCGGTCGCCGCGACCTGCCGGCAGTGCGTCAGGAGGGTCGCGTACGCCGCGTTGTCGTTGACCCCGAGCGAGATGGTGACCAGGTCGGTGTGCCGGTCGACCGCCGAGATCTGGGGCGCGTTCGTCAGGCTGCCGTTCGGCTGCCCGTTCTCGACGTGCGCCGTCGTGGCGCCGCCGCAGCTCGCGTCGTGCAGCTCGGCGCCGATCTTGGCGGCGAGCCGCCGCGGGTAGCTCCGCTTCGAGCGGGCGCACGCAGACCCGTCGACGGGTGGGATGCCGGCGCCCGTGGTGTAGGAGTCGCCGATCGCGACGTACTCGTCGTAGGAGCGGACCTCCGCGGTCCGGTGGTCGGTCTGGTCGTCTGGCTGGGAGTGGTTCCCCGTCCCCGCTCCGCTCGGCTGGCTCACCAGCAGAGCGGACACCCCCACGAGGGCACACATCACTGTGGTCCTCACTCAGGGTGGTTACCCGGACACGGCGGGTACCCAAACGGGGTGTCCGAACAGTCGAGCCCCGGCCTGGAGGACGGCTCGTCGCTGTTCACGGTCGTCGTCGCCCTGGTGGCCAACGGCCTGCTGGCCGTGGCGAAGACCGTCGCCGCCACGCTGACCGGCTCCGCGGCGATGGTGGCCGAGGCAGCGCACTCGTGGTCCGACACCGGCAACGAGGTGTTCCTGCTGGTGGCCGAGCGGACCGGCCGGCGACCGCGGGACGAGGCGCACCCGAGGGGCTACGGGCGCTCGACGTACATCTGGTCGCTGGTGGCCGCGTTCGGCCTGTTCTCGGCCGGCGCGGTGGTCTCGGTGTGGCACGGCGTCACCGAGCTGATGGGCGACGGCGGCGAGTCGTCGTACGTCGCCAACTACGTGGTGCTCGGCCTCGCGTTCGTCTTCGAGGGCACGTCCTTCCTCCAGGCCTCGCGGCAGGTGCACGGGAAGGCGATGCGGTTCGGGTTGAAGCCGCTGCGCTTCGTGGCGCGTACGTCGGACCCCACCCTCCGCGCGGTGTTCTTCGAGGACTTCGCCGCGCTGGTCGGGCTGCTGCTCGCCGGCGCCGGGATCGGGCTGCACCAGGCCACCGGCCGGCACGAGTTCGACGCGCTCGGCTCGATCGCGGTCGGGCTGCTGCTGGCCGGGGTCGCGATCTTCCTGATGCGCCGCAACATGGACTACCTGCTCGGCGAGGGCGACAGCGCCGAGCTGCGGTCCGCCGTGCTCGCTCGCCTGCTCGAGCATCCCGACGTGGACCGGGTGACCTACCTGCACCTGGAGTACGTCGGCCCGCAGCGGCTCTTCGTGGTCGCGGCCGTCGACCTGACCGGTGACGACCGCGAGCCGGACCTCGCCGTACGCCTCCGGCAGGTCGAGTCCGACATCGAGCAGCACCAGATGATCGAGGACGCCGTCCTCACCCTGGCCCTCCCGGCGGACCCGTCGCTCGCACCCTGAGACCAGGCGAAGTTGCCTTCCGAACGAAGTGACCCTTGACACGTAATTAGTTAGTGAGGTTTCCTAACGAACGTGACGAGCACCTCCACCCCGGTACGACGGGCGCTGCGGCCGAGCGGTCGGCTGCTGCCGGAGGACACCCGCCGCCACCACCGGGCGCTGCTGCTGCAGCTGCTGTTCCGGTACGGCCCTGCCAGCCGGGCCGACCTGGCCCGCTCCAGCGGGCTGACCAAGGTCTCGGTCTCCGACGTGGTCGGCGACCTGGTCGCCGAGGGGTTGCTCACGGAGTCGGTGGCGCCGGTCCAGGGCCGGGTGGGCAAGCCCCCGGTGCTGGTCTCCCTGGCCGAGGGGTCCCGCCAGATCGTGGCGGTCGACCTCTCCGCGGACGGCGTGGTGAGCGGCGCGCTGCTCAACCTCTCCGGCGACGTCCAGGAGCGCGCGAGCCGGCCCCTCGACAGCGAGCGCGGCAGCGCGGCGACGGAGCTGGTGCACGAGCTGGTCGGCGAGCTGGTCGCGAAGGCCACCAAGCCGGTGCTCGGCATCGGCGTCGGGAGCCCCGGCGTCGTCGACGCCCAGGGCGTGGTCGTCGACGCCCCCAACTTCGGCTGGCAGGGCACGCCCCTGGCCGAGGGGCTGCGGCAGGAGTTCGACCTGCCGGTCTTCGTCGCGAACGACGCCAACACCGCGGTCCTCGGCGAGCACACCTTCGGCGACGCCGGCGACGGTGGGCTGATGCTGGTCCGGGTCGGCACCGGTGTGGGTGCCGGGCTGGTCCTCGAGGGCGTCCTGCTGCACGGCCACCGCTCGGCGGCCGGCGAGGTCGGCCACGTGGTCATCGACCCGGAGGGTGCCGAGTGCGCCTGCGGGCGCCGCGGCTGCCTGGAGACGGTGCTCGCCGCCCCCCACCTGCGCGAGCGGGTCGCCGCCGACGGTCCCGAGGGGCTCGCGGCGGTCGGCGCACAGCTCGGCGTGGTCCTGGCCCCCGTGGTCGGGACCCTCAACCTGCACGAGCTGGTCCTCAGCGGACCGCTCGAGCTGCTCGACGGCCCGCTGCTCGAGGCCGTCGACCGCACGATCCGCGAGCGCGCGATGCCGGTCTCCGGCGAGGAGCTCGTGGTCCGCACGTCCGCCCTGGGCGACGACGTGGTGCTCGTGGGCGCCGCCGTACTCGTCCTGGCCGGTCAGCTGGGGGTGTCCTGATGGCCCGCCGGCAACTCCCAGTGAAGAACAAGCACGAACGAGAGGAATCCAGGGTGCGCACCTTCCGCAAGTCCTTCGCACTCGCCACCGGCGCGGTCCTCGCGCTGGGGCTCAGCCTCACTGCCTGTGGGGACGACGACGCGGACGCCGCCTCGGGCGACGGCGGTCCCGACAAGGCCGAGATCCGGGTCTGGCTCAACGGCACCGACACGCCGGACGCGGCCCGCGACTGGCTCAAGAAGACCTTCGAGGAGCAGCACGAGGGCTCCACGCTCACCATCGAGCAGCAGGAGTGGGAGGGGCTGGTCGAGCGGCTGACCACCTCGCTCTCCAGCGACTCCGAGACCCCGGACGTGGTGGAGATCGGCAACACCCAGGCGCCGACGTTCACCACCGCGGGCGCGTTCAGCGACGTCACCGACGAGCTCGGCGACTGGGGTGGCGACGACCTGCTGCCCGGCTTCGTCGACGGCGCGACGGCGGACGGCAAGACGTACGCCGTGCCGTACTACGCGGGCTCGAAGTACGTCTTCTACCGCAAGGACCTCCTCGAGGCCGCCGGGCTCTCGGTGCCGACGACCATGGACGAGTTCGTGCAGACCGCGATCGACCTGAAGGCGGCGAACCCGGAGCCGGCGAACTTCTCCGGCTACTGGTTCCCCGGCCAGGACTGGCGCAACGGCGTCGCGTTCCTCTGGAACGCCGGCGGCGACCTCGCCACCGAGGACGGCGGCAGCTGGACCGGCGCGCTCTCCTCGCCCGAGTCCATCGAGGGGCTGGAGACCGTGCAGACGCTCATGGACCAGGCTTCGGGTGCGCCCAAGGACGGCAACGAGGCCGACCCGCAGACGCCCTTCTGCGCCGGCGAGATCGGGATGATGTCCGCGCCCGGCTGGGTGACCGGCCTGATCGAGGACGAGGAGGCCGGCTGCCCGGACATGATGGCCAACGTCGGCGTCTTCGCGCTGCCCGGCTCGGACGGACAGCCCGCCCCGGTGCTGCTCGGTGGCTCGGACATCGCGGTCTCGGCCAAGTCCAAGAACCAGGACCTGGCCAAGGACGTGGTCGGGCTGATGCTCAGCGACGACTTCCAGAAGCTGATGGCCGAGGCAGGCCTGACCCCGGCGAAGAACTCGCTGGCCAGTGAGCTGGGCGACGACGAGTTCGCCGAGGCCACCATCGCCGCCGCGTCCAACGCCAAGCTCACCCCGGCCTCGCCGGGCTGGGCCGAGGTCGAGGGCTCGCGGGTCCTGGAGGACCTGTTCGTGGACATCGCCAAGGGCGGCGACGTCACCGAGCTGGCCCAGGCCGCGGACGAGAAGATCACCGAGCAGCTCGGCTGATCCCTCATCACTGACCGGCCGGGGCGGCGGCACCTTGCACCGCCGCCCCGGCCGCGCCATGCCCGACGATGACCACGACGCCGACGAGGAGAGGAGCCGAGGGGGTGGCCACCACGACCAGCGCACCGCCGTCGCTCGAGCCCACGCCACTGCCGGCGCCGAGCCGCCGACGGCTGCGGCTACGACGACGTAGCGGTGGCGGCCTGCCGTACGCCCTCGTCCTCCCCGCGGCCGCGGTCCTCGCCCTCGCGCTCGGCTACCCGCTGGTGCGGCAGGTGGTGCTCTCGCTGCACGAGTACGGCCTGCGGCAGCAGTTCGGGCAACCGGCCGAGTGGGTCGGCCTGGACAACTACGCCGCGCTGGTCGGGGACGCCTACCTCTGGAAGGTGCTGCTCCGCACCGTCGCGTTCTGCCTGGTCAACGCCGCGCTCACGATCCTGCTGGGCATGGGCGTCGCGCTCCTGATGCGGCTGATGTCCAAGCCGGTCCGGCTGCTGGTGCAGGGCGGGCTGCTGCTGGCCTGGGCGATGCCGGTGCTGGCCTCGCTGACCGTGTGGCAGTGGCTCTTCGACACCCAGTACGGCGTCGTGAACTGGCTGCTCAGCGCGCTCGGCGCCGACTACGAGGGCCACTCCTGGCTGCTGCACCCGCTGTCGTTCTTCTTCGTGGCCACCGTGATCGTGGTCTGGATGAGCGTGCCGTTCGTCGCGTTCACGATGTACGCCGCCCTCACCCAGGTCTCCGAGGACATGACCGAGGCCGCCGAGCTGGACGGGGCGAGCGCCGTGCAGCGGCTGCGGCACGTGGTGCTCCCGTCGATCAAGCCGGTGCTGCTGATCGTCGCGCTGCTCCAGGTGATCTGGGACCTGCGCGTCTTCACCCAGATCTACGTGCTGCAGAAGGCCGGCGGCGTCACCCGCGACACCAACCTGCTCGGCACCTACATCTACCGGCTCGGCATCGGCGGCGGCGACTTCGGCACCGCTGCGGCGGTCGCGATGTTCATGCTCGCGCTGACCGTGCTGCTCACCGCGCCGTACGTGCGGATGATGATCAAGGCCGAGGAGGACTGAGCGATGCCCCGCACCCGCTCCCGCTCCGCGCGGCTGGCCGCCGACCTGACCGGGCTGGCGATCTTCGCCGTCTGCGCGTTCCCGGTGTACTGGATGGTCAACACCTCGCTGCTCCCGCGCCGCGAGATCCGCGCGCCCGACCCGACGTGGCTGCCGTTCGGCGGCACCCTCGAGAACTACCGGCGCGCGCTCGACGGCGGCAAGTTCTTCGACGCGCTCCTGGTGAGCCTGGGCGTGACCGTGTCGACCGTCGTGCTGGCCGTGGGCTTCGCGTTCCTGGCCGCGCTGGCGGTGAGCCGGTTCCGGTTCCGGGGGCGCAAGACGTTCATCCTCGCGCTGCTGCTGATCCAGATGATCCCGGTCGAGGCACTGTTCATCAGCCAGTACAAGATGCTCGAGGGGTTCCACCTGCTCAACACCGTCGCCGGGCTGACGCTCGTCTACATCGCCAACGTGCTGCCCTTCACCGTCTGGACGCTGCGTGGTTTCGTCTCCGGAGTGCCCTACGAGCTCGAGGAGGCCGCGATGAGCGACGGCTGCTCGCGGTTCCAGGCGTTCCGCAAGATCACCTTCCCGCTGCTCGCGCCCGGGCTGGTCGCCACCGGCGTCTTCGGCTTCATCCAGGCCTGGAACGAGTTCAGCCTCGCCGTCGTGGTGATGACCCGCGAGGACAAGAAGACGCTGCCGCTGTGGCTCTCGAGCTTCCTCGACGTCAACCGCGGCACCGACTGGGGCGGCGTGATGGCCGGCTCCACGCTGCTCGCGATCCCGGTGATCATCTTCTTCCTCGTGGTCCAGGGCCGGATGGTCTCCGGGCTCACCGCCGGGGCGGTGAAGGGGTGAGCCTGTCCACGCTGGCGCTCGGCGTACTGCTGCCGTCGTTCCCCGGTACGACGCTCGACGCCTCGGCGTCGTCGCTGCTGGAGGAGGGGCTGGCCGGGCTGTGCCTGTTCGGCTCCAACACCGTTGGTGGGTCGGCCTCGGTCGCGGAGTGCACCGCCTCGGTCCGGGCGGTCGCGCCGGGCGCGGTGATCGCCATCGACGAGGAGGGCGGCGACGTCACCCGGTTGCACGTCGCCGACGGCTCGCCGGTGCTCGGTCCGCTCGCGCTCGGCCACGTCGACGACCTGGACCTGACGCGCGCCACCGGCCGCGCCGTCGGCAGCGAGCTGGCCGCGCTCGGCATCACCCTGGACCTCGGCCCCGTTGCGGACGTGAACTCCAACCCCGACAACCCGGTGATCGGCACCCGGTCCTTCGGCGCCTCGGCCGATGCCGTCGGTGCCCACGTCGCCGCGTGGGTCGGCGGGCTGCAGTCGGCCGGGGTGGCCGCGTGCGCCAAGCACTTCCCGGGACACGGCGACACCGCGGTCGACAGCCACCTCGCGCTGCCGGTGCTCGACGTGGACCTCCCGACCCTCTCCGACCGCGAGCTGGTGCCGTTCCGCGCCGCCGTCGACGCCGGGGTCGCCGCGGTGATGACCTCGCACGTCGTGGTCCCGGCGCTCGACGACCTCCCGGCCACGGTGAGCCCGGTGGTGCTGGGGCTGCTGCGCGACCGCCTCGGCTTCGGCGGGGTGGTCGTGAGCGACGCGCTGGACATGGCCGGCGTGTCCGCCTCGCGCGGCATCCCCGAGGCCGCGGTGCTGTCCCTCGCCGCAGGCGCGGACCTGCTCTGCCTCGGCCCCGACAACACCCCGGCGCAGGTGCGCGAGGTCGCCGCGGTGATCGTGGCCGCGGTCGAGTCCGGCCGCCTCCCCGAGGAGCGGCTGACCGAGGCGGCCAAGGCGGTCTCCGGGTTGTCGGTCACCCCCGCGGTTCAGGATCTGCTCGACAGTCGAGCATTCTCCGAAGCACTCGCCGCCGGCGCGACCCGGTCGGTGACCGCCTCCGGCCCGCTGCCGACGCTGGCCGGCGCGACCGTGGTCCGGGTCGACTCGGCGCCGAACATCGCCGTGGGTCCGGTCGTCTGGGGGCTGCCGGCCGACGTCGTGGTGGCGCCCGGCTCGCTCGAGCTGCCGCCCGCGCCGCTGGTGGTCCAGGTGCGCGACGCGCACCGGCAGCCGGACGTGCTGGCCACGCTGGCCGCCGTCCCGCCCGGCTCGGTGGTCGTCGAGTGGGGCTGGCCCGGTCGCCGTACCGACGACCTGCCGACCGTCGACGCCCGCGGCTGGTCGCGACCGGGCGCGGCGACGGTGACCGACGTGCTGAGGGAAGCGGGGTGGGACCGGTGACGGCCGCGATCGGGCTCGACATCGGGGCCACCAAGACGCTCGGCGTCCTCGTCGACGGCGAGGGCCGTGTGCTCGAGCAGGTGCGGGAGGCGACCGAGCCGGGGCCGGACGGCGTGGTCCGCACGGCGTCGCGCGTCGTCTCGCACCTCGGCCCCGCTGCCACGGTCGGGCTCGGGCTCCCGGGGTTGGTGGACGTCGAGCGGGGCGCGGTCAAGCACGCGGTGAACCTCGGCATCGACGGCTCGTGGGTGCCGCTCCGCGAGCAGCTCGAGCAGCGGCTCGGGGTCAGCGTCGCGGTGGAGAACGACGTCAACGTGGCCACGCTGGGGGCGGTCGCGCTGAGCGGGATCCGGGACCTGGTCTACCTCTCGATCGGGACCGGCCTCGCCGCCGGGTTGGTGCTCGACGGCACCCTGCGGCGCGGCGCGACCGGGGCCGCCGGTGAGATCGGGCACGTGCCGATCGACCCGGCCGGCGCGCTGTGCCAGTGCGGCCAGCGTGGCTGCCTGGAGACGGTCGCGTCCGGGCGGGCCCTCGCCGAGGCCTGGCACTCGGCTGGCTCCGACGGAGGCGACGACCCGCCGGCCCAGGCGCTCTTCGCCGCCGCGGCGGCGGGCGACGTGAAGGCCATCGCGGTGCGGGACCGGTTCGCGGCGGGGG
>JADMIO010970612.1_pt1 | contig 12964 bp, 11 predicted proteins | sample 8958161 | NCBI WGS metagenome assembly JADMIO01 (sample SAMN16585339, study PRJNA669376) | soil metagenome | isolation source: Crop rotation soil | place: USA: Cullars Rotation, Alabama | collected 2011 | reverse complement strand
AGACAAAACAGAGAGCCATCCAACGGATTTTGAACGATGGAAACTATAGCTCCAAATCCGCTTCCGAAATTCTGTACTTTTTGCAGTACATCTGTAAAATTAACAGTGAAGCATTTTAACCATTGCCCGCCGTAATCGGCCTGGAAAAAAGTATTTCTATATTGAGCAGGAAAAGAAGTACCGGTGTACCAGCAACCGCCTACAGACGCATTGCCCCTGAATGGTGATCCTGTTACACCTGATCCCGGATCGCCGACTTTAGCCGTAGTGGCATTATTACCACTGAAAGTACCAACCCTTGCATTATCGCTGCCATGCTGCCAGTCAATCATCGGGCGGCGGTGAAAAAAGCGTTCACCTGTTCCAATCGCCTGTGCAGGATTACATGGGTTGAAAACGGTTTTAATATTATCGGCGGTAGCCTGCTTCAATAAGCTTTTAAATGTAAAATATTGTTGCGTGCAGGTAGTTCCATTGTATAATGGATTAGGTTGATCAAGATTTACGGTTGATAAATCGTAATAGCTGGTCATCGTATTATGTCCTTCAAAAAGAGGCCAACCGGCATTCATACCAGCCCGGTCAACAACGGTTAATTCTTCCCAACCACTCCATCCTACATCGCCAATATATACTTCGCCAATATCGCCGGTAGAAGGATTAGTAGATCCTGTTCCGGGTTTTATCGACATACGGAATGGATTACGAAAACCGAGTGCCCATACTCTTGATTTTGCAGAGCGTGGATTTGCCGGATCAAAAAATGGATTACTGCCAACACCATTACCGGTAGCGGGATCTATTCTCAATAATTTACCATCATGAGAGTTGAGCATCTGTGAACGAAACGCTCCTACATTTTCTTCGGGACGAATGATTCCATCTGCCAATGCCTGCGTAAAATAAGTATGACTGATACTTCCCGGATCTGCAACATTATAACTTGCCCCATCACCTGTGGTTATTAATAGCATACCATCTGCTGCAAAGGCCAGCGATCCTATACCATGAGACTCATATAGAAGCGGAATACCCGTTTGTCTTGTTTCGCCAATTAATATTGCACGGGTAGAATAATCTGTTGTCAGGTTTCCTGCATTTGTAACTAATTTATACCTGGTAACCCTGCCAATAGTTGCTTTGTTATAATCATTTGTAGCAGCATTGTAAGAAGGTGTACCAAAGTTCATAAGATGATGCCTGTCTACATTATAAAGCAGGTACACGAGGCCATTAATATTAAAATTGGGGTCCAATGCAAAGCCCAGCATTCCATGATCTCTCCAATCGCCTACTTCAGGAGATATATCTAATACTGCTGCAGCTTGTTTGATATAGTTTCCGGAACCATCTCTGTTACACACATACACCCTGCCTCTTTTTTCCCAGACAAAGAGTTTTTGTCCATCGCTGCTAAAAGCAGATCCTACCGGAGATACCCAACCGGAGCTTACGTTGGTAACTGTAAAGCCAGCAGGAACAGTTACCTGCCCGAGGGCAGCAGTTGAAAGCAAGAATGCAAAGGAGATACATGCAAGGAAAGTCTTTCTCATAACACAGGGTTTAAAAATTCCAAATAGACACAAAGTGCCGGATTAATAAAGCGTTATTGCTTTACTGTGGAGTTTCACTGGAAAACCTGGTTATTAAATTGCAATCGGCTTTTGAACAAAGCCAAATGGGCGGTAATTCGCAAGAAGAATGGACACGAATGAGATCACAAGTATAATAACAAAATCTATACTTTGCAAAATACTTCTGCACTATTTGAATATGGAATCGGGCAAGCCTTTATTAATAGCGTAGGATGAATAAGTTATCTCTACTTTGCCTTTTTTATTTTTCAGCTTATCGGGAGTTTGTTCTTTCTTAGTGCCGTCATCGTAATCAAACGTAATACCTTTTGGCAGTTTGTAATCTTTGGTATTAAAAGAAAAAATTACCTTATCCGCAAGGCCATAGTCAGCATACTTACCATAGCTCATCTCCAGTTCGTAAGTACCATTTTCTTTGGTAGTTGTTTTTGCTTTTTTAATCAGCGATTGTGTTTCATCAATATACACCGTGGATAAAACAACATCTGCATTTTCATCTTTTGGCAGCAGTTTTATAATACGCAGATTTGTTCCGCTTTCTTTGCCCACATCTATAATATCAAAACCGGTAGTATTCAGAAAAATATTATTGAGGTTGATATTTACAGAACCTTTGGGTATAAAAGAAATACCGCTTTCATTATTAATCTTTAGTTTGTTAGGCTTTTTGTAATACACTTTTACATTTGCTATAGGGGCTTTAATAAAAACAACATTCGTTTTCATTTTCCCTTTTGCTTCATAATCGTTTACTTTATCCAGTTTCGCTTTCACTTTCTGAATAAGCTCTTCTGCTGTTTGTGCTTTTATACAAACCGGTACTAAAAAAATTATACCTGCCAGAATAACAACCTTCTTTACACTCAACAATAAGTTACCAATCATAAAAACATCTTTTAAGTCAGGATATCTTTTTTCTTAAATACCCAAACAGCTGTTCCAAAAAATAAAATAATATAGATCACTAATATTCCCAGGCTTCGCATTACCGCCGGAAAATTTTCCATACTTCCATTAATCGTTGTTCCCTCCCCATCTGCCTGCACATAGAAAAATCCTTTCCATGCCACCATATGCGAGGTGAAAAGATAGGGTTTAACCGTTTCATCGTAAATAGGAATATTCATCTCCGATAAAATGGTAAACACTATTACTATACTCATAGTAGCGATAATAGGGCCAATAGAGTTTTCGGAAAACACACTTAACAAAAATGCAAGAGCTGATACCGTAGTTAAGGCAACTGCCGCAAAACCAAAGGCCGCAAAATAACGCCACAATACATCAAAACGCTTAATTTGCTCTATTCCCTCCGAACGCAAAACCACCATATCATTGGTGCCAAAAATGAGCATGCTGCCAAATAAAGCCAATGCTGCCATAAATAACAACAACGCCAATGTATATATAAGAGATGCTGCAAATTTTACCATCATATACTGTGTACGGCTGATGGGTTTGGTAAGTGATAGGCGCAGTGTGCCCATATTAGCTTCTCCGGCTATGGAATCGCCTGATATTAATGCTACCAATAGTGGCATTTGTATCAGCAATGTATTCAGTATTACAAAACAGATAAGATAGCCATTCAGTAATTTGTTTTTAAAGTCATCAGAAAATTCAAACGATCCAGAAAGATTACTCAATAATAAATCGATATACGATTTGCCATCAAACTTTAGCGCAATCTGTATTAAAAAAACAACCGCAGCAATAGCACCAAAGGCGATATATGTTCTCGGTCGTTTAAATATTTTAAATAATTCAATTTTTAGCAACTTCCACATGAGTACTTCCTGTTGTTAATGATAAAAAATAATCTTCCAGTGAATGTTTGGAATGGAGGGATATAACATTTACATCCATCTGTACCAGTTCTTTCATTACAGATGGTACTTCGTTGCGGTGAAGCTTCAGCAGCAAACAATCATTTCTTTTTCCATGCATGAATCTTTTTAAAGATGATTGCTCCAGTTTTATCAATGTGCCGGCATCATCCGTTGTTTTCAGCTCCACTATTGTTTCAGCAGGGTCGAATAACTCATTCACTTTTCCTTCTACCAGTTTCTTTCCCTTATCAATAATAATCATCGAGTCTGCGATCAACTCCATCTCACTCAGCAGATGCGATGAAATAAGTAATGTCTTTCCTCTTTGCTTACATAATAAAAGAATAAGATTACGTACATCAGCTATGCCCTGCGGATCAAGTCCATTCGTTGGTTCATCCAATATGATCAATCCCGGATCGTGTACCAATGCAGTGGCAATGCCCAGCCGTTGCTTCATTCCCTGCGAATAGGTTTTTACTTTACTATGTGCCCGTTCTGCAAGACCTACCATTTCCAATTGATCCATTAATTTTTTTTCTGAAATTTTTACTCCGCTCATAGCAGCAAATATGCGGAGGTTCTCCAGTGCAGTCAGGTATTTATATAAATCAGGACGTTCAATGATAGCTCCTACCTGTCGCAAAATTTCTTTGCGATGCTTTGCCAGGCTCATTCCAAATAATTCAATCTCACCGGATGTAGGTGTAATCAAAGTAAGCAGCATACGGATAGTCGTAGATTTACCCGCCCCGTTCTGCCCAAGAAAACCATATACCTGGCCGGCTTCTACAGTAAAAGAAAGATTATCAACCGCTTTTAAGTTCTTGAAATTTTTAGAAAGATGTTTTACTTCTATTATTCTACTCATTCCCAGGTATTAAGGTGCGTAAAGGTATTAAACGTTTAAGGAATGCAATTAAAGAACACTATCTGCATCGATAAAAAAAAATAATTTGTAAAACGCTTGCATTTATAATGCCCTTATATTAGGTTTGTCTTACGATTCGGAAAACCACATATACCCACGTAAAACTACTATTAACTCCGTACCAACCAAATCTGCAAAGACTCAACTTTGTACGGAATTTATCAAGGTTTTTCATCACACCGGGTTTTTAAAAATTCAATTCTATCGAACCGTTACCCTGACATCCAATATTTCTGTGGCATATTGAAGCAACATTCAAAGCCTTAGAAATGATAAAAAATATTGCCTTTATAGCGCTGATCACCTTGCGGGTTTTTTACCAGCCATCAGCTATTACTGATAACATTGCCCCTTTTACAAGCCAACAGCCTTTGCCCACACCCACCGTTACCATCACCCCGGCAAAGGTTACCAGTATCAACGGCAACATCAGCAATGGCAAGCTCTTACTCCAATGGACGGTTAGTGAAAACGAAAATGCCGATCAGTTTGAAATAGAAAAAAGCAGCGATGAAAAAAATTTCAAAATGGCTGCCCTGGTATTTGGTACCGATAAATCGGAAACAGATAACTACGTCTTTTTTGAAAAGGCATCAACAAAAAAATTCGTGTACCGGGTAAAAATCATTAACAAGAACCAAACTGTTAGCTATTCGACAGGTGTAGAAATACAACCTGCGGCATAATAAAAGAATTAAAACCTTACTACTATGTCAACAACAAAAAAAATATTGAAACAGGAGTACGACCGGCTGAAGCGGGCTGTTGAGAAAATGATGAAGCCGGTTAAAAAAGATCCGCAACCACAATATTTATTACAACCGATAAGAGATAAAAAATATTTTTAAGGACAACAACTCCTTTTACATTTTTCATATACATAGAGTACCAACAGAGAATGAGGCCCTTTTTCTAAAGGGCTTTCTCTTTTGGTATATGTTACGTCGTTATTCAGCAAAATTCAATCAACACAGAGTTTATGAGTTAGAGAGTTTCACGGAGGATTTCTCTGTGTACCTTCAATTCTCCGTATCTCCGTGTTGATTGTATTTGTTCATCCGTGTTCCCGCAGCCGATGTGTGCAACACAACCCTCACAGTACTATGGAGCCCCAATGAACGGGACGATGACAAAATAAAAATTGTATTATTTCCCGAGGTAGGACTGAAGACTTGTAACGTATTCGTCAAAAGCACTGATGCCCTGCTTTGTTATTTTGCAGATGGTTTGCGGATAGTTGTCCTTAAACTGTTTGATTACATCTATATAACCGGCATCTTTTAATTTTTGAATCTGCACACTAAGATTACCGGCAGTAGCATTTGTTTTCTCCCGAATGAAAGTAAACTCTGCCTCTTTTACACTGATAAGAAGTGACATAACTGCCAGCCGCAGCTGTGAGTGCAATATGGGATTCAGATCATTAAACATTAAGCAGGCAATGCTTTTAAGTAACGCTTACGTAAAATAATTCCGGGAATAAGCCAGTTGAAAATACCTGCCAGGCCCATTAAAAGCAAATCGTACTTGAAGGGAGCGAATAGTGACAAAATAAAAAAAGCGTAGCAGATAATAGCTCCATATATCATGGGCTTAAATTTACAAACGAGCCCTGTAGCAATAGTAGGAAATGCATAGATGATTAAATATATAGATGATCCGCTGGGAACATACCAATGAAAATCTTCTACTTTACCCGTCTGAATATTTTTTAAAAGAAGCTGCGACCCATCAACTGTCATCATTTTATCGGAAACACCGGGTACTATACTTTGATACAAAACAAAGGCGGCGATAGTTATGCCATACACCAGCCAGATATTATCTGTGGCGGCTTGCTGATACGTTTTTACCAATTGTTTTTTTCTCTCACGAAAAACAATATATATCTGTGGGATACACGCCACAAGAATAAGGGACCATACAGGAAATCCGACATCGAACTTCCATTGTATTTCGGCAAAACTCAACAACCCGCAAAAGCCTACTACCGCTCCCCACAAAATAGCACTGCTGCCATTTTCGTTAAACGATCCTTTCACCTTTTGTATCATGTCGGTAATTATCTGCAGGCTTTCTTCCCCGGATAATTTTTTTTCTTCTGACATTGCTTTCTATTTTAAATAAACCAGGCGGCATTGTTGAATGCCGCCGGGAAAATTAATTTGAAATTTTTTATTGGCATTGTGCCAGTGCTTCTTCAGCTTGTTTCTTTCCCCAATCAGGATAAAAAACTGCTGGTTTCTCTGCTTTGTATAATTCAATAGCTTTTTCAAACAATGGCTTTGCTTTGTCTTTACCACCGCCAAATGCTACCGGTGTTCCCATCATGCTCATGCCCTGCAGGTAATATACTCTTGGGTTGTTTGCATTAAGTGTCATTGCTTTTTGTAATGCATCGCCAGCGGCTTTGCCATTAGTGGCCCATCTTGCTTGCGGGTTCACCATCATTTGTTGCGTAGAGGCCATATTACGCACTGTTTCAACTTCAGATTTTGCAACATTATCCGGTGCTAATACTTCTGCTTTTGTGCAAAAAGCAAACATCTTTTCTGCATTGGCATCTTTATCAGTAACCTCTGGCATCCATCCGGCACTGCTTAAAGCAAGTGCAGCATAATAATAAGGAGCCCATTGTGTTTTTTCTGCATCGCCAATTCTTTCGAAAGTATTGGCCATAGCAGTAAAATCTGCAGGTGTTTTTGCTGCATCAAAAAGCTCAAGCGTTTTTTTCATTGCAGCGGTATATTTTTCGCTTTGCGAAAATGCAGTACCAACAACTGTGATGGCTGCAAGGAATAACAAAATCGTTTTTTTCATTTTTGGTTTATTTAAGGTTTTATAAATTATTATTAATGGCATCCTGTGTTCTGTCTACCCCCCAGCTGATAAAGCAGCCGATGAAGTAAAATCTTTTTGAAGTAGGCAATACCGGTTCTTTATATGAGCCGTTGTAAGAATAATTATAGCCAAATACATTATTAGCCCCCAATATATTATTTACGCTGGCAAACAATACAATAAATGATTTTGGATTTTCTTTACCTACACTTGGAACCCACTCTGCACTAAAACTAAGGTTGTTGTATGTTTTTGCTTTGCCCTGATCGGCTATATAGTACTTGTTGTTTACATCAGTACGAATATTATAATAAGGCCTGCCGGAAGCCCAGCTGTAAGTAAGATTAAAGCCAGATTTTATTTCTGTGAAAAAACGTTTGGTAACTATAGAGAAGTTATGATTAGCTGCAAAATTGGGTTGCAATAAATCAGGAAAATTGTTATAGTTCCTCTTTGTATCAATATAAGAGTAGCTAATCCAGTAATCAAGATTCTTTACTGTCTTTTTATCCCTGAAAAAAACGTCTATTCCCTTTGCATATCCATCGCCACTATTATTGTATGTAGAATACGAATTACTTACCGGTACTTGCTTAATCAAATCTTCATATTTTTTATAATAAGCTTCTGTTCTGAAAATCCTGTCGTTATCTGTTTTTTGATAACTGGCTATATAATGCACCGCTTTTGTAAAACCTACATTGGTACCAGCATATAATTGATTGGCTTCTGGCTTTTGGTAAAAAACACCATAAGCTAATGACACCTGTGCTTTTTTACTTGTTTTATAAGCCAGCGAAATACGCGGTGCTATGTCTGATTTATTAATAATAGATGAATGCTCAAACCTGGCTCCTACTTGTGCAGCCAAATCTTTTGACAAATAAATACTTGCTTCGGTAAAAGCGGCACTGTAATTATCAACTAGTTTATACGCAGCATTATTAAAAGTAGGGCGATAGTCCATACGCCAATATTCGCTTCCAAAACGGATAGCACTTAATCCTTTGATTCTTTTTTCAAATACAGCACGGCCCAAATACAAATTCTGCAGATTGTGTAAGGTGAAGTTTTTATTGCTCATCCAGTAAACGGATGGTGCAAATTGCTTAGGTTGATTAGCACCATCCTGTACCTGGTTTTGTATTCTATCAAGGTTAGTACTAAAACTGGCTCCCAATGTCATTTTCCATCCTTTACCAAGACTTTCCCGGTAGCTAAGATTATTATACCAGTTGTTGTTATTTAGTGAAAAAGCATTTTTTAAATAATTGCTGTCAATATCCGGTCTGCGAAGGCCAAGATCGCTATAAGAGAAAGTAGTGTAATACTTGAACATGCCGCCATTCTTTGTTTTGATACGGAAGTTAGCATCACCACTATGAAATTGCGGAATTCTAAAATAATCAGGAGTTTGTTTTACAGCTTTAAAATATAAGCCAACGTTTACATAATTATAGCTGAAGCCATAAGATGATTTTTTATTCTTTGCTAATTGCTGTGTGCCTATTCCTAAAATAATAGGCGAAAAACTGGCATCCACTTCTGATTTTTCCGGAAGGTCAATCGACTCCAATAGTAATACAGATGATAATGCCTGGCCGTACAATGCAGAATAACCACCAGTGCTAAAAACAGTTCCTTTAAAAAGAAAAGGAGAAAATCTTCCTCTTGTAGCAATATCCGGCACACTGGTGCCATAAGGATTATTAACCAGGTTACCGTCTATGTATTGTTTGGTCTCATATCCTGCACCGCCACGAACAAATAATCCTTCCTGTTCACCTACCTGCTGTGTACCAGGCAGTGTTTTTAATGCGGCACTGATGTCTGCATTAGAACCTGCAGTTGTAGCGATATCTAATGAGCTCATAACAGCGGCTCTTTTTTTATCGCCTGCTTCAAATGTGCCTGCACTAAGTATTACTGCATTTAATTCTGTTACATCTTCTTTAAGATTAATATCCAGAACAATTGGCTGGCTGGATGGCAATGTCAATTTTTGCTCAAAGGATTTGAAGCCTATTCCTGTAACGGTTAAAAGCATCTCCCCTTTTTCTGTAGTAGTAAATTTAAAAACTCCGGAAGAGTCGCTTGTTGTCCCATCATAAGTATCTTTCAATGTAATGCTGATTCCGGGAAGGGGTTGTTTTTTTGAATACACTTTTCCGCTTATTACAGTCTGGCTGAATGCAGTACCTGTTAAAGCCATAAGTATAAATAATACCAGCAGTTGTTTTTGATTTTTGCATTTACAAGACAAACATAAAGTAGTTTATAATATAAACCAAATTAATTTTAAACAAAAAAACCGCCTCATTTTGGATAAGGCGGTTTAAAACTAAATCTATAATCAGGCTATTGCTTTACTATTCGCTGTTGAATTACCTGTCCCTCAAAGTTTACTTTTACAATATAAACTCCTGAAGCAAGGTTCCTTACATCAATTGCTTCGGTCTGGCTGCTGCTGGCAGTTTCAAGTTTTTTGACAACAATACCATTGGCATCATAAACTCCGTAATTCACTTTTTTATTCTGCCAGTTGGCAGGGATGGTGATGTTGATTTTATTGGTTACAGGATTTGGATAGGTATCAATAGAAATATCTTTTCCTGTTTGCTTACTAATGCGGATAATTCTTGTTTCAGATAATTCGCTTTTGCTATCAATATCTACCGAGCGAAGCCGGTAATAAAGTACACCCGCAGCAGCGATATTTACATTGTCAGAAAAGTTATACGTAGCTTTAGTTGTCGTATTACCTTGCGCCTGCATCACTCCTGCATCGCTGAAATGTATACCATCGGTGCTTCTTTCAATAATAAACTTTGCTGCGTTTATTTCCGATGCAGTTATCCATTTAAGATCCACTTTATTATCGTTGAGTATTGCAGAGAATGAAATCAACTTTACAGGTAATGTAGAAAAATTATTAACCGCAGGATAAATGAAGGTCTTTAAATATAAACTATGCTGGCGGATTTCACCAGCGCTACCTTGTGTAACTGCGCCGAATTTTACCATAAAGTTTTCTACAGTACCATTTTTAACGGTATACATTGATGTAGCATTTACAGCTGTAGATGTATCAATTCCTGGTCTTTCAATACCGTCAATATTAATTCCTGTAAAACCGCCGGCTACCGGTGTTACTGAAATCCGTGTATTGGTAGCTGTGTAATCTGAAGTAGGCGAACCTGATTGAAAAGAAATTTCGCTAAACTCCTTTAAGGTAGCGTTACCATCCAGGTCGAGTGTAGTGGCGGCAAAGTTTGAAACCTGCGCCGGAGCTTCTGATCCTGCTACTATAAATTGTATAGAAAAAAGAGCATACGAAGTTGTACTGCCGGCTGGCGTACTAATTAATGGTTGAAATGCATCATCATACCCGGTTGCATTATTGTCCATACTTATTACTGTTGCCCCGTTTACCAGGTCTTGAATTGTTACCAGTGCATCTACATTTGTTGCCACATCAGTAAACCTGTACATAGCCCCTACCTGCAAATCAACTCCATCTTCCAGAAATGGTGATTTGAAAGAGAGGGTTTGCGCCCGGCTGGTTTGTTGAATTAATAAACTAACCGATAGCAACAATACAATTTTTATAAAAAACTGTTGAAAGGGTAAAGATTTTTTCATCATTTTGAATTTGGTGTTTCAAAAAATGAACTTGCCTGAGATTGCGATGAAAAGCCGACATTCTGAGTGATAGAAACAATCGGGAGTATTTCCCTTGTAATGGTGATTTGCTTCGGGGTCGGATGTACTTAGCTTTCTTAGGATCGTTCGGATTCGACTGTAAACATAGTACTCACATTTTCTATTTGCAAGTTTTAGTGGTTTACAACAGTAGAAAAAGGGAAAACCATGACGTAGTATTACGAGCATTACAGACTTTTTTCCGATTAAATACGTGGTTTAGACTCAGTATAGCCTGTTCCCGGAGAAAAAGGCGGAGATATTGCTTTTGCCCAATACTTGCCTTCCTTCAGGCAGGGAATTCCTGCAACTGATTAAAAATATTGTACCTGAATAAAAAAACCGTCCCGCAAAAGCGAGACGGCATCGTGATCAACCCCTATTGAAATGATTTATTGTTTTACTATTTTCTGTTGTGCTACCTGGCCATCGAAGCTAACTTTTACAATGTAGAAGCCCGGAGCCATGCTGCTAACATTTATTGCTTCTGTCTGGCTGCTGTTTGCAGATTCAATTCTCTTTGTTACTACTCCATTTGAGTTGAATATTTCATAAAGAACTTTTTTGCTCTGCCAGTTAGCCGGAATAGTTATGCGTACTTCATTGCTTACCGGGTTAGGATAAGTAACTATAGACACGTTGCTGATAGCTTGCTTGCCAATACGGATGATGCGTGTTTCTGAAAGTTCGCTTTTGCCATCGTTATCGATAGAACGAAGTCTGTAATAAATAACAGCATTTGTTGAAGTATTCACATTGTCAGAAAGTGTATAGCTAGTTTTATCAGTAGCATTGCCATAAGCAAATACCAAACCTGCATCGCTGAAATTTACACCATCAGTACTTTTCTCTACTACGAAATGACTAACGTTTATTTCGCTGGCAGTTACCCATTTTAAATCTACTTTACTATTGTTAAGATTAGCTGCAAACGAATACATTTTAACAGGCAATGATGTTTGAACAGGAGCATTATATGCGAAAGACTTAAACCACATAGAATAATTCCTTTCAGTTCTGCTGCTCGATCCTGTAGTAGTAGCCCCGGTACGTATTCTGAAAGTATTTTTGTTTATGTATTTATTCGTAGTCATTACCTGGGTAGCTGTAGTTACTATTCCAGAGTAATCTGTTTGTGAACCTGTAAACTGTTTTCCTACTGTAGTTAAAATACTTAATATGCTTTCAAGAATGCTACTTACACCAAGAACTGAATTATTTTCCAGGGTATAAGAAGCCTGGTTGTATAAAGAAACATATTCACGCAGGTTTCCGTCATCACCGTCAATATCAAGTGCTGTAAGATCAAAGTTGGACACTGTAACCGGAAGAGAAGTATTTGCTTGTACAAAAGTTACCTGGAATTCCATCCACCAATTTTTAGATCCTGATCCAACACTACCATTGTTATAGGTTACCTGTGGTTGAAATGCTTTATCAAATCCCGTACTTGTAACATCAATATCTACCAATTGAACAAGAGATGAAGAACGGCCATTGATTTTAACTAATGCATCTACGCCACTGGTTACGTTTGGAAAACGATAAATGGCTCCATCAGTACCAGCCGCAGATCCTGTAACTGTGCTACTTACATTTTTGAATTGAAGTTCTTGTGCTTGTGCCAGTGTACCGAAGGCTGTCATGATAATGATCAGCAGGGATTGTAAAATTGTTTTGCTAAGGGGTAAAGATGTTTTCATCATGCTCAGTTTAGGGTTATACAGATTAGGTGTTTAGGGTAGTTTCAAACTTGCCAGAGATTGCGCTGAAAAACCGACTTGAGTAGTGTGAGAAACAGACTGTAAGTAAATGTCCGTGTAAGAGTTGTTTGTTTCTGGGTCGGATTTACGTTGCTTTCTTAGGATTTGTTCGATTCTGACACAAACATAATACGTAGTTTTTTTACTTGCAAGTTTTTAGAGTATTTTCTCGTAAAAAATACCGTATTTTCTGTAGTATTTTTACTATTAATATTGATAATCAGTATTTTACAAATAGATTTTTTTAAAATTTTCTGCAGTAAATTATTGCTGGGGCTCTATCTGGGCAGGTAATAATAGCAG